>Ga0126377_10000483_pt1 | contig 24178 bp, 18 predicted proteins | sample PanSoiMetPlot_22_FD_92647 | JGI IMG/M metagenome (GOLD analysis project Ga0126377, IMG submission 92647) | Tropical forest soil microbial communities from Panama - MetaG Plot_22 | ecosystem: Environmental > Terrestrial > Soil > Tropical forest > Bulk soil | place: Panama | collected 2016-02-17 | reverse complement strand
TGGCGCGGCCGCCTCCCGGGTGTGAGCTTGAGGAGCGCCGCCAACGGCAGCCCAATCTGCTCGCCATCTGTGACAATCGCTTGATAGCTCCTGCGGATCTTCCAGCAGGCATATGCGAGAACCAGATTCGGGCCACCGACTTTCTCGAGCACCACGCCCGTTCGGCCCGCGATCGTGCGCGCCGCGGCATAGTCGAGAAGGTCGGCATTGAAGCTTCGCGCAAGCTCCAAGTAGTCAGCCCTGGGACGCTTGCCGCTCGCGATCTGTTCGCGGATGTCCGCAGCGATGACGCCTGACACCGTCAACACTACGCGCTTGCTCATCCATCGAGCCTCGTTCGTTGCATTGCGCACCATTCAACCGAATGCCATGGCGGGGAGTCTCGTGACCGCCAGAGTTACTGCGGGGGGCTGCGCGCGAGACCTCGGCTCGGCTGAACCTGAACTGCCTGGCCCCCTGCGATTGGCGCCGGAGAGGCTGCCTTGCCCAGCCACGAATAGCGGACAGATTCCGCTACCACGATGAGATACAGCAGCCAAAGATGCGTGAGTGCGAGCCAGTTTGAATCGATCAGGTTGATCAGCAGCGCAAACATTTCGATTGAGAGAAAACACCAAGCGCGCACCGGGTCTTCGCGCATCACGCGCCCCAGCATGTGCAAGGAGGAGTAGATAAATATCAAAAATATCCAATAGCCAACCCGACCCATCTCGAGCTTCAGCTCCAAATATCCGTTATGGCTTGACGGCATGTCCCGAATGTAGCCGGGCGCAGCCAAATGAGGAGAATTGGGCACAAACCAGTATGAATGAAACCCCCACCCGAACCAGGGCTTGTACGCTATCTGGTAGTTAATGAAGCCCCATATTGCGGTGCGCCCAGTGAGAGTGCCGTCTCCGTACAGTCGATATGATATCCGTTCAATCGGATTGGAAACAAACGTAGACGCAATCACGACTGCGGCGACGACATACGCAGGATTCAGACGTGTCCTCTTCCAAACCAGCAATATCAGCCCCGAACACGCTATCGCCACGAGGGATAGCGCCAAAGCACTTTTTGACTGACTCTCGAATACCATCCAGAATCCCAATCCCATTGCGATAACAGCAACGAGACGTCGCCAGCCGCGATGCAGAAGCTCATGGGTCGACAGGATAATGGCGACCGCGCCAACCAGACCGAGTTCCTGCTTGTGGGTAAAATACGCGCGATGACCGATTGGAGACCCCGGCGTCGTCAAGACAAATACAGCGCTGATGGCAAGCGCGATCGCGAAACAAAGATGCACGGTTGGGATCGTGTACTCCGCGCGTATGGGCAGAGCATACGGCAACACCACGACAATCAACACCAACACGTGCACGACAAGCCGACTGAAAGTATAGTCCGGGCTATAAGCCCACATCAGGCTGGCGACCGCGAGCATGAAGAAGGCCATCAGACTCATCATCGGCAAGGAACGAAAGAACCTGTAGTCTATTCGCGTCCAATTCAGGAAAACGAGAGTCAATGTCAGCGCGGCCGCGACCGGCCAAAACAACATGTTCTCCACCCGCTCGTTTCCCTCACTCGGAATAAAGGGAAGGACCAGCAAAATATAAACAAATCCCAACACCGGCATCATTGCCAACAAGGTGGCGCTCGAAAAGCCCGCACCAGGGTACTCAAACTTCTCCGAACGATGGATGATCTTTTGCATTCCGGAGCCGCACTTTCGGTTGAGAAACTTTGGATGCTCGCATCGGCGACACGGCGAACGTGAGCGCGGATCGATCTCGAAGCAATCCCCCCGTCACCGACCGTTGCAATCCTCGAATTCGTTCCGGAGAGTATAATGGTATTTTGCGACACTCGCGAGCGCAGTGTCAACATCCGAAGAATTAACCCTACGGGCACTACGGAAAAGTCTGCCTTCAACCCGTGAGCCGAGCACACGGCTGCACCGAGCAATCTGCAACGTAAACGGTCAGTCCTGACCTGAACAAACGCTGGCGTGTTCAGAATTATGTTCAAAGACCGCTAAAACAGTTCGTCTACTTGTGAACGGTCACCTTCTCAAACCAGACGGGTTCCGGCGCATCAACCCGTGCGCCTGAAAAACACCACGCACCATCGCGTTCCGCGTAGCCGTGACGTGCGAAGAAGTCCTTTGACGGAGCATTGTTAGCTGTGGGAACGAAGAACCCGCGGACCTTGACCTCGCCAAAGCGCTCCTTCGCATCTTTTTCCAATTCGCGCAAAAGCATCGTCTCTACACCAAAGCCGAACACGCGACAGCTGAGAACGAAAATCTGCACTTCGAGTGCATCAGCCTTGAATTCGGCCACGCAAACACTGATAAGGCCCATGTCGCCAAATCTATCCTTAACGCGAGCCGAATAGATACGATACTCATCCGAGGCATGCCACTCGTTCACATCCTGAAAGCTGCAACGACTGCCCTGCAGATTCCACTGATTTGTGCGATTGATCAGCTCGTAGATCCGTTTCAGATCACTGTCGGCCGAACGACGAATGTCGAGCCTCAATCTAAGACTTGCGAGCGTCGCGGCCGAATCGCCATCGTCTGAACGTGCCGAGAGCAGCAACTTCTCGCGTTCGGCGCGCTGTTTGTACAGTTCTGTCCGGTCAGCCCCCACAGCCGTGCTCAGGAGCCGCGACCAGGTCTCGAGTAAAGTCCAGGTGGCCTCTTGACACGGATCAAGCGCAACGAGGCTCGCGTGCGCGTCCGAGGCCATGGCGCGCTCGTCGGGTCGGTCATCGATGAAAACGAAGTCCTTCGTCTTCAAGTTCAGCATATCAGCGATACGCCCGATCCCCGCGGCCTTCGAACCCCACGACACTTCGGATGCCACGAAGTCGTCGCCGGTGAGTACCGAGCCTACCCATTTTACATTGGCAGGATCATTTTTGGAGCATATCGCCAGAACGATGCCCCGCGTCTTTAACTCGCGCAGAATGCGCTGACGATTGCGGCAATGTCTCACGCCGAGGCCTTCGCCGATGACGCCATCCCATAGCGTGTTGTCGAGATCGCAGACGATGGCCTTCTTGCCGGCCAATCGCACCGATGCCGAAACATAGCGTGCGATCTGCATTGCCACCGCCACGCTCAGCTCCGCCGGGTGGATTGCCAACACGTAGTAAATGAACCGGCCGAGCGAGACGTCATCATACGAATCATGGACAGCGGATGCCTCATCGACGATGTACACGTGCTCGAACGAAGCGGCGTTGATCTCGGCTACCAGTTTCGACAGGAAGTCGGCGATCTTGTTGCGGATGCGTTCACGCTTGTAGCGCGTCGCAGCCGATCGAATCATACGCTTGGTGTCGCTGGAAGCGCGGAGTATCGCAGCAGTGTTGTGCACGTAGATACTACAATCGAACAAATCGGCCAGCAGACGCACGCGTTTACCAATGCGGTCGGTCATAAGACCAATGTCTTGGTCGATCGACGCATTGAACTGCGGCTTCATTTCAAAACATTTGCGGAAATCAATGTCGAATTCCCAACTCAGCGGGCTGTACACGATACCACTATACCTTGTGCCGGCGCGGGACTGAATTTCTTGAATCTGTGCTGCAGGATTTTTCGATACGATGGGATCGACTGCCGCCAGGAAACCCTGTCGCAGCAGATCGGCACCGATCAACAGTTCAACATCCTCCAGGAGACAATCGCCTATGAACAGAAGCTTCACGGTCGCTGGCGTTGCCACGGCGAAATACGGCGCAATTTCCTGATGCAATCGGGCGACGCGATCAAGTATTTCGGCACTCACGTTTTGCTTCGTCAGTCCGTCGATCCAAAGCTTGGCATCACTGGCCGCTATCGCAGTGATGCCACCGGGCCTGCCCCGCCAGTGCTGCTCGTTTGCCGCGATGAACTTGGCGCGCGATCCCACGTAAAGATCGCGGAATGTGTGAGCCCCAGTGCTCAGGTAACGAACGAAGTAATCGATTTCCGGCACGATGAAATATCGAACCACCTCGTCATCGGTGGAGGAATTTACGCGCGCGCTCCAGCATTCGCGACCGTAGGCGGCGAGAAGGTCGTATCCCAGTTTGAGAACATCAAACCGCGCCACCTGCTCGCTGATGTGAATGGAGGTAGAGCCGCCCAACTTGGATGCCCGCCACTCACTGTCGAGGAAGGCCGCCGTTGTCGCGTGGCCTGACCTGGTGAGTAGCTTGTTGTCACCAATCCGGCCGAGACTTTCTACAGCCGAACTTTGCTCTCGAAGCCGCTCATTCAGATCCCAGTAAGGCAAACCGTGGGAACCAGCAATTTCGCGAAGCTTTTCGTTGAACTTTGCGATATTGGCGTTGAGAGGCACCTGCGAGGCGCCGGCCGACGGCAGGTTAACTACGATCAGTGAGGAGGTCGGATGCAAATAGCCGAGTTGCGTGATGAGATGATCATAGAGATTGATGAGATCATCGATAGACGCGAAGCCACGGCGCAAGTCGTCTAGGCCGAATAGAACCACGATGGCGAGCGGATTCGGGTGCAGCAGGTCGGATGCGAGGCGATCAAACACATCGCCGTTAGCATCGTTCAGGCTATCATTTGCAAGCCCCCGGTTGACCCAGCCATTTGGCATGGGGGTTGCTGCTGCGATCGAATCTCCTAGCAGTACAACGTCAGCACGTCCCGATGCTCGACGGACAAGTCGCGCGCAATCAATCTTGAATTGCGAGACCCGCTGGGAGGACTCTCGGGACCAACTGGAAAGTATGGTCTCGGCCGATCGTCCCGCAAATCCGTGCATACGAAATATCCACTCTCGAAGCCATTAGACAAGTATAGAGACTTTACGTGACCGTTCAACAACATATGGGGCCATCCAGGCCCGCCTAATTCTTATGCAGAGCGCTTTGTTCACGAGAGCAAACGATTTGTAATCCGGAATCGGAGCAACCGTGAGTTTGATAGTCCCGTCGTTAAGCTCCGCTGAGGCATTTGGGAAGTTTGTCGCGATCTGCTTGCGCCAAACAGTTACGGATCGATGTCGATGGACAAATGAACCGCGACCGAGTGTCGGCACTGATGGCGCGTGATTGGCTCACGCGGTTCTCCGCCCTAATTTTCGTCAACGTATAGCAGTGTCGCACGGTCAACACCGACCTTCAGCCCTCCCCAGACGCCTCGAATGAATCCCGAGAGGTAGTGAATTTCAGCGGGGCGGCGTCCGAGAGCGCCCTTGACGATGAATTTGGCGCTTACGTAAGTGAAAAACTTCGCTCCGAGCCACGCGGCGTACGGATCTCGACAACGCACATGCTTAAGGTAGAAGGCAGCATCGCCAAAGCCATAAGCTCGGAGCAATGCCGGCCAGTCTTCGCGCTCGCGCCGACCATCGTGGCGAATGGTGATCTCCGGCCGCAATAGGATTACGGCATTCTGCCGGTAGGCGCGATATGCCAGGTCGAAGTCCTCTGCGGATTTGAGCCGCCCGCCGCTTCCAAGCGCCTCATCGAACGTGCCCGTTCGTTCGAACATCGATCGCCGGGCCGCAAAGTTGGCAGTCATACCGAACACCCGAAAGCCGTTCACGCGGTCGAGGCGTTCTGGCTTCTCAATGCGCAGCATTGGCGTGAGCGCCGCTCCATCACCTTCTGGATATGCAGGAAGCACCTGGCCGTATATTATTTCGCCATCGCGCTGGTCATCAAAAGCCTTCACAATCTTTTCGATCCAGTCGGTGGGTGCAATGCAGTCGTCGTCGGTGTACGCGATATATTGACCGGTCGTACTCGCAATGCCCAAATTGCGCGCGCGCGCTACCCCGGACTTGTTCATCCTCCGATAGTGGATTCGTGTGTCGCGCTCTCCAATATGGCGGACTATGCGCTCTGTCTCGTCGCTCGTGCTTTGGTCGATGACCGTAAGGTCGAAATTCGGGAAGGTGTTAGCTAAGACGGACTCCACTGCGCGCCCTATCTTGTCGGGCCGGTTTCTCGTGCAGATGACAGCTGAGACCAACGGTTGCGAGGTGTTTTCCATGTCGCTTCTTCGCATCAAGTGGCATGCGTGGCACATGCCGTACGATGAATCTTGCCATTGGCTCCCGTCTAGCCGCCCGCTGCGACCAAAGCCTGTTTTGATAGCTGCAGAGGCCGCACAGACGCATCCTCTCGCGCGACGTTAAGTGGCTCTGCATCAAGCCGGCAAACGTACGCATCCCTATCCGACAACAAGCGCATTGTGCACCGGCTAACAGATGTAAGACGCGGCACTGCCCTTGCGTCAAGCCCCAAGCCCAAGTTTGCTGAATCGGGTCGCTTCCGCACCTTGCGAGTCGCGCGGCGATTTTGATCTTTTGGGCTGGCCCGTCAAATATTAAGTAAAATGTCACGTCTTGCACCGCGGTCCAGATCCCCAGAAGGTTAATACCCGTTGCGCGACGCAGTTTTCAGAAGCGCTCGACTCCATTGAGGCGAGTTTTGGCCCATGGCTGCGGCAAGGGATCAGAGCCTGGCTTTGTGGCGGCTTGACTTCCCGAAGTCACCGTCCGTCAACGTCCGACGCGGGTTTCGTCGCCTGGGGCGCAAGCAAGATGCCGCGCACGACCTCCATCGCGAGCCGTAGATCGCTCGGCAATACGAGCCGTGTGACCAGGGCTGTCACCACGAACAACAGGGCAAAGAGCGGAGCGAGATACAAGAGCCCAAGCGGCTGCAGCATCGATAGCGGCACGACCGTGCAGACGGAGGCGATGCAAGCCCGAGCCGCATTGAGCGCTGTGGTTGATCCGACTGCGCCCCTTGGAAGCAAAATCAAGCATGCAATCATTGCCGGTATCTCCGCCACGCCAGCTATGATCACAAGGGCAATGGCTCCATTTCCAAACTGCCGCTGCCAGTAGTCAATAAGGAGCCAATTCAAGACCACACAGACAGCAATCCTGACGACGCTTATGATGGCCATCGCCTTATTCCGGCCAACCGCGGTCATGACCGATGCCAACAAGAACACGAAAAACAGCAAAGGTATGAAGATGGCACTCACGCGCAGTATCGAGGCGGTTTGTTCGAAGCGGCCATGCCCGTACATGATCGCAATCATATGGTCTGCAAACAGATAGAGCGCCGAGGACATGAATGCGGCCGCGATGAACAAAACCCGCCCGGTTACATCGATTGTGCGCCGAAGATCCGGCAACGAAAGCGACGCACGCGAAAACTCCGGAAACGTGGCCGTTAACACAATCATCGCTGGAGAAACAACAACGCCAGAGATGGTCCGGGAAGCGCCGTACCATCCCACGACAGCCGGACCAGCGAACGCAGAAAGCATCAATATCTCGACAAAAGGCTGCGATGCTGTCACAAGCGCAAAGGCCGCGATCGGTGCTCCCTGTTGAAGAAGTTCCCGAACCCCCTTCATCACGGGCGCTTTGACTGCAACATTCAACCGGAGAGCGGCAATTGCTCCGTACAGCCCGGTCGCAATGCCACCAACGCCTCCCATCACAATCACTTCCGTCAGATGACCGCCTGAGTACAAAGCAATAAGGGTCGCAACCAGAGTCACAAACTTGCCTATGATATTTGCAACTACTTCGATATCCATTCGGTCCTTGCCGCGAAAGGAACAAGCGAACGGCGTGTATACCGTGATCGGGACCAAGGCCATCACAGCCAACAGCGTCAATGCAACAATGTGGCCGTCGTATTTCAGGGCCAGTGCCACGACGACTGCAATGGCAGAGAAGAAGATGAGCGCTGCCAGCCGGATCAGGAGCGCACTTCCAATCAATTCGGGCTCGTCACTACGCCCCCTCGCCATTTCTCTTATGAGATATGTGCTCTGGCCCCAATCAGCGACGACGTAGACAAATGTGGCAATCGCGGCGACAGTGTAAAGGGTACCAAACTCTGCAGGTTCCAACGCGCGACCGAGGACCGCAGTCAGAAGAACCCCTAGGATTGTAGATGCGACTTGTCCTAATCCAACGTGAGAGACATTGCGAACCAGGAGCCTGATAGTATTAGATCTCACGGACGGCTCCCGGTGTGGCAAAACCTCAGCGCGGCAAGCCAGACCGTATATCGTGAATCCCTTGGCGCGTACAAGGCAAATTGGCCGCCCGTCGTTGCGACGGCATCCAGTCAGCCTTCCGGGGACTGCAAGTGGAGCTTCATGTCCACCTCCAATTGAATCATACTTAACAATGTGCCTTCACTATCCCGGGGCGAAGAAATCAATCGATCGAAGTGCCGGCAGTGCTCCGGCTACGAACTCCTGTTGTTGACCACGGGCCCAGAGCTGTCAAAACAATGTCGTTATGCCTTTGTACATGCGATGGTGGATCTGTTGCGGGACCCGGCCGCTATTTTTTATTCCGACGAAGGACTGTTCCAATGACGGTCGATGTCTTGCGTGTCGCGGCGCTGTTGATCGCCTGCCTGCTCGGTCTGTGGACTGCCCTCGCCTGCCGACGGGCCCGTCACCTCGGCTTGCCAGGCTACGACGCGCTGGTCTGGGCGGGGCTATCGGCTGTGTTTCTCCTGCTCTGCTTGATCAAGACGGCGCGCGGCCTCGGCTTGCTGCGCGGGTCCGGAAGCTTCCTGCGCGACATCTTCAAGCAGAGGGGCTGGTACGAAGACCGTCGGATCTTGCAGATCACGGCGAGCATCGCCGTCGCGGTCGTGGTCATGGCCTTGATCGTCTGGGGCCTACTGTGGGCTTGGCACTACATCAAACGCTATCGCCTCGCCATTGGTTTCGCGGCCCTGACCGTGGGCTACGGGATTGTTCGCGTCATTTCTCTGCACGAGGTCGACGCATGGACCGCAAACGCACCTTGGGCACGCACGGTCGTGGACCTCGTCGCCGCTGTCGGAGTGTCGGTGCTGGCCATCATCCGGCTCAGTCAGCTGAGCGATTTTGCCGGCTCGCGCAATCGGACTTGACCGATGGCCGATGATCCGACGTTGGCGCCTGATCGCGTCGACTGATGGTCAATGGCGCGTCAACCGACGACCTGTTGCATGGTCCGCGCATGCGTTCCATGCTGCGGCCTACTGTCGGAGCAGCGTGTGCCAAGGCATCCCGCGTTTGATCCACTCCCTCGCAGAGGCCCCATCTTTTCTTAATGTGGGATCTAACATTAACCGTGCTAGCAATTAAGGATATCGAGGAGATACTCAGATAGCTGGTGCTCGGCAATTTTGTGCCCGGCTGCGACTTCAGCATTGCCGTCATTCGGTTCACCATGTTGCCTCACCATTCAGCAGTGTCGCATCACGCTCATCCAAGGTCTCGGGAAGGACGCGCTATTAAAATGCCAGTTTTTGCTCATGTCAGAAAAGTCTGGCTGCGCCGAACAAACCTGTGTAGCGTGCTTTGTGCTAACCTGACCCTGCTACGATTCCAACCGGAGCTCCTCGGCGCACTTGCCTCATCGAACGTCTCAGCTTGAGGACATCCCTGATGAACGATCCTGCCGACGCCACGGCGGACTGCAGCGCCACTCCTCGTATTTCGATCGTCATACCCACCTACAACTCCGAAGACTATCTCGCTCAGACGCTCGACAGCGTGCTTGCGCAGACTTGTAGCGACTGGGAACTCGTTATCTACGATGATGGCTCCCACGACGGCACAGTCGCTGTCGCAAATAGCTATAGCGCCAAAGACCGCCGCATAAGGGTCTTACAGGGTCGCAATGGCGGCGTTGCTGCTGCTCGCAATGAGGGCTTCGCCGCGACCAACCCCGCCTCCAAGTTTGTGATTTTCCTCGATCACGACGATCTTTGGGAGCCCGATATTCTGGAGATCCTGTCTGGCATTCTCTCCAATGATCCCGAGTACGTCTCTGCGCATTCGGTTTGCCGTTGCATTGATAGCAACGGCCGGCCTGCTGTGGGGGACGATATCCAGACCATTTTAAGTGCGCGCAACGGCTACAGAGGCGGTACTGTCAAGCTTGTGACGGTCGAGGAACCTACCACGTTCTCGGACTTGGCCTTGCACAATTAGATCTGTACCCCTGGTCTTCATCTCATTCGTCGTGAGATCCTTGAGAAGGTTGGAGCGTTCGATCCCAATACGGTGCCGTGCGACGACTGGGATATGTCCATCCGGCTCAGCCGGCATGGGCCCATAGGCTTCACCCAACGTCCGCTACTGCTCTGGCGCCGTCACGACGGGGCCCAGTCCTACAACATCAAATGGCATCGCGCCTACTTCGGCGTGCGTCAGAAGATGCTCGCAGATCCCTCTAACTCGCCTGAGCACACGCGATCTGCCCGCCAGGGGTTCATCGATGCGATTGGAGGGACTCTGACTCAGTCGAAAACACAGCTGAGTCGACGGAGGCCCATCGCTGCTGCCAAATATCTGGCTAAAGCCGCCCAGGAGTCCTTGCTCTTCGTCCACGCAACCCTCAGCCTGGCTTTGAGGCGCCGAAAGTAGCAACATTTCTCGAGGCCGGGCATGGGCGCGAAGGGGTCGTAACAGTGTTGGTCATGGCGTTGCTCTCGCCGGTTCGTTACCGCGAGCCTACCGGCTCAAGGTCGGAAAAGCCTTCTTGGTTAAGCAGCGGCCGGGACATTCCCTTGACCGCCGGACGGCTGAGTCAGTACCATCCCGGGAATATTCCTCCTACGACTCTCGTCGCAAATCCCCCTTAGGTGCCTCGCCAATGCAATTCATCTGTGTCGGCACGCATTCATAAATGCAGTCATCCAGTGGCGATCACTTCATTGCGCTCGATCACATCAGGGCACTCGCTGCATTTTTGGTATGCGCCTGGCATTTCCTTCACGGGCGCTCCGGATTTCCGGTGCAGTTCAATTTCGGACCCGCAGTATTTCCACTTTCGCTTTTCGATGAGGGCCACACCGGCGTTGCGCTCTTCATGTGCTTGAGCGGCTATCTGTTCGCCAAGCTCCTGAACGGCAAGGCTCTTCACTACGGGCGGTTCATATGGAACCGTGCTCTTCGTTTGCTGCCGCTATTGCTGGTTGTCATCGTACTGGCAGGCGCCAAACATGTCTGGAGTCAGAGTGGGCCGATTTCAGAGTTTCTCACGCCGGTGGCATTAGGCTTCGTTCACCCGACGCTTCCTAACGGAGGTTGGTCAATTACCGTAGAATTTCACTTTTATCTCGTGCTCCCAATTCTGCTATGGTTGATGTATCAATCCAGATGGACGCTGGTGGCCCTGATTGCGCTCTCGACAGCAATAAGAATCATTCTTTACGCGCGATACGGAGAAGTCCAATTTTATTCCTACTGGACAATCGCCGGACGCATCGACCAGTTTGTCCTCGGAATGCTTGCGTTTAATTTGCGCTCCTTCTTCTCTTTTCGGCATGCGCTTGCAATGTCGATCATTGCTGCCTTTGGCGCGTTCTATTGGTTTTTCGACGTTAGTGGTGGCTTTTATAACATGCCCACCTATCCGTCGCCCGCGGCACTGTGGATTTTCATGCCGACGATCGAGGGGGCAGCTTATGGCTCGATTATTGCCTGGTACGATAGCTCGTTTTTCTTCAAGAAGACGGGTCTCAGCAGATTCGTCAGCCAGCTTGGAGCGTACTCATATTCAATCTATCTTCTACATTTTTTTATCGTGTTCAGAGTTTCTGGTCTAATCCATGAGTACGTAATGGACATTTCCAATTTCTATATAGCGCTGCTCTGGTCATTGGCTTTCTATATTTTCATGATGCCCATCGGGTATTTAAGCTTCCGGTTTGTTGAAGCTCCCTTTCTGAGGCTTAGAACGCCTTATACAAAGCCAATAAAGGATGCCAAGCCGATAAAGGGCTGAGCTCCGTGACCGACCGATCTGTGCGCCGCGGGAGACCAGCTTGAGGACCGGTTGCTGTCGCGCGACGTTCGCTGCGCAAAACCCGAAGAGGTCCACTTATTTTATCAAAAGCCCTTGTCCCGTAGGCAGCGAGAGAATCTCATATCCCAGGCTCTGCGCCACCTCGTCCAAGGCCTGATGTTGCGGCTCATATCCGATATATGCATAGTCGTCCATCAGCACCAGCGCGCCGGCGGTAAGCTTCGGCCAGAAGAATTGTAATGCCTCGACCTCTGGCAATGCTGAATTCATATCGAGGTGAAGAAATGAAACGGCGTTAATGTCCCGACCTTGTAATGATTCGGGGACTGTGCCCTTGATGATCTGAACGTTCTTGAAATCAGAAAAGCCCTCGACAACTCTTTGGTAGGTATCCTTATAAGTGTCGCCGTACTGCTGGATGCGGAATGACTCTTCCGGTAGGAGCAGCTGCGGATTAAACCCTGAGAATGTGTCGAATAAAAAATACCGGCGTTCGCCGCAGGTCGCGTTCCAATCGATATAGCGCATCACCGCTGAACTAATGAATCCACGGAACACGCCGCATTCAACAAAATCACCGCCAAGCCGTAGCGCGTTTTGTGCAGCCCATAGCGCAACATGGACTCTCCACGGACCATGATGCTGGGGGTGATTGTCCGTGGCAAGGAGGGCATGATTAAACGCATCCGTGAACCGAGCCTGGCGGCTGAACTCGAGGCTATGAACTGTGCGAAGTCCATCTTGGCTATAGATATCTGGACCTTTCCTGTTTATCTCATAACCGACCAGTGCCGCGGCTCTTCTCAACATGGATTTCATGATGTGCTTCATCGATTAGTCTGTCACATAGGGAGATAGATGCGCCTAACTCACGGGATTGGTCAGACGGTGTTCTCTGCGAAGTTGTCGCTTGCCTACTCTTGAAATCTTGTGCGCCAGCCGGTGACGCCTGAAACCAGGACGCAAATTCGTCGTAGAAGCCCATTGGTCAAAAGCATATCGCGCCCGCACTCAGTGCAACGGCACTTTAGGCGAGCTGCCTGAGGCAGGCAACTAAGATAGTATTAACATGAGTTGTCGTTGCCTTTGCCGCCCCAATCGGCGAAGTAACAGTTCATCTTGCTGATTCAGAGGACGCCGGCACGTGACGCCCGGCCTGCCGGGGGCTTACCCCGGCGTTAGTGACGCAGATTCCAACAGAGGGTAGCGCATCGGTCTGCAGGCCGTTATCTTTGCTGGGCGTACGCCGTGGGATTTCGCTGAACTACCGGCTATGGTGTGTCGGTCCGAGAAGTTGGTATGGTTAAGGAGACCATCCATGACGCCGCTCGCTGAGCAGATGCAGGATCTTATTTCGAGGTTTGAGCGCGACGGCTATGTGACGCTGCCGAACGTAGTCTCAAGATCGCGACTTGCGGCACTGACCGAAGAGCTGCGCAGCGAATTTGCCCGCGCTAAAGCAAGGGGTGATCTGTTCTCGGGCGGCGGCACGATCAGCGGCCATCTCAACTGCTTCCCCGGTGCCCAGTCGCGGTTTGCATACGACGAGCTCGAGCAATACGGCGTCTTCGATCTTGTCAGAAAGCTTTCGCCATCCGCAACGCGCATGCCCAATGTCGGATGCAATCTCAACCTGCCGAACAGCAGCGCACAGAACCCACACGCCGATGGCTATGTCGCATCGACCTTCCTCATCGTGAACGTCGCGCCGATCGAGACCGACCTCAAGAATGGTGCGATGGAGGTTACACCGGGCACTCACTTACGCGAGTACAAGTACTGGCAGTATGCTCTTTCTGGAAAGCCTGCGCTTCGCATGCCCATGAGCGCCGGAGACGTGATCGTCCGATCGTCTGTGCTCTGGCACCGCGGGATGCCGAACAGGAGCAACGCGGTCCGCCCGATGCTCGCCTTCACGTGGGAAGACGGCGGCAGCGAGCTTACCGACCCGTACACCGCGCATGGCGGCAAGATCACCTTGCTCCCCAATCGCTACGCTCAGAACCTCAGGGGCCGGTTGCGCGAGCGCGCTTTTGCCTCACTGCCCGCGCTGGGAAAGAGTTACTTGTTCATGCGCTCACTTGTTCAGTAGCAGGCATCACGCAATAAGGATCTGGGAAGCAATCGCTTCATGCCAGCATGCGCGCATAGAGCGCGGCAAAGTCTGACGCCATGCGCTGCGGTGTGAAGTGCTCCTCGACCCGCGAGCGGCCATACGCCCCAAATTGGGCGCGCAATGCAGGATCGCCCAACAGCCGCAGGAGATTGGCCGCCAGCGCATCGATGTCGCCAGGGGTGGAGAGCAGGCCGCACCTGCCATGCTCCACGACCTCTGGAGTGCCTCCGTTGTTCAAGGCGACGACGGGTCGCTTCATCGCCATCGCTTCAGCGAACACAAGTCCAAAAGGCTCCTCGAAGCTTGGAAGCGAGAAGACGTCGCAGGCGGCCAGCAGCGACGCTATGTCCGAGCGCTGGCCGGTGAACACAACGTTCTCCCCGATGCCGAGTTCGCGCGCGTGCTCCTTGAGCATCTGAGTCGTGCCACTGTCGGCGGGGTAGTCTGTGCCCACAACAGCAAGCCGCACGTTCGGATAGGTGCGCTTGACCAGCGCAAGCGCGCGCAGCAGTTCGAAGTGCCCCTTCCAGCGGAAAAGGCGCGCCACGCTCACGATGAGTGGTGCACCATCCGGCGCCCCAAGCGATGCGCGCCCCGGCGCAGGATCAAGCGATGGGTCCCACCGTGAGGGTTCGATCGCATTGAGAACCGCATGCACGCGATCCGATCGGTAGCCAGCCGTCACGAAACTCCGGGCCGTGTGGTGCGAAACACCCACGATGGCATCCGCGCGGCCGAACGCCCACCTGGCGCCGCGGTTCATCCAGTCGCCGTAGTTGACGTGCACGTGAATGAGAGCTTTGGCGCCTGTGAGAGCCGACAGAACGACGCACGCAAGTGCGTCCCGCGGCCGGTCGGTGGAATGCAGGATCTCGATTCGGTGGCGCCGGATATACGCGGCGAGCCCCAGCAAACTCGCTGCCGCAGGCACGGCGTCGGCGATGCTGGCGAGCATCTGAAGATTGGATCGTCCCCACAGCGATGGCCCGAAGTTCGTTGGACGCTGCGCGATGCCGGGAATGGCGCGTAACTCCTCGAACGCCGGTGCGGGCGATCCCGGCTGGCCGGCCGCATGCAGCTCGAAACGGTCCTGGGGCAGGTTGCGCAGGACCAGGAGATGGATCCATGTGTCTGCGCCGGCCAGCAGCGCCGAGTTGAGAAATAGAACCCGCGTTCGCTCAGGAGGGGAAGAGCGCATCAAATTCATCACACGCTGATCGCCGCGCCCAATCGCAGATCCCATGAGGGACGCCACGCCGGTCGGTACACGCGGACCCCAATGGGGCATCCAAATTCGGTTCAGGACACATCGTTTGCAACGAACACTTCGATCGGATCATATGCCAAGTCTGAATGCACTGCCAACACGGCCTGCGAACCAGCCAGGCTCTGCACTTAATCGAAATAGGGTAAATTTGCCGGAGCTTGGATGATGCGCTAAGACACAACTTGCGGCATCGGGTTCAGTGATTGCGTCCGCGTGGACGCTGCCTTTGAGGAAATGCAAGCCCTAATGAGATTCTCTCTCGGAGAGCACAATGAGTGCCGCACACATTAATTGGTCGAGCCGGCACACCAAATACGCGTTGATCATCGCCGCTGTCGCAACTACAGCGGCACTGCTGATGGTGTTGGTTTTCCTTCACTTCCAAAACCTGGTCCTGAAGACGGGCGATCCCTACGGGTACGGAAAGATCGCACGTGAATTCGTCGAGCACGGATTCACCAAACTGACCCGCCGCGCGGCATCGCTCTATCCGGAGCTTATCGCCGTTGTATACAGGCTTGGTGGTAGCGATCAGGTGATCGTCCTCCTGCAGTGCCTGTTCCACGCTGCAACATGCCTTTTGGCCTTTCGGCTCGGGCTACGCATTTACAATGCACGAACCGGACTACTGGCCGGTCTTTTCTGCGCCTTTCATCCAATGCTGTTACGCTACGTGCCAGATTTGCACATGGAAACATTTCTTACGCTCATGTGCACACTGACGGTCTGGACGAGCGTGCGATTCTATGACCAGCCGACCGTCGCAAACGGCATCCTGCTCGGCGTCGTCGGAATGTGCGCAACATTGACCAAGGGCGTCGTGCTTCCTTATCTGGGCGTATTCGGTATCGTCATGGGCGTGCTCGCCCTCAAGCGACCTTCGATACAGCGTGTCGCCGCTGTGGTCGCCATGTTTGTTGCCATGGCGGTTGTCCTGGCCCCATGGACCTATCGGAACTATCAGGTTACGGGCGGGCGCTTCGTGCTGCTGACCCCAGGAGCAAGCGACTCGTTCCTGCGCGGATACGTATTCACACGGTGGGAGTTCGCAACCCTTCAGAAGCCCCCGTACACCGATGCGGAGAACGAGGTTAATAGCTGGTTTCAGCAAATCGCACGCGACGCCGGCACCGTGTGGGAACAGGACGAGGTCGTTGACGAGGAAAACAACGCTCGTGTTGCCAAGCGCCTGATTGCGACGCAGCCCCTCGACACGGTCCGAAAGATCTTCGTTGGTCTGTTCACATTCTGGTATGAAATGACGAGCCTGACGAATTCGCTGATACCCGGCTCATTGGCACTTATCAGTTGGGCGCTCGCTATCGTCGGCCTGAGGAGGGCAAACCAAGAGGGACGACCGTCCTGGTTGATTTGGCTTCCGATCGTGGTGATGAATGTTTTTGTCGCACTCTTGATCCCTCTCGGACGCTATTCGGTCCCGATCCTCCCATGCCTTATGATCTTGGCCGCATTTGGTGTTGATACGCTCCTGAACCGACGAAACCTGGTTTCATCCGGTCACGCATTTCCAGGTCGATCATGATTTCCGCCACCCGACGGGTCCACAAATCGCGGACATCCCAGAAGGCGGTCGGCGCTATCTCGCTTTGTGGGTGAAAGCCGACTAGATTTCGACCGCCCGGTCGAGTTCCGCGCCTCCAAGATCACAAAGCCGCTAGCCCAGGTCGCGATTCTTGGAATCGGGATAGTAAGAGCGTCTCACGGCAGTCGCCTGTTGAAGTCTCTGCAAATCAAGACAACTGGCGATCAACGCCAATGTGATGCTGATAGGAAACGCGACGTTCATATAGACACTCGCCGGGGGACCGCCTGCCGACCGGAGGATATTCTGCGCGGTGGCAATAGGGAGCAGCGTCATCATCGCGGCCACGGGCGCCACCAACACCCAGAAGCTTGTAGGGAGCTTGATGGCGCCGCCTAGGTGCATGGCACCGAGCATTATCAACGGCACAAGCACTGCACTCAGATCATAGTGATGATGGTAAACGCAAAGAGTTCCCAAGCAAGTCAGAGCGAGCAGAAAAGTCGCCGTCACATGCCTGTCAAGCTGATCGCGAAGACGCCAGGCAGACCACGCCAGCCACGCAGCGACCAGCACTGTCGTAGCCTGGGAGAGGCGCTTAGCGGCTTCCGGGGCGCCGATCAGTCCCGTGTAAAGGTAGGTCCAATCAAGGCGGGGCGATGACATCGGATCCCAGGGGTCGGGCGTGTTTATCGACCCGAGTGCTTCCAGCCCAGCTATGCCTTCAGCATATGCACTGACCGCAGCCATCCCGCCGACCCTCGCGAACCCTGCCACATGTGCGAGTCCGGCAATCGTGACAGCGACAGCAATTTCGCGCCACCTTCGGTGTAGCAGCATGAGTCCGACGAACGGGAGCGCCACCGTGAATTTGAAGACTAGTACAAGCGTGGTGATGGCGAAGGCAGCTCCGTACTTGTCTCTATCAATGCAGACGACAAACAGACAAAGCAGCCCCATGATGAGCGGCGCTGCCTGCAAATGCGTCATTCCCCAGCGAATCGATGCGCTGAGCAATACAAACCCGGCAACTGCCATCCACGCTGCCGTATTTGTATCCTCGTAGCACATGCGCACTAGTGCACGGGTCCCCAGCACAACAACGCCAATGAGCATTGCCAGCCACAGGAGCTGGGCGATGTGATACGGAAGCGCCGCCAAGGGTAGAGTCGAAAACCCAGCGCCCGCAGGATAAAAGATGCCTTCTCCGGGCGGACTTTGTCCGGTGATGACCGGAATCTTCTCCAATTGCCACTGCCGATCGTAGATCGGCTCGCCGTGAACGATGCTGTATGAAAGTATATACGGAAAGACGAAGTCTCCCCCCTGACGGGTCGACGCCCACCAGCTGGAAACAATGCCGATAACCAAAAGCGCCGCACATCCGAAACGAAACAAAGAGTGCAAAGGAAAACCGCACGTTGTACGAAAGCCAGTCCAAGCTTTAATGTTCAAACGCGCCCATCCAATCCGCACTATCCGCCACTTTCAGCAACACGTCGGCTTAACAACTTTAACACGAAGCTTCTGCATATCGCAAGGTACGTTGGAAGGAAGCTCGTGCTCTGAGTCGCTGAGCGCCAATCGCCCGTAGTGCTGGCGCCGATCTTCGCACCTGATCTTCGCGGTGGGGAATTAACTGTTGGATACAAACACCAGGCGAATTGCAACACCCAGCACTGTGTCGGCGCTTGGCACACCCCATGTACGCCGTCCGCAAGGCTATAGTAGGCTCGCGAGCGTCCGGAACACCCGGGCTCAACACTTCAGGCACGTACTCCGCTGCGGCATTTGTGACATCGGCGTGAAAGCCTGTTCCCGAACCCGTGATTGCGGCGAAGTCCGGAGTTAACCCTTTAGGCATGCGATTAAAATGGGCTGTCCTACTGCATACCATTCCGCTAGCATTTCCCATCAATTCGCGAGAACGAATTGAGTAGTGACCTGGAGTGACGAGCCGATTGCAGTCCGATCAAGCGCTGACAAAGCAGGACTGCAAGCTCGTGAACATTTGGATGATCCATGGATAAGACAATCGCCGATCTTGGGAAAGCGCGAGGAACCGCGGCAGCTTATATAGCCATCGCTCGCCTGGACCACAGTACCAAACATATATTCATCATCCCCGGTTTGATACTCGCTTATCTTCTGCGGGGGATCCACACGACGTCTCTCCTCAGTTCCATGACGCTTGGCCTGGTCGCGGCGATCTGCATTGCCTCGGCCAACTATGTGATAAACGAGTGGTTCGATCGGGACTTTGATAAGTTCCACCCAACCAAGTCTCAGAGGACTGCAGTCAAGACGGAGCTGAACGGGACCACTATTTTCTTGGAGTGGACCGGCCTCGTCGCAATCGGGCTGGCGTGCGCTTTCGCTGCTGGCAAGATCATGCTGATAGTCGCTTGCGTCTTCGCCATGCAAGGCATCGTCTACAACGTGCCGCATATCCGAACCAAGGACAAAGCCTATCTCGATGTAATTTCAGAATCTATCAATAATCCTCTCCGCTTGATGATCGGATGGGCAATGATAGATCCGACAACTCTGCCGCCCAGCTCGATTATTCTTACCTATTGGGCGGGCGGCGCGTTTCTCATGGCGGCAAAGCGGCTCTCAGAATTCAGGGAGATCACCGCGTCGCACGGACGCGCACTGCTGGAGCGATACCGCGCGAGCTTTGCGGGCTATTCAGAGATATCTCTGACAGTATCGTGCTTCGTCTACGCCCTCGTAACCAGCTTCTTTCTTGCAGTCTTCTTGATCAAATATCGGATCGAGTATCTGCTCACGGTGCCCGTGCTGATCGCATTGTTCGGACACTACCTCGCTCTGTCAATGGCGCCAGATTCGACAGCGCAGAGGCCTGAAAAGCTGTTCAAGGAACGCGCGTTGATTGCTCTCGTCGGCCTCCTGGCTGTCACCTTCCTGTTTACGACCTACGTAGACATCCCTGCCCTCGAGCTCTTCACCGGCCAGCGGTACATCGGCCTGGAGTAATGTCGACGTTCACACCCGCGGATTGGCGCGACATTCGTCTCGTGGCGTTCGACGTGGATGGTACGCTCTACAGGCAGGGCCGGTTGCGCCTGCGGATGGGGCGCGACATGGTACTTCATGCCGCAGCGGAGCGTGACCTGAATGCCATTCGCGTCGTCAGCGCCTACCGGCGCATCAGAGAGCGTCTGGCCGCCGAGGAGGTCGTCGACTTCGACCGCGTTCTGGTCGCTGAGACTGCCAAGGCCACATCGATGTCGCCCGAGCGGGTGCACGCGCTCGTGTCCGAATGGATTGAAAAGCGGCCACTCCGTTATTTGAAAAGCTGTCTGTTTTCGGGGGTGCCGCAACTGTTTGCTGGGTTGCAACGCGCCGGGAAGAAGATCGGCATCTTTTCGGATTACCCAGCAACGGAAAAGCTCGCCGCAATGGGACTGGCGGCCCATCACGTCATCGCGGCGAGCGACGTCGGGCTGCTTAAGCCGCATGCCAGGGGTCTCCAGTCGCTCATGGCCGCAGCCGGCACATCGGCCCGCGAGGTACTATTCATCGGCGACCGCGCGGATCGCGACGGTGCTGCGGGCCGGAGGGCCGGGGTCAGAACATTGATCAGGTCTTCGAAAGAAATCGAGGGGTTTCAGACGTTCAAGACATTTCACGATCCACTGTTCGATCCTTTCATGCAATAGGACCCGATGCGCGAGTTCGTGTGGAGACTTCTGCGATACGCCGTGACGGGCGGAATTGCAGCCGTCGTCGATGCAAGCGGCTTTGTGCTGCTCGTAAGCGCCAAGCTGAGCATCGTCATCGCAAGCTGTCTTAGCTTCTGCATCGCAGCTCTGGTCAACTATAATCTGACCAGTCAGTTTGTATTCAATCGAGAGGCAACTCTACACGGCTTTGCCCCGTTTGTGGCTGCCGCACTCATTGGCCTTACCGTGAATGTCGGTGTCACGTTCATGGGTTCATCCATCGTTGGGCTGCCACCGCTTGCAGCCAAGCTCATGGGGATTGCAGTCGCTTTTTTCGTAAATTTCTTGATCAACTTACGCATCGTCTTTCATACCAAGCCGTAGCACCACGCCCCAGGATGAACGAACGGGCGGCCAATATGAAACAGAAGAACATGAATGTGCTTCAGATATTGATCCGACTGGATTGAATCAGATCAAGGTCCAGCATTTTGTTGAGCATGATCTTCCGAAACGGCCTCACTTTTCGGGATCGTGCTCCAGCTAGTTACATTCTTTCGACGACCAGGACCCAGTCGGACGAACCGTCCAGATGAGATTCAGGGAAGGCAATTGACCGGTTGGCCGTTGCAGCTTCGGACTCAGATATGATGGCGTATGTGCCGGTCGTCGGATCATACCAACTCAGCTTTACGTTCCTCGGCCCGGCAATTACGGTCGTGTCCACCATTACCGGACGGCTCGTGGGGAAATACGCAACCGCGGCAACACGCGAATATCCAGACGCGGCTTTAGTGTCGCCATCTCCTATGCCAACCTTGACAAACTTGCCATCATCGCGACTCCAAGAAGCATCGGCGACATACCTGTCAATCAAAGACCACGCATATTTGGCATGTAATTGCGGCGGCTCTTGGAGAATCTCGAGCCATCCCGCGCCGCCATCGAAGATGCCAGCAGCGCCGAACGGCCACCATTTCTCATGACCAAAATTGATACCAGCCCCGCCGCGTAGAAACACCGAATAATTCCTCTCGCGGTACTGCTGGTTTTTGTTGCCCTGATAATGCGTTGAATTGACATATGGGGGTTCGATGTCGACGACCCCGTAATTGTTTGCTCCGAGTTCTCCATAAACCGAATCGAACAATTCAACGGCATTGCCCCCGTAATTGTACAACGTGTTGGCACTTTGTTTGAACCACAAGTAGCCACCCTGTTTGCCTTCCGCGGAAATGAACTGTCTGTAGCCGGTCAATCCGTTATGTTGTTCCGCAATAATCAAGCGGTGGCTTGAGCCTTCCCCGTCTCTTATTCCATGGAACACTGCGTCAACTTGCTGGCCGGCCGGATCGCTCGAGGACCAAGGGAAATCTCCCATGACGTGCCAGACAATGTTGGGATACTGCGCATAGCGCTCAGCGAGAGTCTTGCCGTAATTGTAGCTGTTCGTCGACCCGGCGCTTATGAGAGCCGGTGTAGTGCCGGTGTCACCCCAACTCAGAAATAGCGAAAGCACAACGGTCATCTGCAATCGCGTTGTCTCCTCGACAATCCAATCCATTGAAGACCAGGCTGGACCGAAAGCAGAGGCATACGGTGCCCCAGTAAAAAACCTTTGCCCGGATTCATTTCTGTAGCGGTCGCCAAAACTGCCGTTGAGATACACACCAAATGGCGCCACCGTGACAGCGTTGAAGCCGAGCGATTTCAATTCCTCCAAGGCGCTTGTGATCGCGGCCTTGGGGCATCTTTGTGCCATCGCCCATGACGCCATCATCTTGAGCAGATAAACGCTTCCGTTCTGGTCAACGAACCGTCGATTTGATGCTGCCACCGGATAAGGGAAACTGACAGCGGAGCTGCCGGAGACACCGCGATTGAATCCCGTATTGGGCGCAACTGTGTTGCAACCGACCGGAATAGCAACAAGTCGTGACTGAGAATGCGTCAATCGCGTGTAGACTTTTGCCAATAGTATTGGAAACGAGAGCAATAACGAAACGCCGATTATCAGCAATACGGAGTTCGAAATTTTTAACGGCCTGGAATAGATTTCAAGGTCCATGTTTATGGCCCCATAAGCTCGGAAAAGAAAGTTTGTTCGGTCGCTCGTCGCACAGGCTGGTCGAACGAGGTTTCTCCGCGGATATATTCTGCATGGGCGTGTGCTGGGCACTGCAGCGCCTGGTAACGCCACTGCTATTTGAGGATGGCCATCGAGACCAATTCTGTCAATCGGCAGGAGATATTAACGATCTTGCTCCCTAGGTCGTGCAGGGGGCGGCGGGCGAACTCTCGTCAAGCTCCGATTCTAGTATGGGTTTCAAAAATTCGCAGACCCGATTGTGAAAGTCCGCCTCGATTGGAAAAAATAGGCCAGCCGCTTGCATGAAATATCGACACCGATCACAGACTACTGCGCCGTTAGGTTAACTGCGAAAAATTCTCACAGCTCTCAGGGAGAAATTTGTTCTTGAGGGCCTGCTTTCGCTAACCCTCCGTTGTTCGCGGCGTGCTGCGATTCGTGAACTCAGGCAAATCGGCAGGCCTTGTCTGCGACGTCTGGGATCAAGGAGTTCCAGAGACATTCATGGTTAAGCTGAACTCTGATGGCTCCGGCATCGAAATAGAGGTAACTAAGTAACGAACCTGGACCGAAGTATCGAAATTACCTATAATCAATAAGGTGCGTCGGTGCGCGAAGCAAACCTGAGTGAATTCCATGACATCCATTGACAATAGCCAAGTAACGGACGACGCAACTCATCGGACGGTCTGGCCAGTACAGCCTGAAATTGCAGATCTTTTAGGTATTGCGCGCCGCGGGTGGTTCTTCATAGTCGCCGGCACGACATTCGGGCTCATCTGCGCCTACGTGATCGTCTCCACTATCCCTCCGATCTACAAGGCAAGCTCCCGAATTGTGTTCGAAAGAACACTACCCCGCTACATGCAGAACAAAGGGATCACTAACGAGCCGATTATCGAGGACTATGACACGTGGGGCCAGACCTACGTTATTTCCTCCGAGAGCATCTTATTGGATGTCGTGAGATCTCTGTCGCTGGCGAGCGATCCTGACTTTGTGGGACCAAAGGAAGGCGAAACCAAAGCATCCCTGGGCTCGCAGGTTCGCAGCCTGTTTCGAGGCACTGCGCAAGCCTTGGGTTTCCAGGAAGAGTCGGCTGAGCACCAATCTATCGAGCATCGCAAGGATCCGGAGAGGATCGCCTTCGACAGCCTCGTTCGTAATTTGACGGTCAGTCGAGAGGAGGTGGCGAGTGTCATCTCGATTGCTTTTTCGTCGAAAGACCCCGTAAAGGCGGCAACGATCGTCAACACGGTCGTCGACACCTACATTGATGCAAGTGTTGCCGGCAAGCTGAAATCGACCAACCTTGCCAGCAAGGTTGTGCAGGAGCGCGTCGAAGAGCTCAAGCGGCAGGCCAAGGACGCCGAGCGTGCGCTCCTTGAATTCAGAATGGCCAACAATCTTGTTGGCGGCGCCAAGACCACCCTTTCGAGCGAACAACTCGCCACTCTGCAAACCCATCTCGCAAATGCTCGCGTCGCGATGGCCGAAGCAAGGGCTCGCGCCGAGCGGGTCCCCCGCGCTCCCGGCACGCGTGTCCTCGGGCCGGACAACGAACTGATCGCAAAACTGCGCGGGGAGCTGCTGGAGCTTTCCGCCCGTGCGAACGATATCGAAATGCGTGTTGGAAAGGACCACTTGGCTGCAGTCAAGGT
>Ga0126377_10000482_pt1 | contig 24188 bp, 20 predicted proteins | sample PanSoiMetPlot_22_FD_92647 | JGI IMG/M metagenome (GOLD analysis project Ga0126377, IMG submission 92647) | Tropical forest soil microbial communities from Panama - MetaG Plot_22 | ecosystem: Environmental > Terrestrial > Soil > Tropical forest > Bulk soil | place: Panama | collected 2016-02-17 | reverse complement strand
CTCCAGACGATGACCGTCGCCACGAGCAGGACGAGACAGGTCGTCGCGACAATCCGGCGCGATCGGCTGCGAACGCTTTGCGACACGAACCAGCCGGTCACGATCATCGACAGGCCAAATGCGGTAATCCCCGATCGCGACATCGTCAACATCAGCGAAAGCGCCATCAGGACGGCGGCCAGCGCCGCCAGCATCAGCCGGTTTGCTTCGGGGGATGCAAACCAGAGCAACCGATGATGCCAGCCGCGCCTGACGCGCACGCCATGGTCGATGCCGGCCACCAGGAGGCCAAGCGTCAAGGGCAACGCCATCACCATCCAGCCGGCGAAGTGGTTCCGGTTCACGAACGGACCGAACGGAGTGCGCCCTGCTTCCAGTTCCCAGAATCCATACAGGTACCGGCTCGAGAACGACTTCTGGGCGAACCCGATGATGGCGAGCAGCGCGCCGAAGCCGGTCAGCCACTCGACGAAACGGCGGGCGCCCGTCATGTTGAACAGCGACACGAGTCCCGAGCACAGGAGCGCGAACGACGCGTACAGGATCAGCGCCACCGCGGTGTCGCGTGGCCAGACCGACACTGCATGTGTCGGTTGAAGGCCGGCTGCAAAGGCAGGACTGAGACGTCCGGTCAGCGGCGCCATGCTCGGGCTGATCGCCGACAGAACGCGGGCCGGGAGCGGCACCAACTGCAACCCGATGGCTGCGGCGACCACGACCAGGGCGGTGACGAGCCCGCGGCTGACGCCCTGGACGTTCGCGCCGGCTGTTGCGATGACCGCGCTCGCGCCGCAGATCGCACACGCAATCGCGAGGGGCCAGTACGCCCAGGCGTACACGGCGCCGAATGCCAGCGCTCCCCACGCGATCGTCAGCACGAGCAGGGCGTGCAGGATCACAGCGCCGCGATTCGAAAGAGGCCAGGCCTGCATGGTGTGCCGGAGCGTCAGCGCCCTCAGTTGAGATCGCTCGGCGAGAACGCGCGCCGTTCCGTCTGAGTCGACGTCTGAAGCGCGACGTCGAGCGCTGACAGATCGGGTATGACCGACGGCTCGACGGACGGTGCGTTGTTGACGTGCAGCGGAAAGAGCCAGCCGCGCCATTGACAGGTCGTACACCGGAACAGTCGCTGGGCGGAGAATCCGCGCCGCACGCGTTCGGGGAGGCTCTTTGCCCGCGAGCGGAAGAGCGTCGAAGCGCCGCAGTGCGGACAGGCCTGTTCACCGGAGCTGATCGCGGCGGCGTCGGTTGTTGCGACGGTGGAAGCCATCGCGGAGGCGACCGGCGCTCGCTCGATGTTGGCAGGGACCATTCCCGCCAGGCCCCTGAGGGCGGTCAGCACCGCGTCGCTGCGGCCGTTTGCCGCATCGGCTTCAAGCCGTGCGATGACCTGGACGAGGTTTTCAGGTCGCGCGGCGCGACTCGTGACGCGAAGAACCTTCTCGATCGCCGACGGTCCCACCTCCTCGTCGCGGCAGACGAGCTCCTCGAACAGTTTTTCCCCCGGCCGCAGCCCGATGAAATCGATGGCGATCTCGTCGTCGGGCACGAATCCTGACAGGCGAATCAGGTGGCGCGCCATGTCGACGAGCTTCACCTGCTCGCCCATTTCGAGGACGTACGTCGCGCCGCCTTCCGCCTGCGCGGCAGCGTGCAGCACCAGCTGCACGGCTTCGGGAATCAGCATGAAGAACCTGCGGATCTCCGGATGCGTGATCGTCACCGGTCCGCCTTTTTTGATCTGTTCCAGGAACCGGGGAACGACGCTGCCGTTGCTGCCCAGCACATTGCCGAACCTGACAATCGAAAACGACGTGCTGCTGCGTCCGGCCTGCTGCTGGACGAGCAGTTCGGCGAGCCGCTTCGACGCGCCCATCACGCTCGTCGGATTCACCGCCTTGTCGGTCGAGATGAGGATGAAGCGGTCGACACCGTGCTCCTGGGCCGCCTCCGCGATCAAGCGCGTGCCGCGGACGTTGTTCTTGATGGCCTCGCACGGATTCTCTTCCATGAGGGGCACGTGCTTGTGCGCCGCCGCATGGAAAACAATCTCCGGGCGATGCTCCTGCATGACCTCGTCGAGCCGCACGGGATCGGTCACGTCGGCGATGATCGGGTACAGTCCGAACTGAAGACGCGCGTCCTCGAGCTCGATGCGGATCGCGTGCAGGTTGTTCTCGTAGCGTTCCAGCATCACGAGCGACGCGGGCTGCAGGCGCGCAATCTGCCTGCACAACTCCGAGCCGATCGAGCCTCCCGCGCCGGTCACCATGACGCGCCGGCCGCCGATCAAGTACTTGAGCGGCTCGCGAGCGAGCCCGATCGGTGCCCGCGTCAGCAGATCGTCGACCGACAGATTCCGAACCTGCGACAGTTCCACCTTGCCATCGATCAGGTCGCGGAGATTCGGTACGGTCTTGATGGGGATCTTGAACGGCTCCAGCGTCCGGACGATCGCGCGAACGGCCACAGGCTCGGCATTCGGGATGGCGAGCAGGATCTCGTGCGGCCGCTGGCGTTTCAGAATGTCCGCCAGCTGATCGCGTGTGCCGAGCACTGGTACGCCATGGATCCGGTGGCCAACCTTGGTCGGGTCGTCGTCGACGAAGCCGACCGCCCGATAGCCGGCGTGGCCGGTGTTCTTGATGTCGCGCACGATCAGCTCGCCCACGTCGCCCGCGCCGAAAATCAGCACGCGTTTGCCCGAGTGTCCGTGAGCGGTCTCGACCATCATCCGGCGAATGAACCGGCCGCCCGCGAGCAGCAGCATCAGCACGAGTGCGTCGATGACGAAGATGGAGATCGGGTACACCGGCGGCCCGAACGGCAGCCAGGTCGTCAGATAGAACGCGAGGGAGCTGGCCACAACCGCTGAAACGATTGCACGCAGGTCGTAGAGGCTCGCGTATCGCCAGAGTCCCTCGTTCAACCTGAAACCGATGAACGCCGCCGCGCGAATTCCGACGAGCCAGGGAAGCGTCTGCCAGAACAGCTCCGCGACCGGCGGCTGAAGGTCGCCGTCGAACCGCAACAGGAACGCCAGCCACTGCGACAGGGCGACGAAGATGAGCTGCAGCGCGACAGTCGCCGGCCGCCGGGCAGCGGTGATCAGACGCGAATGTGTGGGCTGCTCAGACACGCGCCACCTTCTCCTCGCTGCGCTTGCGATGCATGAAGCGCGGAGTCTCCTCGATGCCGGCAATCACCCGCGCCTGGTCAGCTGGCGACATCCCCGAACCGCTCGGCAGGCACAGCCCGGTTTCGAACAACCGGGCAGCAACCGAGCCCCCGTAGACGTGACTGCCTCGAAAAACCGGCTGGAGGTGCATCGGCTTCCAGATGGGGCGCGACTCGATGTCCAGCGATTCCAGGTGTGTCCGGATGGCGTCGTTCGTCGCCCCGAACATCTCGTCGTCGACGAGCGCACAGGTCAGCCAGCCGTTCGAACGGCCATACGCCGCATCCGCAAACACGCGGATGCCGCCGAACCGTTCCAGCTCCGTGGCGTAACGGGCGCGAATCGCCCGGCGACGCGTGATTTTGGCGTCGAGATTCCGCAGCTGCGCACGGCCAATCGCGGCGAGCAGATTGCTCATGCGGTAGTTGAACCCGATCCGAGAATGCTGGTAGTGCGGTGCCGCGTCGCGCGCCTGGCTCGCGAGATGTCGCACACAATCTGCGGCGGCCCTGGACTGCGACACGAACATCCCGCCGCCGCTCGTCGTGATGATCTTGTTCCCGTTGAAGGAAAAAGCGGCGCAGTGCCCGAAGGCGCCTGCCGCTCGATCGCCGAACGTGCCGCCGAGCGCCTCCGCGGCGTCTTCAACGAGCGGCACATCGTACCGCTCGCATGCCGCCGCGATGCGCGCGTAGTCGCAGCACTGACCATACAAGTCGACGGCGATCACCGCGGCCGGCAACCGGCCTCGTGCGGCCCGGCGCGCCAGTACTTCGCCGAGCAGGTCGGGATCCATCGTCCAGGTTTCGGGTGAAGCGTCGATGAAGACGGGAACCGCGCCAACATACGTCACGGCGTTGGCAGTGGCCGCGAACGTGAGCGTCGAGACGATGACTTCGTCTCCGGGCTTGATGTCCAGCGACAGCAGCGACAGGTGAAGGGCCGCTGTCCCGCTCGACAACGCCACGGCGTGCGGCACGCCGATCGCCGCGGCGAATTCGCGCTCGAACGCGTCGACGTGCGGACCGAGCGGCGCGATCCAGTTCGAATCGAACGCCTCGAGCAACAGCTCGCGTTCGGCAGCACCGACGTCCGGCGGCGACAGGAAAATGCGGCTCATCGCTTCGCCAGAGGCCTCGCGGGAACGCCGGCCACGGTGACGCCCGGCGCCACCGATCGCGTCACGCACGCACCGGCACCCACCACCGCGTCGTCGCCGACGACCAACGGCTTGTCGGGCGTCCCGTTGATAATCGTGGCGCCCGAGCCGATGTAGGCGCCCCGGCCGATGCGAACGCAGCCCGCCACACGGACACCGGGCAGCAGGGTTGAAAAGGCATCCACCGTGACGTCGTGGCCGATCGTGCAGCCCACATGGATCTGCACGTGGTCGCCGATGACGATGTTCGTCGTCAGAATGTTGCCGGCGCAGATGATGGCGCCGTCGCCAAGCGTGACCCATCGCGAGCGTTCGACGCGCGGATGAACCAGCGTCGCCGGCCGCAGCCCACGCGCCGCCGCGCGGCCGACGACGTGTGCGCGCGCCGCGGGACTGCCGATTGCCGTCACGACGCCGATGTGCGCGAAGCGCGATGCGGCGTCGTCCAGCGAGACGACGTCGACGTCATTCAGACGCCGATCGATGCGCGACGCGTCGTCGTCGATGAAACAGACCACGTGGTGGCCGCATTGTTCAGCGAGCCATGCGGCCTCGCGTCCGAAGCCGCCGGAGCCGTAAACGGCCACTGCGGGTGATGTCACGATGCCAGGTGCCCCTTGAACTCTTCGGCCGTGGAGTGGCCTGGCTGGGAGATGCCGCGACGTGCAATGACGTGCCACGCCGTGCGCAGCAGAATTGCCAGATCCAACGCGAGCGACAGGTTCCGAACGTACAAGACATCGAGCTCGAAACGTTCGGTCCACGGCAACGCGTTGCGCCCCTGAACCTGCGCCAATCCCGTGATGCCGGGCTTCACATCGTGGCGCCGGGCTTGCCGCGGCGAGTACCGCGCGAGGTACTCCATCAGGAGCGGGCGTGGACCAACGAGGCTCATATCGCCCACCAGCACGTTCCACAGCTCCGGCAGCTCGTCGAGGCTGCTGGCGCGCAGGAATCGCCCGAAGGCCGTGAGACGCTCGTGATCGGGAAGGAGTCTTCCACGTTCATCGTATCGGTCGGTCATGGATCGGAACTTCATCAGGCTGAATGGCCGGCCGTTCAGGCCCGGCCGCCGCTGGCGGAACAGCACCGGGGCACCGAGCATCAGGCGGACCACGACGGCAAGAGCCGCGTAAACGGGCAGCAGCAGCGTCAACCCCAGCGACGCGACCACGACGTCGAACGCTCGCTTGCCGAACACTCGATACCAGCTTCGCGGTGCGGCTGCGTCCAGCGACTCTGCGTAGAACGAGGCAAGCGCCGCGGTGAGGCGATTGGCGGCGAAATCTGAGACAGCTCGAGCTCGGGCCGCGTCGCCGAGCGTCCGCCGCAGTTGTTCGTCCGACGTCACGCGACGGAGCACGTCGGTCAGCTCGCCGACGTTTCGCGGCGTATGCAGGAGGCCCGTGTGCCCTTCGTCGACGGCGTCGACGATTCCGTAGATGCGGGAAGCCACCGCGGGTATGCCGCACGCAGCCGCCTCGATGACCACCGAACCAAATCCTTCGCGGTAGCTCGGCAAGCACAACACATCGGCAGCAGCCATCACCTCTTCCGGACGTTCGGTGAAGTCCACGAGGTGCAGACGGGTCGTATGCCTGGCGCACGCCGCGGTGATGCGGCCGCGCAGGGACGATTCGTCGGGTCCGGCGATCACCAGATGCACGTTCGATCGCTCGTCGGCGAGCGTCGCGAATGCGGCCGCGAGATCGAGAACGCCCTTGTCGTCCGTCAGGCGTCCGACGAACAGCAGCACGACGTCGGCGAGCGGGATCTTCAGCCGTCCTCGAAACGCGCGCCGGCTCGAGATGTCCGGCTTGAATCGCGCGGTATCGACGCCGCTGACAGAACCGGAGGCCAGGACCGAGATCGCTCCCGGCGTCGTGATGCGTTCAGAGATCAGGAACTCGCGCTGCGATGCACTGTCGGCCAGAGTGGCGGTAGCGAGCATGGCCACGAGTCGATCGTTCGCACGCAGGACCGCGCGAGAGATGCCCGCCCGGGTCGCCCAGACCTGCCCGGTGAACATGTGAACCCGCACCGGCACACCCGCCGCGCGTGCAGCCAGCATGGCGAGGAGGCCGGCCTTGGGTGTCATCGACTGCACGATGCTGAACCGGCCGGTGCGCAACAACCGATAGAGTCGCCAGACCGCCCGCAGATCGGCCCACGGCGACACGCGTCGTTCGATGCGTATCGGCACCAGCGAGCCGCGCAAGCCGGCTTCCTTCAGCAGTTCGGGATTGGTCACGTTCGCAACGACCGTGATGTCGTACTCGGACTGCAGCGCCCTCAGGTGCGGGATCAGGAACGCGCGAAGAGTGGCCTCGGCCGCGACGACCATGCAGATCCGGTCGCTCATGCCGCCTGCCTTGCCGCGAACATCCGCGCGATGCCGTCGACGATGGGAACCGAGATGCGATACTGGAGTTCGCGTTCGATTCGCCCGATTGGATAGCGGCACCGGCTGACCAGCGCGTCGACCCGCGATTCGGTCAGCGGAAGCCGCGCCACGCGCCCCGCTGCTCGAACGATCGCACGGACGGGCTGCTCGGGAAGCCGGAACGAGGGCCGTGGACGCCCGATCGCCTCCGCAATCGCCCCCGCCAGCGTTTCGATCGTGCACCAGTTGGAGACGTTGTACACGCGTCCGTTCGCGGCGGCCGACGTCGCGCACGACATCAACGCGCAGGCGACGTCGTCGACGTGAACATAGTTTGCCGACGCCCCCGGCGAACCGATGAAGAAGAACAGCCCGCGATCGATGACGCGAGCCCACTCGGCAATCGACTGGTTCGGCATGTCTTCGCCGAACACGATGGAAGGCCTGACGACGACGGCGGACAGGCCGCAACGCGACGCCTCGAGAACCAGCGTATCGGCCGCGGCCTTCGTTTCCTCGTACACACCAACTGGCGCAACCGGCGTCTCCTCGACGACGGCACCATCGAGACGTCGTCCGTAGACACCCACGCTGCTCAACTGGACCCAGCGGCCGACGCGGCCATCGGCGGCGGCAAGCAGCGAACGCGTTCCGTCGACGTTCACCGCACGCATCCGGTCTGGGCTGCGGAGTTCGGCCGCGCAGTGGTACACGACATCCACGCCGTCGGTGAATTGCCTGAGGCGCGCCTCGTCTGGCCGCGCGAGATCGCCCTCGAACGTCACGACGCCGCGAGCCGGCGCCGGGCGAACACGACGCGTCAGAATTCGTACGCGGTCGCCCGCGTCGAGATGACGCCGCATCAGGGCTGACCCGATGAATCCGGACGCGCCTGTTATGGCCACCAGCATCGCTGTTCAGAGCCTCCGCGCGATCCACAGACACGTGCTTCCCCAGTTGCGGACGACTGGCACGTAGTCCATCCCGTACGCGAGCGGCAGGTTCAGCAGCCGTGGGATGCGCCAGTTTCCAAATCGCACGAGCGTATCCAGCGAGGCGTACGGGCGGACACACACAACGTCGAATCCGATGCGTGTCAGCACGCTGGTGAGTCCTTCCGGAGTGAATGCGTACTCGTAGAACTCCGATCCGGGCGCCTCCGACACACTCCCGAGTGCCGATGCACGCCGGGCTAGCCAGGAATTGAAACAAGGCGTCGAGACCACCGCGAGGCCGCCCGGGCGCAGCACGCGATGTGTTTCCGCCAGGACGGGCTCGGGCCCGTCCTCGAAGTGCTCACACACGCCGGGCGAATAGACGGCGTCGAACGATCCCGTCTCGAATGGCAGCTCGCGAACGTCTCCCACGTGCCACGGAATCGAGGGAAAGCCGCGGCGCAGGCGGCTGATCGTCGGTTCCGACCAGTCCAGGCCCTCCGCGACGAATCCAAGGGCGGCGGCCGCCACCGTGAAATGGCCCAGGCCGCAGCCGGCCTCGAGCACGTGCGCGCCCCGGTGAACCAGGCGCGCGAACGTGTCCCGCAACTGGTGTGGCAGGTGACCACGCTGTGCCCGCGCGTACGACACCTCTTGCGAGGCTTCCCACTTCTCCGTCCAGAAGTCGACGCTGGCCGCGCGGCTGTAGTACTTGAGCCGCGGGCCCGTGACGTCGTTCTGCTCGACGACGACGTGGTCACGCACGGACGTACTCCCGCTGGACGCCGGAGGCGTTTCGCACGGCGACGAGAAACGCCTCGCGGATCGGCGCCAGCAGCCGTTCGTGATATCCGAGAGCGACCTCCCGATTCTGCCGGCTCCAACTCGCCCGAACGGCCGGATTTTCCATGGCGTCGCGGATCTTTTGTCCAAGCGCGTCGGCATTGCCCGGCGGCACCAGGCACTCCGCGGGAAGCAGTTCCGGCACGCCGCCCACCTGCGTTCCTATGGCAGGGAGTCCTCGGGCCATTGCTTCGAGAAGCGCCCGAGGCAAACCTTCCGTGAGGGACGGCAAGACGAACAACTGGGCAGCGTCGAGCGCATGACGCACGCCGTCTCGATCGAGCTGTCCATGAAAAACCACATGCGACTCGATCGCCTGGAGCCGAGCCTGCGCTTGCAGGTCGCGCTGCAAACGTCCGCCTCCAACGATCGTCAGGCTCACATCGGCGCCAGCCCTCCGGAGACTTCCGATCGCGTCGATCAACACGGAGAAGCCTTTGTAAGGCTGCTCGAGTCCTCCGACGGTGACGACCCTGAAGGTGCCATCCGACGGGTGAAGCGGTTCCTGCGACGACGGCAGTTCGAACGCAGCGTCGTCGAGCGGCGCGTCCGAGGCCGAGAACGCCTGTGCCCGAGTCGGATACTTCTGTTGAAGGACATGCCTCGTGACGAACATCACGGCGATCGCATGTCGCGCGACGTACGCTTGCGCGGCCGTCGCCGTCCGCTGCATCGCCGCGCGCATCGGATGGTGGAACGCCCCGGCCGAAAACACCTGATCGGGATCGCCGACAATCTCGGCGCCGAACGACTTGTTCCGCGCCATGGCGCTCCCGGCCGCGATCTGCCCAATCGGCGACGGCGAACGCACGATGACCGCGTCAGTCGCGAGCAGCGAGTCCGCCACCGCGCGGCGCACTCGGCGCGCGTGTCGCAGAAACCCGCGAAGGCCGGAGTACGGCGGCAGCGGGCAGAACGAGATTCGCGGCGCCGACGCCTGCACGCATCCAGTCGATGGCCGCGCCACGTCTCCGACCCTTGCCGCGACAATGACGTCCGAAAACACGTCGAGATAACGCCGCCAGAGCGGCACGCCGTAGGCGGCCTGTCCCCAGATGGCGCCGTCCGGCGTCCGCTCAAACCGGGCTTCGGTGGTCAACAAGACGCGCATGTGGTTTGCTCAAGACGGAGCCGACGACGTGACGGACGGCTGCGATCAAGGTGGCCAAAAGCACTCCAAGCGCGCACTGCGCCGGAACCGACACGAACGAGTTGCGCACGTTCACGAGCAACGGGACGTACACCGTCGCGATCAGGAGAACGGCCGTGCGCGGATCGGCGACGGTGTCGATGGTGCCGATGACCACGCCGAGCAGGCCCATGATGATCACCACGCCGATCGGTCCGAAATTGCGGTACGCCTCAGCGACCGGCGAGAACCCGATTGCCCCGATCCGATCGAGCACGAGCACATTCATCAAACGGAGGTCATCGTCAGCGGCCCTGGCGGTACGCGCCCCGGGTAGAAGCCGCGCTGCTCCGCGCTCGAACGGCGCCCAATAGGACGCGCCCCGCTCGTACGGCTCGCCTTCCGCATGCCAGCGCACGACTTTCTCGACCGGGTGAAGGGATCCACCCATCTCCATCAAAGCGCCGATGCCAGGGAGACTCAGCGACTCGGTCGAAAACGCCCGTAGGCCCGATTCGCGCACCGCGCGAACGACCGGGATGATCAGGAGAATGACGACAGCGATGGCCATCGCCTTCGGGGACGTCATGCCTTTTCCGACCCGGGCGAGCGCGATGAACACACCGACGGCCGGAAACATGACTTCGCTTCGAAGGCCGAGCGGGAGGGCCACGAGCGCAAAGCATCCGAACGTAACCAGTGCGACGGTGCGGTACCACGCCTTGCGACCCGTGACGGACATCACGAGGCCGCAGCCGAGAACCGGCCAGAGCACCGCGAAGACGCTGCCGTACTCGGCCGTCGCCTGGAGGTAGTCTTCGTACGACGAGAAGAGCGCACCGAGGCCGCTGGACGCCACGACGATGCCAGCCCAGGTCGCGGTCGTCACGAACACGAGGAGAGATCCCGCGAAGCCGTGATCGTGAACCAGGGAGTGTGCGGCGCTGGATCGCGCATTCGGCGCCGTGCGCGAACGGAGCCAGAGCATGACGCAGGCGCCCGATGCGAACGCAAGCGCGCCTGCGAGGGCGAGGCCTGCGGCCTCGGAACTGAAGGGGCTCAGTACCCAGGTCTCGTCCCAGGGCGAGAGATCGGCCGGTGTCACGACGCCAATCGCCAGCGAGACCACGAGGCCGAAATGGAAGCACCAGAAGATGGCCATGTAGACTGCGGTCGCGCTCGAAACGCCCGCAATGACAGCGAGCAGACCCGCGGTCGCGATCGACGCGAGGCCGATCCAGACGAAATGGGCGGTCGCGTCCAGGCCGGCTCCAGGGAGCACGAGCGCGACGCCAATGGCGAGCGCGCCCACCAGACACGCGTACATGCCGGTCAGCAACCGCTGCATGTGGGCGCTAAACCACCGCATGCGACCGACTCCACATCTCGAAATGCGCGTCCACGAAACGCGAAAATGCGAACGGACTGTTGGCGACGCGTGCGGCGAGGTCCCCGGCACTCGGCGCGGCGCGCAATGCCCGCAGCACTGCGTTCGCCCACTCCTCGTCGTCGTGATCAGAGGGCACGATCACCACATCGGGAAAATGCGGCGCGATTTCGCGAGTGCCTGGCAGGTCCGATACGACCGCCGGCGTACCCGTCACGCACGCCTCCAGGACGGCACACGGCAGGCCTTCCCACAGCGAGGGGAGCACCATCGCGTGTGCGCGCGCGATCCAGTTGAGCGGCTCATCGACCTCACCGATCAACTGGACGCGATCGCCGATGCCGGCGTCGGCCGCAGCACGACGTACGAGTTGACCGTAGTCGCCGACTTCCTTTCCAATCAGCTGCAACCTGGCGCCCGGAACCTGCAACAGGACGCGCTTGAAAATCCGAATCAAGCGCAGTTGATTCTTCAGCGGCTTGATCGATCCGACATTGACGATCGTCGGTTGATCGGCCCGCACGGTCGGAACGAGCGCGAGCCGGTCCGATCGGATGCCGTTGTAGATGACATGGCACCTCGGGTCTGACGGCCATGCGGCGTTCCAGACGCCGCGCATCGTGCCTTCACCCACGGCCACGATGTCGGTGGCGTTGCGATCCAGCAGCATCCGGCAGACGGCAATCTGCGCACGCCGTCGAACACTGTCGTCGCCGTTACTGGCGACCGTCGTATGCAGGTGAGCAATGCGGCCCCGGACACCGCACAAACGCGCTAGCGTCAGGATGACGCCGGAAAAAAAGTGCACGTGCGAGTGGACGACGTCGTATCGGCGGCGTCGGAGCAAGGCGCAGAACCGCGCCGGAAACTGAACGTCGAGGCCGCACTTGATGACTTCCCCTCCAGCCGCCCTCGCGCGGTCGTCGAGCACGCCGTCCTTGCCGGTGAGGACCGCAAAATCGAAACACACGCGCTCGCGCGCGAACGACTCGGCGAGCTCGATCGTCCGCAATTCGGCGCCCCCTCGTTCGAGCTGGCCGAACACGTTCAGGACCCTCAACGGATGATGGGAGGGGGTCATGGCGTGAGACCGCCCGCCACAGGACTGCGTCCGATCGTCGTGACCACGACCGTCGGCGACCGGAGATCCCGAATCGTGAGAACCGCGTACGCGATGAACTCGAAGGACGCGCCGGCAAAGAGCGCCCACGCGGAGCCGACGAGCCCGAATCCCCTCACCAGCGGCGGCGCGCACGCCGCGACGACAACGAGGGACATCGCGCTGATCACGAGTTGCGACTTGAACCGGCGGCGAGCAGTCGTCCCCGTGCCGAGGAACACCGACGCGAACGTGACGACGGTCGCGGCCGTGAGCCAGAAGAGCACATCCGAATATCCCGTGTAGTCCTTGCCGTATACCAGCGACAGCACCGCGCCGCCATATCGGAAAACAGCAAGCAACGTGGCAGCACCGGCGGCGATGGTCACGAACACAAGGAGCACGAGCCGCGCCCGATACTCCCGATCAGATGTCCGCGCGTCATTCGCGAGAATCGGGAGCGCGGCCTGAGACGTCGCGTTGACGATGAGATGGCCAACGAGGGGAACGTAGGAAATCGCCGCGAATTTCGCCAGGCTGGCGGCGCCGAGCGAGAACGCGATCACATAGCGTGGCACGTTGGTCTGCACGCTTCCGATTGCCGAGCTCAGGCCGAGCGGAACCGCGGTGGTAATCAACTGGACGGCTGACGCGGCTGACCCGCTCAATCCTCCGTGCTCACCGCCCGCCGGGCGGCTGGGCGCGAGCCGCTGCACCGTCTTTCGAAGATCCCACGCGGCCAGAGCGACGAGCGAGCCGCCCGCATACGCCGCGGTCGTCGCGACCAGCGATTGCGACACGACCAGTGCGAGCGAGACCAATGCCACGCTGACAATTCCGTTCACCGACAGGCCGATCGCGGCGCTCCGCATGTCGAGCTCGCGCTGAAACAGCCCGTGGCAGATGTCAGAAAGCGCGTCGCACGCCCGGCCCAGCGCCATGACGGCGACGATGACGAAGGACCCGAGGCCCGGAGACAGCAGCGCTCCCGCAGCCAGGCAGATCGAGACACCCGCGATGGTCGTCAGCACGCGGGCGGTGACGTAGTCCGTGAACCCTCCGGCCGTGTCGACGCCGGTCGCTAGCAGGTTTCTCAATCGCACGTTCGTGAGAACGAAGATGGGACCCGTGACCGCGGTCGCGTACGCGAACGTCCCGGCCTCCTGGGCGCTGAGTGTCTTGACGATCAGGACGAACACGACCCACTGGCACCCGGCGTACACCGAGTTCCCGGCGAAAGCCCAGGCCGCGTTCCTCTTCATGGCAGCCGACCCGCGGCGTTACCGCGCCGCCTGGTAGTACTGGACGTACTCGCGCTTGTAGTAACCAGAGTAGTAGTAGGCGTTTCGCTCCAGCTCGACCCGGTTGAGCACGGCCCCGACGACGCGCACACGCGAGTTTGCCAGTTGCTGAATCGCGATCTTCGCCGCCTGCCGGGTCGTCATCTCCGCGCCGATGACGAACACGACGCCGCTGGCCGCCGCGGCGGCCACGGCCGCGTCGGTGACCGCGAGCATGGGCGGCGAATCGATGACGACGGAATCGAAGTGATCGCCGAGCGATCGGATGAATTCCTTGAACCGCTGGGATCCGAGCAGTTCCGCCGGATTCGGCGGTACGCGGCCGGACGTCAGCAGCCACAACCCGAGTGCGTTGCTCTTGCGGATGCACGCGCTCGGCGCGGCGTGGCCGACCATCAGGTTCGAAAGGCCCGGCTCCTGCTTCTGCTTGAACAGGTCGTGGAGGCGGGGGCACCGCATGTCCGCATCGATGAGGAGCACTCGCTGCCCCGCCTGCGCCAGGCCGACCGCCAGGTTGGCGGCAACCAGCGTTTTGCCCTCTCCGGGGGCGGTGCTCGTCACGACGAGCGTCCGCGCGCCTTCCTCGGCCGACGAGAACAGCACGTTGGTCCGTATGGCGCGGACCGCCTCGGCAAACCCGGGCGGAACGCCGTTGCTGATGAGCGGACCGTTCCCGTGCCAGGAACCCTCGGCGACGGCGGGCACCATCCCAAGCGGCGTCACACCGAGATAGGTCCGGATTTCATCGGGCGTCTTGATCCGGCTGTCGACGTACTCGAAGAAGAATGCGAGGCCGATCGCGAGGATGCCTCCGCCGAAGAAGGCGACGGTGAAATTCAACAGTTTCCGCGGCGAGGCGGGAACGCGCGGCCGCTCGGCCGCGTCGACGACCCGGATGTTGCTCGTCTTGAGCTCGCTGCTGACGCCGGTCTCCTTCGCGCGCTGCAGCAGGCTTTCGTAGATCTGCTTGCTGCTCTGGACGTCGCGCTCGAGCACGCCGTAGTCGATCGCCTTGCGGTTCATGGCGAGCGCCTCGCCCTTCTGCTGCTCGAGCGCTCGATTCAGGCTGTTTTCTTTCGCGAGGGCAGCGAGGTACTCGTTGCGAACGGCCTGGACGACCTTCGCGATTTCAGCATCCAGCTTCGCCTGTGCGAGCTGAATGGCCGTGCGAATCTTGATGATTTCAGGATGCTTGTCGCCCAGCTTCTCCGACATCTGGGTCTGCTGGCTCTGCAGCTGTGCGAGCTCGCCCTTCTGCTGCTGGATATACGAGTTCGACAGAATGGCCGGGAACGTCTCGAGGCTCTTCCCGCCAAGCGACTGCAGCTGGTTGTAGAGCGCCTGCTTCTGGAACCGGTCGGTTTTCGCCTGCGTCACGGCCGCATTCAGGTCGGCCAGCTTCTGGACGACGATGTTCTCGTGGTCCTGCAGCGAGATCGCGTCGTGCTGTTCGCGGTACTTTTGCAGAGCGGCTTCCGCGGCTTCGACCTGACGCCGCTGCTCCGCCAGGCGGTCGCCGAGCCAGTCGCTGGCTTCCTTGGACGTCGTGAACTTGTATTCCAGGCTTTGCTGGATGTAGCTCTTCGCGATCGTGTTGACGATCTGCATCGCGAGATCCGGATCCGGGAGCTGGTATTTCAAGTCGACGAGGCGGCTGTTTCGAATCGGCGAGACCGTCAGGTTGTCGAGAAACCGGTCGATGGTCCGCGACTGCTCCGACGTCTCGCCCGCGTTCTCGCCGTTCCGCGGCTCAGCCTGCTTCATCCCGAAGAGGCTTGCGACGATGCCCGAGCGGGCCTTCCCGCCGAAATGCGGGCTGTCCCACAGCTGCAGGCTCTCGATCGTCTTTCGCGCAAGATGACGGCTTTGAAGAATGTTGTATTGCGTCTGGTAGTAGTCAGCTTTCGCCCGCTGCTCGTCGACGACCTCGGTGAAGTTGATGACGTTCGGGCCTTCGGCTTCGATCAGCAGCCGCGTCCGCGCTTCGTATACCGGCGTGACGGTAAACGTGTAGGTCGTCACAATCGCGAGCACGATCAGGAACGCGGTTCCCGCCGTCCAGCGCCGCTTGTACAGCACCTTGACGTAGTCCAGGATGTGCCCTTCCGCACCGGTGTCGATGCTGCTCACCGGCTGCGTTGCCGCAGTCGGCGTACTCGCCGCCAGCCGGAGCACACCTGGCGCCTCCGGCTGCCGTGCGCTCAGGTCTCCGTCCGTCTGCATGATGTCCCTCGACACGCCTCGACTTGTTCGGTTCAGGTTCAGAAGTACCGCTGCGGAACGACGATCGTGTCTTCCGGTCGGACGACGTCCGAGAGCTTGACGCGCACCTCGACCTTCGTGCCCTTCACAATTCTCATGACCTGAATGCGATTCATGGCGCCGTGTTCGGTCACGCCGCCGGCGAGCGACAGCGCCTGCAGGACGGTCGTCGTCTTCTGCACCGCGTAGCCGCCGGGGTTCCGCACTTCTCCGAAGACGTAGACGAGTTCGGCCTTGGGAACGAAAATCGTGTCACCGTCGCGAAGGTCGATGTTCTGGGAGAGCGCTCCGCTCTGGAGGTCCTGCACGCTCGCGCGGAACACCTCGGTCGCGGCCTGTCCCGGCACCGCGGGTCCGCCAGCCGTGCTGCTCTGCGAGGGGCGCACGATCGACACCTCGCCGGAACTGGTCGGGAGCGTCGAACCGGCGCGCGCGAGCGCTTCGATCAGCGTCATCCCGCCCGTCAAGGACACCGGACCCGGCTGACGGACTTCGCCCATGACGAAGACGCGCTGGCTGCGATACTGCTCCACCGTGACCGTGATCTGCGGGCTGCGGAAGTACCCATCGGCCAGTCGTTCCTTCAGCTCGCGTTCAAAGCCGCGCAGGGTCAACGAGCCTGCTTTCACGCGGCCAATCAGGGGAAAGCTGAACGTCCCGTCGGCGTCGACCGTGTACTTGCCGCCGAGATCCGGTTGATCGAAGACCTGGATGGAGAGGACGTCCTGCGGCCCGATCACGTAGTCGGCGACGGACTGTGCGGACAGGGACGCTGCGGCAATCAACGAAAGCAGCGCGATCAGGAACACTGCAGGGGTTCGCATGGTCAGAATCCAAAAGTCATCGTGGTGCCGATGCGGAGGTTGTCGTACGCACGAAACGTGCGGGTCGTGGACTCGCGCGTCCAGTAGGACACACCCGCGCCGATGCGTCCGTCGCGCCCAACGCGATATCCGATGCTGCCGGCGTAGTTCCAGGTGGTATCGACTCGCGGCGTCGCCAGGTCGAGCGGCCCGGACGCGGCCTGGGCCGTCGGATTCACCAGATCCTGATACTCGTACGCGTGGCGATCGACGGATACGAGCGCATCGAACCGCCGGCCGAGCGCCCGGCGCACGGACGCGCCCGCCGAGTTGTCGATGAAGAACGGCTGCAGTTCGTCGTACGAATACGTGAGATCGCGGTTGTAGCTGACGCCGAACGTCGTCGCGCCGAGCAGGGTGTAGGAGAGGCCGAGTTGCGCCACGAGCCCCTTGAAGTCGGGGAGAACCTTCGAGTCGAGCGGCGTGAACTGACGGTAACCGACGTACGCGGTACCGCTTATCAGCGCGCGGGGCTTGAACTCGATGCCCGGCATCACACGGAAGCTGTCCGAGTTGCGCGCGGGCGACATCGGAAAGCGGTCCTGAAGATCGTCGAATCGCGCGGCGATGCTGGTGAGCGCGGAGAGCCGGTAGAGCGACTTGACCTCGACGCCATCGGTATCGCGGTTGAGCGTCCGCTGCAGGCTCGTGTTGTCGTACTCGGTCGTCGCGTCATATCGCGTCGACGAGTGTTGTCCGGTCAGGCGAACTGACAGCTCCGGCGTGACGCTCATGTCAACTCCGCCCCTGAACGCCTCGTCGACGTGGCGCGCCCGGATGTCGATTTCCTGATTGGGACGCTGACGGGTGTTGAGGTAGTCGCGCTCCGCAAACAGCGTGAGACGATGGAAAAAGAGCTTGCCGCGAACATCGAGCTGCGGGTCGACCGATCGTTCGCTGGCGTACTGCGCGTACCACACGAGATCCGCTGCCGTCGTGGCTTGGAACAGCGCGCGCTTCGCCACCGGCACGGACCAGTCCATCTTGGGCGCGAACGTGAGCGTGAAGTCCGACAGCTGCTCGCCGTATGTGTTGAACACGTTGTTGTCGACGCCGAACTCTTTCAATTGCAGAGTCGGCTGTGCGTACAACGGTCCGAAGTGCAGGCGATTGTTCTCGCGCACGTCGTCAATCGGCGTGGGCCCGGTTGCCTGGGCCGCGGCGAGGGCGGGGATCGCCCATGCGATCAGCAGCAGCGGAGTGATCCGGCTCGCATCTCGTTTCGCACGTTTGCGCATAACAGCTCTTGATGACAGTCGACACGCGTGCTCGCGATGCGTAGGCGCACGCCGTCCTGCGAAAGGTTTATCGAGTGCGCGCGAGCCCGTCTTTAGAGTGATCGCGGTGAGGAAATGAGACTGAACGTGACGATTGCGCGTCTAGTGTGTCACGCGTTGACGAACCGTGAATCGCCCGTCGGCATCGGGGTGCGATTCGATCACGCTGAGCGTCGCATTCTGGTACACGAGACGTCGATCGGGCCTGCCGTCTCCGTCTTCGTCGAAGGCAACGGACTCGAGCACGCCATCGCGGTACGTCTCCCACTTGTGCGGCCGGCCGTCGCCCACGCTGTCTTCTTCAACCCGTACGAGCACGCCGTTGCCGTTCGGGCCAGCTTTGGATGAATCGTAGTACTCCCACCGATCGATCTTGTGCTCGTCGCCTGTCGAGGAGATTTCGATTCGCTGGATGGGGTCCGCGCCAGGGTGCGAGATCCACGCATCGGGGCGGCCGTCGTTGCGTCGTGAAAACCCGACTCTCGAGACGTTCCCCGCTTCGTCGTACTCCTCCCACCGATCGATCTTTCCGTCACCGTTCTGGTCGATGCGGGCACGCAGCGGCCTGCTCCCGTCCATGTCGGTCCACGTGTCGGGTCGGCCGTCATGGTTCGAGTCGTAAGCGAGCTCTTTCAACTTGCCCGTCGTCTTCTCGTATGTCGGCGTGATGCCGGCCTTCGCACCCGTATCGGATGCGGCCCACACCGACAACCCCACTAGCGCGGATCCAACGACCAGTGCTGCGCCAATCCGGAAAGTCTGAGAACGGAACACCTTGCAAGTCTTATCGGCGGCGTCGGCCCGAACCGTCAGCTTGCCTATCGCGTGAAGACTCTCAGCATCCGAAACGATCGGGTGCATGACGTTCTTGCGAGTTGGGGGGATCCTGCTTGCCAGCGCCGTCGTCGGCGGTTCTCAGCAGGACGCATCGAGACTGGACGGCGCGTCAGCGATCAGCGCCGTCAATGTCCGAGAGCACGGCGCCAAGGGCGACGGCGTGACGGACGATACAGTTTCGCTGGTCACAGTATTTACAGACGTCTGCGCATCGGGCGGAGGAACGATTTTCGTTCCTTCGGGGACGTACTTAATCGATCCGGGATCCAGCCCGATCCCCATTTGCGGCAACCTGATGGTGCACGGCACGGGGACCATCAAGGTCAAGCCCGACTCGGGAAACTATCGGTCTATCTTCGCCAATCCTCCGGGCGTCGCCATCGACAACCTGACGTTCACGGGCCTGACGATTGACCAGAACACGGGCGCGAACACGAACGGCGTCATTTCGATCGACAACACAGCGACGTGGCAGCACGTGTGGCAGGTCTTCGGCAATGTCACCAACGTCCATTTCGAAAACCTGCGCATGTACGTCTGCGGGGTCAATCCGATCGACGTGAACGGGACAGGCGTCTCGGGCGTCTACATTGCACGCAATTACATCGTCTTTCAGAAGCGGCCGGGCCAGGCCGAGTTCGATAACAGCACTCTCTACATCGACGGCGAGAACTTTCACGTCAACGACAATACATTCGTGTCGACGCCATCCGACGCCGCCCGCACCGCCATTGAAGTTCACACCGGATCCGGTTCGGTGACCGGTAACACCATCAGCGACTACCAGGCCGGGATGAATCTCGTGAACCTGCACGACGCCTCGGTGACCGGAAATCACGTTCGAAACACCGGACAGGGCATTTCACTCTGGTCGACGACGAACATGAACGCCGTGACCGTGCAGGGGAACACCGTCGCCATCGACCAGGTGACGAGAAACGCGCGGACGGCGTGGGGAGTTGCGACGTTCTATCTCAACGGCATCAACGGGGGCTTCTCGAATCTGCAGATAGCCGGGAACATCGTGAGCTTCGAGCGCGAGTCGTCCGCGCGCGCGATCGACGGCTGGGTCAACTATGGGATCGGACTGCAGGCGCTCGGGGATACCTCGAACGTGATGGTGACTGGCAATCAGATCGTCAACGCGCCGGTGAGAGGGATCACCGTTGGAGTGCCCGACTCCCGGTACACCACTTCGCGAGTCTCGGTCCGCGACAATCAGATTGTCGATGCCGGATCGAATCTGTCTCGGGGAACGTCCGACTATTCGGCAGCCATCGCGCTACAGGGCAACCTCGCCTCGATCGATGTCCTGCGCAATCGGCTGGATTTTCTTTCGAGCCCGATGATCGGTCACTACAGCTACTGGTCCGCGGAATCCGGATTCTCGTTCCGCGACGTGGTCGTCGCGGACAACCGAGTCACTGCCGCGGATGCCCTTCCCGAGAACGGCCTGACGGAATCGATCCTTCAGACGTATCCGCCGCAATAGGCCGGAACCGCATCACTCCGCGCTCTGCCAGGCCACTCTCCCGACGAAGAACGGACCGAGCCGCTCGAGGTACAGCGAGGTCTGCTGCGTCTTGCGCATCGCCTGGACGACCGCGGAGAGCGGAAAGAGTTCCTTCCCGATCAATCCGACGATGAAGTCGTTGTCGTCGCGGTCGAGGCCGTGGCAGGCCAGCCTGATGTCGTGCGCGTAGTCGCCGGCCCCGAACGACATCCCGATCGCACCGTGCTCGGAGAGAATCACGCGCTGTTCCTGCTCGGGCAACTGCGCGAATTTTCCGCTCCGCCGGAGCGGGTACCACACGCTCCATTTCCACAACGGGTTCAGAACAGTCCGCCGGGGGCGATCGATCAGCACTTCGTTGAGATCCGGCTCGTAGCCGATCGCGTAGGTGCGTCCGAGGAGCGTGTATTCCGGCTTCTGCACGAGATCGGAAAAGCCAGGACCGTTGAGCATCGGACGCACGCGATCGAGAAAGAAGTCCGGATCCTGGCTGAGCGTGAGCAGTCCGAGGCCGCGCGGATCGTTCACGTCCTCGTACAGCACGCCGGAGATCCTGGCGCGCGCCAGCGTGTCCGCGACCGGCTCCGTATCCGTGCATCCACCGAACGCCAGGAACTGCATGAAGAGCCGGCGATCCGATCGCTGCGGCTTCCCCTCCCTGGTGCCACCCTTTTCGCTGAGGTCGGGCGGCTCGGGACCGCGGCGCGTTTCAGTGCTCATCCCGCGATTATACTCACGCCACAACGATGACCGACCGCGTGCGCACCGCGACTCTGGACGACCTGCGCGTGCTCGTGCATCACCGCGTCGCGATGTTTCGCGACATGGGTGTGCCCATGGACGCGCCTGCGCTCGAGGCGGCGTTCGCGAAGTGGCTCGAGCGCATGATGCCGGCGGGCACCTATCGAGCGTGGGTGGTCGAACACACAGACGAGAGCGGCGCGCGCGCGATCGTGGCGGGAGGCGGCGCCACGATTCTCCCGTGGCCGCCGGGGCCGCGCTATCCGGGCGAAAGCCTGGCGTTCGTTTACAACGTGTACACGGAGCCCGATCATCGGCGCCGCGGTCTGGCAGTGCTGGTGATGCGCGCGATTCACGACTGGTGCCGGGCCAACGGGGTGACGTCGCTCGCGCTCAACGCGAGCCAGGACGGCCGCGCGCTCTACGAGCAGCTCGGATACGCCCAGAGTCCGGCCCCGATGATGTTCTATTCGCTGGCCGACGAGGACGCCCCGCCGCAGCCCTGACCGGCTTGCCCCGGATTCTTCTCAAGGTATAATCCGTCGGCTGTCCAACCAAAAACCGACCTGTGTGGTCCGGTTAGGCGCGAGACAACGAGACACGGAGATACGCGAGCATGCCGTTCATCATCACCGACCCCTGCATCGAAACGAAGGACACTGCGTGCGTGGACGTCTGCCCGGTGGATTGCATCCACCCGCGCAAGGACGAACCGGAGTTCGCGCAGACGACCATGCTCTACATTCATCCGGAAGAGTGCATCGACTGCGGCGCGTGCGTTCCGGCATGCCCGGTTGCGGCGATCTACGAGAGCATCGACGCAACGCCCGCGCACCAGAAAGACCTGATCGAAGCCAACGCGGTCTATCGCAACGGCGATGCCGACGCGATGGCCAAGGCCGAAGAGATCGCCAAGGCGCATGTCGCGTCGCATCCCGACATCATGGCGGTGCCGGCGGCGGAGCGGCAGGCCGCGCACGCCAGGTTCTGATCGCCGTATTGCAGATGGCAGAGTGTAGAGCGCAGATTGGATCCGGTAACAGCGTGATCGCAATCTGACCTCTGCAATCTGCCGTCTGAAATGAAGCTAGCCACCTGGAACGTCAACGGCATCCGCGCGCGGCATGGACAGGTCCAGGACTGGATCGCGCAGGAACACCCCGACGTCATCTGCCTCCAGGAAATCAAGGCCACTCCCGACCAGATTCCTGAAGCGCTCTTCGGCTTCGAGGGGTACTGGTCGTACTGGCACGGTGGAAAAGGCTATTCGGGCGTCGCGCTCCACGTCAGCCGGTCGTTCGCTCCCGAGCAACTCACCTTCACGCATCCCCACTTCGACTACGAGAATCGGATAGTCACCGTCGAGATCGGCGGCCTGACCATCGCGTCGATCTACGTGCCGAACGGCGGCAAGGACTTCCCCGCCAAGATGCGCTTCCTCGAGGCGATGGACGAGTTCGCGATCTCGTTTGCGGCCACCGGACGGCCCGTCGCGATGCTCGGCGACCTCAACGTGGCCCGCAGCGACCGCGACGTGCATCCGAAGGAGCGGAAGCCGCGCGCAATCGGCCAATTGCCGGAGGAACGCGCGCTCATCGAACGCATCCTGTCGCGCGGGCTGGTCGATCTGGGCCGCGCGTTCGACCCCGACAACGACGGCCTCTTCACCTGGTGGGCGCCCTGGCGCAACATGCGCCAGCGCAACATCGGCTGGCGGCTGGACTACGCGCTCGTCAGCCAGTCGCTTGCCGATCGCGCGAAATCGTGCGTCGTCCAGAAGGATGTCGGCACGAGCGATCATGCGCCCGTCGTCGCGGTCTTCGACTGAAACCGCCCGCCCGCACGCGGGCCAATCTATGCGATCCTTTTCGCCCTGATGTCCGTCATCGTGCAGAAGTACGGCGGTTCGAGCGTCGCCGACGTGGATCGGCTGCGCCGCGTCGCCGCGCGCGTGATGCGGACGCGCCGGCTCGGACATGACGTCGTCGTCGTCGTGTCGGCGATGGGCGACACGACCGACGACCTGGTCGCGCTCGCCAGGCGCGTGTCGCCGAATCCCGATCGGCGTGAACTGGACATGCTCCTCACCGCGGGCGAACGGATCGCCATGGCGCTCCTGTCGATGGCGATCCGCGAGCTGGGCGGCGACGCCATCAGTTTCACGGGCAGCCAGTCCGGCATCATCACCAACGATCGCCACGTCGATGCGCGCATCATCGAGGTGCGCCCGTTCCGCGTCCAGGACGAGCTGGCGCGCGGCCGGATCGTGGTCATCGCCGGCTATCAGGGCATGTCGTACCGGCGCGAGGTGACGACGCTCGGCCGCGGCGGCAGCGACACCACAGCGGTCGCGATGGCCGCGGCGCTCGGCGCGGAGTACTGCGAGGTCTGCTCGGATGTCGACGGCGTCTACACGGCAGACCCGCGCGTCGTGGCGGCGGCGACGCGGATCGGCGAGCTGTCGTACGAAGAAACGCAGGAGCTCGCGGAGTCGGGCGCGAAGGTCCTCAACGCGCAGGCAGTGGAGTTCGCCAAGGAGAAAGGGATCGCCATCTACGCCCGCGCAACGGCCGGCCCGCTCCCTGGTGCCGATCCGTCGGCGGACGGCACGGTCGTCCGCAAGTTTCCTCCGCGCGCGCCGGGCACGGTCGTCGGCGTTGCGAGCGAACGCGACGTTCTCGTGCTTCACGCGGACGCGTCAGCGCCGGTCCTGTCGCTGCTCGACGCCCTGGGCATCGCTGGCAAGCAGCTCAACGTGGGAGATGGGCGATTGAGCCTTGTGGTCTCCCGCGAGAATCTGCACGAGGAGCAGCGGTTGCGGGACCAGCTGGCGGCGCTCGGGGGCTGCCGTCTCGTGGACGGCCTTGGCGCGGTGAGCGTGATCGGCGCGGGAATCAACGCCTCCTTCAGCAACGTCCGGCGAGGAACGTCCGCGCTGGACGCCGCCGGTCTTCACTCTCAGGGAACCTCTACGTCGTCGTTTCGGATTACGTGGATGATCGAGCGGGCGCGGCTCGACGACGCGGTCCGGCTGATGCACGCGACGTTCCTCGAGACGCAGCAGCGAGTGCCATGACGACTGTCCTCGACCGTTTCCTGAAGTACGTCAGGTACGACACGCAGTCTGACGAATCATCTAGCACCTATCCAAGCACGGAGAAGCAGCTCGTGCTCCTCCGCGACCTCGCGGCGGAGCTTCGTGAGCTCGGTCTTCACGACGCGCGCATCGACGAACACGGATACGTGATGGCAACCATTCCTGCCACCACGAAGAAAGCCGG
>Ga0126377_10000481_pt1 | contig 24215 bp, 29 predicted proteins | sample PanSoiMetPlot_22_FD_92647 | JGI IMG/M metagenome (GOLD analysis project Ga0126377, IMG submission 92647) | Tropical forest soil microbial communities from Panama - MetaG Plot_22 | ecosystem: Environmental > Terrestrial > Soil > Tropical forest > Bulk soil | place: Panama | collected 2016-02-17 | reverse complement strand
TCTTGCCGAATTATTCGTGTCCCCTGGAAATCAAGGACGCGGGATCGGCAACGAATTGCTGAAACGAACATTGCAACATGCTCAGAAAGCCGGAGCCGCCACTAAGGCGCTAATCACCTTTACGTTCAATACGGTATCGCAAGCACTGTACATTCGGCACGGACTGTTACCACGGTTCCCGATTTACTTTTTTAAAATCGAGCGCGAGGCCCTTATGCCTCGATTGCAAAGCTGCGGGCTGCGCTGCGTAGCCCTTCAGAACACAGCTTCGCACTTACGCATTCTGGCTCAGATTGATGCTCAAGCATTAGCGCTATCGCGCGAGAAGCATCATAGGTTCCTGATCAACAACGACGCGGTGAAAGGCGTCGCTCTTTATTCCAGAGATGATTGCAAAGGCTATGTCTACGTTAGTTCGGACGGCCATATTGGGCCCCTCGCGGTCACGCAGCCAAACGCCATGGATGCGGCATTCAGGACGGCGTTGAATTTAGCCCTAGAGAGCGGTTCTCCTCAGGTATCAGCATTTATAACGGGCACAAGCGAGGCTCCACGCATAGCCCTGGAACACGGGATGCGCATTACAATTCCCATGGTGCTCATGGCGACGTCCGATTTTGGAAATTGGCGCCAGTATCTGCCCCGCAACCCAGGTTTCATGTGATCTGAGCTGGCGTGTTTTTAGAAGTTCTGCGCAGCGCCACGCGGTCGCACATGGGTCGCATTCGGCAATCGCTGTTGGCGCATCTTTTGCTGTCATCAATGCGGTTGCCGTTGCAGACATCGAGGCCGTTCTGATTGCAATATCGCCAAATCGCGTGTTGAACGAACCGGGGAAGGGGTTGCGGAAAAGCCGGGTTGAACTGTCGAGCATCGATCCGGTCGGCCACGGCTTGAATGATCTCTGCGCAGCCACCGGGCCCGTAACAAGCGGCACCATAGCCGTGTTCTGCCTCGAACCGGCGTAGGATGCCGGTGCGGTGCAGAAAGTTGTGAACCAGCGTGTCGATGGCAATCATGCTGCCGCCGACCTCGATCCAGAGGCTCATCCTTTTCGGTGCACCGAGCAGAATGGAAGACAAGGCCATCGTGAGAACCTTATCTGAAACGCCATAGACCTCGCGCAACGGTTCAATCAGGTTCTCTCGCATTCTCGCCAACCCATCTAGACCGACTGGATGATTTCCGTCCTGCAGCTGCCGGTCGATCCAGCCGATCAGATCCCCCTCGGCAACGTCACGAATGAACAGAAAAAGCGAATAGGCGGTCTGGTTCAGTCTCCCGTTTCGCAGAATAAATTTCGGCAAAGGACAGCGCCGGATGTGCTCGGGTTCGGCACACGTCCGACTGATCTTGTCGTACCGGCAGTCATGGAAATGCCAGTAGCTCTTGAGCTTCGGACAACTGGCACCGCGATCCAGGCCGCGCTTGATGCCGCACCACGTCGCCCGCCCGTGCTTTACCATGTAGCTATAGGCTACGTGGTCCGAGATGCCCTGATAGCTGACCGCGGACATCAGCCAGTCGCGCCGAGAACGAGCGCAACGACGAGCACGAAAAGGGGGAGGGCGATCATCGGCAATGTTGCCGGCTATCCCGGCGGTGCCTCTTCCCTGAACAGGTACGATCGCCCGCTGCGGATGCGCGTCAGATCGACCAACACGATCAGATCGACCAACACGATGAGGGTCAGCGCGAAGAATCCGAGCGGAACAAGCGCGTAGGCGGGCCCAACCAATAGCGGCAGTGCACTCAGCGTGGTCTCATCCCGCAACGCCCGCAGCGCCTGCTGGCTTGTGGCAATGAGGGTGATCAAGCAGAACAGCAGCGATATGAGATGGGCGGCATAATTGGCCACGAGCCTCGGGACGGAAGGCAAGCGATCGACCAAGAACGTGACGCGGATGAACACGCCCCCGCGATAGGCAAAGGAGAGCCCCAGATAGATCGCTGCCACCATCAGGTAAATTACGCCCCCAGAACTTCGCTCCGGCAAAACCGTGCCATTTTTGCTTGTTGGCGCACAGCGAGAAATACGCGACATAAAACGGAGCGATGGTGTAGTTCTTCGCCAGCTCATAAAGGCGGAAAGCCTGCACCGCCTCCCACGGGGCGGCTGCGCCGTCGACCAAACCTTTGTCGAGAGACTGATAGACGTCGGGCATCGGGATCAAGGTCGGCACCGCGTCCAGCGCCTTGGCCATTTCAGTCGGCGGCCCGCCCAGGACGCGGAATTTCAGTCCCTTGAATTCATCGATCGTCTTCACCTGTCGCTTGGAGACCAGGGGATTGGATGAGCTGGTATAGAGGAGGAGCGGTTCGATCTCGCTGTATTCCCCTCTGCACGGATGGGAATTTCTCGTACAGCTTCCACAGCGCTTCGCTTCCCTTCTCGGCCGAACTGACCGGCAGGAACGGCAGCGATATGACGTCGGATAGTGGCGTCTGCTCCGGCCAATATCCTTGCACGCACCAGCCGATATCGGCGATGCCGCCGCGCACGCCTTTCCACATGCCCACGCCCTTGATGAGCGTCTGCGACGGATAGACCTCGATTTTCACGCGGCCCTTCGTCGTCTCCTCGACCTGCTTGACCCACGGCTGCAACGCGTGCGAGGGCCCCCAGCCGGTCGGCGAATTCTGGTCCGCGAGCAGTTAGCTTGATCTCCTGCGCCGCCGCATTCGTGCAGGCGAAGGAGACGGCAATCAGGCCCGCCAGCGCCAAAGTCTTTCTCTGCTGCATCTGCTCACCCCCCTTGCGGCATCTTTGACGCGGTTTTGACGCGCTCGCGCGCGCAAAAGCATAGTGCCGTGGCCCCTGCGAATAGACAAGCCGACATTGCACAAACCGTGCGCACGACAGCAGGATTGTTGCGGGGCAGCCCGTTCTATAGAGATCGTCTGCGATACTCATTCGTCGGATTTGCTGCAGGCTTCTGGCATGACGTCGAAAACTGAATTGCACGTAATTTCCAGCGCCGATCTCCAGCGCTTCGCGAGCGCGCTCTTTGCGGCGGCGGGCGTTGCGCAGGCCATGGCGGAGGAATGGGCGAGGTCGCTGGTGTGGGCCAATCTGCGCGGTGTGGACTCGCACGGCGTATTGCGCATCCCGGGTTATATCGAGCGGCTGAAAAGCAAGGACATCAATCCGGCGCCGGCCATGCAGATAGAAAAGCGGGCGGGTGCGATCGCCGTATTGGAAGCAGATCGCGCGCCGGGAGCGGTCGCAATGGCGGCAGCAATGGCGGAAGCGATCGCGCGCGCGCGCGAGGCGTATGTCGGTTGGTGCGCAGCGCGCAACATCACCCATGCGGGCGCCGTTGGCTATTTCGCGCTGCAGGCCGCGAACGCCGGCATGGCCGGCATCGTCATGTCGGCATCGGGCCCGATGATGGCCTATTACGGCGCTAGCGTTTCGGGCGTCTCGACCAATCCACTGGCGATCGCGTTTCCCGCGGCGAACCGGCCGCCGCTGCTGCTGGACATGTCCACCTCCACGGTTGCCATGGGAAAGGTGATGAGCGCGCGGGATGCCGGCCAGAAGATTCCGCTCGGCTGGGGACTCGACGCGGATGGACGCGACACCACCGATCCCAAAAAACTTGCGACGTTGTTGCCACTCGGCGGCCCGAAAGGATCCGGTCTCTCGTTCATGATCGAGTGTCTCTGCAGCCTCATGATCGGCAACCCCATCATCGCGCCCGCGCTCGCCTCCGGAGGCAAGCTCGATGCGCCATATCTCAACGGCATCGCCATTGCCGTCGATCTGGCGGCGTTCGGCGATCGCGAGCGCATCCTCGGCGAATCCGATCGCTTGGCGCGGCTCATTGCCGGGCTTGCACCCGCTGACGGCGTCGAGCGCATCTATCTTCCGGGAGAACGCGGCGATAGCATCTTGCGCGAACGTGTGCGCCACGGCATTCCCCTACCGCGAGGCACTTGGTCGCGGCTCCTCACCTGCGCCAAGGCTCTTGAAGTGCCGTCACCCTGAGGCCTCAGCGCCACGCGGGCTTTCGCCTTTCGAGAAACGCCTGAATACCTTCGCGGCCTTCGGGCGAGGCGCGGGCGTCTGCGATGCTGCGCGCGGTCAATGCCTCCAGCGCGTCATCGACCGGGCGAAGGGCGACTTCGGCAATGAGTCGTTTCGCACGCGATTGCGATTGCGGGCCTCCTGCGAGCAACCCAGCAATCAGGCTCTCGAGAGCGCCGTCGAGACCAGTCTCGGGAACGACCTGGTGCACCAATCCCAGCCGGCATGCGTCGGCTGCCGAGAACGGCTCGCCAGTCAAAAAGTACCGGCGAGCGGCTCTGGCGCCGATCGCCGCGATCACATAGGGGCTGATCGTCGATGGCGTGAGGCCGATGCGCACTTCGGAGATTGAAAACACCGCGGCTTCGGAGGCGATGGCAATATCGCAAGCTGCGATAAGCCCGGTACCCGCAGCATAGGCCGCTCCGTTGACCCTCGCGACAGTCGGCTTTGCAAGCTCGTTGAGGCTACGCAGCATGGCGCTGATGGTCTTTGCGCTAGTTAAATTTTCCGCTTCGCTGGCAGCCGCCATGCGCCGCATCCATTCGAGATCGGCGCCGGCGCAAAATGCCGAGCCGCTGCCGGTCAGCACGGCGATCCTCGTTCCGCTATCGCCGCTCAGCGCCGTGAACGCGTCTGTCAGCAACCGGATTACGGTGTCGTCGATGGCATTGCGCACGTTCGGCCGGTTGATAGTGACCGTCGCCACGCCGCGCGCGTCCTTGGCGATCAGAACGGGAGATTCGCCCATGTCGTCTTTCCAAGCGGAATTTACAGATTGTCCCATTTCTCGCAGCCCGAAAACAGGACTAATCAACTGTCCATCGCCGCGAGAACTGTCGTAGGGTTGGCGACTTGCGACCGTGGGAGAGGAAAATTGCCAGAGCCCAACCTCAACTACGAACGGATCATGGCCTACCGGCCGGCCGATATCCGCGTGAGCTACGACGAGCGGGAGTGTATCATCTACGCGCTCGGCATCGGCATGGGCATGGACCCGCTCGATGCGGGCGAACTCCAGTTCGTCTACGAGCGGGCGGGGCTCAAAGCCTTTCCGACCATGGCAGTGGTGCTGGGCTGGCCGGGCCGCATGACGGATCCAGCGTTCGGTATCGATGAGCGCTTGGTTGTTGCGGGCGACCTCAAGGTGACGCTGCATCGACCTTTAGCAGCGCAGGCCATGCTTGTGAGCCGCCCCCGCGTCAAAGAAGTCGTCGACAAGGGCCCGGGCAACGCCGCCATCATCCAGAACACGCGCGAGCTCGTGGGCGAGGATGGCGCGCCGGTGGCGACCATAGACAGCAGCACCTTTGCGCGTAAGCACGGCGGCTTCGGCGGCAAGGCGAAAGAGACGCCGGCGCCGCCCGCGGTGCCTGAGAGCGCGCCCGAGCTGATTTGCGATCTGCCGACACCGCCCAATCTTGCGCTATTGTATCGTCTCAACGGCGATGAGAATCCGCTACACGCCGACCCGCAACGCGCCAAGGCGGCTGGCTTCGATCGGCCCATCTTGCATGGCGCGGCAAGCTTCGGAGTTGCAGCGCGGGCAATCCTGCGCACCTGCGCCGAGTATCGGCCAGAGCGGCTCAAAAGCATCGAGGCGCGGTTCTCGCGGCCGGTCTTTCCCGGCGATACCATCCGCACCGAAATCTGGCGCAAGGGCGAACAGGTGTCGTTTCAATGCCGCGTCGCCGCGCGCAACGACATCGTGCTCAGCAATGGTCTGGCGATGTTGCGGGGATAATGGCGTAGGTCGCTTGAGCGCAGCGAAATCCATGGCTGCGCGAAGCCAGATGCTCCTTCGAGATTGGGATTATCTTCCCAGCGCCTTATTTTTCCAAAGCTCCCAGGCGCGTGCAAAATCTGAGGGCGCCGTGTCTCTGGCTGCTCCTTCTTCCGGGGAGATGTAGTTGATCGGACCGCCGATTGCGATTGCGGCGGATTGCAAGCGCGCGTTCATCTCGGTGTAGATCGCGTACCTCACCGCTGTCCGGACGTCTGGCCCTGCCACGACATTTCCGTGCCCGCGCATTAGCGCCACCCGCTTATCGCCAAGCGTGGAGGCGAGGGATTTACCAAGGGCGCCATTTCGTACCAGCATGCTCGCGCTCGCCGGGTCATGCGCGTTGCGACTGTCCCAAACTGGCACTCCGACCCAGAGAAAAGATGCTGCGTGAATGACAGGCCGCATCGGTACTTGGGTGATGCCGAACGGGATCACTGCTGGGGAATGGCTGTGGATCACCGCCTTCACGTCCGGCCGCGCTTTATAGATTTCACCATGGATGAACCGCTCGATGACGCTTCGGCGGTTTTGCGGATCAATCGGATTGGATTCGAGGTCGTACTCCATGATGTCGCTCGATGTGACCAGGATCGGCGCGCGCGAGCGGGACAACAGATAACGGTTGGGATCGTTCGGATGGCGGATGCTGACGTGCCCATAGGCGTCGAGTACGCCCTCCTCCGCAAGGATACGATTGGCTGCAACAAGGTCCTCGATGAGAGCGGGATCGACAGGGCTCGCTGTCTGCGCGAATGCGGAAGCAAGCACGGCAGTCAGAAGCAAAGCGACGGCTGCGGTCGTCAAGCGGGCAGGATGAATCAATCTATCCCCCTTATCGAAAGATCTTGTTCTAGTTCGCAAGCCGCCGCGTCGCCTTCATTCGCTGCACGCTGTCACCGGCGAGATGGCTCCAGATGATGGCGTCGCGCACGAGCTTCTCGGCGCGCCGATCGAGAACGCCCGCGTTGGCGTACAAGTCAAGGTTGATTTCGGTCACCTCCTGGATCACCTCGGTCGAGAAATTCATGCATAGTCCCGCATTCGCCGAGCGCACCTTGTGGTCGTGCTCCCAGGCGACCCGCATCACGAACGATCGCAGCGCCTCGGTTAAGAGGTGCATCTTGTTGAGCTTAAGCTGGATCACTTGTTGCTCAAAGAGCGCGCGGCCGCCCTGACGCTTCGCGCGCGCAAGCGCGAGCGCCATGGCGCAGGCGTCGTCGCATACCCCGAGCGCGTTCGCCGCGAGCTCGAGGTCGCCGAACAGGTCTCCGCCCGTGCGATCGCCGGCCGCGTGGCTCTTCATATCCGAACCGTTCACCGCGCCGACCACGTTTGCGTGCGGCACGCGTGCATTCTCGAAAATCATTTCGCCGTTCTGGTAGAAGCGCCAGCCGCTCTTGTTGAATACCTTGCCGATGCGCAAGCCAGGGGTGTCACGCGGCACCAGGAACATGGTGGTGCCTTGCCGCAGCGGGGCGTTGGGGTCGGTGCGCGCGTCGATAAAGAACAGCTTGCCGACGCTGGCATTAGCGATGAAGCATTTCTCGCCGTTGAGGATCCAATGATCGCCTTGGCGCTCCGCCTTGAGCTTGAGACCGGCTTTGGGGTCGCCCGGCGGTAGCCGGTTATCGGAGCCCGCGCTGGGCTCGCTGATGCCTTTGCCGAGCAGGAAAGCGTCGTCCTCCAGGAACGGCTTGAGAAAGCGCCGCTTCTGCTCCTCGCTGCAGGCGGCCGCGATCAGATGGCTCCACTTCCAGCACTGGCTGAAGGTTTTGGAGATGGCGCTGTCGGCCTTGGCGAGCTCCGCCATCACCAGCGCTTGCGTGACAAAATCAGTGCCGTGCCCGCCCCATTCCTTGGGCACGGCCAAGGTGCGAAAGCCGAGCTTGGAGCCTTTTTTGATGATCTCCCAGTCGAACGTCTCACGCGGATCGGCGATTTCGTCGCGCTCGAGCGAGAGCGGGCGGATTTCCTCTTCGGCGAACTTGCGCGCCGTCATCTGCCAGGCGCGCTGTTCGTTGCTGAGCGTAAAATCCATGGGTTTCCCCCTCTTCGTCACTCAGCCGCCAGCACCGCGGCGCTCGGGGGCCGACGGTAGCGTGCCAGCGCCTCGGCGATGCGCAATTTCGCTTCGCTGCTCCCCATCCCGGAATGGAGGCAGATGCGCGCATCCTGAACGTATTTCTGCAGCGGCATATCTCGCATCACTCCCATGGCACCGAAGCATTCCGCCGCGTCCTTTACGGCGCGGTAGATCGCCTCGGAGGCGAATACGGCGGTGATCATGGTGAGGGGTAGATCCGGGAGACTGCCGTCGGTGAAGGCATCGGGGTGATCCGACGCCCAGGCGGCCTGCCAAATGGCAGTGCGCGCGACTTCGAGCCGGACCGCGATCTCAGCGAGCTTTGCGCCGATTGCCTGGTGCTCGATGAGCGGCCGCCCGCCCTGCACGCGCAGCTGCGCGTAATCGAGTGCGGCCTCGTAGGCGGCGCGTCCGATGCCGAGAGTGATCGCCTGTTCCTGCGGGATGCGCCGGCCATGATCGGAGAAGAGCGCAGCATCCGCGGCGAGAAGATTCTGCGCCGGAACGCGGCAACGATCGAATATGAGCGAGCCGCAGGCGCCGTGCTGCCAGTGCTGACTGTTCTCGCTTGCCATCACGGTCAAGCCCGGCGCATCGCGCGGGACGAGCAGCGTGGTGGCACGGCCTTTGCCGATAGTCGCCCGCACCGCGAACAGCGCCGCAATCGATGCCCCGACAACGCGGTCCTTGCAGCCCTGGATGATCCACTCATCGCCCGTGCGGACCGCAGCAGTCGAAAACGGCGGCTCGCTTGCCTGCGGGCGGTGATAATTGACGCCGAGAGTAGCGTCGCGACCGTCTTCATGCTCGGCGAGCGCAACGTGATAGCGCTGCTCGGTAAGGAACGCAGGCAAGAAGCGCGCACATTGTTCCGGCGTCATCAGGCTATCAAACAATGCGCCGGCTAATGTCGAAGTGTGCGCCAGCACGGCTGCGATATCGGCGTCGCCGACGGCCAACTCTTCCGTAACGATGCAGCAGGTCAGGTTGTCGGCGCCCGCCCCGCTCTTCCCCTCCGACAGCGCGAGCGTGCGCAGCCCGATGTGTGAAGCCTTGTCCAGCGCCTCCACCAAGAGCGGCCGCGTGGGCGCCTCCAGTCGCGTCGGCGCAAGCGCCAGCGGCTTGATGTCCCGCGCGACGAAATCGCGGACCGTGTCGCGGATTTGCAGCTGCTCCGGGCTCAGGTGGAGGCTGTACATTCGCTTCACTCCCCCTTGATGCCGGCGCTCTTGATCACGACCGCCCATTTGTCGAGGTCCTTGCTGATGAGCTCGCCGAGCTGATTGGGCCCGAGCGCAAATGGCGTCACCTGCTGCTCCGTAAGCTGCTTGACGACCTGTGGCTCACCCATGATCGCGAGCGTTTCCTGTGAGAGCCGCTCCACGATCTCTTTCGGCGTTCGTGCCGGTGCGATGATGCCGACCCACGGCGCCATTTCGAAACCGGGCACCGTTTCAGCGACCGCCGGCACGTCGGGCAGCGCCGACATTCGCTTCGGCTCGGCGACCGCAAGCGCGACCAATTGGCCAGCTTGCACGGGCTGCAGGAGCAGCTGGACGTTGTTGAATCCCATCTGCACCTCGCCGCCGATCAGCGCGAGAGAGGCGGGACCTGTGCCCTTGTAAGGTACGTGCACGAGCTTCACCCCGGTTGCCTGGGAAAATAACTCCATTGCGAGGTGGCTGAAGTTGCCAACTCCGGCCGAGGCGTAGGTCAGCGTCGCCGGCTTCGCCTTAGCGAGAGCGATCAGTTCTGCCACCGAGCGCGCCGGCACCATGGGATGAACGGCGAGCATCCCTGGGAACCGCACCATGTTCGCGACTGGAACGAAGTCGCGCAGCGGCGCGTAAGCGAGCTTGTCGTAGAGGGAAGGATTGACGACGAGCGGCGTGTCGGAGCAGGTCGCAATTGTGTAGCCGTCGGGTTCGGATTGCATCAGAGCTTGCAGACCGATGGCACCGTTCGCCCCGCCACGATTCTCGACGAACACCTGCTGGCCGAGCCGATCGGAGAGGTGTCTTGCCGCGATGCGGGCGATAAAGTCGGTACCGCCGCCGGCTGGAAACGGCACAATCATCTTGATTGACCGTTGCGGCCAGGATTGGACCGGCGCTTGCGCCAGCGCTGTCGAGGACAGAGCGGCGGCGAGCCCGAGCGCCGCCGCGAGCTTGGCGAGCTGAATGCGCATTGTCGTCCTCCCGCTGCAGCGCCGGTTGGTCCGGCGCGGCTTGCTCTTAAAGTTCTCTCGCTGCGTTCTATCCTTGCACAGCCGCGGCGATGGCGTCTCCCATTTCGGCGGTGTTGGCCGTTCCGCCGAGATCGCGGGTCAGGTGCTTGCGCGTGGCGATCACTTGGCTGACGGCCGCCTGGATGCGTTTGGCGGCGGCGGTCGCTTTAGACTCCTTGCACTTACGGCCGAGCCAGGCGAGCAGCATCTGCCCCGACATGACCATGGCATAGGGATTGGCGATATTGCGTCCGGCGATATCGGGCGCCGAGCCGTGAGTGGCCTGCGCCATCGCTTGGTGGTCGCCGACGCATAGCCCTGGTGCCAACCCGAGCCCGCCTACCAGCCCCGCGCCGATATCGGTCAAGATGTCGCCGAACTGGTTCGTCGTCACCACCACATCGAACTGCTGCGGCGCGATTACCAGCTTCATCGCGATCGAATCGATCATCATCTCTTCGAACGTCACGTCTGGATAGTCGCGCGCAACCTTGCGGCATTCCTCTGCGAACATGCCGCAGGCCAGCCGATAGACCGGTTCTTTGTGTGCCGCTGTCACCTTCTTGCGCGGCCGGCTGCGGGCGATCTCGAAGGCTTCGCGCGCGACGCGACTCGATCCTTTCCGCGTGATCACCCGCATGGCAACGGTGATATCGTCGTTGGGCCGAAATTCCGGCAAGCCGGCGACCACCGTCTCGGAATAGAGCATGCCCTCGGTAAGTTCGCGCAGAAAGACGATGTCCACGTTCGTGTGGATCGATGCAATCGCGGCGTGCGACAGCGCCGGGCGCACCGCCGCAAACAGATCGAATTTTTTGCGCACCGGCGGCATCACCCACGTTGGATCTCCGCGCGGATAGGCGGCATGCCCGATCGGACCCATCACCCAGCCGTCGAGCTCGCGCAAGGCCTGCTCGGTCATCGCCGGCAGGGTATGGCCGTGCTCCTCATGTCCCTTTTTGCCGATCGGCAGCGAGCGCCACTCGATCTGAAGCCGTTCCCGGGCGGCGGCGGACTTCATCACCTTGATGCACTCGGGAACGACCTCGAGGCCGATGTCGTCACCGGGCAGGATCCCGATCTTCAGGCTCATGTGACGGTCTGGGGTGCGCAACTCGCTTGAGCGCCATAGCCGCTCGAATGCGGGTCTAAACGGCTTAACGCCCCCGCGTCGTCACGACGCGGAAGGCCATTTGCCCACGCTATCAGCTTTTAGACAATGCTCGACTGAACCCGCTCGGTCGCGGCTCCGGCAATCAGCCCGATGGGCTGAGCGAATTCCTTGTATCTAGCTCGGGCGGCGCCGCCTCGCGATTTGCTGGCCGCACGTTGGCCTGCGCGGCGTCGCGCGCGTGCTCCGCGTTTTCGGCGATGCGTTGAAAGTAGGGGTGGACAGCGTGGCCGAGCACCGTGAGCGCAATCTCTGGCCTGCGCTGGAAAAGCGCGCCGCCCAGTTCTCGCTCGAGGGCAATCATGGCGTTGGTCAGCGAGGGCTGGGACACCCCGCAGCGGCGCGCTGCCCGCGTGAAATTGCGCTCCTCGCACAGCGCCAGGAAGTAGCGGATCTGCTGCATTTGCATGGCCCACCTCGCCCGTATCGTTTGGCCTTGTAACGAGGTTGCCACGGAGTCCCCCGGGTCGACGGTGAGGCAGTTCACACAGCCGCGATTTTCGGCCGCGGTGGGAGCAGGTGGCCGGATGCAGCTTCCGCGTGTATTGAGCGAATTGCACGCGTTTTCAATCCCATGCGGCGTTTCCGGTCGGGATACACGGTCACCCCATATCCATGGCCATCGGTTATAATCGGACAGACTCACACCGCGTCAGCGTGGGAGTCGGGGACGGGAGCTCATGTCGATTCCAACCGCCAAGCAGGCGGGACCGCGCACGCGCGATAAGTTGTCCCTGCTGCGCAGCCATCCGTTGTTTCGCGATCTTCCAGGTGCGGTGATCGAGCATCTCGGCTCGTACATGAAGACGCGGCGGGTGGCACGCGGGACCACGATCTTCACCAAAGGCGATCCCGGCACCGGGCTCATGGGCGTGCTCGCGGGCACGGTCAAGGTCAGCGTCGCTTCGACCGACGGCAAGGACATCGTGCTCAACATCTTTCGCGCAGGTGACATTTTCGGCGAGATCGCCTTGCTCGACGGCCGTCCCCGCACCGCGGATGCCATCGCCATGGCCGACTGCGAGCTTATCGTCATCGAGCGGCGCGACTTCGTTCCGTTTCTGAGCAGTCACCCGGAGGTGATGCTCAAGTTCATCGAGATTCTCTGCTCGCGCCTGCGCCACACCAGCGAGCAGGTGCAGGACATCACGTTCCTGAACTTACCGACGCGTTTGGCGAAGACGCTGCTCCAGCTGACTGCCGGCGAAGAGGGCTTGCGGCGCAAGGCGGCCATCACGCAGCGGGAGATCAGCCAAATGATCGGCATGTCGCGCGAGAGCACCAACAAGCAATTGCGGACCTGGGCCAAGCGCGGCTGGATTAGGCTCGAGCGCGGCGGCGTCGGCGTCACCGCGCCGGACAAGCTCGCGGCGATTGCCGCCGAAGGCTTCGACGCGTCATAGGCTCAAACGCAACGGCAAGCCTCAATTACGCGAGCACGCCGGCGACGCCGTGTTCGGCAAGAAGCCTCGAGAGCTTCTTGCGCGCGTAAAACATGCGGGTTTTGACGGTATTGCCGGAAAGACCGAGAATTTCGGCCGCCTCCTGCACCGATTTTTCATGATAGTACACGAGATCGATGATCTCGCGATGCCGCGGGGATAAACCTCTGAGGCAATTGCGCAAGATTTCTCCTCGATGCTTGATGGCCAAACTTGCTTCCGGATCATCGGCCGGGTTGCTCGTTTGCACGCTCACGACGTCGAGGACCGGTCGGCGCCGCAGTTCGGCGATCGCCTTGTAACGGGCGATCGCCAGTAGCCAGGTCGTAACTGAGGAGCGCGCCGCGAAGGCGGACGCCTGGCGCCATACGCAGAGAAAGACCTCGCTGGTCAAATCTTCCGCAGCGGCCTCGCTGCCGACAAGGCGCAATATAAACTGGTAGACGCGCGCATGGTGTCGCGCAAACAAAACCTGCATGGCAAGCCTGTTGCCCGTTGCGACTCTTGCGATCAGCGTCGCGTCCGAACTGTCTTTGGTTTGCGTCGCAGGCGCTGGCGCGGTGGCGATGCTCGGGGCGAGGCCGGCAAAATCGTGGCGCATTGGTCGCTCCCCTGTTTTGGTCTACCAATATGCCTAGACCGTTCGCTGCATACCTTTTGTTAACCACCTCACAGAGCGAGGCCTCATGGCGCCAGGCGACGCGACCCAACAATACCCCCCCATTCGCCGCTTCGTGACCGGCCACGACGCCAAGAACGTCGCGAAGGTGATCATGCGAGGTCCGGCCACGAACGCGAAATATCCGAGCCCCGGCACCGTCTCGACGCTGATCTGGTCGACCGACGGCACGCCGGCCGATATTGCGGTCGGGGAGAGGATCGAGGATTTGGGCGCGCGCATCATGGGCACCGCGCCGCCAGCGAACGGCACCCGTTTCGCGGTTATCGATTTTCCGCCCGGCAACGCGCCTCGCATGCACCGCACGGAGACTGTCGACTACATTATCGTGCTCGAGGGCGAGATCGAGATGGATATGGACGATTCGACGGTGAAGATGAAAGCCGGCGATGTCATGGTTCAGCGCGGCACCAATCACGCCTGGGCCAACCGCAGCGACAAGCGCGCCCGCCTTGCCTTTGTGCTGATCGATGCTGTGCCCTTGGGCATCGGCCATCCCATCACCGGCGCCGCCAGTGCCCGGTGAGGCTATGAAAGTTCTGATCACCGGCGGGATGGGCGTCATGGGCGCTGAAACGAGCCGCCGCTTCGTGCAGGAAGGACACCGGCCCGTGATCTTCGCCCGCCATCGGGACGAATGGCTCATTCGCGATATTCTCGATGAGGTCGACATCGAGCTCGGCGACGTGCTCGACATGCCGCGCCTGCTTGACGTCATCAAACGGCATCGAATAACGCACATCGTCCATGCCGCTGGCTTCGTGGGGGCAGTCTCGGCCGCGAACCCGGCACTGAGTATTCAGGTCAACGTCATGGGGACGGTGAATGTGCTCGAGGCTGCGCGTGCCTTCGATGTTAAACGCGTGGTCTACACCAGCTCGAAAGGCGTTTATGGCCCGGCGCTGGGCGAATATGGGGCGCCCACCTACAAGCCGGTGCCTGAGGATTATCCGAAAAATCCCAAGCGCGATCTACAATTCTGCCAAGCTGATGGCGGAGCAAGCCAGCCTCTATTATCAGGCCAATATGGGAGTCGACGTGGTGGTGCTGCGCTTCGCTACGACCTACGGACCTGGCAAGACCGCGCGCCACGGCAAGATGGGAATGACCAGCGCGATCGTGGAAAATCCCGCGAGCGGGCTACCCTTCCGCCTAGCGCAAGGCGGCGACGAGAAGGACGACTTCATCTACAACAAGGATTCTGCGTACGGCATTTATCTCGCTTGCATGGCGGAAAATCCGAACAGCCGCAGCTACAATATCGGCACTGGCGTCGGCGTCACGCTCAATGACGTCGCGCGCGGCATCCGTAAGCATCTGCCGCATGCCGAGATCGAGATCGGGCCGGGGCTCAACTTTCTCGGCATGCCCTATCCCGCCTCCAACGTCTACGACATCTCGCGGGCCCGCGCCGAGCTCGGCTATGCGCCGCAATACGATCTGGAGCGCGGCATCGCGGATTATCTCGATAGCCTCAAGCGATTGAAGAAAGCCTGAGCGTCGGTAGTTTGATAACTTTTCAGTAAGACCGAAAACGGCGGGACCGATATCAGAGGATGCGAGCAAAACGCCCAACCCGGCGGGCGATCATCATCGGCGGCTCGATGTCGGGCCTCTTCAGTGCGGCGTTCTTGCGGCAGATCGGCTGGCGCGCCGAGGTCTATGAGCGCTCGCCGGTCGAACTGGTCGGCCGCGGCGCCGGAATTACCACCCATCCGGAACTGTTGGAGGCCTTGGAGGAGAGCGGCGCCGGGACCCGGGACCTCGGCGTCGAGGTTGAAAAACGCATCGCCCTCGATCGCTACGGACGCGTCATCGCCGAAAAGCATCTGCCGCAGATCCTCACCTCCTGGGACCGGCTGCAGCGGCTCATGCGCGGAACCATTGATGAGGCGCAGTATCATCTCGGCCACGCGTTCGAGCGCGTCGAGCAGGACGGCTTCGGGGTTCTGGTGCACTTCGCCGGCGGCAAGCGCGAGCGCGCCGATCTCCTCATCGGTGCCGACGGCATCCGCTCGAGCGTGCGCGAGCAGGTTGCTCCGGAGGTGCAGCCGATCTATTCTGGCTATTACATTTGGCGCGGCGCGCCGGACGAAGCCGAACTCGGGCAAGAGACGCGCGCAAGCATTTTCCCTTACTTCACTTTCTTCCTGCCCGAGCGGCAGCAGGTCATCGGCTATCCCATTGCCGGACTGAACAACGACCTGCGGGTGGGCCATCGCCGTTACAATTTCATCTGGTACCGCGTCGGCGATGCGCAGGAGCTGCGGCGCATGTGTGTCGACGAGCACGGACAGCAGCACGACTATTCGGTTCCACCGCCGCTCATCCGCAAGGACCTGATCGCGCAGATGCGCGCGCAAGCCCAAACGATCATGCCGCCGCAATTTCTCGATTGTCTCGCGAAGATGCGGCCGTTCTTCACTCCGATCTACGACTTTTCGACCCCGCAACTGGCGTTCGGGCGCGTAGTGCTGGTGGGCGACGCCGCCTCGTCCGCGCGCCCGCATATGGGGTTCGGCATGGCCAAGGCTGGCGGCGACGCGCAGGCGCTGGCCGCGGCGCTCGGCAGCCACGATGATATCGATGCGGGCCTTGCCGCTTACAATAAAGCCCGCCAGCTGATCGGCGAACGCATCATGTTGCACGGGCGCAAGCTCGGTACGCATCTCGGCGTGAATTTGCAGACCGAGGAAGATCGCGCGATGTGGAAGCTGCTGCAGGATCACCGCGCCATGATGGACTGGATCGCGGTGCCGAACTTCCTGGCCGCCTCTCCATGAGCGCCGACCTGCCGAAGCCGGATTACACGCGCAACATGCGCATCCTCGCCCACTACGACCAGGGCGGCAGGCCCGACGGTGTGCAGATCATGGTACATCGCGGTCACGCCTATATCGGCCACATGTTCTCCAAGGGCTTCAGCGTGCTCGATGTGCGCGACCCGAGCCGTCCGCGCGCGGTCAATTATCTGGCGGCGCCTCCAGGTACTTGGAACATCCACCTGCAGACCCATGACGACCTGCTGCTCGTCATCAACGCCAAGGACATGTTCGCAGCCGCCGAGTTCGCGGACGAGAAGGCTTATTACAAGGGCCAGCTCGGCCACGTGGTGGGCACGGCGGAGAAGCGAAGCGCTGCGCGCGACTGGACAGCCGGGCTTGCCGTCTATGACATTGCAAAGCCGGCGACGCCGCGGCGCATCGGCTTCATGCCGGTTGAAGGCGGCGGCATTCACCGCATCTGGTATGTCGGCGGGCGCTGGGCTTACGTCTCTGCGCTGCTCGACGGCTTCACCGATTACATCTTCATGACCGTCGACATGAGCGACCCGGCGCAACCGCGCGAGGCCGGCCGCTATTGGATCCCCGGCATGCACGCGGCCGCCGGCGAGACGCCATCATGGCCGGCGACGAGCCGCTATGGATTGCACCATGCGATTGTTCACGGCGACACCGCCTATGCCGCCTGGCGCGACGCCGGTATGGTTGTGATCGACGTCGGGGACTGCACGCGGCCCAAACTGATCACCCACCGCAACTGGTCGCCGCCGTTCGGCGGCGGCACACATAATTGCCTGCCGCTGCCCGACCGCGAACTGCTCATCGTGCTCGACGAGGCCGTGCTCGATCACCAGGAGGACGGGCTCAAGCTCATCTGGATATTCGACAACCGCGTGAGGGCAAACCCGGTGAGTATCTCCACCTTTCCTACACCGGCAGAAGCGGACTATGCGCGCAAGGGCGGCCACTTCGGCCCGCACAATCTGCATGAAAACCGGCCCGGCAGCTTCGTGAGCTCAGAGCTGGTCTTCGCCACCTATCAGAACGCGGGTGTGCACGCCTTCGACATCCACGATCCGTATCGGCCCCGCGAAGTCGGCGCGCTGGTGCCGCCCGCGCCGGCACGCATGATGGATCATCGGCCCAATCGCGCACGCGTGATCCAATCCGCCGACGTGTTCGTCGACGCCGCGGGTCTCCTCTACTGCACCGACTATAATGCCGGGCTCTACATCATCGAATTCGACGGCTGATGCGGCCTTACTGGATCACGACGTGAAGTGTCTCGTTGATGCGGCGAATGCGCGTGCGGCCGCTCACCACGTCGGGCTGCGGCACCGCATCCCGCAGCGTGACTGTCTCCCCCAATTGCGACACCAACGCGCGGTTGACCCCGTCATCGCCGATGAGAATCACGATATCCCCGCGCTGCTGATCGAAGACGAAGCGCAGCACGTCGGAGAGTCGAGCGACGAGGTCCTGCAGCAATTCGCCGTTACATGCCGGATCTGTCATGGGAATTCTCCCTCGGCTGGGCAGACAAACGTCAGTTCTCACCGGTCTGTCGGGCGAGCGGCAGTATCGGTTCAATGGCGGACCCAAAAAAGCACGCCGTAGGATGGGTCGAGCGCACCGAAATCACCCTAAGGAAAAGGCAGCATCCACACGGCAACCCCGGTGAGCACGAGGACCACGATGGCAAGCGCGCTCAGCGCCGCGTGCGAGAAGAAGGCTGCAACGGAGCCCCAACCGAGCACGGTGAGGCCGAGATAGCCTAGGCTCGCAACGATGGCGAAGAAGGCTAGCCGCGCTGGTGGCAGCATGGTGTTACGGGCAATGCGCTCACAGCCGCTGCTGCAGGAAGCTGCCGATGCGCGCGATGGCGTGGCGGCCCTCCGGCAGGATGCGCGCGTAGAGGTGCCAGGCATGCGGCATGCGCGGCCATACTTCGATCTCCACCTCGCATCCCGCCGCGCGCAATTTCTCGGCCATACGCACCGCGTCGTCGCGCAGGATTTCATCGCTGCCGACGTGGATCAGCGTCGGAGGAAGCCCGGAGGCATCGCCGTAAAGCGGCGAGGCGTAATGGTTGCGCGGATCGGCATCGCCCAGATAACCCTTGGCGAGCGCCGGCAGCATCGTGACGTTGAGCCACGGGTCGGCCGCGGCGTTGGATTTGAGCGATAGGCCCGTCAGCGCCAAATCCGTCCACGGCGAAACTGCAGCCGCCGCCGCAGGCAGGGGTAGGCCTTCGTCGCGCAACTTATAAAGCGCCGCGAGCGCTAGACCCCCGCCGGCGGAGTCCCCCACGAAAGCGATCCGCCGCGGATCGAATTCCTGGACAAGCCAGCGATAGATGGTGACCGCATCCTCGAGCGCGGCGGGGAACGGATGCTCCGGGGCCAGACGATAGTCGAAGTAAAGCACGCAGGCGCGCGCGGCAGCGCCGATGCGCCAGGTGAAATCTCGCAGCAGCCTGGCTGAACCGACCACGTAGGCGCCGCCGTGGAAATAGAGAACGCAGCGATCGCTGCGTGCCTCGCCAACCGCGATGCGAACCGCATTGATCCCGCTGCCGTCGATCGCGGTCGTCCGCGTTCTCGCCGGCGGGCGGGGAACAAAGGCCTCGAGGCGTTTGAGCCTGCGGCGAACCGTCGCCAGGGAGGCTGGCCGGCGAGCTTGACGCTTCTTGGAAAGCCGCAGCGCCAATCGCAGGAGCTCGGCCCGCAGGCTGATGCGCTGAGTCGGGTCATCGACCGGGCGTTCCCGTCCATGCCATGCGCGAGAATTCATGTGCACGCCCGCGATCAGCCCGTGGTTGCGATCGACAAGAATTCGCCCGAAAGCTCGTGTGCTCGTTGTGTGGACGGAGAATTAAAGCATAATAGCTACCATCGGAGAATGCCGCAGGACTTCAAGGGCGCGGTCGATAGCGCGGTTTGATCGCGAGGGGCGTTGCGTAGTCTCATGTCCAGATCCAGCCTGGCGCTGAGTTACCTGCGCGGCTTCGCCATCGTGATGGTAGTCGCGTTTCATTCCTTCATCGCCTATCTTGGCTCGCAACCTGCCTCTCCGCTCCCGTTCGATGACCCACCTTTCGGCTGGCGCGCCAATCCAATCGTCGATAGCGCGCGCTGGTTCGGTTTCGACCTGTTCTGTGCGTTCCAATACATCTACCTCATGCATTTGCTGTTCTTCTTATCCGGCCTGTTCGTCTGGCCGAGCCTGTCGCGCAAGTCAGCGAGGCTTTTTCTGTATGACCGTTTGGTTCGCCTCGGGGTCCCGTTCGCGGTCGGGCTCTACGTGCTGATGCCGATTGCCTATTATCCAGTCTATCGCGTCACCGCAGTCGACCCGAGCTGGTCCGCGTTCTGGTCGCATTGGATCGCGCTGCCGTTCTGGCCGAGCGGACCGATATGGTTCTTGTGGGTTTTGCTCCTGTTCAACGTCGCGGCGGCTGCGCTGTTTTGGCTGGCGCCGCGGGCGGGCGAATTTTTGGGCCGGCTCTCGGAGCAGGCGGCCGTCAGTCCAGGCCGCCTCTTCGTCGCGCTGGTCGCCATCTCGGCGGTCGCGTATCTGCCGCTCTCCGCCATGTTTGCGCCATGGGAGTGGGTGCAGTTCGGCCCATTCGCCTTGCAACCGAGCCTCGTCCCGCAATACGCCATCTATTTTTTTGCCGGTCTCGGGATCGGCGCGTTCGGTTTGGAGAAAGGGCTGCTCGAGCCGGATGGGGTGCTGGCACAGCGTTGCTGGCGGTGGCTCGCGGGCACCGGTGCGGCGTTCCTGCTGTGGATCGTTTCAACCGCGCTGATCGTCAACGGAACAAACGTGCCGGGGCTGCAAATCGTCGCCGACCTCGGCTTTTTGATGTGCGCGCCGAGCGCGTGTTTCGCGCTAGTGGGTCTCTTCTTGCGCACGACCCGGCGGCATCGGCCGATCTTGGAAAGCCTCGCCGACAACGCTTACGGCATTTACCTCGTGCACTATGTCTTCGTGCTTTGGCTGCAGTACATCTTGCTTGGCGTGGCCTTGTTCGCGGTTGCGAAGGCCGCGATCGTGTTCACCGGCGCGCTCGTGCTCAGCTGGGCGACAACCGCGGCCATGTGCCGCCTTCCCATCGGAGCTCGCTTGATGGGCCGCAAATCGCGCGAATTGGTGCGCGCGCGCTGACGTGCGCTCGGCCTCGAAATTTCGCCGAAGTTTCTCGCGCTGGCCGCCGAGGCGGTCGAGTGAAAAGGCCGAGGAGAGATTGGTCACAGTGAAACTCCCCCACCGTAGACACGTCCTGCATCTGGCAGCGGGTGCTGCCGCGCTCCCGGCCGTGTCGCGCATCAGTTGGGCGCAAGCCTATCCGTCGCGACCGGTGCGCGTGATCGTCGGCTTTGCCGCCGGCGGCGCGACCGACATCGTTGCGCGGATCTTGGGGCAATGGCTGTCCGAGCGGCTGGGACAGCAATTCGTGGTCGAGAACCGGCCAGGGGCTGGCACCAATATCGCCACCGAGGTGGTGGTGAATGCCGCTCCCGACGGCCACACGCTGCTCATGGTGAGCCCGACGAACGCGGTCAACGCCTCGCTCTACGACAAGCTCAGCTACAATTTCATCCGCGATATCGCCCCGGTCGCGGGCGTCACGCGCGTGGCGAACGTGATGGTGGTCAACCCGTCGTTTCCGGCGAAGACGGTTCCCGAGTTCATCGCCTATGCCAAGGCCAATTCGGGTCGGATCAATATGGCATCGGGTGGCACCGGCTCGTCCAATCAGATGTCGGGCGAACTGTTCAAAATGCTGGCCGGTGTCGATCTCGTGCATGTGCCCTATCGCGGCGCCGGGCCGGCGCTGCCCGATCTCATCAGCGGACAGGTGCAGGTGATGTTCGTCGCCATGACCTCGTCGATCGAGTACATCAAGGCGGGGAAGCTGCGCGCGCTCGGGGTCACCACGACGGCCCGGTCGGAGGCGCTGTCGGACGTGCCTACCATCGCCGAATTCGTGCGGGGCTACGAGGACAGCAACTGGTGGGGGTTCGGGGCGCCCAAGGCTACGCCCACGGCGATCATCGACACGCTCAATCGGCAGACCAATGCCGCGCTCGCCGATCCCAGGATCAAGGCGCGGCTCTCCGAGCTCGGCGGCACTGTGCTCGCCGGCTCAGCCGGCGACTTTGGAAAGCTGATCGCCGAGGAAACCGAGAAGTGGGCCAAGGTAATCAAGTTCGCAGGCATCAAGCCGGAATGATTCGGGCAATCCCTACCAGTGTTCCGTAGCGTCCCATTGGGCGAAGTGTCGGCTCATGGCACCGACCGGGCCCTGAACAACCGCCGCGTTTGATGTCCGCAGTGCCGTAAGCGAGGGGGTGAGGCAAATAGCAAAGGAGTGTGGCGATGGACGAGAAGGAAATCCTCGCGCTCGAGGACCGGCGCTTCGCTGCGATGGTCGCGCGCGACTTCAAGGCGTTGGAAGGGATGCTGCACGGCGATCTGCTGTATACACATTCCTCGGGCGTGACCGATACGAAAGCGACCTGGCTGCAGTCGATGCAGTCGGGCAAGACCAAGTACAAGAGCGTCAACTGCACAGACCGCAAGGTGCGCGTGATCGGCGAGGTGGCGCTCATCACGGGGCGCGCTGCGATCGAGGCCGAGATCGGCGGGGAGCCGCGCAGCCTGAAGCTCTTGTTCCTCAACGCCTGGGCGAAGACGCCCCAGGGCTGGAAGTTCGTCGCCTGGCAGTCGACCCCGCTCACGGCTTGAGCGAGGGTTTCAAGGGGGCGGCGTGCGCGTATGTGGCCGTGCGGATGACAAACCAGCCCAGCGATAGATGCTTACTCCAGCACGATGTTGTTCGCGCGGATCACCTGACCCCAGCGCTGTACCTCGTCCTTGATGAAGGCGGACGTTTCGGCCGGCGTGCGGCCGTCAGGCTCGACGTTGAGCGCGCGGAATTTCTGCTGCACGTCGGGCATCTTCAGCACCTCGATCGTCGCCTTGGCGATCTGCTCCTGCAGCTGCGGACTGAGTTTGGGCGGTCCGACCATCGAATACCAGGCGCCCGACAGCAGGTCCGGTAGTCCGGCCTCGGCGACGGTGGGACATCCGGCATCGCTGATGCGCGCGCCTTGTCGGTTACCGCCAGCACCTTGAGCTTGCCGTCGCGGTAGAGCGCGAGCGCACCCGAAATATTGCCGAAGAAGACGTCCACGCGCTCGCCCAGCATGTCATTGTACACCAGGGTCTCCCCGCGATAGGGCACGTGCACCAACTTGGTGCCAGTCATGTTCATAAACATGTTTGCAGTGAGATGAGGGGTGTTGCCGACGCCCTGACTGCCATAGATCAGCTTGCCGGGGTTGGCCTTTGCGTAGGCGATCAGCTCCTTGACGGAATTCACCGGCAGCCCCTTGCGTACCATCACCAAATTGGGCACCGAGCCGAATACGGTGATCGGCACAAACTCCTCGGCCTTGAAGGACATTTCCTTGTAAAGGCTCTGATTGGTGGCGAGCGGTGGGCTCGCTCGTGGCAATGGACTGCAACTTGGCGCTGGCTCAAGGCAACGTTTCCGAGCAAGCCCGTGAAGTTTCTCATTCCCTATCCGGGCGGCGGCTCGAACGACGTGCTCGCCAGAATCGTCGGCGAGAAGCTGCAGGCGAAGTGGGGGCAACCGGTCATTATCGAGAATCGCACCGGCGGAAGTGGCAACATCGCCGCAGCGGCTGTCGCGCAAGCAGAGCCGGACGGACGCGTTCTGGCTATTCATGTTGCTCAGGCCGGTGAAAGAAGGCTACTTGCCTCCGCAGCCGCGGCGATGAGCCGCCGCCCGGCATTCGCCCAAAGCTGGCGGGGGAATAACTCACTCGGAAAGATAGGCCATCATGACTAGGATGCCCCCCAGCGCAATGAGCACTCCAAGCCCCAGGGGGGCGGACCCTACTACCAAACCCATGTCCATTCCTCTATGCGGCTTGCACTCGCTTAGCTGATGAACGTTGCCGCAGCGAGCACGACAATTCCCGTAACAAATGCTGCCATGCAAGAATACGCCAGGATTTCATTGAGAACTCTCGCTATTGCATCCCCCGTCCGGTTTCCCTATTCGCGCAGGCACTTTTTAGGCCACATCAGCACCGTGGCGAAAAGGTGAAATTCTTCGAATTGGCGCCGTTAAATGGTCGTAAACAGCGCGCCTAACCTGCCACTCGCCCGACTGTAGCGCGGCAGCGAGTGCACGAAGCCGGTCGAGCTGCGGCACATAGGAGCTGGATTCATTCGTGCTTCGCTGATCATTGCCGCGGTTCTCGGCTTTTTGTTGGTGGTCTACCTAATTATCGCCAGCGGCGCGGCACAGGTGGCTCACGCAATGCTGGTGGTCGGTTGGGGGCTGATCCCCATAACCTTATTCCATCTAATTCCTTTGCTTTTCAGCGGTCTCTCATGGCGCGAGCTATTACCGACTGCAAGTCGCCCGGACCGTCACTGTCATCGGGATCCGCTGGATCCGTGACTCCATCAATTCGCTGTTGCCTGTGGTCATCGTCGGCGGCGATGTCGCGAGTATTCGCCTCGTCCATCTGCGAGGGGTACCTGGGGTGCAAGCGGCAGCCAGCGTGGTCGTGGACACCACCGTCGGGGTAATCACGCAGTTGATCTTCGTCCTGTCGGGAGTGGGGTTGCTCCTGATGCGATCGACCGATCACAACTCGCTACTGGTGGCGGGGACGGTGCTGATCGCCATGGGCATACTCTTCGTGGCAATCACGGCTTTCGTGTTCTTCCAGCATCGCGGTCTGTTTTCCGGGTTCACGAAATTCGCTCGCCGCCTGATGCCCGGGAAATGGCTGTCCGCCTTGGCGGCCCGCGCCTCGAGGATCGACGACTCGGTGGTGGCGGCATACCGCAGCGGGCCGGTCATGTTGCGCGCCAACCTGCTGCGTCTTGTCGGATGGGCTGCTGGCGCGGGCGAGGTTTGGCTGGTGATGCAGAGCCTCGGCCAGCCCATTGGCGTGGTCGACGC
>Ga0126377_10000480_pt1 | contig 24229 bp, 17 predicted proteins | sample PanSoiMetPlot_22_FD_92647 | JGI IMG/M metagenome (GOLD analysis project Ga0126377, IMG submission 92647) | Tropical forest soil microbial communities from Panama - MetaG Plot_22 | ecosystem: Environmental > Terrestrial > Soil > Tropical forest > Bulk soil | place: Panama | collected 2016-02-17 | reverse complement strand
GTGACCTCGTCGCCGGGCGCGTAGCCGAGCGGCACGGCCGTGGGCAGCGTCTCCAGGCGCGTGCGCGCGCTGTCGAGCTGCGCGCGCGTGTTCTTGTAGAGGTGATAGAGCGCCGCCACCGTGCTCGACAGGCGCGGCTCCGCGCGCAGGGCGGCCAGGTCGGCCTCCTCCAGGTCGAGCGTGCGGGCCAGCGGATCGTCGAGCAGCGCGGCCAGCACGTCCTGCGGGTGGCCGTCGCCGACCGACGCCATGAAGCTCTCCGCGTCGAGCTCGAGCGACTCGAGCGCGCGCAGGAGCAGCGGCAGCTGGACCGGTCGGCGACCCTTCTCGAGGAGGTTCAGGTACGCGGCCGAGATCCCCAGCTGGCGCGCGAGCTCGGTCTGCTTGAGGCCGCGCTCGAGCCGCACCTGGCGGAGCTTTTGACCAATCAGGCGGGTGTTCATCCGGATCGCTGTTGATGAGTTAACGCGTGGCGGTTAATTTTGTCAATGTATAACTCTCTGCTTTACAAGAATTATCCGTTTGACAGGCCGCGTTACTCAGACGAGTCTAGAAAAGTCGTTAATGAGACTCCCATGACAGCCACCCACAGCGACGTTCACCGAGAAGTCCGCCGCACGGTCCGCGAGTTCGTGACTCGCGAGATCGTCCCCATCGCCGACGCGCTCGACAACGCCGACGCCGAGATCCCGATGCCGGTCATCCGCCAGATGGCGGAGCTCGGATACTTCGGCCTCATCTTCCCGGAGCGCTACGGCGGGATGGGGCTCGACACGCTCGCGATGGCGATCGTGGCGGAGGAGCTGTCGCGCGGCTGGCTCTCGGTCGGCTCGGTGATGACCCGCATGATCATCACCGGCACGCTCCTGCTCGAGTCGGGCACCGACGAGCAGCGCGAACGCTTCCTGCCCAGGGTGGCGTCCGGCGAGCTCCTCACCGCGGCCGCCTTCACCGAGCCGGACGCCGGCAGCGACACCGGCGCGATCAAGTGCCGCGCGGTGCGCGACGAGGCCGGCGGCGACTTCGTCCTGCGCGGCGAGAAGACCTGGTGCACGTTCGCCAACCGCGCGCACATCCTGACCGTCCTCGCGCGCACCGATCCGGATCCGTCGCTCCGCCACAAGGGGCTGTCGATGTTCCTGGTCGAGAAGGAGCCGGGCGACCAGTTCCACCCGCCGGAGCTGTCGGGCGGCGCGATCCCAACCATCGGCTACAAGGGGATGAAGTCGTACTCGCTCGCCTTCGACGGCTACCCGGTGCCGGCCGCCAACCTGCTCGGCGGGCAGGAGGGGCGCGGCTTCTATCAGCTCATGCCGACCTACGAATATGCGCGCATCCAGACCGCGGCGCGCGCCGTCGGTGTGGCGCAGGCGGCGCTCGACGCGGCGCTGCGCTACTCGCAGGAGCGCATCCAGTTCGGCCGGCCGATCTCCGACCACCAGGTCATCCGCCACAAGCTGGCCCACATGGCCACCGACATCGAGGCCGCGCGCCAGCTCTGCTACTACGCGGCCCAGATCAAGGACGTCGGCGGGCGCTGCGACCTGGAGGCCGGCTACGCCAAGGTGTTCGCCGCCGAGATGGCCGAGCGGGTGACGTCGGAGGCGATGCAGGTCTTCGGCGGCTACGGCTACTCGCGCGAGTACCCGGTGCAGCGGTTCTGGCGCGACGCGCGCGTGTTCCGCATCTTCGAGGGCACATCCGAGATCCAGTACGAGGTGATCGCGCGGCGGCTGCTGGAGAAGCACGGAGGGACGGGCGGCGAGCGGTAGCGAGGCGGGCCAGAGCGAGAGGGACGCCGGAGCGAGGCGAGAGCGACGCCGGCGCGAGGCGAGAGCGACGCGGTGGGCAGAGCGAAGCCAGAGCGAGAGCGAGGAAGGCACATGACGATGACGCATTCGAGCGATCTGGACATTCGAAGCCTGGGTGTGGTGGGCGCCGGCCTCATGGGGACCGGCATCGCCGAGGTGGCCGTCCTGTCCGGCTTGCCGACGGTGCTGGTGCGCGGCACCGGCCGGGCCCCGGAGGAGGCGCGCGGCCGGGTGGAGCGCTCGCTCGAGCGCCGCATCGCGCGCGGATCGCTGGAGCGCGAGCAGGCCGGCGCGGCGCTCGCGCGGCTGACCGTCACCGGCGACCGGGATGCGCTCGCCGCGGTCGACATCGTCATCGAGTCCATCGTCGAGGACCTGGAGGAGAAGCGGGCCCTGTTCCTCGATCTCGCGCGGCGCGCGGTCGGCGGCGTCCTGGCCAGCAACACGTCGACCCTGTGCCTGCGCGACCTGGCGGGGCCGGGCTACGACGACCGCCTGGTCGGGATGCACTTCTTCTCGCCGGTGCCGGCCATGAGCCTGGTCGAGGTGGCCCACCTGCCCGGCACGCGCCCCGATGTGGAGCGGGCGTGCCGCCGGCTGGTCGAGCGCCTGGGCAAGACGCCGGTCTCGGTGGTCGACTCGGCCGGCTTCGTGGTCAATCGCCTGCTCGTGCCCTATCTCATCGGCGCGGTCGCCGCGTTCGCCCAGGGCCTGGCCGGGCAGATCGAGATCGACACCGCCATGAAGCTGGGCTGCGGCCACCCGATGGGGCCGCTCGCGCTGTGCGACCTCATCGGCCTCGACGTGGTGTTCGCCATGGCCAAGCTGCTCCACAAGGAGTTCGGCGATCAGCGCTACCAGCCGCCGGCGCTCCTGCGGCGCATGGTCCAGGACGGTCAGCTGGGGCGCAAGGCCGGGCTCGGGTTCTACGACTACAGGGCGGGCACACCCGTGCCCAGCGCCGGGCTGTGGGAGCTGGTCAGCGGCCAGCTCGGCGACGCCGGCGCCGGCGCGGGCGGCGTCGGCCGCGCCGGTCACGACGTCGGAATCATCGGCGGGGAGGTGGCGCGTGCCGGCTGATCCGGGACCGGCCTACGCGCGCCTGGCCCAGCTGGGCGCGCGCGGCGGGCTGCTGGCGGGGCTGGTGGTCGCCGTCGATCACATCGGCATCTGCGTCGCCGGCATGGACGACGCGGGCGCCGCGTGGTCGGCGCTGCTCGGCGCGCCGCTCGTCGATCGCGAGGACGTGGAGGCGCAGCGCACCGCGGCCGGGTTCGTGCGGATGCCCGGGGGCGGCGCCGCGGTCGAGCTCATCTGCCCGCTGCCCGGCAACGCCGGTCTCGACCGGTTCCTGGCCCAGCGCGGCGACGCGCTCCATCACGTAGCGTTCGCGGTCACCGACATCGCGGAGGCGCTCGCGCGCCTGGGCGTGGCCGGGGTCGAGCTCATCGATCGCGCGCCGCGCGCGGGCGCGGGCGGCCACCTGGTGGCGTTTCTCCACCCGCGCGCGCTCGGCGGCACGCTGGTCGAGCTGGTGCAGCGCGCCGAGCACGCAGACACGAGAGGAGATGCGACATGACCCGACTGTTCGACCTGGGCACCGTCCCTCCGCTGGGCGAGCTCCCCGAGACGATGCAGGCGGTGGTGGTGCGGCCCGATCGCGAGGGCGAGCCGCGCGACGCGATGCTCGTCGAGGAGGTGCCGCTGCGGGAGATCGGGCCGCGCGAGGTGCTGGTGATGGTGATGGCGGCCGGCGTCAACTTCAACGGCGTGTGGGCGGCCCGCGGCAAGCCGGTGTCGGTCATGAAGATGCACCCCGAGGAGGACTTCCACATCCCCGGCTCCGACGCGTCGGGCATCGTGTGGAAGGTGGGCAGCGCGGTCAAGCGCTGGAAGCCGGGCGACGAGGTGGTCCTGCACTGCAACCAGTCGTGCGGCGAGTGCCCGCCCTGCAACGGGGAGGATCCGCTGGCCTGCAGCTCGCAGCGGATCTGGGGCTACGAGACCAGCTGGGGCTCCTTCGCGCAGTTCTGCGTGGTGCAGTCGCAGCAGGTGCTGCCCAGGCCGCGCCAGCTGTCGTGGGAGGCGTCGGCCAGCTACGGGCTGACCTACTTCACCGCGTACCGGATGCTGCTCGGGCGCGCCAACATGCAGCCGGGCGACAACGTGCTGGTGTGGGGCGCGTCGGGCGGGCTCGGCGTGTTCGCGATCCAGCTGTGCCGCATCACCGGCGCCAACCCGATCGCCGTGGTGTCGCGCGAGGACAAGGCGGATCTGTGCCGCGAGCTGGGCGCCACCATGATCATCGATCGCCGCGAGTTCGACCTGAGCAAGGGCGCAGACGAGTCGCGCCGCTTCGGCAAGCGCATCCGCGAGCTCACCGGCGGCGCCGATCCCGACATCGTGTTCGAGCACGTCGGCCAGGAGACGTTCCCGACGTCGGTGCTGGTGGCCAGGCGCTTCGGCAAGATCGTGATCTGCGGCGCCACGACCGGGTTCAAGCTCGACTTCGACGTGCGCTACCTGTGGATGCGGCAGAAGGAGATCCTCGGCTCGCACTTCTCCAACGCGTTCCAGGCCGACAAGGCCAACCGGCTGGTCATGGAGGGCCGCATCCGCCCCGTCCTCGACGAGGTCTTCGATTTCGGGGACACGGCGCTCGCCCACCAGCGCATGGCCGACAACCAGCACAAGGGCAAGATGGCGATCCGGGTCCAGGCGGCAGGCAGCGCGGTGCGGCCGCTCGACCGCGCCGCCTGAGCCCGTTGTGCTCGTCGCGGGGCCGCGGCGCGCGATCAGCGCCAGGAGCGGTTGAGCGACTTCCTCTCGCCCGACTTGATCTTCACGGTCAGCGACTCGACCTTCTCGAGCTCGCTGTTGCTCAGGACCACGCGGTGGGATCCTGGCGGCAGCGAGATCTTGGTCGGCGTCTGGCCGTAGGATCTTCCGTCGACGGTGAGGCTGGCCCACGGATCGACCGCCACATCGAGGAAGCCGGGCTCGGCGTGCCGCGACGAGTGGGCGCGGTGGGGCTCGCGCGCGGCGGCGCCGGAGGGTGCGCGCGGCCTGGGGGCGCGATCGGCGTCCTGGTCGGCCGCAGGATCGCCCGGTGGCGGCGCGGTGGTCGCCGACTCCGCGGCCGCGTCCTTGTCGCTGACCTTGTCCGCATCCGTGGCCGCGGCGGGGCCGGCGTCGGCGGCTGGTACCGGCGGAGTCTGTGCAACGACGGGCGGCTCCGGCGAGCGCGGCTGCGGCGCCTCCGGGACCCGGGCAGGCGCCGCGTCCGGGGCCACGGCGGCGACCGCGCCGTCGCCGATCTCGGGCCCGGTCCGCTCGCGCGCGATCAGCGCGCCGGTCGTCACCGCCGCGGCGACCAGCGCGAGCAGCGCGCCGGCGCGCCACGGCCGCCCGCGCCCGGAGCGGGGCCGCGGCACGACCGCCGGCGGCGCCGCCGCTCGCTCGCGGAAGAGCGCCGGCGTGTCGGCCGCGGCGACCGGGGCCGTCCCGGTGCGCGGCTGGCCGAGCGGCGTCGTCGGCGCGAACGCCTCCGCGGGCGCCGGCCTGCCGGCCAGGGTCGGGGCCGACGCGCCGAGCGCGAGCCCGCCCGCGCCCGGCGTCTCGGCGAGCATGGCACCACGGCGGCGCGGCGCCTCGCCCGGGAAGCGTTCGGCCAGGATCTCCTCGAGCTCGAGCCCGGCGCGCGGGCTGGTCGCCGACGTTGCCAGGAGCGCCTCGAGCGCGGAATGGGCGCTGAGGTAGCGCGCGTCGCGATCGCGCTCGAGCATCTTCATCACCACGCCGTCGAGGTCCGCCGGCACCTGGGGCGCCAGCTCGATGGGGCGCGGGATCGGCTGCGTCAGCAGGCGGGCGAGGATCTCCGGCTCGGTGTTGCCGCGAAAAAGCCGGTCGCCGACCAGGATCTCGTGCAGCACGACGCCGACCGCGAAGACGTCGGTGCGCCCGTCGAGCTCGAGCGCGCTGGCCTGCTCGGGGCTCATGTAGGCCACCTTGCCCTTGATGGTGCCGGTGCGCGAGATGCCGGTCGCCGCCATCGCCTTGGCGATGCCGAAGTCGACCAGCTTGACCGCGCCGTCCCACGAGACCATCACGTTGTGCGGCGAGATGTCGCGGTGGACGATGCCGAGGCGAACCCCGTCGCTCTCCAGCTCGTGGGCGTAGTCCAGCCCGCGCAGCATCTCGGCGGCGACGTGGACGGCGATCGGAATGGGCAGGCGGCCGGTGTCCATCAGGCGGCGCAGATCGGCGCCGCGGATGAGCTCCATGACCAGGAAGAAGCGCCCCGCCTCGTCGCGATCGAAGTCGAGCACGGCGGCGATGTTCGGGTGGTGGAGCAGCGAGGCGATGCGCGCCTCGTTGACGAACATCTGGCCGAACACCGGGTCGCTCGACAGCGACGGCTGGATGCGCTTGACCGCGACCGGGCGCAGGAAGCCCGCCGCGCCGACCAGCGTGGCCTCGAACACCTCGGCCATGCCGCCGCCGCCGATGCGTCCACCGAGCTGGTATTTCTGGCTGGGACGCTCGCCGGCCATGGCGGGCAACAATATAGACGATCCCGCGGCCGCGGTATGATCGCCGGCCTTGAGCACCGCGGCCACCACGCCGGCCCCACCGCCGGTGCTGCTCGATGAAGCGGAGATCGCGCGCGCGCGCGACGCGGTGGCCGCCGAGCTGGCGGCGCGCGGCGCGGTCGCCCGCGAGCGAGTCGGTGTGCTGGGCGGCACGCGGCCCGAGATGGTGGCGGCGCGCGACGCGGCGGTGATGTGCGAGCTCACCGTCATCCCGCTCCACCCACAGCTGGCCGCGCCCGAGCTCGCCCACGTCATCGATCACGCGCGCCCGCGCGCGCTCGTGGTCGAGCCGGGCCGCGGCGCCGCCGTCGCGGAGGCGATCGCGCGCCACGCCCGCCACCAGCCGGCGGTGATCGAGGTCCCACCGGTCGCGGGCGCCGCGCGCTCGCCCGGGGCGGCCGCGGACCTGCCCGCCGGCGCGACCCTCATCTACACATCGGGCACGACCGGGCGGCCCAAGGGGTGCGTGCGCACGGCCGGGCAGGAGGCCGCGCGCGCCGCCGAGCTCGTCCGCACCTACGGCATCGGCCCCGACGACGTCCACCTCATCGCCTGCCCGCTGGCCTACTCGGCGCCCGGCATCCTTCTGCGCGCGGCGCGCCGGGCCGGGGCCGCGACTGCGCTCCTGCCCCGGTTCATGGCGGACGGCTTTCTCGCCGCGGTCGCCGCCTGCCGCGCCACGTTCTTCTTCCTGGTGCCGACCCAGTACCAGCGCCTGCTCGAGCTGCCCGTGGAGCAGCGCCGGGCGAGCGATCTGTCGTCGGTGCGGGCCGCGCTGGTGGCCGGCGCGCCGATGCCGCCCGCGCTGCGGCGCGCGCTGGTGGACTGGCTCGGACCCGGGCGGCTGTGGGAGTTCTACGGCTCGAGCGAGACCGGCACGGTCAGCGTCCTCGCCCCCGACGAGCAGCTCGTCCATCCAGACACGGTCGGTCGCCCGGTGCCGGGGGTGGAGCTTCGCCTCGAGAGCGCGCCGGGCGCCGACGGCGGCACGGTCGGCACGGTCGGCACGGTCGGCGAGATCTTCGTCCGCTCACCGACGGTGATGAGCGGCTACTGGGACCCGGCCAGCCAGTCGGCGGCGTGGCCCGGCACGGCGGACGGCTTTCTGTCGGTGGGCGATCTCGGCGAGCAGGCGCACGCGGGCGCGCCGCTTCGCCTGATCGATCGCATCCACGACACGATCATCACCGGCGGGGTCAACGTCTATCCGGCCGAGGTCGAGCGCGCCCTGCACGAGCACCCCGACGTGGCCGGCGCGGTCGTCTTCGGGGTTGCCGACCCGCGCTGGCAGCAGCGCGTCGCCGCGCTGGTCGTGCGCGCCCCCGGCTCCGCGGTCAGCGCCGACGACCTCCGCGCCTTCCTGCGCGACCGGCTGGCGCCGCACAAGCTGCCGCGGCAGATCGCGTTCGTCGCCGCCGACGAGCTCCCGCGCAGCGCGAGCGGCAAGCCGCTGCGTCGGGCGGCCGCGGCCCTCCTGTAGCGGTCCTCCTGGTAGCCGCCGTCGCGGACGCCGCGGGGCCGGGGCTACGCGATGGCGGCGAGGCCGGCGCCCAGGATCGCCTTCTCGGCCTCGTCCATCGCGGCCACGAGCTCGGCGCCGAAGATGTCGCCCAGCGTGTCGCGGCCCACCTGATAGAGGGTGGGGGCCGACGGATCGTACGCGCACGAGTAGTCGGTGTAGTCGTCGGACAGGACGATCGACTCGCTGTCATAGGACAGCGGGAAGAGCCGGCACACGTGCGGCTTGGTGCCGCGCATGTCCCAGCCGCCCTCGATGGCGGCGCGGTGAATGGCGCAGCCCCGGCGGTCGTGCGCCAGGAACACGCAGCCATCGCCGAACCGGGTCGTCCGCACGTGGCGGCCCGACGGGAAGTCGGGGTCGATGCGCTCCTCCGTGGTGAACCACGCGTGGTCCGCGGCGGCCGGGACCAGGAGGCGCGCGATCTCGCCGGCGCGCGCGCGGATGCGGTCGCGCTCGCCCACGTCGACGTCGGCGCCGTACTGGCAGCAGGCGTCGAGCTTGAGGCGATCGCCGTGGCGCACGAGCCGGCACTCGTGGGTCATGCAGTCCGCGACCACGCGGCGGATGAACACATCGCGCTGGGCCCAGTGGAAGCGAGGATGGCGGAGGGGGACGCGCGCGCTCACCGGCAGCAACGTAGCAGATCGACGCGACACTCTCGCCTCCGCTCGCCCCTCCTCGCCCTCGCACGCACACGCCCGCGCGCGCATCGTGCGCGGTCTGCGCGCGCATCGAGCAAGGCACGCGCGCGTCGCGAAACGGCGTGCCCACGTTGTCATGGGCTCGCCGCCGGCGGTTCACGGTGGGGAGAGGTCGCGCGCCGTACGAGGGCTGCGCAGACCGCCCCGCCTCCGCGGGCTGGCTCGCTGCTTGCTCGACAACACAGGGACTCGATGGGCAGCCAGTGACCCTGCACTCTTCGCGACCCGACGCCCGACCGAGCTGGGGACAAGTCCCCCCGTGCACGGAGACAGGGCGCCCCAGGGCCGCACGCAGGTGGTCGCGTTGCCCACCACACCGCCGGTGTGAAGGCAGGATCGAACTGCGTGGCGAGCGCGCGTCGTCGTCGCTCGACACCTCTCGCACTGGACCAGGGATGCAGCCTCGTTGAGCCGGGTCGGGTTCCAGCCGTTCGGTCCCGCCCGGGTTCGACTCCTCGCGCTCGCCGCGCTCGCCGCCGGCGTCGCGCTCGCGCCCCGGCCTGCCACCGCCGGGGAGCGCCTGGCCGCGCAGGCGCTCGCCGCGGCGCGCTCCGAGCTCGGCGGCCGGCGGCTGCGCGCGGTCGCCGCCTTCGCGCCCGGCGCGCTCGAGGTCACGGTGACCGACGATCCGATGGCGGTCGCGGCGAGGCTGCGCGTGACGCCCGCCGGCGCCGCGGGCCCGGTCGAGGGCCGCATCGACGTGGCGTTGATCCCGGGCCGCCGCTCGGTGCGCGTGCCGCTCACCCTCGACCGCGGCGGCCGCGTGCGGGTCGAGCTCCTCGACGCGCGCGGGCACATCCTGCGCGCCTGGAACGAGACGGCGCCGCCGCCGGCCGCGATCGCGCGCAGCGGCCCGGCGCCGACCGCCGATGCCGAGGCAGCGCAGGAGGTGTCGCAGGACGCGTCGTCGAATCCGTCGCGCGACGCGTCGCCCGACGGACCTGCCAACCGCACCAGGCGCTGGTATCGCAACTGGCGGCTGTGGGGCGGCGCGGGCGCCGGCTGCGCGCTGATCGGCGCCGGTCTGGTGCTGGTCGCGCGCGAGAGCGCGGCCGATCTCAACGAGTACAAGCGGACCAGCCCGCAGCGAGAGTTCGCCGAGAGCCTCTCGGCCCAGCGCCGGTTCGACCGCAGCCAGGCCGGCGCGGTCGCCGCGTTCTCGATGGCCGGCGTCTCGCTCGGGGCCGCCACCTGGCTGTGGCTGCGCGAGCGCGAGGAGAAGCGCACGTCGCGCGGCCTGTCGCGCCGCAACACGGCCGCGCTCGCCCCTCTCCTCGGCGGCGGCCGGTTCGGCATCGCCGTCAAGATCGGCTTCTGAGCGGCGGAGGCGGCCGGCCTCGCCTCGCGTCGCCTCGCGTCGCCTCGCGTCGCCTCGCGCCGGCCCTCCGCTCCTTCACGACCGGCCCTTCGGCCCCGCACCTGCGCGCTACCGGCGTGCCGACGACGACGGCGCGGTCGGCGGGGTCGGCGCGCGGGCCGTCCGTGCGCGGCGCGCCTCGTACACCCGCATCGCGTAGCCCTTGAACGCCGGCTGCGGATCCGCCGCGCTGCGCAGCCGCACCATCGAGCCGGGCTGCTCGAACACACCGTTGGCCATGCTCCAGCCCAGCGGCACGTCGGGCACGGACCAGAAGTAGAGGAAGCGGGCGTCGATCGGCGCCAGGTTGACGCAGCCGTGGCTGCGCGCCTGGCCCAGCCTGTCGTGCCAGTACGTCGTGTGCAGCGCGAGGTCCTTGGCGAAGTACTGCGTCCAGGGGACCGTCGAGACCGTGTAGGCCTCCTCGTCGGCCATCTGCCCGCTCATGTCGGTCTCCGCGAACTTGATCCACACCCGGAAGATGCCGGTCTCGGTGGGCGTCTTCTGCTTGCCGCTCGACACCAGCGTGGCGTAGACGGGCAGCTCGCCCTCGTACGCGACCAGCACCTGCCGATCGAGATCGATGTCGATCCAGCGCTCGCCCGGCAGGGTGGTCGGCGGCGGCGCCATCCGCTCGACGAGGCGCACGTCGGCGGCGCGCAGCCACTCGCCCTCGCCGATGCGATACGCCGCCGGGCGACCGTCGGCGCCGGCGAACGCCTCGCCGATCCGCACCAGCGCGCGCCGCTCGAGCTTGCGCGCGACCGCGGTCCCCTCCGGCTCGGAGTAGACCGGCACCTGCCCGGCGGCGCCCTTCTCGGCGATGGCGAAGCCGAGCGGCAGGGCGAGGCCGGTCTCGTCGCCCAGGCGCGTGCCGTGCCAGGAGCTCGGCACGTACTGCTCGATGGAGCTGGTCCGCACGTACTGGTCGGGCCCGATGCGCCAGTAGGGCGCGCCGCGGATGATCTCCTCGTCGTAGCGGCGCACCATCGCCGAGCCCTTGAGCGCCTGCTCGCCCTTGACCCGGCCGCCGGCCCAGGTGAGCACGCGCGCCTTCTTTCCGAGCTTGCCGTACGCGCCCGGCACCAGCTCGCCGCGGGCCAGGCGCGGCAGCTCGACTCCGTCGGGCGCGCGCGGGTTCGGCTCGAGCAGCGACTCGCATACCCACCCACGGGGGGTGATCTCGATCCACCGTGTGTCGCATCCCGGCGCCACCCGCGACCGCCGGTAGAGGACGCGCGTATCCTGCGCCACGGTACCGAGCCGCTTGCTGTCCGCGGCCGGCTCGAGCCGCACCGCGATCGAGCGGCGCAGGCGCAGCGAGCGCACCTTCGCCGGGTAGAGCGGTCGCGGCGGCGGTGCCGGGCGCGGCGCGGCCGCGGCTCTCGCCGAGCCGGCACCGACACCGGCACCACCGGATGCTGCGCCGGGTACAGCACGGCCACCTCCGGCGCGACCACCCGCACCGGCATCGACTGACGTCCCCGCCCCTCGCTCGCCCTGGCCCGCCGCGCGGCCGCTGCCGTCGTCGCGCCCGCCGCCGCATCCGGCGCAGGCGAGGACCGCTGCCGCAGCGACCACGCACCACCCACCCGGGCCACGGCTCACGCCATGGCCTTTACCACATCACGGAGCCGGCAGGTTGACCTTGAAGGTCGCTGTGTGGCACGCGGCGCCGCCGTTGCAGTTGCCGGTGGCCATGGAGATCATCGGGGACCGCCCGGGACATCCGGTGGCCAGAGTCTGGACCGGGAACTGGAGGGCCTCGGCGGTGAAGAACTCGCCGGAGGTGGACGTGACGAGGTCGAGGACCTTCCCGCCCGCGTCCTTGACGAAGACGTGCGCGCCGCCGATCGCGTTGCCGCCGTCGCCCAGCGTGTCGAAGACCGAGCCCGCCAGCGTGTAGGTCTCGCCCTGGTCGGCGCCGTCCACGTGGCACGTCCCGATGCAGCCATTTCCGGCGCTCTGGTCGTAGTCGTAGAAGGCGGCGTGCGCCTTCGCGGGGACCTCGGTCGCGAAGGCGACGCAATCGTCGGGCACCGTGACCGCTCCGCCTCCGCCGCCGTCGCCTTCGGGAGCGGCGCTGCCGTCACCGGTCGGTGCTGACGCGGCGTCGGGGCTGCCGCCGCCTCCGGTCCCGGTGCCATCCGCGGGCTCGGCGGACCCGACGTGGCAGCCGGCGCCGACCGCGATGACGAGCGCGAGCGCGACGAGGAACGAGGGACGAGGAGGAGGGACGGGGTCGGAAACGACGTGCACCGGCGCTCTCTCATCAAGGCGGATGCCACATTCGCCTCACCAGCCGAATCACGGACTTGGCTTCCAGCTCGGGCATCCCGACCATCGTCTCGGGCCCGCTATCGCGGGGGTTTTTTCTCCAGGGCAGATTCGTAGCGCCGTCACTCCACTGCAGTAAACATCCGTTCAGAGACCCGAGCTGCCTTGCGTGACGCGGAGGTGAGCGTGCTCCGCTCGCCCAGTGGTAGGCTCGCCAGGTAATGAAATTGGGGGAGATGCTGGTCCGGGACGGTCGTATCGCGCCGGCCCAGCTCCAGGTCGCGCTCGCCCACCAGGCGCGATCCGGGGGCCGCATCGGGTCGATCCTCGTCGAGCTCGGCTTCCTCGACGCGGAGACCCTGACGGTGTACCTGGGGCTGGAGCTCGGGATGCCGATCGCGACCGGCGCCACACTCGAGCGATGCAAGCGCTCGGCCGTCCGCCTCCTCACGCCGCACCAGGCCGCGCGCTTTCGCTGCGTCCCCATCGTCATCCAGGGGCAGACCTTGATCCTCGCGATCGAGGATCCGCTCGACATGCAGACCCTGGACGCGCTCCACAACATCACCGGCTATCGCATCCTCCCGCGCGTCGCGCCGGAGATCCGCATCCACTACTACCTGGAGCGCTTCTACGGGGTCCCGCGGCCGCAGCGCTTCGTGCCCCTGGGCGACAGCCCGCGCGGCAACCCGGCCATCGGGTCGCACACCGGCGGGCTGCCCGGTCCTCCCCTGCCCGGCCTCCCGCCGCGCCGCACCGGGCCGGTGGGCGCGGTCGCGCCGCGCTCGATGATACGGCGCGCGGACTCGATCCCGCCGCCGGAGCGGAGCGCGGTGCGGCCGCCGCCGGTGCCGGCCGCGGTCGCGGTCATGGCGCCGGTGGCGGTGGCCGCGCCGCTGGCCCGCGTGCCGGTGGCCGCGCCGGTGACCGTGCCGCCTCCCATCGCGGCGACCGCCGCCGCCGCCGCTGCTGCTCCCGCTCCGGCGCCGCTGCGCGCGCCGGGCACGGACGAGCACGAGGCGCTGGAGATCGACGCCAACGACCTCGTCATCGAGCTCGACGCCGACGACGCCGACGTGGCCGGGCAGGTGCCGGCCCACCGGCCGGGCCGGACCACCGCGCCCCCGATCGCCGCCGACATCGACGAGACCACCGAGGTGCGCCCGCCGCCGACCATGCCGGCCGCGCAGGTGCCGGCCCCGGCCCACGGCGCGCTGCCCCGGCTGTCCAGGCTCGACGAGCCGCTGCCCGACGAGCGCGACACCGAGCGCGGGCCGCACCCGGTCCTGACCCTCGACGTGGCGCTGGCGGTGATGGCGTCGACCGATCAGCGCGGCGCGGTGGCCGACGCGATCATCGGGTTCGCCGCCTCGATGTTCGACGTGGCGGCGCTGTGTCTGGTGCGCGACCACCTCGCCGTCGGATGGAAGGGCTACGGCCCGGGCCTCGACGACGACCGCATCGAGGCGCTGCTCATCCCGCTCGAGATGCCGTCGATCTACCAGCTGGCCGAGCGCAGCCGCGAGCTCTTCCGCGGCCACGCCTTCCCCGCCGGGCTGCACGATCACGTCTTCAAGGTGCTGCGCTGCCACGCGCCGCTCTACTCGGTGGTCGCGCCGGTCGCGATCGGCCACCGCGTCGTCAACCTGCTCTACGGCCACAAGCGCGACGGCGGCGATCTTCAAGAAGAGGAGATCGTCGGCCTCCGCCAGCTGACCGCGGCGGCCGGCGAGGCCTACGTCCGCCTCATCTCGGCGTCGAAGGCTCAGCGCAAGAGCGCCTGAACGCCAGGTCGACGCGGCGGCGTTGCGACGGGCCGCTCGCGGCGTACAACTCCGCGGCGAACGCGCCGTCGCGCTCGCCAGCCAGGAGGGGACCGCCTCGGTCGAGCTGGTCGCCGCCGTCGTGGCCGAGGAGTACAGCCGCGCGACGTGCGCCGCTCGGCCCGGCTGCTGCAGGCCTACGAGCTGGATTTCTGGCTGGCGGCCTCGGATCCGCCGGGCTCGCCGCTCCCCGTCGAGCGGTGACCGGAGGGTCCGAGAGGCGCGAGCAGGTCGCCCTCGCGCCGCGACGGCTCAGCGCCGGGACACCCAGGCCGCCAGCCGCTCGATGGCCTCGTCGAGCATCGCCGCCGGCTTGCAGAAGGCGAAGCGCACGTGGCCCTCGGGCGGGCGCTCGACGTAGAAGGCCGAGAACGGGATCGCGGCCACGCCGGCCTCGCGGACAATCTCCGTGCAGAAGTCGAGGTCGCTGCCGGTGAACCCGATCGAGCGAACGTCGACGGTGAGGAAGTAGGTGCCCTGGCACGGCGCCACCGCGAAGCCGATCCGCTCGAGGCCGGCGCGCAGCCGGTCGCGGCCGGCCTGCATGCCGGCGGCCAGCCCGGTGAAGTAGTCGTCCGCCTTGCCGAGGCCGTGCGCGGCCGCGGCCTGCAAGTTGGGCGGCGTGGTGAAGGTGAGGAACTGATGCGCGCGCGCGATCGGCGCCAGCATGTCGGGCGCCGCCGTCACGTAGCCGACCTTCCATCCGGTCAGCGAGAAGGTCTTGCCGGCCGAGCCGATGCGCGCGGTCCGCTCGCGCATGCCGGGCAGCCCGATGAGCGGGTGGTGGCGCGCGCCGTCGAACACCAGGTGCTCGTAGACCTCGTCGCACACGGCGAACGCGTCGTGGGCGGCGACCAGCTCGGCGATGGCGGCGAGCTCGCCCTGCGTGAAGACCTTGCCGGTCGGGTTCATCGGCGTGTTGAGCAGGACCAGCTTGGTGCGCGGCGAGAAGGCCGCCGCCATGGCGTCCGGATCGATGCGCCAGCCCGGCGGCTCGACCCGCACCCGCCGCCCGATCGCGCCGGCCCGCTCCACGATCGGCAGGTACGAGTCGTAGAGCGGCTCGAACAGGACCGCCTCGTCGCCCGGATCGAGCAGGCCCAGCAGGCACGCGGCCAGCGCCTCGGTCGCGCCCGAGGTCACCATCACCTCGCGCTCGCCGTCGACCTCGAGCCCGTAGAAGCGGCGCGCGTGGGCCGCCACCGCCTGGCGGAGCTCCGGAAGCCCGAGCATCGGCGGGTACTGGTTGGGGCGATCCTCGAGCGCGCGCGCGGCGACGGCGCGCACGTCGTCGGGGCCGTTGCCGTCGGGGAAGCCCTGGCCCAGGTTGATCGCGCCGTGCTCGCGCGCGAGGCGCGACATCACCTCGAAGATGGTGGTGCCGTAGGCGGACAGGCCGCTGTTGCCGTGCTTCACGGGGCCGCGAGCATAGCACCGCGGCGCGCGCGGGCACCGCGGGGCGGGCTCACACGCGGCCGCCCCACGCGGCGCCGACCCGCGCGAACGCGGCGCGCGCCGCCGCCACGCGCGCCGGACCGAGCGGCCCCTGCGCCACCGCCGCCACCGCGGCCGCCAGGTGGTCGGAGCTCGCCGTGCCGACCAGGAGCGCGCTGACACCCGGCGCGAACCCGGCGAAGCGCGCGAACAGCTCGGGCCACTCGGCGCCGCCGGCGTCGAGGTCGAGCGCGCGGAATCGCTCCCACGCCTCGGCCACGTCGGGCTCGGCCGGCCGCTCGGCGAAGCGCCACGGCGCGTTGCCGAGCGCGCGCTTGGCGATGACGCCGACCCCGCGCGCGCGCGCGTCGGCCACCGCGCCGCGCAGCACCGCCTGGTCGACCAGGCTGACCGAGCACTGCACGGCGCCGAACGCGCCCGAGCGCACCGCCCACGCCAGCGCCTCGCCCTCGCCGGAATAGGCCGCCACCCGCACCTTGCCGGCGCGGACGGCGGCGGTGAGCGCCTCGACCACGTCGCCGCGCTCGAGCACGTCGAGACCGCACGAGTGGAGGTGCGCGATGTCGAGGCGGTCGGTGGCCAGGCGATCGAGCGCGGCGTCGACCCCGGCGGTCACGCACGGCCCCGTCCAGTCCGGAATGCCGGGCACGCCGTAGCCGACCTTGGTCGACAGCACGAAGCGTCCGCGGCGCCCGGCGAGCGCGCGGCCCAGCCGCTCCTCCGACAGGCCGTAGCTCCGCGCCGTGTCGATGAGGGTGACGCCGGCGTCGTGCGCGGCGCCGAGCAGGCGATCCACATCGTCGTCGCTCACATCGGGGCCGCCGATGCGGCCGGCGCCGAGACCGACCGCGGACACGGTGAGGCCGGTGGCGCCGAGCGCGCGCTTCCCGGCCGCACCCGCTGTGCCAGCTTGCGTCATCGGCCCACCATACCGCGCTCCCGCCGCGCGTCGAAGCGCTGGAACCAGCGTGCAACCGTGTCGACCCGCGATGACTGCGTTACGGGCGCGGCGCGCGTCCAGCCTGACCGCGACGTTGCCGCCCGCGGCGAGCGGCACGACTCGTGCTCGTGGTGCACCCCGCGACGACGGCACGAAAGCACCGTCACCGTCGACGCCACCGTCACCGTCACCGTCACCGTCATTGTCACCCACGAAGGAGAATCGATGCGAACCATCAAGCTCGGTCTGGCCACAGGTCTCATCGCACTCGCCCTCTCGCTCCTGGCCATCGGCTGCAAGGGAGGCGACGCGAGCAGCAACCCGGCCGACCTCTGCAAGAAGCTCGGCGAGCTGGCCAGCAAGGAGGGCGGCGACGCGCTCAAGATGTGGAACAAGGACATGAAGGACGACTGCGAGAAACAGGTCGAGAAGGACCACAAGAGGCTGGGCGACGCCAAGTTCGCGCAGATGGTCACCTGCGTGAACGGCAAGGACTCGTTCACCGCCGCGGTCGACTGCGCCCAGTAGACAGGGCGACCCGCGGCGGCCGCGCCCGACTCACCGCCGGCGAGACGCGGCCCGGCCGCGCCACGCGCTCACGACCCCGCGTCCTGCCACGCCGCGAGCTTGCGGTTGAGCGTGGAGCGGCTGATGCCGAGCACCCGGGCCGCGAGCGTGCGGTTGCCGCCGACCGATTCGAGCACGCGCCGCACGTGGCCGCGCTGGGCGGCGTCGAGGGTCTGGCCCTCGGCGACCGCCGCGGCCTCGTCGGCCGGCGCGCCCGCCCGCGCGATGTCCGGCGACAGGTGGCGCAGCTCGATGCGCTCGCCGCGCCCGAGGATGAGGGCGCGCTCGAGCGCGTTGCGCAGCTCGCGCAGGTTGCCCGGCCAGGCGTAGAGGGTGAGCGCGGCCACCACCGCGCGCGGAAGCGGCGCGCCGGCTGCCGGGGCGCGCGGTCGCAGCTCGCGCACGATCGCCTGGGCCAGCGCCGCGATCTCGCCGCGCCGCTCGCGCAGCGGCGGGATCGCGATGGGCAGGACGCTCAGCCGGTAGTAGAGGTCGCGGCGAAACGCCCCCCGCTGGACCAGCTCGGCGAGGTCGGCGTTGGTCGCCGCCAGGATGCGCACGTCGGCGCGCAGGTTGGCCTCGCCGCCGACCCGCCGGAACGCGCGGCTGTCGACGAAGGTGAGGAGCTTGGCCTGGACCGGCAGCGGCAGCTCGGCCACCTCGTCCAGAAACAGGGTGCCCCCCGCCGCCGCCTCGACCAGGCCGCGCTTGGGGTGGATCGCGCCGGTGAAGGCGCCGCGCTCGTGGCCGAACAGCTCGCTCTCGACCAGCTGCGGCTCGAAGCCGGCGCAGTTGACCTCGAGGAAGGGGCGCGCCGCGCGCCCGCTGCGCGCGTGGATGCGGCGCGCCAGGTAGCTCTTGCCCACGCCGGTCTCGCCGAGCAGGAGCACGGTGGCCTCGCCGTCGAGCGCGGCGACGTCGGCCGCGGCGTACACCTCGCGCATCGCGTCGCCGCCGGCGTCGGCGGCCGCGGCGCCCTGGGTGCCGGACAGCACCTCGGCCGCGCGGCGCAGCCCGACCAGCTCGCCGAGCCCGCGCGAGAAGCTGCCCACCCTGACCGCGTGGCCGGCCACGTCGCGCATGAGGAAGAGCGTCTCCTCGACCGCGATCTCGGTGTCGCCGCACAGGCGGGTGACCTCGCGCGGCGCCGCTCCCTCGCCGCCGCGCAGGCGCGCCTCGGCCTCGCCCCACTCGGCCCGCTCCGGCGGCGGCGCCAGGTCGCGCACCGGCCGGCCGATCGCCTGGTCGGCGCGCAGCCCGTAGAGCTGCTCGGCGGCCGGGTTGAACGAGACGATGCGCGCGTCGCCCAGGTTCCAGGTGACGATCGCCATCGGCGAGGCGCACACGCTGACCACCAGCTCGCGCTCGGCCACGCGCGCCGACTCCGACACGTGGCGGACCACCACCACGTAGTTGCCGTCGGGCGCGCGGCCGACTCTCAGATCCGCCGGCGCCTCGACCCCGCGCGCCGTGCGCACGGCCACGCGCAGCGGCGCGTCGGGGTGCGGGTCGTGGCGCCCGGCCAGATAGTCCTCGAACAGGCCGCGGCTGGCGCCCGGCACGATGTCGGCGATCGAGCGGCCGCACAGCGCGGCCGGGTCGACGTCGAAGACAGGTCCGCGCCGCGGCCTCACGTCGAGCACGGTCAGCGCGTCGTGCTCGACCAGCAGGACGACATCCGGAAGCGCGTCGAGGTAGCGGGGCAGCTCCGGCGCGGCGGTCGGCGAGCTGGCCGCGCCGTCCCATTCTGCGCCAGCGGGGCGGGCGAGCGACTCATTCTGGGTCGCCTGCTCGTCGTCCTCGCTGCTGCGGGCCCGCAGCGGCGTTCCGTCCCCTGCCAGCATTGCGAGCGGCTCCTTCACGAGATGTCCGGGCATTACCTCGCCCCGTACACGATGGTCCTCCGCGTGACGTGCGCCGCCGTGGCGAAGCGGCGAGCGCGGCATGGTTCGTGCGGAGACTAGCGCGAGCCACGTCATTTGCGTTACGCAAAACGACTCGAAGTCGCGCACTCTCTCGCCTCGGTTTCGCGCTTTCACGCTCGTTCGCGCCCTCGCTCGCTCGCGCCCTCGCTCTCGCTCGCGCACCCTCGCTCTCGCTCGCGCACCCTCGCTCTCGCTCGCGCACCCTCGCTCCTGCCGCCCTCGTCTTCGTTCGCCCTCCAGGTGCCTCGCCGATGACAGCTACTCGCCCGCTCGCGCTCTCGTCTCTCCTCCCGCTCCTCGCGGTCGCGCTCGCCGCCGCATGCGCGCCGACCGACGACCCGACGCGAGCAGCGCAGGAGGAAGGCAGCGATGGATCCGAGACCGCCGCCAGCGGCGACCTGGGCGCGCACTTCGACGGCGCGATGAGCGCGGTCACGTTCCGCGTGCGCTCGGCCCGCGCCACGCGCATCGAGGTATGGGTGTACGACGCGCCGCTCGGCGAGGCGGAGCGCGCGCGCTACACGCTCGCCAGCGAGGGCGGCGATCGCTTCTCGGTCACGGTGCCGGTGGCCGAGCTGCGCGACCGCGGCGTGTCCGACACGATCTACTACGGCTACCGCGCCTGGGGCCCCAACTGGACCTTCGACACGAGCTGGACCCCGGGCTCGGGGGCCGGCTTCGCCGCCGACGTCGACGATCAGGGCAACCGCTTCAACCCCAACAAGCTCCTGTTCGACCCCTACGCGCTCGAGATCAGCCACGACCCGATCAACCCGTCGAACGCGAGCGGGGCGGTCTTCCAGACCGGACCGGCGCACCGGCTGGAGGACTCGGGGCCGCTCGCGCCCAAGGGCATCGTGCTCGCCGACGAGGGCGGCGACGTGGGCGCCCGGCCGACCCGCGCGCTGTCCGACGACGTCGTCTACGAGGTGCACGTCCGCGGCTTCACCAATGCCGACCCGTCGGTGCCGGCCGGCGAGCGCGGCACCTTCGCCGGCGCCGCGCGCAAGGCCGACTACCTGCGCTCGATCGGCGTCACCGCGGTCGAGTTTCTCCCGGTCCAGGAGACGACCAATGACGCCAACGACGTCGTCGAGAGCACCGCCGGCGACAACTACTGGGGCTACATGACCCTGGCCTACTTCGCGCCCGACCGCCGCTACGCGGCCGACCGATCGCCGGGCGGCCCCAGCCGCGAGTTCCGCGCGATGGTGCAGGCGTTCCACGCGGAGGGCATCAAGGTCTTCATCGACGTGGTCTACAACCACTCGGCCGAGGCCGGCACCACCGACGGCGCCGGCGACGTGACGTCGCTCTTCAGCATGCGCGGGCTCGACAGCGCCAGCTACTACGAGCTGGCCGACGACGCGCACGAGTTCTTCGACAACACCGGCATCGGCGCCAACCTCAACACCACGACCGACATCGCGGTCGATCTCATGATCGACTCGCTCGCCCACTGGAAGGACTCGCTCGGGGTGGACGGCTTCCGCTTCGACCTGGCCTCGGTGCTGGGCAACTCGTGCGCGCGGGGCTGCTTCCAGTTCGACCGCGACGACCCCGGCAACGCGCTCAACCGCGCGGCCGCCGAGCTGCCGGTCCGGCCGGGCGGCGGCGGCGACGGCGTCGAGCTCATCGCCGAGCCGTGGGCGATCGGCCCCGGCACCTACCGGGTGGGCGACTTCCCGGCCGGCTGGTCGGAGTGGAACGGCATCTTCCGCGACACGCTGCGCGCCGACCAGAACCAGCTCGGCGTCACCGACGTCACGCCGGGCCAGCTGGCCACGCGCTTCGCCGGCTCGAGCGACCTCTACCAGGACGACGGCCGCCGGCCGGCCAGCTCGATCGACTTCATGGTCGCACACGACGGCTTCACCCTGCGCGACCTCTACTCGTTCGACGCCAAGCAGAACGACCAGCCGTGGCCGTTCGGGCCGTCCGACGGCGGCGAGAACAACAACGTGTCGTGGGACCAGGGCGGAGACGCGGCTCTCCAGCGCCAGGCGGCGCGCAACGGCCTCGCCTTCGTCATGCTGTCGGCCGGCGTCCCGATGCTCACCGGCGGCGACGAGATGTACCGGACGCAGTTCGGCAACAACAACGCCTACAACGTCGACTCCGACCGCAACTGGCTCGACTGGGCCGACGCCGGCTCCAACGCGAGCTTCCTGGCCTTCGCGCGCCGGCTCATGATCTTCCGCGGCGCGCACCCGGCCCTGCGGCGGACCGCCTTCTTCACCGGCGATCCGGGCCCGGGCGGCCTCAAGGACATCACGTGGCTGACCGACGCGGGCGCCGAGGCCAGCGGCGCGTACATGGGCGACCCGAGCAAGCACTTCCTCGCCTTCCGCATCGACGGAGGCCCGGCCGGCGACGACGCCGCCAGCATCTACGTGGGCTACAACGGCTGGTCGGGCGTGGTGACGGCCACCCTGCCTGCCCCGCGCGCCGGCAAGAGCTGGTTCCGCGTCGGCGACACCGCGGCGTGGATGGAGTCGCAGGGCAACTTCGTCGACCCCGGCCAGGAGCAGCAGCTGGGCGGCGCCACCTACGACCTGGCCGGCCGCTCCCTGCTCCTCCTCATCGAGCGCTGACAATGACCACGACCATGAACCGAGCATCGAATCTCGCCCTCGCTCCGGCCCTCGTCATCGCTACGGCCGCCGCCGCGGGCTGCGCGGCCGGCGACGCGGATGGCGGCGACGAGTCTCCCGCCCTGTCGGGCGGCGGCGCCGGCGCCGACGCCGCCGATCCCAACCCGGGCCCGCGCGACGTCATCGTCCACCTGTTCGAATGGCCGTGGGCCTCGGTCGCCGGCGAGTGCACCGACGTGCTCGGTCCGCTCGGCTTCGGCGGCGTCCAGGTCTCGCCGCCGCAGGAGCACGTCGTCCTGCCCGACCGCGGCTTCCCCTGGTGGCAGGACTACCAACCGGTCAGCTACCAGCTGGTCACGCGCCGCGGAGACCGCGACGGCTTCGCGGCCATGGTGCAGGCGTGCCACGCCGCCGGCGTGAAGATCTACGTCGACGCGGTGCTCAACCACACCGCGGGCGGCGCTTCGCCCGCGCCGGGCAGCGCCGGCTCCAGCTTCACCCACTACGACTATCCCGCCGTCCCGTACACGGCGGCCGACTTCCACCACTGCGGCAGGAACGGCAACGACGACATCCAGAACTACAACGACCACTTCGAGGTGCGCCACTGCGAGCTCGTCGACCTGGCCGACCTGGCCACCGACACGAGCGCGGTGCGCGGCCGCCTCACCGCCTACCTCGAGGACCTCATGTCGCTCGGCGTGGACGGCTTCCGGGTCGACGCCGCCAAGCACATGGACGTGGCCGACCTGGCCGCGATCTTCGGCGGCCTCCAGCAGCCGCCCATCATCTACAACGAGGTCATCGAGGGCGGACCTGGCGAGATCAGCCCGACCGAGTACATCGGCATCGGCGACGTGACCGAGTTCCGCTACGGCGACGTGGTCGGCAACGGCTTCCGCGACGGAAACATGGCCAACCTCGACCAGCTGGCGGGCCAGATGGCGCTGGCCGGCGACGACGCCATCGTCTTCATCGACAACCACGACACCCAGCGCAACGGCCGCGCGCGCCTGACCTACAAGGACGGGGCAGCCTACGCGCTGGCCGAGGCGTTCATGCTGGCGTTCCCGCACGGCACGCCGCAGGTCATGTCGAGCTTCGACTTCAGCGGCCCCGACCAGGGACCGCCGGCCGACGGCGCCGGGACGACCACGCCGGTCGCCTGCGGCAGCGGATGGGTGTGCGAGCACCGCGCGCGCACGACCGCCAACATGGTCGGCTTCCACAACCAGGTGCACGGTACCGACGTGAATCACTGGTGGGACAACGGGTCCAACCAGATCGCCTTCGGCCGCGGCGCGGCCGGCTTCGTGGTCTTCAACCGCAACGGCGGCGCGCTCGGCCGCACGTTCCAGACCGGCCTGCCGGCCGGCACCTACTGCGACGTGGCCAACGGCGACTTCGACGGCGAGAGCTGCAGCGGCGCGACCTACACGGTCGACGGGTCCGGCCAGCTCACCGCGACGGTGGCGCCGAGCTCGATGCTGGCGATCCACACCGGCGCGATGGTCGAGGGCGGCGGCGGCGGCTGCACGAGCGTGGCGGTCACCTTCGCCGCCGACGTCACGACGATCTTCGGCGAGAACGTGTTCGTGGCCGGCGACCAGCCCGCGCTCGGCAACTGGGAGCCGACCGCGGCCTTCCCCCTGTCGTCGGCCACCTACCCGATCTGGCGCGGCACGGTGCAGCTGCCGGCCGGCACCACGTTCGAGTACAAGTACATCAAGCGGGTCGACGGCGGCGGCGTCATCTGGGAGAACGGCGCCAACCGCGTGGTCGCGACCGGCGCCGAGTGCGCGATCACGCTCGACGACTCCTGGCGGAACTGACGCGCGCGCCACAGATCGCGGACCGGCGGCCTCAGCCCGCAGGTCCCGCGGGGGGCGCCATCGCCGCCGCTGGACAATTTCTGCCGGATCGGCCTGAATCGGTGACGAGGGCGCGGCGGCGCGACGACTCATGGCCATGATGACGATGACCAGAGCGTTCTCGCTCCCGCTCCCCCTCACACTCTTCTTCATCGCGGCCGGCTGCAGCTCTGGGGTGGACCTCCAGCTCGACGTGCTTGGTCCCCCGCCGTCGAATGCGGCGCCGGCGGCCCTGAGCTGGGCCGCCACCGGCGGTCCGACCTACGCCGACTACACCGAGGTCGCCTGGGTGTCCGACGGCAGCGTGGCCGTCGCCGGAAACCTCTACCCGGTCGACGACCCCGACATCACCGAGGAGACGGGCTATCTGGCCCGCTTCGCCGCCGACGGGACGATGATGTGGAGCCACCGGATCGACGGTGAGAGCCTGCTCGGCGACGCGCTGCCGGACGGCGACGGCGGGGATCGCATCGTGGACGTCCAGACCTCCATCGACGCCATGGATGCGCTGGACGACGGCCGCCTCGTCGTCGCCATCACCACGATGACGAACGTCATCGAGCCCCCGAACGCCGCCCTCAGCGGGCGGAGCTTCCTCCAGTGGTACGCCGCGGATGGATCGCTCGTCCAGACGAGCGCCCTCGACGCCACCGACGGCAACGAGGCCCTGGTCACCCCGCTCGGCCTGCTCGCCCTGCCGGACGGCGGCGTCGTGCTCAGCGGGGCCACGACCAGCGGACCCGCGCCCGACGGCGGGGGCCCGGGCATCACCGGCGGCGTCGTGGTCCGGCTCG
>Ga0126377_10000479_pt1 | contig 24234 bp, 14 predicted proteins | sample PanSoiMetPlot_22_FD_92647 | JGI IMG/M metagenome (GOLD analysis project Ga0126377, IMG submission 92647) | Tropical forest soil microbial communities from Panama - MetaG Plot_22 | ecosystem: Environmental > Terrestrial > Soil > Tropical forest > Bulk soil | place: Panama | collected 2016-02-17 | reverse complement strand
GGAACTCAATCGCGAAGCGAACACGTTGTCATCGAAGTCGCAGGATGCCGAGACCACGCGCAGCGCCGTCGACATGAAAGTGATCATCGAGCAGTTGCGCGAGCAGGTGCAGAACGTCGAGTAAGAAGTCCCCCCGGTGCTCTGCGTCCGTCCGTCTCTACCACTGAACTCTGACCCCCAGGTTCCCTTGGACGGCGCGGCTGTCGCTGGCATTGACACCCTGGCTCGCCGTCACGCTCGCATGCACGCTCGTGCGCTCGTTGATCTGCGCCGAGATACCGGCTGAGAGCTCGACCCAGTCATCGTCGAACTCCGTGCGGAACACGGTGGCTGGCGCCGTGGGCGCGGCCAGCGTGGTTTCAGTGCTTCCCGACAGCTCGCTCCAGTAGTTGGCGCGCAGCCACGCATGGAACAGGCCCTGATCGTCCCCGCCCCGCGGGCGGAGCACACCGAGCTCGAGTCCCGCGCGCGCCACGATGGTGTCCGCGCTGCCGAAGCGAATCGTTGTGCCCGCAGTCTCCGTGTCGTCCTGCTCGAGGTGCTGCACAATGACCTGGCCCTGCGGCGTCAGGGACCATTCGTCGCCCAGCCTGAAACTGTGGCCTGCTTCGACGGACGCGGCAGCCGCCCAGCCGTTGGTATCGGCACGAGTGTCCTCGCGCGGCTCGAGGTCGACGCGGCTGAAGTACGTGCCGAGCAGGTTCGTATCCACGTACGAAGCAGCGCTGCGGCGCGTCCAGTAGGCGCCGACTGTGGAGGCGAGTGACTCCGCATTGCCCGCACGCGCGCTGTCGTCGCGATCGACGTAACCGTTCGCCGGGCCCATGACCAGGTACACCCCGGCGCGATCCGCACGGCTGTCGCCCGCGTTCCGATAGAGATCGGTGCCGAGCTGGATGCCCGCGATGTCATAGTCGAAATTCGCGCCATTGGCCGCGGTGCCGCCGCCGTCGTGGTTCCCGGCGAGATACAGCACGCGTCCCCACTGGCAGCCGTGGCCGCTGTCGCAAGTGGTGGCGACCTCCGCGCCCTCGCGCTCGTTCAAGGTACCGAGCACCGACAGCCCGTAGAGGTGTGCCAGCGGCACGACGGCCGTCGCCACCGACGCCACATCACGCACCTGCTGCAGCGAACGCAGGTACCAGCCCTCGGGGTCGGCATCCGTGGCCACCCCGTGGAACAGGTCATAGCGGAAGGCGCCTGCCATCACCGGACCATCGAGCGCAAAGGCGTCCGGCGCCGTGGTTGCGGAGTTGGCGGTCGCGATCAGCTGGATGCCGCCGCCGGTCGTGCGCGCACCGAGGCCGTTCTGATTGATGACGTGCACGCGCGTCGCGCCGGTCGCGCTACCGCCGTCGATCGTCAGGCGGTCGGCTGGAGAGCTGTCGTTTCCGAGCGCCACGCGCATGTCCAGTTGTCCGCCCGCACCGACGTATTTGCCGCGGATCGTGAGGGTGCCGAACGGTGCACCGCCGATGTTGAGCACGCCGGCATTGGTGACATCGCCAACGATGGTTCCGCCCGCCGAGAGCGCACCCGCGGACGCGACGCTGATCCGGCTCGCACTGAGCGTGCCGCTGCTCGTGAGCGTACCGGCGTTGATGTCGATGCCCGTGAACGCGGGCGTGCCGGACAACGTCAGCGTGCCTGCTCCCTGCTTGGTGAGGATCTCGAATCCGGTGATGCGGCTGGTGTCGAAGGTGAAGGCATTGGCGTTGTTGATCGCGACCGTGTCGCCCGCCGCGTGCGCACCGCCGTTGACCGTGGCGTTGAGGGTCGCGCCGTCGGTCAGCGACAGGAGATCATCCCCGGCGCCGAGATCAATGGTACCTGCGCCGGAAACGGTACCCGCGACCGTCAGCGTGTCGCTGCCCGCGGTGCCGAGGTAGCTGCCATCGACCTGGAGCGTGGCACCCGCGGCGACGACGGTGGTCACGGGGTCGACCGTGGCGCCAGCGGCGACGTGCACGATGCCCGAGTTGACGGACACGCTGTTGAACGCGGACGCAGTTGGCCCGTGGATGTTGAGCGTACCCGCGCCGGTCTTCAGCAGCGCCTGGAAGCCCGTGACAGCGCCGAGGTCGGCAACGGTCGCGATGTTGGTATTGAAGGTGTTGGTGCCGGTGCCGCCGTCGACCAGGCCGGTGATGCTCGTGCCGTCATGAATGGTGAAGGTGTCGTTGTCGGCACCGAGGCTGAGTGATCCGGCACCCGTGTCGAGCGTGCCCGCGACGTCGAGCAGATCGGCTCCGGCGCCGAGATCGCCCATTGCGCGCAGCGTCGCGCCGCCGGCGACGAACACCGTATTCGCGCCGGCGCTGCCTGTCATCACGAGCGGCGTGGGCCCTGCGGCCTGCGCCGTGCCCTGCACAGTCAAAGTGCTGCCGTCGCCGAGGGCGAGAGTCGGCGTGTCGAGCTCGCCCGCCAGCAGCAGCGTGCCAGCAGTGAGCGTCGTGCCCGAGGTGTAGGTTTGAATCCCGGTCAGCGTCGCGACACCGGTGTTCTGCTTGGTGAGCTGCTCGAACCCGGCAAGCGACGCCGCGTCCAGCGTCAGCGCACTGGCGTTGTTGAGCACGACCGAGTCAGCGCTCGTCTGCGCGCCGCCGCCGATGTTCGCCGTGATCGCCGCGCCGTCGTTGAGCGTCAGCACGTCGTCGCCTGCGCCGAGGTCGACGCTTCCGCCGCCCGACACGGTGCCGGAGATCGTCATCGTGTCGTTGCCTGCGCTGCCGAGGTAGCTGCCACTGACACTGAGCGTCGCGCCATTCGCCACGGCCGTGCTCGAGACGCCGTTGAGGCTGCCTGCCGGGCCGATGCCGAGCGTGCCGCCCGCGACGCTGACCGTCGAAAAGTTCGACACCCCCGGTCCGTTGAGATTGAGCGTGCCGCCGCTCGTCTTGAGCAGCGTCTGGAAGTTGCTCACCGCACCGAGGCCCGCGACCCCGGCGATGTCGGCATTGAAGGTGTTGTTGCCGCTGCCGCCGTCGACCAGCCCGGTGATGCTCGTGCCGTCGTGAATGGTGAGCGTGTCGTCATCGGCGCCCAGGCTGAGTGAACCCGCGCCCGTGTCGAGCGTCCCCGCGACATCGAGCAGATCGGCACCGGCACCGAGATCGCCCGTGGCGCGCAGCGTCGCGCCGCTCGCCACCAGCACCGTGTTCGCTCCGCCACTGCCCGCGATCGTGAGCGGCGTCGCCCCGCCGGCCTGGACCGTGCCTTGCACGCTCAGAGTGCTGTCATCGCCGAGGTTGAGCGTCGGTGTATCGAGCGCGCCCGCAACGACCAGGGTGCCGGCGGCGACGGTCGTGCCGACGCCGTAACTTTGCGTGCCGGTCAGCGTCGCGACGCCAGTGTTCTGCTTGGTGAACTGCTCAAAGCCGGAGAGGCTCGCGCCGTCGAGCGTGAATGCTGCGGCATTGTTGAGCACGACCGAGTCGACACTGGTCTGGCCGCCGCCACCGATGACCGCGCTGATCACTGCGCCATCGTTCAGGGTGAGCACGTCATCACCGAGGCCGAGGTCGATGGTGCCGACCCCCGCTACGGTGCCCGACACCGTCAACGTGTCGTTGCCCGCAGTGCCGAGATAAATGCCGTCGACCTGCAGCGTCGCGCCGGCATCGACGACCGTCGTCGTCGGATCGACCGTGGCGCCAACCGCGACGTGCACGATGCCGGAATTGACCAACACGGTGTCGAACACCGACGCGGCCGGACCGTTGATGTTGAGTGTGCCGACGCCGGTCTTCTGCAGCGTCTGGAATCCCGTCAGCGCACCGAGATCGGCGACGGTGTTGATGTCGGTGTTGAACGTGTTGATGCCGGTGCCGCCCGCCACGGTGCCAATGACGGTAGTGCCGTCATGAATCGTGAACGTGTCGTCGCCATCGCCGAGGTTGAAGGTTCCGGTGCCGAGGTTGAGCGTGCCGGCGAGATCGAGCAGATCCGCGCCCGCGCCGAGATCGATCGAACCGGAACCGTCGAGCGTGCCTGCGACGGTGACCTGGTCGGCGCCCGCCGTGCCCGTGTAGCTGCCGTTCACGGTGAGCGTCGCACCGCTCGCCACGTTCGTGTTCGAGACGCCGCTGATGCTGCCCAATGCGCCGACCGCGAGCGTGCCGCCGGCGACGCTGACCATGGAGAAATTGGAGACGCCAGGGCCGTTGATATTGAGCAAGCCGCCGCTGGTCTTGAGCAGCGTCTGGAAGTTGGTCACGGCACCGAGATTCGCGACCGCGGCGATGTCCGCGTTGAAGGTGTTGTTGCCGGTGCCGCCGTCGACGAGACCGACAACGCTGGTGCCGTCGTGAATCGTGAGCGTGTCGTCACCGCCGCCGAGGCTCAGGGAACCGGCGCCGGTGTTGAGCGTTCCCGTGACATCAAGCAGATCCGAGCCGCTACCGAGATCACCCGTCGCACGCAGTGTCGCGCCACCCGCCACGAGCACCGTGTTCGCCCCGGCACTGCCTGTGAGGGCAAGCGGCGTGGCGCCGACCGCCTGCGCCGTTCCCTGCACATTGAACACGCTGCCATCGCCCATGCTCAGCGTCGGCGTGTCGAGCTCGCCCGCCACGAGCAGCGTGCCCGCGGTGAGTGTCGTTCCGGAGGTGTACGTCTGGATTCCGGTCAGTGTCGCGACGCCCGTGTTCTGCTTGGTGAGTTGCTCGAAACCCGAGAGCGAGCCCGCGCCCAATGTGAATGCGCCGGCATTGTTCAGCACCACGGAATCGAACGTGGTCTGCGCGCCGCCACCGATCGTGGCCGTGAGCAGCGCGCCATCGTTCAAGGTGAGCACATCGTTGCCGGCGGCGAGATCGATGATGCCGGCTCCCGAAACCGTGCCGGCCACCGTCAGCGCGTCTGCTCCGGCGCTCGCCACAAAGCTGCCGCTCACGTTGAGCGTTGCACCACTCGCGACGGAAGCGGTCGTGAAGCCGTTGATGCTACCGGCCGCTGCGATGTTGATCGTGCCCGCGTTCGCGTTGACCGTGGTGAAAGACGAGGCCGCCGGGCCGTTGATATTGAGCGTGCCCACGCCGGTCTTGAGCAGCGTCTGGAAGCCCGTGACGGCGCCGAGGTTGGCGCTGGTCGCGATCGCGGTGTTGAACGTGTTGTTGCCGGTGCCGCCCGCGACAGTGCCGACGATGTTGGTACCGTCGTGAATGGTGAGCGTGTCATCGCCGGTGCCGAGACTGAGCGTGCCGGCGCCGGTGTTCACGGTGCCGGACACGTCGAGGAGATCGGACCCGTTGCCGAAATCGCCGGTGGCACGCAGCGTCGCGCCGCTCGCGACCAGCACCGTGTTCGCGCCCGCGCTCCCGGTGAGGGTCAGCGGCGTGGCGCCGACCGCCTGCACCGTGCCTTGCACGTTGAGTGTCGTGTTATCGCCGAGGGTCAGCGTTGGCGTGTCGAGCTCACCGGCGACGAGCAGCGTTCCAGCATTCAGCGCGGTGCTGGTGGTGTAGGTCTGAATTCCAGTCAGCGTCGCGACACCGGTGTTCTGCTTGGTGAGCTGCTCGAACCCGGTGAGCGAGGCGCCCAGCGACAGCGCACCGGCGTTGTTCAGCACCACGGAATCCGAAGTCGTCTGCGCACCGCCGCCGATCGTCGCCGTGATCACGGCGCCGTCATTGAGCGTCAGCGTGTCATTGCCCGCGCCGAGGTCGATGGTACCGACGCCCGTGACCGTGCCCGACACCGCGAATGTGTCGGCGCCGGCGCTCGTGACGTAGCTGCCGCTCACATTGAGCGTCGCGCCACTCGCGACCGTAGTGGCAGTCGCGCCGCTGACGCTCCCCGCGGCGCCGACGTTGAGCGTGCCGCCGGAAACGTTGACGGTGGTGAAGCCCGAGACGCCCGGTCCATTGATGTTGAGTGTGCCGCCGCTGGTCTTGAGCAACGTCTGGAAGTTGGTCACCGCGCCGAGACTGGCCGTGCCTGCGATCGCCGTGTTGAGGGTGTTGGTGCCGGTGCCGCCGTCGAGCGTGCCGACGACGTTGGCGCCGTCGCGGATCGTGAGCGTGTCGTTGCTGCCACCAAGGCTCAAGGTGCCCGCGCCGGTGTTCACCGTACCGGACACGTCGAGCACATCCGAACCGTTGCCGAAGTCGCCGGTGGCGCGCAGTGTCGCGCCGCTCGCCACCAGTACCGTATCCACACCGGTGCTGCCGGTGATCGTCGCCGTGGTGGAGCCCGCCGCTTCGACCGAGCCGCGCACATCGAGCGTGGTGGTGGCGGTGAGCGCAACGGTGGGCGTGGTGAGGCTCCCGGTGACCTGCAGCGTGCCGAGGACGACGTTGGTCGCTGCGGCTGCCGCGGAACCACTGAGCGTCGTGGTGCCCGCACCGGACTGATTGATCGTGCCGGTGCCCGTGATCGTGTTGCCCACGGTGAGCGCATCGGAGCGCAGGAACGTGAGCGTCGCATTGTTGACGACGGCGCCGCTCCCCAGCGTGCCTGTCGTGCCGCCGTTCCCGACCTGCAGCGTGCCGGCGGAAATCGTCGTAGTGCCTGAGTACGTATTGCTGCCCGCGAGGATCCAGCGACCGGTACCGCTCTTGGTGAGCGCGAGCGCACCGGAGCCGTTGTCGGCGAGCGCACCCGCGAAGATATTGCCGCTGGTCGTGCCCGTGAGCGTGAGGCTGCGCGCCTGGTTTGCGATGTCGTAGGAGGCCGTACCGTTCCAGGTCAGGACGCCGCTGCCGCTCCCGTCGAGCGTCGCCCCGCCATCCTCGATCAGGAAATTGCGATCGGTCGCGGTGGCGGCGCCGGTGTGGCGCAATGTTCCGCCGTCGAAGTTGAGATTCGCAGCCGCGTTCGTCGCCGCGCCGAGATTGCTGGCGACGCCGCCATTGGTCAGCGTCGAGACCGCGAGCACGCCCGCGTTGAGCCGCACCGGTCCGGTGAAGGTGTTCACGCCACTCAACGTGGTCGTGCCGGTGCCGTCGTGGCGCAGCGTGCCGTTGCCGCTGATCGCGGAAGAAGTAGTGACTGCGCTGCTGCGATTGATGGCGAGGACGCTGTTGTTGATCACCGCACCGCCGCCCAGGGTGCCCGTGGCGCCGCCGTTGCCGAGCTGCAGCGTGCCCGCGTTGATGGTGGTCGTGCCGCTGTAAGTGTTATTGGCGGCCAGGATCGTCGTGCCGGTGCCGTTCTGCAGCAGAGTGCCGGTGCTGCTGATGACGCCGCCGATCGTGTAGGCATCGCTGCGATTGATGATGAGCTGCCCGCTGTCGACGACGGCGCCGGCGCCGAGCGTCCCCGTCGTGCCGCCGTTACCGACCTGCAGCACGCCAGTGCTGATGGTCGTTGTGCCCGTGAAAGTGTTGTTCGCGGTGAGCAGGAGCGTTCCGGCGCCGGTCTTGGTGAGTCCGCCACCCGCACCCGTGAGTACGCCGCTGAGGATCGCATCGGTCGCGGCCGTGCCGTCGTTCACGAGCACGGTGCGCGCCGCCGCACCGAAGTCGATGCCATTGCGAAAGTCGATGGTGCTGTCGGCATTCGCGAGACTCAGGATCAGCGACTGGCCGTTCGGCACGAACCCGCCCGCGGTCCAGGTCTGCGTCGCGCCGGCGCCGCCGAGATTCACGACGCGATTGCCGCCGAAGGCGGCAAAGCCGCCGGAGCTGGTCCAGCGCACCTGGTTCAGGTTCGAGCTCGCGCCGACCGCGCGGTTGAAGTCGCCGCTCGTCGCCGTGAGCCCGAGCACGCCGCCGTTGAAAACCAGCGCGCTGCCTTGCGTCGCGCCGTCACCCGCCAGGCCGCCCGAAAGCGCGGTGGCATTGTTGAGCGTGAGCAGACCCGCATCGATGCGCGTGTCGCCGGTATGGGTGCTCGGCCCGGAGAGGAACCAGGTGCCGGTACCGGCCTTGATGAGGCTGGTGCGCAGCGCGCCCGCGGTATTGAAGTCGGTGAGTGTGCCCGCGAACAGGTTGTTGCCGGTATTGGTGCCGGCGAGCGTGAACGTCGTCGCCGCGGTCGTCGTCATCGTGCCGTTCCACGTCAGCGTGCCCGTGCCGCTCGATTCGATGCGGCCGGTAGTGCCGACACCCGTGAAGTTGCGGTCCGTGCTCGCGTTCGCGGCGCCGGTGTAGCGCAGCGTCCCGTTGTTGATGACGAGGTTTGCAGCGGCATTGCTGCTCGCACCGAGATTGCTCGCGACGCCGCCGTTCGCCAGCGTGTCGATTTCGAGCGTGCCGCCGAGAATCGAAGTGATGCCGGTGTAGGTGTTGGCTCCGGTGAGGTGCCACAGACCCGCATCGTTCTTGGTGAGCGCGAGCGTGCCGCCGCCATCCCCGAGCGTGCCGGCAAAAATATTCGTGGCGGTGTTGGTGCCGCGCAGGATGAGCGTCCGTGCACCACTTGGATTCGTCGCGGTGCCGTTCCACACCAGCGCGCCCGTGCCGCTCGCTGCGAGCTGCGCCTGCGTGGCGGCACCAAAAGAGAAATTACGATCCGTGCTCTCGCCCGCGCCGACATAGGTCAGGATCGAGGCGTTGTTGTCGAAGACGAGATTCGCCGCGGCATTGCTCGCCGCACCGAGGCCGCCCGCGGTACCGCCGTTGCCGATGGTGCTGACGCGCACCGTCGGCGCGTTGAGGCTGGTCACGCCCGTGTAGGTGTTCGCGGCGTTGAGCTGCACCGTGCCGTTGCCGGTGTAGACGACGCTGCCGTTGCTCAGCACGCCGCTCAGCGTCACATCCGTCGCGGCGGAACCGTTGTTGACCTGGATGGTGCGCGAGGCCCCGTTCAAGTCGATCGGGTTCTGCCAGTCGAGCGTGCCGGTCGCGGAAGCCGACGCCAGCGTCAACGTCTGCCCCGCGCCGATGAACCCCGGCGTGCCCGCCCAGACCAGCGTCGCGCCGGCGCCGCCGAGATTGACGACGCGATTGGCGCCGAACGCGGCGAAGCCGCCGCTGCCCGTCCATTGCACCTGGTTCGCGCCTGTGCCCACTGCGCGTGTCATGTCCCCCGCGCCGAGCTCGACCACGCCGCCACCGGTGAGATTGAGATTGCTGTTGGCGGAGAGCGCGCCCGCGCTGTTGGCGCGCAGGATCCCCGCCGAGAGCAGCGTCTGACCGGAATAGGTGTTGGTGCCGCTCAGGATCACGGTGCCGCTCACCGTCTTGCTGAGGCTCAGTACGTTCGCGCCGGTATCGGCGAAGTTGCCGCTGAACGTGCCGCTCGCGATCAGCTGCAGGACCGTCGATGCCGTGAGTGTCGGGCTCCCCGAGTACACGCCGGCCGCGGCCGCGGACATGCTGGCGGTCCCGCCGGTCAGCGTGAAGTTGCGATCGATGGTGGTCGAATTGAAGTTGAGCGTGGTGCCGTTGCCGATGATGAAATTCGCGGCGACGTTCGGGCCCGCGCCGAGCGCCGCGTTGTTGGTGATCGAGAGCGTTCCGCCCAGCAGCTGCGTAACGCCGGTGTAGGTATTGGCGCCGGAGAGGGCGAGCGTGCCGGTGCCCGACTTGATGAGGCCGGCCGTGCCCGCAAGGATCGAGTTGATGGTCGTCGTGGTGGTGTTGACCGCGATCGTCGGGTTCACGCCGCCCAGCGTGAGCGTGCTGCCCGTCAGGATGTAGTTGTTGGCGCTGAACGTGAGATTGTGCGCCGTGATCGGCACGCCCAGCGTCACGGTTCCGGCCGTGCCGCCGAACACCGCATCGCTCAGTGCCGCGTTGTTCCAGGCCTGGTAGGTCGTGCCGTTGTGCCAGCGCAGGCTGGTCGTGTCCCAGACGTTGTTGGCCGGCGTGACGGTGTCATTGCCATTGACGGGGAGCGTGCCGTTCGCATCCCAGTTAAGCGTCTGCGCCTGCGCTCCGAGAGCCAGGGCCGCGAGTGGAAGGCCACAGAGCAGCCTCAGCGGTCGCGCTTCGATCACTCGTCGAGTCATGCACAGTTCCGGGAATTGCGGCCGATCCGAACTTGGCGCCAATGGCTTGTGAATATATCGTAACCATCTCATTCGTCGGGGAGGATGAGCGGGAGCGCCGTCACAATCACTGCCCTCGGAACGCCCGCTCATTCACAATCCAACGATGCCACCGGTGTCCAACAGCCCAGCAAAACGCGTCCGTCGTGGTCGGCTGTTCGTCTGTGCCGCACCTTCAGGTGCCGGCAAGACGTCGCTGGTGCGAGCGCTGCTGGACGCAGACCCCTCGCTCAAGTTCTCGATCTCGTGCACGACGCGCCCGCGCCGGACGAAAGAGGTCGACGGCCACGACTACCACTTCATCAGTCGCGAAGAGTTCGAGCGAATGGTCGATGCGGGCGAGTTCCTCGAGTATGCGCAGGTGTTCGACAACTACTACGGCACGCCGCGCAGGCAGGCCGAAGAGTCGCTCGCCAAGGGTCAGGACCTCATGCTCGAGATCGACTGGCAGGGCGCACGGCAGGTGCGCAAGGCGATGCCCGAGTGCGTCACGATCTTCATCCTGCCGCCCTCGCGCGCCGCGCTGGAGGAGCGCCTCAGGAATCGCGGCACGGACTCCGACGAGGTGATCGCCCGTCGCCTGCGCGATGCAGTCGCGGATATGAAGCATTGGAAGGATTTCGACTACGTGATTGTCAACGATACGTTCGAACACGCGCTGCGCGACCTGAAAGCCATCGCGGCAGGCAAGGGTGCGGCGCTGCGTTCGAGCCGGCCCGAGCTCAAGGCCATCACCGCCGCACTGCTCGCCTGACGGCCTTCGCGAAAATCGCGGCTCCAGAGCGCAAGAGACATCGCGGCGCCGGGACGGCCCGTGGCGGCCCGAGCTGTACGCAGCCGGGTCAGCTTGCTGGCGTGAACGGCAGGTCCTCGGGTAGACTTGCCGCCCTTTTTTGGGGCCCACGCCCGAACCCTTGCCGAGGCTGAAAATGGCGCGCATCACTGTCGAAGACTGCCTGGAAAACATCGAAAACCTGTTCCAGCTGGTGCTGGTCGCCGCCAAGCGGGCGCGCCGCCTCGCCAACGGCGCCGAGCCGAGCCTGGACTGGGAAAACGACAAGCCCACGGTCGTCGCCCTGCGCGAGATCGCAGCCGGCAACATCGGCGTCGAGTTGCTCGAAGAGCAGGAAGCGCCGGCAGAGCCCGCTGTGCCCGACATGGAGCTGCCGACGGACTTCCGCGCCCCGCAGCTCGGACTCGGCGACTGAACCGAGCGCGGTCGGCCATTCCCGGCCGCCTGATCCGCAAGCAAGAACCGAGGCCAGGCCCGCAAGGTCTGGCCTCATGTTTTTGGCTTTGAACTCCGTGCGTTTCGCCCACAGAATGGACCGAGATGCCGGTTTCGAGCCCTTGATCCTCCATGGATTACGCCTCCTCCATCTTGAGTCTCCTGCCGGGCGGTAGGCGCGCCCTCGGCATCAATCAGCTCATCTCCAAGCTGGAGAACTACCTCCCACCCGACCAAGTCGAGCGCGTCCAGCAGGCGTATGAGTTCGGCGCCGCCGCGCACAAGGGCCAGAAGCGGCTCTCCGGCGAGCCGTATATCTCGCACCCCATCGCCGCCGCGAACATCCTCGCCGACCTGCACGTCGACGCCGAGACCATCATCGCGGCGATCCTGCACGACGTGATCGAGGACACGCCGGCGGAGATGGAGCAGCTGGTCGAGAAGTTCGGACGCGAAGTCGCGGACCTGGTCGACGGCGTCACCAAGCTGGACCAGATCAAGTTCAAGAGCCGCGAGGAAGCGCAGGCCGAGAGTTTTCGCAAGATGCTGCTCGCCATGGTGCGCGACATCCGCGTGATCCTGGTGAAGCTCGCGGACCGCACTCACAACATGCGCACGCTCGATGTGATGCCGCTGCCCAAGCGGCGCAGCATCGCGCGCGAGACGCTCGACATCTACGCGCCAATCGCCGACCGGCTCGGGCTCTACAGCATCAAGCTCGAGCTCGAGGAGCTCGGCTTCAAGGCGCTGTACCCGCAGCGCTACCGGATCATCGAGCGCGAGCTCAAGCGCGCGCGCGGCAACCAGAAGCAGTTCGTCGGCAAGATCGCGGACAACCTGCGCTCGGTGCTGGAGAAGGCCGGCATCAAGGCATCGGTCGAAGGGCGCGAAAAGCATCTCTACAGCGTGTATCGCAAGATGCGCAAGAAGAGCGTGCCGCTCAACGAGATCGTCGACGTGTACGGCTTTCGTCTCGTGGTCGACACCGCGGACACGGCGTACCGTGTGCTCGGGCTGGTGCACGGTCTCTACAAGCCGATGCCCGGGCGCTTCAAGGATTACATCGCGATCCCGCGCATCAACGGCTACCAGTCGCTGCATACGACGCTCTTCGGGCCGAACGGCGTGCCGCTCGAGGTGCAGATCCGCACCGAAGACATGCATCGCGTCGCGGAGACTGGCATCGCGGCGCACTGGAAGTACAAGACCGGCGAGAAGAACCCGACCAACCAGCAGGACCGAGCGCGCGAGTGGCTGAACCAGCTGATGCAGATGCAGGAGGGCGGCAACTCCGAGGAATTCCTCGAGAGCGTCAAGGTCGACCTGTTCCCCGACAAGGTCTACGTGTTCACGCCCAAGGGCGAGATCCTGCGCTTGCCGCGCGGCGCGACCGCGGTCGATTTCGCGTACGCGGTGCACACCGACGTCGGCAATCGTTGTGTCGCCGCGAAAGTCGATCGGCGCCTGGTGCCGCTGCGCACACCGCTGCGCAACGGCCAGACGGTCGAGATCATCACCGCCAAGGGCGCGGCCCCGAACCCCGCGTGGGTCAACTTCGTCGTCAGCGCCAAGGCGCGCGCCGCGATCCGCCATTACTTGAAGAGTCTCAAGCGCAAGGAAGCGATCGAGCTCGGCCGCCGCCTCCTCAACCAGGCGCTCGGCGAGTTCTCGCTCACGCTGAAGAAGATGCCCGAGGAGCAGATCCAGCCGGCGCTCGCGGAGCTCGGCATGAAGAGCGCGGATGACCTTTACGAGAAGATCGGGCTCGGCGAGCGGCTGGCGCCGCTGATCGCACGCCGGCTGCTGCCGGTGGACGAGGCTGCGGTGCCGAGCGGAGAGAAACCGGCGCCGCTCACGATCGCGGGCACGGAAGGCCTGGTCATTTCCTATGCGCGTTGCTGCTTCCCGATTCCCAATGACCCCGTGATGGCCTATCTCAGCAGCGGCCGCGGGGTGGTCGTGCACCGCGAGTCCTGCGGCAACCTCGCCGGCTATCGCAAGCAGCCCGACAAGTGGATCTCGGTGAGCTGGGAAAAGAAACTCGATCGGCTGTTCAGCTCAGAGATACGCGTCGAGGTGGCGAACCGCATGGGCGTGCTGGCCGCAGTCGCGGCGAGCATCGCCGGCACCGAGACCAACATCGACCACGTCTCGCTGGTCGAGCGCGACGTCGACACCTCGACCCTCATCTTCGAACTGCAGGTGCGCGACCGCAAACACCTGGCGCGCGTCATGCGCACGATCCGGAACATGCCGGATGTGCTGAAAGTGATCCGGACGATTGCGTGAAGAAAAAACATGGCCTTGGGCCTCAGGCCCCGGGCCTCAGGCCGAAGCCAAAAACAGCTAGAATTCCTTCCCGTTCCCGTGACATCGATCCGACCGCGCCGACCAAGAGCTGACGCACCATGAGCAGAAAGACTATTCACTCCGACCAGGCGCCGAAGGCGATCGGCACGTATTCACAGGCGGTGCGCGCCGGCGATCTCGTTTTCATCTCGGGGCAGGTGCCGTTCGATCCTGCGACCGGTGAGCTGGTCAGCGGCGAGATTGAAGTGCACATCCGGCGCGTGTTCGACAATCTCAAGGCGATTGCTGAGGCGGCGGGGAGCAGCCTCGCGGACGCCGTGAAGCTCAACGTCTACCTGGTCGACCTCAAGCACTTTCCGGTCGTGAACCAGGTCATGGCGCAATATTTCAAGGAGCCCTATCCGGCGCGCGCCGCGGTGGGTGTCGCGGCGCTGCCGCGTGGCGCGCAGGTCGAAATGGAATGCATCCTGCACCTCGGGAAATAGCCGCCCCCGAGCAAAGGCCGGTTACAGTGCTGCGCGGCGTGGGCGAGTCCCTCGCCGGCAAGCTCGCGCGGCTCGGCCTGTTCACCCTCCAGGATCTGCTCTTTCACCTGCCGCTGCGCTACGAGGATCGTACCCAGATCGTGCCGATCGGCACGCTGACGGTGGGTTCCCGCGCGGTGATCGAAGCCGAGGTGCAGCTCACCGAGGTCGTGTTTCGCGGCCGGCGCCAGCTCCTGTCTCGTCTTGCCGACGGCTCCGGCTTCATCACCCTGCGATTCTTTCATTTCAACCAGCATCAGCAGGAATCGCTGGCGCGCGGCACGCGCCTGCGATGCTTCGGCGAGGTGCGCCGCGGTCCGCTCGGACTGGAGATCGTGCACCCGGAATATCGCCTGCTCGATGGGACGACGAGCGCCCAGCTCGATGAAGCGCTCACTCCTATCTATCCGGGCACCGAGGGCGTGCAACAGGGACGACTGAGGAGACTGGCCGCACAGGCGCTCGACACGGTTCGTCAGCAGGGCCTGACTGACTGGCTGCCGCGTGAGGCGCTTGCCAGGCACAACTGGCCGGACTTGCTCGATGCGCTCGAGTATGTGCATCGCCCGCCCGTCGACGCCAAGCTGGACCTGCTCGCTGCCGTCCGCCATCCGGCGCAACGGCGTCTCGCCTGCGAGGAGTTGCTCGCGCACCAGCTCAGCCTCAAGCTCGCGCGCCGCGAAATTCGCGCCGACCCGGCGCTGCCTCTGGCGAGCGATGCGCTCGCCACGCGCCTGGTCGCCAGGCTCCCGTTCAAACTCACGCCCGCACAGCAGCGCGCGTATGGCGAAGTGCGCGCCGATATTCGCGAGCCTCTGCCGATGTTGCGCCTGGTGCAGGGCGATGTGGGTTCGGGCAAGACGGTCGTTGCCGCGCTCGCCGCGGCACACGCCGTCGACGCCGGCTGCCAGGCGGCACTCATGGCGCCGACCGAACTTCTCGCCGAGCAACACGCACGCAACTTCGAACACTGGTTCACGGCGCTGGGCGTCAAGGTCGCGCTGCTCACGGGCAAGATCCAGGGGCGAACGCGCGAAGCCGCACTTAAGACGGTGGCGAGTGGCGCGGCGCAGGTGGTGATCGGGACGCACGCGCTGTTCCAGGAAGGCGTGGGATTCAAGAGTCTCGCGCTCGCAATCGTCGACGAACAGCATCGCTTCGGCGTGCACCAGCGGCTGCAGCTGCGCGACAAGGGCGCGCACGACGGCCGCCATCCGCACCAGCTGATCATGACGGCGACGCCGATCCCACGCACTCTCGCGATGACCGCCTACGCCGATCTCGATGTCTCGGTGATCGATGAGCCGCCGCCGGGCCGCACGCCGGTGCAGACCGTTGTGATGCCGCAGAGCCGGCGCGACGAGGTGATCGCGCGCATTCGTGACACCTGCGTTGCGGGGCGGCAGGTGTACTGGGTGTGCCCTCTCATCGATGAGTCGGATGCGATGCCTTACCAGGCCGCGGAGGAGACGGCCGCCGCGCTGGCGGAGGCGCTTCCCGAGATGCGGGTCGGGATCGTGCACGGTCGCATGACGCCGGCGCAGAAGGACGGTGCGATGGAGCGCTTCCGCGCGGGCGAGTTGCAGCTGCTGGTCGCGACCACCGTGATCGAAGTGGGCGTTGATGTGGCGAACGCCAGCCTGATGGTGATCGAGAATGCCGAGCGCATGGGACTGGCCCAGCTGCACCAGCTGCGCGGGCGCGTCGGCCGCGGCTCGCACAGCAGCAGTTGCGTGTTGTTATATCGTCCGCCGCTCTCGGAGCTCGGGCGCGAGCGCCTCGCGGTGTTGCGCGAGACCAATGACGGGTTCGAAGTGGCGCGGCGCGACCTGGAGCTGCGCGGGCCGGGTGAGTTCCTGGGAACTCGCCAGACCGGCCTCGCGCAAATGCGCGTCGCCGACCTGATGCGTGACGCCGACCTGCTGCCCCACGTTCAGCAGCTCGCGGAGCTGATGTTGGCCGGGCATGCCGCTAACATAGCGCCCTTGATCGCACGCTGGATCGGTCACGGCGAGGCTTACGGGAAGATCGGATGAATGATGCGCCGCCTCGTTTCGATCCCGGGCGTCCGTCCTGGCGCTCGCTCTCGCTGATCTCCGCGCTCGCGCGCGTCGGCGCGACGCTGCGCGAATACGCGCTGCTCATGCGCCTGCACCGGCCGATCGGCATCTGGCTGCTGATGTGGCCGATGCTGTGGGCGCTCTGGGTCGCGGGTGACGGCCACCCGGATCCGCGCACCTTCATCGTTTTCATGCTCGGCACACTCATAATGCGCTCGGCCGGCTGCGTGATGAACGACTACGCGGATCGCGATCTCGACCCGTTCGTCGCGCGCACCAAGGACCGGCCGCTGGCCGCGCGGCGCGTGTCGCCGACCGAGGCGCTGCTGCTTTTCCTGGTGCTCTGCCTGCTCGCGGTGGGACTGCTGTTCACGTTGAGCCCGCTCGCGCAGCTCTACGCCGTGATCGGCGGCGCACTCACCGTCAGCTACCCGTTCCTCAAGCGCTTCTTCCCGGTGCCGCAGTTCTATCTCGGCGCGGCCTTCGGTATCGCGGTGCCCATGGCCTTTGCCGCGCAGAACGGCGTCGTGCCAAAGCTCGCCTGGGTCATCTTCTGTGCGGCGGTGCTGTGGGCCGGCGTCTACGACACGGAGTACGCGATGGTCGACCGCGAGGACGACAAGAAGCTCGGCATCAAGTCGAGCGCCATCCTGTTCGGCGATGCCGACCGCGTGCTGATCGCCGTCATGCAAGCCATGGTGCTGTTCGCGCTGGTGCTGGTCGGGCGCGAAATGCACTACGGCTACTGGTACCAGGCCGGCCTGGTGGCGGCGGGAATCTGCTCCCTCTGGCAGCAGTGGCTGATTCGCAAGCGTGAGCCCGAGGCGTGCTTTCGCGCCTTCAACAACAACAACTACTTCGGCATGCTGGTGTTCATCGGCATCCTGCTGCACTACACGTTCGCGGGCTGAGCCCGCGCGATCGCCCAGACCTCCACCGTCCGCACTCCGGCCCGCTTGAAGACGCGCGCGATTTCGTTCGCGGTGCTGCCGGTCGTCAGTACATCGTCGAGTATCGCCACGTGGCGCAAGCCTTGTGTTCCCTGCACCTCGAACGCACTACGCACGTTCCTGCGCCGCGACCTGGCATCGAGCTCGGTCTGATCCTCCGTGGCGCGGATGCGCCGGCAGATGCGCGGCTCGCACCCGATGCCGAGGCGTTGAGCCAGGGGACGCGCCAGCTCGCTCGCCTGGTTGAAGCCGCGTTCGCGATGACGTGACGGGTGCAGCGGCACCGGAACGATGAGCTCCGGCAACCTCGCCTCACGCGCCGCCGCGCGCTCCGCCAGCAACGTGCCGAGCACGCGGCCATAGGCCAGCACACCGCGATACTTGAAGGCGCGCAGCAGTTGATCGAGCGGATAGGCATAGCGGTACGGCACGAACGCGCGATCGAACCGCGGTGCGTGCCGCAGGCAGCGGCCACAGACCGGTTCTTGCGCCACGCTCGCAGGCAACGGCGCCGCGCAGTGACTGCAGGCATGCTCATTGGCCGGCAGGTCGTCAGAGCAAGGCCGGCACAGGTCGAGCACCGGCGGCTGGCCGCGATCGCCGCACAGCACGCAACTCGGGGGCAACAGCAGGCCCTGGATACGCAATAGCCATCCGTTAACCAGCCGTGACTGCCCGGGTTGACAGAGTTTCATGCCTCACCGAATACTGCCCGCCACTTCCGTGGCTGCCACGCGGCAAATGCGCCGCAAACGGATCGAATCGAATGAATGCATCCTTGCGAGCCGCTGGTGAGTCCGGACCCGGTGTCATCCGCAACGACTGGAGCCTCGATGAAGTGCGCGCGCTCCTGGCGCTGCCGTTCGCCGATCTCATGTTCGCCGCACAGCAGGCGCATCGCGCCCACCATCAGCCGAACCAGGTGCAGGTGAGCACGCTCCTCAGCATCAAGACCGGCGGCTGCCCGGAGGACTGCGCCTACTGCCCGCAGAGCATCCGCTATCACACCGGCGTCGAGCGCGAAGCTTTGATGCAGGTCGACGCGGTCGTGGAACGGGCGAAAGCCGCGCGCGCTGCCGGCGCGACGCGCTTTTGCATGGGCGCGGCGTATCGCAGCCCCAAGGCACGCGAGCTGAAGGAGATCACCGAGATGGTGCGCGAGGTGCGAGCGCTCGGCCTCGAGACCTGCGCGACGCTCGGCATGCTGACGCCCGAGCAGGCGCAAGACCTGAAAGCCGCGGGCCTCGACTACTACAACCACAATCTCGACACCTCGCCCGAGCACTACGAAAAGATCATCACCACGCGCACGTACCAGGACCGGCTCGACACGCTCGCGGCGGTGCGGGCCGCCGGTATCAAGGTGTGTTGCGGCGGCATTCTCGGCATGGGCGAGACCGAGATCGATCGCGCGAAGCTCCTGCACACGCTCGCGACGCTGCCCGAGCACCCCGAGAGCGTGCCGATCAATCAACTCGTGCAAGTCCCCGGCACGCCGCTCGACGGCGCGCCGCCTCTCGATCCGCTCGATTTCGTGCGCGCGATCGCCGTGGCACGCATCCTCATGCCGCAGGCGCACGTGCGCTTGTCGGCCGGGCGCACCGAGATGAGCGATGAGTTGCAGGCGCTGTGCTTTCTCGCCGGCGCCAACTCGATCTTCTACGGAGAGAAGCTCCTGACGACCGGGAACCCGGACGTTGCGCACGACCAGGAGCTGTTCGCTCGACTCGGAGTCCAGCCTGAACCCTGCCCTGCGTGAACGGCTCGAGGATCTGCGTGAGCGCGACCTGTATCGACGCCGCCGCGTGGTACAGGAGTGGTCGCGCGATGACGCGGGCGTGGTCGCCGTCGTCGATGGCACGCGGCGCATCATCTTTTGCAGTAACGACTACCTCGGGCTGAGTCATCACCCGCGCGTCGTCGCGGCGTTGCGTGACGCGGCGGCGCGCTATGGCGCCGGCAGCGGCGCCTCGCATCTCGTCACCGGCCACGGCATCGAGCATCACGCGCTCGAAGAGGAGCTCGCCGCCTTCACCGGGCGCGAGCGCGCGCTGCTCTTTTCGACCGGCTACATGGCGAACCTCGGGCTCGCCGCCGCTCTCGTCGGGCGCGGCGACCAGGTGTTGGAGGATCGGCTCAATCACGCCTCGCTCCTCGATGCCGGACTGCTCTCGGGGGCGCGCTTCTCGCGTTACGCGCACTGCGACGCTGCTGCGGTGAGCGCGAAGCTCACGGAGGCGCGCGATGGCACGACGCTCGTGATGACGGACGGGGTGTTCAGTATGGACGGCGACATCGCGCCGCTCGATACGCTGGCCGACGCCACTCGCTCCGCCGCGGCATGGCTCATGGTCGACGACGCGCACGGCCTCGGCGTGCTCGGCGTTCGCGGCCGCGGCTCGCTCGAGCACTTCGGGCTCGATGCCGCGCAGGTTCCAATCCTGATGGGCACATTCGGCAAGGCGCTCGGCACCTGTGGTGCCTTCGTCGCCGGCTCCGAAGAGCTGATCGAGTACCTGATCCAGCGCTCGCGCACCTACATCTACACGACTGCGCTGCCATCCGCGATCGCCTGCGCAACCCGTGCGGCACTGCGCCTGGTCGATGACGAGGCGTGGCGCCGCGAGCGCCTGTTCGCGAACATCACGCGCTTTCGCAGCGCGGCTCAACAGGCGGGCGTCGAGCTCACGCCTTCGAGCACGCCGATACAGCCCATCGTGCTCGGCAGCGCCGGACGCGCCGTCGCCGTGAGCGATGCGCTCTGGGAGCGCGGCTTCTGGGTCACCGCGATTCGTCCACCCACAGTGCCCGAGGGCACGGCGCGCCTGCGGATCACTCTGTCCGCGGCGCATCGCGACGAACACATCGACCAACTGGTCGATGCGCTGGTGCAAGCTGTGCGCGTGTCCTCGTGACGGCCGCGGGCGTGCGGGAGTGTTCATGAGTTCAGCGCGCGAGTCGTCAGCGGAACCCTTTGCCCTCGATCGGCGACAGATGCGCCGGGCGTTCGAACGCGCGAGCCGCACCTACGACCACGCCGCAGTGCTGCAAACCGAAGTCCGCCAGCGCCTGCTCTCCCGGCTCGAGTACGTGAAGCTCGAACCGGAACTCATCGTCGATGCCGGCTGCGGCACGGCGCACGCCGCGCGCGAGCTGAAACGTCGCTTCCCGCGGGCGCGCGTGATCGCGCTCGACATCGCCACCGGAATGCTGCGCGAGGCGCAGCGTCAGCAGGGCTGGCGCCGGCGCTTCGAGCGCGTCTGCGCGGATGCCGAGCGCATGCCGCTCGCCGACGCCAGCGTCGATCTCATCTTCAGCAACCTGATGCTGCAGTGGTGCGATGTTCCCGACACCGCCCTGCGCGAGTTTCAACGCGTGCTGAAACCGCGCGGCCTCGTGACCTTCAGCACTTTCGGACCGGATACGCTGATGGAGTTGCGTGCCGCGTGGGCGGCTGTCGATCGGCGCCCGCATGTCAGTCGTTTCATCGACATGCACGATCTCGGCGACGCCCTGGTGCGCGCGCGCCTCGCCGAGCCGGTGCTCGACGTCGAGCGCTTCACGCTCACGTACGACACGGCGCTGGGGCTGATGCGGGACTTGAAGGCGATCGGCGCACAGAACGCGACCGCGGGTCGCACCGCGGGACTCACGGGGCGCGCGCGATTCGCCGCAGTCACGGCGGCTTATGAGCGCTTCCGTGTTGCGGACCGTCTGCCGGCCACGTATGAGGTCGTGCTCGGACAGGCCTGGGGCGCGATGCCACGCGAGACTGAGGTTAGAGTGCCGCTCAGCGAAATCGCGCGAGGGAGAGAATCATGAGTTCTTGTTCGGCCTCGGGCCTCAGGCCTCGGGCCTCAGGCTGCGGAACATGAAGCGCCGAACCCTCTTCGTCACCGGCACCGACACTGGGGTTGGCAAGACGCTGATCTCGGCAGCGCTCTTGCGCGCGTTGCGCAACCGCGGCCTCAGGGTGGCGGGGATGAAGCCGGTCGCTTCGGGTGGTCGCGAAACTCCGGAGGGTTGGGTCAACGAGGATGCGCTCGCCCTCATCGCCGAAGCGAGCGAGCCCGCGCCCTATCGCATCGTCAATCCCTACTCGTTCAACCCTGCGGTGGCGCCGCACATCGCGGCGGTCGAGGCCGGCGTGCAGATCGACCTGCGCGAGATCGTGCGCGCGTTCAGAATCCTGTCCGGACTCGCGGATGTCGTGGTCGTCGAGGGGGCGGGAGGGTGGCTCACTCCACTCAACGATCGCGATTCATTCCCGGACCTCGCCCGCATGATCAACGCCGAGATCCTCCTGGTCGTGGGCATGCGCCTCGGCTGCCTCAACCACGCCCTGCTCACCGCCCAGGCAATCGAAGCCAGCGGTCAGCGCCTGCTCGGTTGGGTGGCCAACAGCATCGATCGTGACTTTCAGCGCGCCTCGGACAACCTGCGCAGCCTCGAGGAGCGGCTCAAGGCGCCGCTTCTCGGCAGCGTCCCTTACCAGGCGCCGCCCTCGGCCGCCTTCGCCAGCGAGTGTCTCGACCTGGATCGCCTGCGTCTCTGACAGTTCACGTTAAGTTTTTGAGTCACGAAGAAATTTCGCCTACCATGCGCGCTCTGGCGGGGGCGATGGGACGTGACGGACGCACCTTCAAACGTTGAGCAGGACCCGGTCTTCTATTGCATCGAGTTGCGGCCGAACTGTGCGCTCACGGTCGCGAATGCACTCTTCTTCTTCGGCACCCTGTGCGCCGTGTCTTTCGCAATCGCCGGGCTCTTCGCGATGCAGGGCTTCTGGCCGGTCTTTCCGTTCGCCGGACTCGAAATGCTGGTGCTGGGCTGGGCCCTGTGGCTGAGCCTCAGGGCGCGCTTCGTGCGCCAGCGAATCAGCGTTGCGGCGCGCGAAGTCACGGTCGAGCTGCGCACGCACGCCACCGAGGAGCGCCTCGTGTTTCCTCGGCACTGGGCCAAGGTTACACTTCGCGCCTCGTATACGACGCTGCACCCCAGCCGGCTGCTGATCGAATCCCACGGTCGCACGTGCGAGATCGGCGGGTTCCTCACTGAGGAAGAGCGGCGCGGGCTTGCAGCACGGCTCAAGCAGGTGATTGGCACGGTCAATGAGTCGCCGCCCCTCGTGGCCCGCGGGGTGGACGAGGCCATGGCGCGCTGACGAGAACTCGAATTCAACGTGGAGCTCAAGGTCGCATGATCATGAAGTTCGCATCCGCCTGGCGGCGCCTCTGCACGCTGCTCGCACTCACGTGGACGGTCCCGGTCTTCGCCGATCACGCCCTGAACATGCCCGAGGGCGTCACGGTGCTCAGCACCGAGATCTACAAGCTCCACATGCAGATCTTCTGGTGGTGCGTGGCGATCGCGATCGTGGTGTTCGGCGTCATGATCTATTCGATCGCGACCTTCCGGAAGTCGAAGGGCGCGGTCGCCGACACCAAGCTCACCCACAGCACCAAGGTCGAGGTGGTCTGGACCATCGTGCCCATCATCATCCTGGTGATCATGGCGGTCCCGGCGGCGAAGACCCTGATCCAGATCGAGGACACGCGCAACAGCGAGCTCTCGATCAAGGTCACCGCCTACCAGTGGAAGTGGCACTACGACTACCTCGACAAGGGTGTGAGCTACTTCTCGCAGCTCGCGCAGCCGAGCAACACGGCGCGCCAGCTCGGCTCGGGTATCGATCCGAACACCGTCGAGCATTACCTGCTCGACGTCGACCACCCGCTGGTCGTGCCGGAAAACACCAAGGTGCGCCTGCTCCTGACCGCGAACGATGTCATCCACGCCTGGTGGGTGCCCGACCTGGCCCTGAAGAAAGATGCGATTCCCGGCTTCGTGAATGAGGCGTGGTTCCAGGTGGATCCGGGCAAGACCGGTGTCTATCGCGGGCAGTGCGCCGAGCTCTGCGGGCGCGACCACGGCTTCATGCCCATCGTGGTGGAAGTGAAGACCAAGGAGGACTTCGCGAGCTGGCTCGAACAAGAAAAGGCGGCCGAGAGCAAAGCGGCGCAGCCCACGACCGCCGCGGCCGAGCCTGCACAGGCCACCACCGTCGCCCAGACGCCCTGAAGTTTCCTCGAACGTAACCGCGACCCGAGATCACCATGGCAACGTACGCCGACCAGCACAGCCACTCAGCAGACGCCCACGCCCATCACGACGAAAAGCCGAGCGGCATCAAGCGCTGGCTCTTCACCACCAATCACAAGGACATCGGTACGTTGTACCTCGTGTTCGCGTGCGTGATGTTCTTCATCGGCGGCGCGTTCGCGATGGTGATCCGCGCCGAGCTCTTCAAGCCGGGCCTGCAGATCGTCGATCCGGCAGTGTTCAACGAGTTCACGACCATGCACGCGCTGATCATGATCTTCGGCGCGATCATGCCCGCCTGGGTCGGGCTCGCGAACTGGATGATCCCGATGCAGATCGGCGCGCCCGACATGGCGCTGCCGCGCATGAACAACTACAGCTTCTGGATCCTGCCGTTCGCCTTCACGCTGCTGATCGGGTCGATGTTCGTGCCGGGTGGCGGACCCGCCGGCGGCTGGACGCTCTATCCGCCACTGTCGCTGCAGGCGGGCAACAGCCTGCCGATGACGATCTTCGCGATCCACCTGATGGGCGCCTCCTCGATCATGGGCGCGATCAACATCATCGTAACGATCATGAACCTGCGGCTGAAGAACATGTCGCTCCTGCACCTGCCGCTGTTCGTGTGGACCTGGCTGATCACGGCGTACCTGCTGATCGCGGTGATGCCAGTGCTCGCGGGCGCGGTGACGATGCTGCTCACCGATCATTTCTTCGGCACGCGCTTCTTCAACGCGGCGGGCGGCGGCGACCCGGTGATGTTCCAGCACATCTTCTGGTTCTTCGGCCATCCCGAGGTCTACATCCTCATTCTTCCGGCCTTCGGCATCGTGTCCGAGGTGATCCCGGCCTTCTCGCGCAAGCCGCTCTTCGGCTACGACGCGATGGTGTACGCGACCGCGAGCATCGCGTTCCTGTCCTTCATCGTGTGGGCGCACCACATGTTCACCGTCGGCATGCCGCTCGCGGCGCAGCTCTTCTTCATGCTGTCGACGATGCTGATCGCGGTGCCGACCGGCGTGAAGGTGTTCAACTGGACCGCGACCATGTGGAAGGGCTCGCTCAGTTTCGAGCCGCCGATGCTGTTCGCGCTGGCGTTCCTGTTCCTGTTCTCGATCGGCGGTTT
>Ga0126377_10000477_pt1 | contig 24257 bp, 25 predicted proteins | sample PanSoiMetPlot_22_FD_92647 | JGI IMG/M metagenome (GOLD analysis project Ga0126377, IMG submission 92647) | Tropical forest soil microbial communities from Panama - MetaG Plot_22 | ecosystem: Environmental > Terrestrial > Soil > Tropical forest > Bulk soil | place: Panama | collected 2016-02-17 | reverse complement strand
CGCGGACCGCTCGTCTACTGCCAGTCGCAGTACGATCCGGACGACTGAGCCGGCTGGATCGGCGCTCAATTCGCTCGTTGCCCGACAGACGGCCCTGGGCGACGACGACCACCACACCCGACGGATCCGGGCTATCTCGGGGGTTATCGATCGAGCGGCCCGTCGCTGTTACCCTGGTCTTTTGGGGGCAGGATGGCGGAGCTCAGGAGTGAAAAGCTGTACGAGTATCTGTGCGAGAGGGCGCGCAGCGGTCAGCGAGTGACGGCGGACCAGGTCGCCGGCAGGTTCGGCGTCGAGGTCGGCGCCGCCGAGAAGCGCCTCGGCCTCCTGTCCGGAAGCTGTGTGCTTCACGCGGTGCCGGGGACGGCCGAGTTCGACTGCACCAATGTCCTGCACGTGACGGCTCGCCAGTTCGAGTCGGCCGACTCGCAGGGGAAGCAGGCCACGGCGTTCGTTCAGGGCCTCTTCGAGCGCATCAAGCGGCTCAGCGAGAACAACTCGAGGCTGAAGTCCAGGATCGACACCCTGAACACCGAGCTGGCCGCGCGCCGCAACGGTTCCTGAGCGAGCGAGGTCGGCGCGGGGCGTCATCGGGCCAGCCGTCTCCCGGACACCGTCTCCGCCGGCTCGAGCTCCGCGGGCACGGCGAGCGTGGACGCGTTGCCGCTGGCGACGGGAACGCGGTCCATGATCGCCGGCTGCGGGTGAGACTCCCACCATGCGTGCGCGTCGGCGTCGCTCCAGCGTCCGGCATCGGCGCACGCGAGCAGGCCGGCGCGCAGCGCGGTCGCGTCCTGCGGCCGGAGCTCGGGCGCCTTCTCGAGGCAGGCGAGCACCAGCGCCTCGAGGTCGGCCGGCACGCCGGGGGCGAGCTGCGACGGCGGCACCGGCGCCTCGTACAGGTGCTTGCTGCCCAGCTCGGCGGCGGTCCGCCCGGTGAACATCGGGCGGCCGGTCAGCAGGAAGTAGCCCAGCCCGCCGACCGCGTACAGATCGGATCGGCCGTCGACCGCGAGCGGCTGAGCGATGGCCTCGGGCGAGAGATAGAGCGGGGTGCCGACGAAGGTGTCGGCCTGCGTGAGCCTGACGTCCTGGCTGCCGGCCACGTCCTTGACCAGGCCGAAGTCGAGGATCTTGACGACGTCGGGCACTCCGCCGTGGCGGCACAGCATGACGTTGCCCGGCTTGATGTCGCGATGCACGAGGCCGGCCCGGTGGGCCTCGGCCAGCGCGCTGCACACCTGGGCCAGGATGTGAATGACGCGGCCGGCCGGCTGCGGGCCGCCCAGCGCGACGAGCTCGTCGAGGTCGACGCCGTCGAGGTACTCCATCGCATAGTAGAAGATCCCCTCGGCTGTGCGGCCGAAGTCGTACACCGAGACGGTGTTGGGGCTGGAGAGCTGGCTGGTCAGCTGCACCTCGCGCTCGAAACGAGCCAGGTTGGACGCGCCGGCGCGCTCCGGCGGCAAGAGCTTCACCACCGTCGGCCGCCTCAGCATCGCGTGCCGCGCCCGGAAGACGATCCCCATGCCGCCCTCCCCGATCTTGTCCTCCAGCGTGTACTGCCCGAGCTGGCACGCCTTCTCGTGCCGGCGGTGCAGCCGGAGCACGGTGCGGGAGGTCCAGCCCGCGATCCCGAGGATCACCAGGCACCACACGAGCAGCACCGCCTCCAGGAGCCGCGCCAGCCCCTGCCCCGGCTCCGACGTCCGCCCCAGCGCGACGATCGAGATCGCCGACACGAGCGCCGCGATTCCGCTGATCCACAACATCCGACGTATCGCGCCCCCGTGGGTGAGGTCGTGTGAGCGCGACAGATCGCGGCCAGCGCTCGCCGGCCGCCCCCGCATTCGATCACTCCGTCTCGTCGATTGACTCACGCCTGGACTCCCGCTTGCTCTCGCCTGCGCCCGCGCCGGCACCCGAGGTCGCCGGGGCGGCACATCCGGATCGGGATCGCCGATCCACTCCGCCGGAGCCGCGCGGTCGGCCTCGAGGACCGCCAGCGCAAGCGTCCGGCGCCGAAATGCCGAAGGGCCGGAAACCTGTCGGTCACCGGCCCTCCGCGATGCAATCGCGACTCCGTGGTCGCGCTACGAGCAGGGTTGGTGACCAGAGGGTCCGCCGGTCGTCACGACCAGCGTACGGTCCCTCCAGCACATGATGAGGTTGACCTTCATGGCACCAATCCTTGGATGCATTCTCTACGGCGACGCCGAGCCAGTGTCAAGCAACGACCGGCCGGCCCGGGCGTGAGGCCGCCGATCCGGCCGGATCCCCGGGCGCCGGCGGATCATCGTGCGACAGGCCGGGCCGGTCAGGCCGCCGGCTCGAGTCGAGCGTGCAGGCTGACGGGCGCATTGACCAGGCGGGAGACCAGGCATCCGGTCTTGGCCTGCTGCGCGACCCTCTGGAAGTCGTCGTCGGTCGCCCCCGGGATCTGCGCGGTCACGGTCAGCTCGATGCCGGTGACGGTCCAGCTCGCGTCGCGGTTCACGACGGTGAGCTCCGCGGCGGCACGGATCGCGTGCGGCTTCATCCCGGCCTTCTCGAGCAGGAAGGTCAGCGCCATGCAGTAGCAGCCGGCGTGCGCGGCGGCGATCAGCTCCTCCGGGTTGGTGCCCACCTCGTCGCCGAAGCGCGTGGGGAAGGAGTACGGGGTGCGGGCCAGGATCCCGCTCGGCGCGTCGAGGACGCCGCTTCCCGTCATGAGATCTCCGTGCCAGACGGCCTGTGCGGTTCGCTTGAGCATGTTCGTCTCCTCGCCTTCGCCGGCCCGAAGCCGGGCCGATCTGGATGGGCCTGTTCGTCGAGTAGAATCTGCGGCGAGCGCCGCTTGCCGACCTGACCCGGCGGCCGTATTTCTTTGCAGCAGCGAGCAGCCCGCCAGATGGACGCCCTGTCAGAATCGCTGCGCGGCATCCGGGTGACCGGCGCCGTGTTCTTCGACGGCGAGTTCACGGCGCCGTGGGGCGTCTCCTCGCCCGCGGCCAGCGAGGTCGCCTCGAAGGTCGCGCCCGCGACCGAGCACATGATCTACTTCCACCTGGTCACCGACGGGGAGGTGACCGCGCACGTGGCCGGGCACGAGGACGTCGCGGCGCGCGCGGGCGACATCCTGGTCCTCCCGCACGGCGACGCGCACGCGCTGTCGAACGGGCACGGCTATCGCCTGCACGACACGAGCGATCGCCTGCCCGGGATGCTCGCCGGACCTCCCAGGCGCGAGAGGACCGGGGGCGGCGGCGCGCTGACCAGGCTCATCTGCGGCTACTTCGGCTGCGAGCGGTACGCGCAGCGCCTGTTCCTGGCCGGGCTGCCACCCGTCTTCACGATCCACGTGCGCGGCGACGCGGCCGGCAGCTGGATCGAGGGCTCCATCCGCCACTCGCTCGAGCAGGTCGAGTCGCAGCGGGCCGGTCGCGCGGCGCTCCTCTCGAAGCTGGCCGAGGCGCTCTTCCTCGCGACCCTGTGCCGCTACATGGAAGAGCTGCCGCCGGAGCGGACCGGGTGGCTGGCGGGCGCGCGCGACGAGGCGGTCGGGCGCGCGCTCGCGTCCGTCCACCGCGAGCCGGCGCGGGCCTGGTCGCTCGACGACCTGGCCAGGGCGGCGGGGGTGTCGCGCACCGTCCTGGTCGAGCGCTTCACTCACTTCATCGGCCAGCCGCCGCTCGCCTACCTCGCGCGCTGGCGCCACCAGCTCGCCGCCCGGCTGCTCGAGACCGGCGATCGCAACGTGCTGCAGGTCGCGATGGACGTCGGCTACGAGTCGGAGGCCGCCTTCAGCCGCGCCTTCAAGCGCGAGTTCGGCCTGCCGCCGGCCCGCTACCGCCGCCGCCACCGCGAGTCCCAGAGCCCCGCGCGGAGCGGCGCGACCGGCCCCTCGAGGTAGCGGGCGCATGCGGGTCGACGCGAGCGGCTCCGCCGATCCGGCGGATCCATCCTTCTGTCACGTTTTCACCCGGCACGCGCGAACTGGCGGGGGGAGCAGCCGGCGACGCGCGAGAAGGCCGTGCTGAACGCGCTCGCGGACTGGTAGCCGACGCGCTCGGCGACGTCCGCGAGCGGCGGGCGATCGCGGCGGAGCATGTCCTTGGCGAGCGCGATGCGCCACTCGAGCAGGTACTGCATCGGCGGCATCCCGATCGTGCGGGTGAAGCGCTCCGCGAACACGGCGCGCGACATGCCCGCCACGCGGGCGAGCTCGGCCACGCTCCAGCGGCGGGCGACATCGACGTGGATCCGGTGGAGCGCGCGCGCGAGCGCCGCGTCGGCCAGCCCGGCCAGCAGGCCCTGCTCCTGTTTCGCGGCCGACACCGGCCGGAATCGCAGCGCCTCGATGAGCAGCACCTCGACCAGCCGCTCGAGGATGGGATCGCGGCCGGGCCGCTGTGCCCGCGTCTCGTCGGCGATCAGCTCCGCGGTGCGACGGAGCCGGTCCGCCCCTGCCTCGCCGCGACGGACATGCACGATCGCGGGCAGGAGCCGCAGCACGAGCTGTGCGTTCGCGCCGTCGAACCGGAAGTAACCGCCCAGCATGCGCATCGCCGGCGGGCCCGACCTCCTGCCGTGCCGGAGCTCGCCCGAATGGACCGGCACGCCGCGCGTCGGCGCGATCCGGAGGTCGCTGGCCAGGGTGAAGCCAGGCGTCGCCGGCAGCAGCACGAAGTCGCCCTGCTCCAGCTCGACGGTGGCGACTCCCTCGACGGCGAGGAAGCACGATCCATCGAGGACGAGGCAGTACCCAGGGTCCACGTGCGCCGCGTACTGGACGCTCCAGTCCCCCGCCCCGCTGATCACCTTCGACAGGACGGTCCGGGGCCGCAGGAGCGCGATGACCTCCGCCAGTGGATCGGAACCAGACGCTCGCGAATGCATGCCGGACTCCGCATCATCGCGCGTCTCGCCTGCCGGCGGTACTCCTGTTTCCCATGAAGACGATGAAGACCATCCTCATCACCGGCTGCTCCTCCGGCTTCGGTCGCGCCACCGCCCTCCACTTCCACCAGCAGGGCTGGAACGTGGTCGCCACCATGCGCGCGCCGTCCGCCGCCGCCCTGCAGGAGGCCGATCGCCTGCGCGTCCTCGAGCTCGACGTGACCGATCGCGGCTCGGTCGACGCCGCGATGCGCGACGCCCTCGCGCAGTCCGGCGGGCTCGACGTCGTGGTCAACAACGCGGGCATCGGCCTGCTCTCCGCCTTCGAGGCCACACCCGAGCACGTCGTGCGCGAGCTGTTCGAGACCAACGTGTTCGGCGTCATGGCGGTCACGCGCGCCGTCGTCCCGCACTTCCGCGAGCGCCGCGCCGGCATCGTCATCAACGTGACGTCCTCGGTGGGCATCCTGCCGATGCCGCTCGTGAGCGTGTACACCGCGAGCAAGCACGCGATCGAGGGCTTCACCGAGTCGCTCGCCTATGAGCTCTCCGCCTTCGGCGTGCGCGCCAGGATCGTCGAGCCCGGCTACGCGCCGACGACCAGCTTCACCGCCAGCGGCCAGGCGCGCATGCAGGGCCTGCTGCCCGACCCCTACGCGGCCTACGCCGACCAGCTCATGCGCAACCAGTTCGGCGGCAAGACGACCGGCGAGCTCGACGTGGCCCGCGCGGTCTGGCTCGCCGCCACCGACGATGGCGCCCGCCTCCGCTACCCCGCGGGTGCCGACGCCGAGGAGCTGGCCGCCATGCGGCGCGCCTTCCCCGGCGAGGCCTACCTCGACCGGGCCCGCGCGGCGATGGCCCCGAGGTCCTGAGCAGGTCGCCAGCTGCGTGGTACAACCCGGGCGAACACGGGGAGGGAGGGTCGGATGGACGAGCTCGTCTCGAAACTGACGGAGAAGGTGGGTCTGGACCCGGAGATGGCGAAGAAGGTCGTCGAGTTCCTGAAGGAACACGCCAGCGAGGTCCCGGGCTGGCTGGCCAGGGCCGGCCTCAAGGACAAGCTGCCGGGCGGTCTCGGCAACCTCCTCTGACGAGGTCCGACGGATCGGCTGCGGTCCCGGGTCGCCGGACGGAATAAGTCGCGCCGGTCGCGGCATGCAAGGGAATGAGCCGGCTCACGGCGGTGGCGGCCTCGTCGCTCGTCGCCTCGTCGTTCGTCGCGCTGGTGGCCTGCGGTGACGAGGGACCGGGCGACGACGCGGCCGCGCGGCCGGCGATCGGTCGCGCCGCGGACGCGGCGATCGGTCGCGTGGCGGACGCGGCGCCGCCGGCCGCGCCGGCGAGGCCCGCTGCGCGGACGTCGCCGCGGTCCTCGCCGTCACCGACGGGCGGCGAGGCGTGCATCGCGCTGTCGCGGGCGACCGGCGCCCGCCGCGGCCCGAGCCGCGATCGCCTCCGCCTCGCGCAGGCCTCGTTCGCGGACCTGCCCGGCTGGGAGGACGATCGACTCGACGAGGCGGTCCCGGCCTTCCAGGCGTCGTGCGCGGTGCTGGCCGGCCGGCCCGACGACGCTGCCGTCGGCGTCGATGGATCGAGCGGGCACGCGCGCGACTGGCGGGCGGCGTGCGCGGCGGCGGCTTCGGTCCCGGCGGGCGACCCGGCCGCTGCGCGCCGGTTCTTCGAGGCTCGGTTCACGCCGTGGGCGGCGAGCGGGCGAGGCGGCCCGACCGGCAAGCTGACCGGCTATCACGTGCAGGCGCTGCGCGGCTCGCGCAGCCGGCACGGGCGCTACCAGGTGCCGATCTGGGGTCGGCCGCCCGACCTGGTCTCGATCGATCTCACCGCGTTTCTGCCCGACGCCGATGGGCGCCGGATCTGGGGCCGGCTCGACCCGGCCGCCGGCGCGCTGGTCCCGTACGCGACCCGCGCGCAGATCCGGCGCGGCGCGCTCGACGGCCAGGGGCTCGAGCTCCTGTGGGTCGACGACCCGGTCGACGCCCTGTTCGCCGACATCCAGGGCTCCGCGGTCGTGGCGATGGACGACGGCAGCGAGGTGTGGATCGGCTTCGCCGGGAAGAACGGCTGCACCTATCGCGGTGTGGGCGGCGTGCTCGACGAGCTCGGCGAGCTGGGGGGTTACGGCGGCACGATCCCCGGCATCCGGCGCTGGTTCGCCGAGCACCCGGAGCGCTTCGACGAGATCGCCGACCGCAACCGATCGAAGGTGTTCTTCCGCATCGCCGACCGGCCCGGAGCGGTCGGCTCGCAGGGCGTGATCCTGACGCCGGGGCGATCGCTCGCCGTCGATCGCGCCTTCGTCGCCGCGTCGACGCCGGTGTGGGTCGACACCCGTGCGCCTGTCGCGGGCGCGCGCGGCACGGCGCCGTGGCGGCGCCTGCTCGTCGCCCAGGACACCGGCGGCGGCATCCTCGGCCCGGTCCGCGGCGACATCTACTGGGGCGCCGACGCGGCGGCGACCGAGCGCGCCGGTCGCACCGGCGGCCCGGGCCGCGTGTGGCTCCTCCTCCCGCGCGACCTGCGGCCGGCCGCGGCTCGACCCGAGCGCCATCGACGCGGCCGGTGACTCGTCGGCTGGCAGACCGCAGGCGGCGGATCAGACGCGCAGGACGACCTTGCCGAAGGGGCCGCGGCCGAGGTGGTCCAGCGCGCGCGGGAGATCGGCGAAGTCGTACTCGGCGTCGATCACGGGCTCGAGGCGCAGCTGGTCGACCGCGCGCACGAAGTCCTCCAGCGCACGGCGCGGCCCGACGAAGATGCCCTGCACCGTCGCCTGATTTCGAAACAGCGCGAGGGCGCCGAATCTGTAGTCGAAGGCCTCCAGCACGCCGATGACCGACACGCGACCGCCGGGCGCCAGCGCGTCGAGCGAACGGTCGAGGTTCTCGCCGCCCACCATCTCGAGCACGTGGTCGGCGCCGCGCCCCGCCGTGAGCTCTTTCACCGCCTGCGGCCAGCTCGGTGCTGACAGTCGATTGATCCCGTGAGCGGCGCCGAGCCCCCGCGCGCGCTCGAGCTTCTCGTCGCTGCCGGAGATGACGATGACCCGCGCGCCCGCCGCGCTCGCGATCTGCAGCGCGAACAGCGAGACACCGCCCGTGCCCTGCACCAGCACGGTCTGCCCCGGCTGCAGACGGCCCAGCTCGACGAGCGCTGTCCACGCGGTCAGGCCTGCGACGGGCAACGTGCTCGCCTGGGCGTCATCGAGCGAGCCGGGCGCGGCGACGACCCAGTCCTCGGGCAGGACGACAAGCTCGGCGAGAACGCCGGGGAGGTCTCCTCCGAGCTGGTGCGGCATCTTCGAGCCGCGCGGCGACGGCGGGCCGTCCACCCACCCTGCCGTGAACGACGTCAGGATGCGATCGCCGACCGCGAACCGGCTCGCGCCCGCACCGACGGCCTCGACGACGCCTGCCATGTCCGAGCCCGGGGTGAACGGCTGTGCGAACTGTGCATGGCCGCCGCTGTCGAGGAGCAGCTTGTCGCGAGAGTTGAGCGACACCGCCGAGGTTCGAACGAGGAGCTCGCGCGGCCCCGGACCCGGCACGGCAACGTCCGCGAGATGCAGACCCTCGCGACCGACCGCCGAGATCTCCCATCGCCGCATCGAATGCGTCATGTGGGGAGTGTAGAGAGGCGCCCAGGTCTCCAGTGGAGACACTTCGACGCGTCACTGTAGAATCAAGGGAACCAATCGGAGCCCGGAGCATGCGAGATCGTCTGAGCGGCGTGCTGACTTTCGTGCAGGCGGCGGACGCCGGCAGCTTCGCGGTGGCCGCGCAACGCCTGTCGGTGTCGCGCTCGGCCGTCGGCAAGAGCATCGCGCGTCTCGAGCAGCGGCTCGGCACGCGCCTGTTCCATCGCACCACGCGGAGTCAAACCCTGACCGGGGACGGCCGCGCTTTCTACGACCGCTGCGCGCGCGCGCTGGCCGAGATCGAGGCCGGCGAGGCCACGCTGGACTCGCGCCGACGCGCGCCGACGGGCCGGCTGCGAGTCAGCGTGCCCGTGCTGTTCGGCCGCCATTGCGCCGCGCCGGTGCTGCTCGATATGGCGCGCCGATATCCGCAGCTGCAGCTCGACCTCTCGTTCACGGATGGCGTCGTGGACCTCGTGGAGGAGAGCGTCGATCTCGCGGTGCGCATCGCTCCGCTCGCCGCTCCGCTGGCGTCGCACTCGGGCCTGATCGCGCGCCGGCTCGGAACGATGAGCGTGCTCGTGTGCGCCTCGCCCGACTACCTCGCCGCGCGCGGCGAGCCGCGGACGGTCGCCGATCTCGATGCCCACGACACCATCATCTATGCGCGCCATTCCACCGTCGCGTCGTGGTACTTCCTCGACGCGGACGGCCGCCGCGACCAGGTCCAGATCGAGAGCCGGCTGCGCTTCGACGATCTGGAGGCGATCGCCGACGCCGCGGTCGCCGGCGCCGGCGTGACGTGGCTGCCCTGCTGGCTGGTGGCGAAGCACCTCCGCGATGGGCGTCTCGTCGAGCTGTCGCTGGGCCGGCGCAGCTTCGGCGTGGACGTCCATGCCGTGTGGCCGCGATCGCGGCACATGCCCTCGCGAGTGCGCGTCGCCATCGATCATCTCGCCGCGCGCATCCCGACGGTCCTCGCGACCGCCCAGGCCCGCGACCCGGGCGCGCCGACGCGCTCGAGGCCGAACATCACGCGGTGACCGCCGCCGTCGGGGCTCCCTCCGACGACGGCGGGGCAGGCTCGACGGTTTTCGTGGCCACACGCACGGCGCCGGCCCCGGCCTGCCAGCTCTGGCCAGATGCTTCCATGATCGCGCCAGCCTCGTACACGATCGCGCCACTTCTCGGCGTCGCAGACGCGGCGATCGCCAACGCCGGGCCGCGCGCCCTCATCCGCCGTGGACTCCGCCTCGCCGCACGTCCTATCGTGAGCGCTCGCGAAAGGACTGCGCCATGGTCGTACGTGCCCGCCAGCTCGGTTGCCGCCGCATCGCTTTGCTGCTCGTCCTGCTCTTCGCTGCCGCCGGATGCGGCGAGAAGAAGAAGGGATCGCCGTCCGGGTCCGGCGGCGCGCAGCTCCTGTCCGTCGACGCCAAGGGACCGCCGGGCGTGGCGTTCAAGGTGGCCGACCTGCCGTTCGGAACGATCGAGATTCCGGACGGCAACGGCTGGTCGCTCGAGCAGCGGGGGCCCATCGAGGTCAATGGACCGGACGGCACCGTCGTCATGCTGCAGGCGCAGGACGGGATCACGGTCGAGCAACGCGACGACTATCTCGCGAGCTACAACGACGTGCAGGTGCGCGACGCGCCGAAGTATCAGCGGGTCGCGCAGGACGTCGGCGACGTGGCCGGCGCGCCCGGCGCCCGCGTCGAGGGCAAGTTCGACAACGGCACCGCGTTCGTCACGCGCGACTACCTCCTCTTCAAGGGCGGCAAGGTCGTGATCGTGGGCGGTCGCACGCCGGCCCCCGGCGCGGCACAGCTCGCTCCCCTGGTCGATCACATGGCTGCCAGCCTCCGAATGAAATGACCGCCGACCTGCCGCCAACCGGGCCCGGGCCGGGCCTCCGGTCGAACCCCGGTTTCGACGACGTCGAGCTGGACCGCAGGACCGCCTTGCACATGAGGACGGCCCGGCTCGTGCTCCGCACGCTGCGGCCGTCGGACGCCGACCGGGTCTCATCGATCCTGAGCCAGCCGGACGTCGGGCGCATGCTCGGTCAGATCCACCTGCCCTATCTCGTCGACGAGGCCCGGAGATGGCTCGAGTCGCACGAGGAGGAGCGCGCGCGCGGCACCGCGTACCGCTTCGGCGCCGTTCTGGACGATCGGGTGATCGGCTGCGCCGACATCGGCGCGATCGCGGAGCAGACCGGCGAGCTCGGCTTCTGGTTCGATCCGGCCTGCTGGGGCCAGGGCTATGCGCGGGAGGCGGCGACCGCGGTCGTTCGGTTCGCGTTCGCCGGCCTCGAAATTCGGCGACTGACCGCGACCCGGGCCTCCGACAACGAGCGTTCTGCTCGACTGCTGAAGACCCTCGGTTTCCGCGAGACGGGGCAGCGCCAGGCCTGGTCGCACTCGCGGCGAGCAACGGTCACGCAGATCGCGTACGACCTGATCGCGCCGGCCGGACCGTTCGGCCTTCCCGGCGCGCCCGCGTAGCCAGGACGTCGCCGACGGCTAGGCCGATCCGCGGCGGATCAGGCGGAGCAGCAGCAGCAGGATGACCGCCCCGATGAAGGCGACGAAGATCGTCCCGGCCAGGCCATGGAACGGAACCGACCATCCGGCCGCGCGGAAGAGCAGGCCGCCGATGAAGGCGCCGACCACGCCGATCACGATGTCGCCGATCAGGCCGAAGCCGGAACCGACCACCAGGGAGGCCAGCACGCCCGCGACCAGGCCGACGACGATCCAGACAAGGAGTGTCTCTGCGGTCATGCCGGCGCGAATGTGCATTGTCCGTGCCGGCCGAAGTAGGCGAATCCGGCCGGCGTCCCCGGGCACCTGGGCATCTGCGCTCGCCGATGAGCGCGAGCGCTCGCCCCCGGGGAGGACCGACCCGGAGAACGACGACGCTCCGGCGACAGCGCGCCGCCTCGACGGCCCGCCGGCTATCGCCCCGGTCCGCCGAACCGCGCGTCGAGCTTCGTGAGCTGGCTCTGAAAGCCCTCGACCGCCATCTTCGTCCAGTGCGGGTCGCTGTGAGGGTGCACCGTGACCACCATCCGCGCGCTGTCGCCCGACGCGTGGAAGTCGACCTCGATCGTGTGGTCGTAGGGCTCGACGCCCGAGATGAAGTCGATCATGTGCACGGGCGTGAGCCGCTCGAGCGGCTCGAACTCGGCGAACCGGCCGTGCGTGAAGTGGGACACCGGCTGGCCGATGCGCTTCATCGCGGCGATCGCGTCGGGCGCGTCCGCGATCATGTCGTATTCGAGGGCGCCGCCCACACGCGCCTCGAGGGCGCGGACCTCGACGCGGAAGCCCCTGGGGCCCCACCACGACTCGAAGCCCGACTTCGTCGTCCAGAGGTCCCACAACTCCTGGACTCGCGCGCGGTACGTGCGCTCGATGACCAGCACCGCCTGGGGGGTTTCGGTTGCAGCGGACATGCTCGTATCGGTCATTTGCGTGGCTCCTTCTTCCTGGCGCCGCGGTCCCTGCGTCGCTTCTCGAGCGCGGCGCCGAAGCGGTCGAGGCGCGCTTCCCACAGCTGCCGGTAACCCGCCAGCCAGGCGTCGATCTCGCGGAACGGCCCCGGACGGAGCGCGTAGAGGCGGCGCTGTCCGTCCGGCCGCACCGAGACGAAGCCCGACTCGTGCAGGATGCGCAGGTGGCGCGAGACGCCGGACTGGTGAATCCCGGCCTGGTCGACGATCTCGCCGACTTGCCGCTCGCCGCCGCGCAGCGCCTCGACGATGCGGCGGCGGGTGGGGTCGGCGAGCGTCTCGAACGGGTTGAGTTGCATTGGCGTGTATATGCATACACGCGCATATTCAAGCTGTCAAGCCGCCCCCGCCCCGGTGCGGAGCTTCACTTCTTGCCCCAGGTCTTGATGTCGGTCAGGAAGTACCAGATGTACACGCCGACCTCGTCGACTCCCGCCTCGAGCAAGGCCGCGCGCCACTGCCCCCAGAACCCCTCGCACGTGTTGCACATCGCGGCGATGTTCATGAAGATGACATCGACGCGCCGGACCTTGTGGCCCCTGGACGCGCCGACCGCCGGGCCCTCGCAGCAGTCGGTGACCGGGTTGAGGACGCTGTCGCCGATCTTGACTCCGAAGCCGCGCAGCACGTAGACCAGCAGCCCGAGGCAGATCTTCTCGGAGTGCGTGCCGCTCTCGCCGCTCTTGAGCGTGCTGACCTTCGCCTGGGCGCCGCGTCCCTTGCCGGGCTGCATGTTGACCGCGGCGAACAGGAAGTGGTGCGTGGTCCCGTCTCTCATCGTGACGGCGGCCAGGCACGAGCAGATGTGCGTGGACCTGACGGTCATGCCGAGGCCCTCGTCATCCAGGAAGGCCAGCGTCTTGCGCGCGATCTGCTCGCTGTAGATCGCGGTCGAGTCGTCGTGGCTGCCGGCCAGCTTCCCGGCGAGGATGGTGCGCACGAAGTCGAGCGAGCCCGTCCACAGCGCCGGGCTCGGATTGAAGTTTCCGCCCAGGGCGTGCACCCTGGTGCCCGCGATCCGCTGGAGTCGCAGCGGCTGCATGCCGGTCTGGCCGACCTTCTTGGCCGAGATGGCTCTTTCGCCGCTCCAGGGAAGCGCCGGGGCGTCGCCGTCGAGCGCGAGCTCCGGCGCGGCGACCTTGCTGCCCGACCGGCGCTCGCGCTTCTTCGCCGCCCGCTCTTCCTCGGACTCGGGCAGCTCGCCCTCGGCGATGATCGCGTCGTTGACCTCGGCGTCGCTCATGTCCTCGACCATGAGCGCGCGCAGGTCGGCGATGGCGTCGCCATAGTACGCGTGGGTCGTGTCCAGGAGGTCGTTCACCCGCGGCGCGCCGACCACGAGGGCGAACAGGCGGAGCACCGAGCGCAGCTGCGCGCTGTACGTCGACAGGGCCGGCATGATGGCAGGCGTGGCGTTGCGAGCGGTGTGGAGGAGGAGCAGCAGCGACTCGACCGCGCAGTCCCCGCGCCCGTTGGTGTGGACGAGGTTGGTCAGCGTGTAACCGCCGCCCTGGTGAGGCGTCAGCGTCGCGACCTCGTAGTGGTTGCCGCTCCAGTAGAGCGATGGAGCCACGAGCACGTCGGTCCCGGCACCCACCTCGTACGCGAGCGGCCGGTCCCGCGCGGGGAAGCCGACCAGGAAGCGGACCCTGAACAGGCGGGCGAGGACCTGGAGCTCGGTGATGCCGATCCACGTCCCGCGCCGACGCAAGCCGTCTCGATGAAGCTGCCGGTGCTGGGCCGTGATGGCGCCGGGGAGGATGAGCGGCGCATCCCGCACGCCGAAGAGCGAGTGCTTGAGCGCGACGAGCTTCCGGTTGAGTCCGAAGATCAGAGTCTTGCAGCACTCGGCGTCGTCGGCCGTCAGCTCGAGGCCCTTGTACCGCTTCGCCAGATCCCCGAGCTGGTGGTCATTGACGACGCCCTCGTCATCGAGGCCGTGCGTCATGCTGATGATGTCGACCGTGAAGCAGGCGACACATTTCTTGTCTTTCGCGACCCGATGGTCAGGGCAGGGCATCGGGCATACAGCTACCGCGCCGACCCGGTCCGCGCGACGGGACACGTGGTCCGGGGGGGAGAACGGATCCCCATCGGCCAGGTCGCATCGAGGTCCCTCCTATCCGCCTGGATTGTTATTTTCCGCCCGCTGCTCTCCCTTCGTCCAGAAGAGAGTGAAAGCTCTGCTTGCCCGCACCGCCGAGGAGGTGGAACGTCGAGGAAGGGATGGCGCGGACAATCCACGACACTCTGGGCGTGGCGGACCGGGCGATGCACGCCGACTGGTCCGACGACGAGATCCCGGAGGTGATCGCGAGCGAGATGCGGCGCAACTGGATGCGACAGCAGGCGATCCGCGACGGCGAACGGCGTCTTCGCCGGCGCGGCGCGCGATCGCCGCAACCGGTCGACCCCGAGCGAGTCCCCATCATCGTCGAGCCCGGCCGGAATGACCTGTTCCACGCCATCGACGTGGAAGACATGCGGGAGGTGCTGCGCTGCCTTCCGCCAGGCTCGCTGGACGGACTCCAGGAGGTTCGCCTGTGCGCGCACCCGGGAAACGCGCGCCGCAGGACGCGACCGGTCGACCCGCTCACAGGCAAGGTCCGGAACGAGCTCGTGCCGGGCTGGTACTCGCCATCACCGCTTGGCAAGTACAACCCGAGGACGGCCACCATCCGTGTCTTCGGCTGGTTTCGCGACGGAGAGGATCCCGGTCCGCTGTTCCTCTACTTGAAAGTCGACCAGCTCAAGACGCTCGTGCACGAAGCGGCGCATCACTTCGACCACACGTTCCGGAAGGGGCGGCATCGGTGGGACGTCAATGACAAGGAGAAGCACGAGGACTGGGCGAGACGGATCGAGAGTGACCAGGCTCTGGAGATCATCGCGCCGGTCGTGGAGAGGCGACATTCGTCCCGGTGCGAGGAGCTGGCGCAGTGGATCGAGGAACACGCGGGCGTCGCGATCGATCCCCTGCTGATCCTGTGTCTCGCTGAGACCGCATTCCTGGCCCTGGTGCGCGCTGCCTTCGCGGGCGAGGATCGCGACGCCGCGCGGGTCGCCTGCGCCCGCGCGCTTCACCATGTAGGCGGCAACGACGAGGCGCGCGCGATCGCCGCCGGCGTCCTCAGCAGGCGTCCGGAGGACGCCGGTGCGCTCGCCGTGACCGCCTGCATCCTCCAGTGCGAAGGGCGCGATCAGGAGGCCGCCGAGGACCTCATCCGCCGCGCGGTCGCGGCGGATCCGACCTGCATGGACGCCTGGGACGTGCTCGTGCGGGGCCACGCGATGCGGAGGAAGTGGGAGCAGGCGGCAGTCGCCTGCGAGGGCGCGCTGTCGCAGGTCCCGGCCGGGGAACGCCCGCGCTGGTACTTCATCTCGACCCTCGCCGAGGCCCACCTCCACCTTCGCGACTCGTCGGGCATGGAAGCCGATGTCGCGCGGATGCGCGCCTGGGGCGACAGGGATGCGGCACGGCAGGCGGATGTCCACCTGGTCCTTGCCTCGAGCTGGAGCGAACAGTGGGAGAAGGCGTTCTCTCTCGCGTCACGTCTGCTCGCCGCCGGCAAGCATGGCGACTGGAAGGACTGGCTCGTCGCGGCCCGGTTCGAGGCCGCGCACCGCCTCGGTCGACCGGAGCAGGCGGGACGACTCGCCGAGGCCGACATCCGCGCGCTCGAGAGCCGGGCGTTCACCGAGGAGTGGGGGCGGCGGATTCGCCGCCACGTCGACGCCGCGGCTCCGCGATGAGGGCTGCGCTCGCGTCTCGTCGATGACGACGGCGTTGACCCGTGAGGTGCGAGGCCTGGCGCAATCGTTGCGCCTGGGTGACGACGACGGCGGGGAACTGCCGGTCCGCCCTTGCGGCGGGCGAGCACGGCGGGGACGCTATGTGGTGCACGAGGGGGTTTGAAACCGCGCGAGCGCCCGACGAGGCCTCGGACGTGGTCGGGGCTCGGCACCACCGAGACACGGTGAAGGGCTATCCATGCTCCGGCTGGTCCAGGCGCCAGTATTCCTCGACGAGGAACACACGCGGCAGGCACAGGTGCTTCGCCTCCTGCTGCTCTGGGTGATGCTCGTCATCACGACGGCGGCGGTCGCCGCAACGCTGGCGATGCCCGCCCACACGGCGCGATGGGCCACGCTGGCGCTGTCCGTGGACGGATCGGCGCTTCTCCTGCTCGGAGTCAACCGTCGAGGTCACGTCCGACTCGCCAGCACGCTGCTCGTGGTCGCCATGAGCGCTCTGGCCACCCTGATGGCCCCGACGGCAGGTGGCATCGGCGCACCGGCGGCCGTTGCCTACGTCGTCCTGGTCTTCCTGAGCGGAGTGTTGCTCGGCCATCGGGCCAGCATGGTGACCGCCGCGGCGCTCGGCCTGGTCGGGCTCGGGCTCGTCTACCTCGATCGCGAGGGCCTCCTGCCCGCGCGCACCGTGTTCCACACGCCGGTCGTGTACTGGATCACCAACGCGATGTACATCGCGCTGGCCGTCGTGGGGCAGTGGCTGAGCCTCCGGTCGACCGAGGAGCTCATGCGCGGCGCCCGCAGGGAGCTCGTCGAACGGCGACGGGCAGAGGACGCGCTGAGCGCCAGCGAGGCGCGGTTTCGGGTGCTGGCCGGCGCGTCCTTCGAGGGCGTCGGGTTGACCGACCGGGGTGTCATCGTGGATGCGAACGACCAGCTGGCGGCGATGATGAAGACGTCCCGCGAGGCGATGGTCGGACGACGCGTCATGGACTTCATCGCTCCCGAGTCCCGCGCGCTGGTCTCGAGCGCCGTCGAATCCAGAAGCGCGGGCCCCTACGAGCACATGGCGCTTGCGGCCGACGGCACCCGCTACCCGGTCGAGGTGAGGGCGGGCGATGCCACCGTCGCCGACCGCCTCCTGCGTGTGACGGTCATCCGGGACCTGACCTTCCGGGACCAGGCCGAGGCCGCCCTGCGAGAGAGCGCCGATCGCCTCCGCAGCCTCGGCGACAACCTCCCCGACGGCGTGATCTACCAGGTCATCGGCGAGTGCGACGGCTCGAACAGACTCGCGTACGTGAGCGCCGGCGTGCAGCGCCTGCTCGGAGTGAGCCCGGAGGCAGCCCTGCGAGAGCCTGTTCCGTTCCTCCCGTACCTCTTCGCCGACGATCGAGCGGTCGTGGTGGCGAAGCTCGAGGAGTCGCGACGCGACATGACGATCCTCGACGTCGAGGTTCGCCTGGACGATGCGGGCGGCCCGCTGCGCTGGGCGCACATGTGCTCGGCGCCCCGACGGCTGCCAGATCACCGCACGCTCTGGGACGGGTTCCTGATCGACATCACGCGGCGCAAGCGGGCGGAGGAGGAACGCATCCGCCTCGAGGCCGAGCTCCGCCAGTCGCAGAAGCTGGGGGCGCTCGGCGCGCTGGCGGGTGGCGTGGCCCACGACTTCAACAACATCCTGACGGCCATCAAGGGCAACACGCAGCTCGCCATGGAGGACTTGCCGGCGGGACATCCGCTGCACGTGAGCCTGGCGGAGATCGCCGTGGCCAGCGAGCGTGCGGCCGAGCTGGTGCGCCGGATCCTCGCCTTCAGCCGCCAGCAGGACGTGAATCGCCGGTCGCAGCAACTCCGACCGCTCGTCGACGAGGCGCTGTCGCTGCTCCGCGCCACCCTGCCGGCGACGGTCCGGATCCGCGCCGATCTCACCGCCGAGATTCCAGCCGTGTCGACCGACGGCACGCAGATTCATCAGATCGTCATGAACCTGGGCGTGAACGCAGCCGACGCCATGGCGGAGCGGACGGGAAGTCTGGACGTTCGGCTGGACGCGACGATCATCGCGGCGGGCGCCAGCGGCCCTGCCGGCCTGAGCGAGGGGAGATACGTCCGGCTCTCGGTCCGCGACGACGGTCGCGGCATGGACAGGGCGCTGCTGGCGCGGATCTTCCAGCCGTTCTTCACGACCAAGCCGCCCGGTGCGGGCACCGGTCTCGGCCTGTCCCTGGTCCAGGACATCATGAAGGGCCACGGCGGCGCGATCGCCGTCGACAGCGTGCCGGGCAAGGGCACGGAGTTTCACCTCTACTTCCCCGCGGTCGACGCGGCCGCCGCTGACGAGCCGGCGGCCGCGCCCATCGTCCTGCGCGGGAGAGGCGAACGCGTCCTGTACGTCGACGATGACAAGGCGCTCGTCTTGCTGATCACTCGAATGCTGTCTCGCCTCGGCTATCGCGTCACCGGTTTCACCGACCCCCTGGAGGCCCTCAACAGCTTCCGCTCGCACCCGGGCGACTTCGACGTGGTCGTCACCGACGTCACCATGCCCGGCCTGGCGGGGCCGGAGCTCGCCCGAGAGCTCCTCGCGGTTTGTCCTGGCCTGCCGATCATCTTGACGACGGGGTTCGTCGGTCCAGAAGACGGCGACCTGACGCGGCGGGCCGGCGCCCAGCAGCTGATCCTCAAGCCGAACACGATCGACGAGCTCGGTGCCGTCCTGCACCGGCTCCTGTCCGCGCCGGCCAGCGCGGCGGGCACCGCGGAATCCGACTGAGGGGCATGCGCGGCGCGGAACGACGACAGGGCCGGTTCGCGACTCACCACCCCCAGCGGGCGCCGAGGTCGACCGCGAGCCACGGGCCGGTGGTGCGCACCTCGGCGGCGGCGCTCGACTCGACGTCGCTCCTGATCCCGATGAGCGCGGCGCCGGCCTCGCCGGCCGCGTAGAGCTCCACTCGATCGATGATCGCGCAGCGCGCGCTGGCGGCGGCGAACGGCCCGACGGTGGGGCCGGTGAACGACGAGCCCACCACCGAGCGATCGGCCGGCACCCCGGTGAAGCGGACGACGCCGAGGCGCGCGCCCGGGCCGCCGGCGAGCCGGAAGCGACCCCACGACCGGCCGAGGTCGAGCGAGACGCCGACGCTGCCGGCCAGCACCGACACGTGGCCCAGCATCGCCTCCCGGCGGCCATACTCGAAGATCGCGTCGGCCGAGAGCATTCCGAGGCCGGAGATGCGGATGCCGGCGCCCTGCATCCGCGCGGCGGGCGCGAACGTGGCGCGCCCGATCGCGCCGATCCCCGCGAATCGGGGGATCGGGCCGGTGTCGATCGAGCTCCCGGCCGGGCGCGGCGCGCTCGACGGTGGCGGCTCACCGGTCGATGGCTGGCGAGAGTGCCTCGACGACGGCGCGACCGGTCCGGGCGGCATCCAGTCTGCCGGCTCGCGGAAGGTCAGCCGGGCGGCCGCTCCTCCGGCCACGACCAGCGCCGCGACCTCGGCGACGGCGAGAGCCAGGTAGCGCTCGCGCGAGCTGGCCGGCACCTCGGCGAGCGGAAACCGGCGCCTGATCCGTTCGCCGGCCCCGCTCCAGCCGCCGGTGAGCTCGACCGTCTGGTCGCGGCAACTCACGCTCAGCGCGAGCTCGCCTCCGACCGGGTCGCGATCGCGATCGCGCAGCACCGCCTCCACCTCGATGGCGGCGAGTCGGCGAAGCGAATCGGCGCTCAGCTCGCGGCAGCCGTCGACCGCGATCTCGACGGTGGCGTCGAGCTCGGGCGTGTCGGCTCCCGAGGGGTCGGCGGCGGCCGGCCGCGACGAGATCGCGACCAGCGCGACCAGCGCGGCGACGCGGCTGGCGACGCGGCCGCGTCTCACGGCAGCCCCGCCAGCTGGCGCACCCGCTCGGTTCGGTAGCCGTCGGGATAGCGCTGCAGGTAGGCGCGCGCTCGATCTCGCGCCTGCGCGGCGTCACCGGCCCGGTGCCAGGCCTCCACCTCGTGGGCCAGCGCGTCCTCGGCCAGCCGGCCGCGGCTGTCGAGCTCGGCCGCGCGGGCGAAGGCGCTCGCCGCCAGACGCGGCCGGCCCAGCTCCTCGAGCAGGATGCGTCCGCGCGTGAACGCGGCCAGACCGGCCTCGGGCGCGCGGGCATACTCGGTGGCGACGCGCTCCAGCAGCATCACGGCGCGCTCGGGATCGCCGGCGGCGCGCGCCGCGTCCACCTCCGTGAGGAGTCGGTCGACCGAGGCCAGCTCCGCCGGGCTGGGGCGCGGTCGCGGCCGCGCCGGCGGCGCCTGCCGCGGTGCGAAGCGCCGGCGCGCGCCCTCCACCAGGACGATCTCCTCGCCCTCGACCCAGACCTGCACCGGCCCGCGCACCGCGGCGAGCTCGATGGCGTCCCCTGCGCGCGAGGCCGAGAAGACCCAGGCCTGCACCGTGATCGCGACCGAGCCGGCACGCAGCTCGAGCCGGCGTGGACTTGCCGTGACGGCCTCGAAGCGGGCCGCGCCGGCGACGAGGTCGACCGAGGCTGGAGCGCCCGCGTCGCGGCCCGACCGCCTCACCCGGACGTCAGCGTCGCGACTCTCCGCGACGACCGAGAAGCCGGTGACCGCGGGGGCGCGCGGCGTCCCGGCAGGCGCCTGCCTCGACGCCGGCATCGGCAGCGGCGGCTGCATGCGCTGTGGCTGCGGCCGGGTGTGCGGTCGATCGATCGCGACACCGCCCGGGCCGGCCGCGAGCCGGCCGCCCAGCGCCGCGAACAGCGCGATCGCGGTCACCGCCAGCGCGAGCCCCAGGGCGCGGCGGCGCCGCCGGAGCCGGCTGCGCCCGCGCACCATCAGCGCGCTGGTCCTCGAATCGCTCCACTCGATCGTGAGCCGGGCGCGGGCCGCCTCCAGATCGCGCATCGGTTCACGCGTCATCGCGGATCTTCTCCATCACGAGGGCATGGGCCAGCTCGACCCGCCGCTTGATCGTGGACACCGAGCAGCAGCAGAGCTCGGCGATCGTCTGCAGGTCCTCGCCATCCAGATGGCGCAGGCTCCACGCCACGCGCAGGTCGGCGCCCATGTCGTCGAGCGCGCGGAACACGGCCGCCAGGAGCTGCCGCTCGACGGGCGTGGCTCCCGCATCGGCCACCTCGAGGTAGTCCTCGTCGCGGTCGAAGCCGAGATAGCGGAGGAGGCGGCGCCGCCGCAGCTGGCCGCGCGCCTTGCGCACCGCGATGGCGGCCAGCCAGGGCCTGACCGCCTCGCGGTCGCGCAGCTGGCGGAGGCCGAGCAGCGCCGCCTCGAACACGTCCTGCACCAGGTCGTCGACCTCGTCCCGCCGCCCGAGCAGCCGGAGCCCGATGCGGGCCACGTACGGCGCGTAGCAGCGGAACAGGTCCTCGATGTCGTCGGTCAGCGAGGGCTCGAGCGCCACGGCCAGGCTCGGTCGGGGGGCGACGTCGTGCAGGCGGGAGGTCACGCGCAGGTCCGCCGTCACTCGCAGTCGAGGTCGACCTCGTAGAGCGGCGGCCCCAGCAGCTGGAACGACGAGAACAGCGGCCAGGCCGACCCGATGTCGTCGAGCCATTGCTGCGCCGCCGGGCCGAGGCGCGGGAACTGGACCGCCATCGAGACCGAGCCCTCGGTCGCCGGCTCGACGTAGGCGTGCTCGTCGTTGATCGTGAGCGACAGCTCCGGCTCGGTGACCGGCACGGAGGTCTTCTCGCCGGGGGCCACCTCGGCCACGACCACAGGAGTCCCGGGATCGCCGTCGAAGCTGTCCATGCCGACCGGCTGGCAGGGGCCCGCCTCCGGCCAGGCCAGGAGCTTCATCGGGTCGGACGAGAGGTTCCAGAGCACCAGGGTGCCGCCCTCGGCAGGAGCGGAGTAGCTGACGACGTCGAGCGCGAAGTCGTCACGCTCGCCGATCGAGGTGAGCACATAGCCCGGGCCGGTCTCGAAGTCGACCGAGTCGAAGGTGACGGTCGGCTCGTCCGCGTAGCCGAACGGCTCCGGATCGCTGTCGCCGGTGTGGAACTTCTCGAAGATGGAGATGTCGTGGGTGCCGGGGGTGACTCCGGTGTAGGCGTCGATCGAGCTGGTCGGTTCGGCGGCGGCCCCGGCCACGTCGTCGACGAAGATGTCGTACGGGCGGTACTGGGCCTGCAGCCCGTCCTCGAGCTCCATGTGGATCAGGGCGAAGTGGATGGGTCCATCGGCGACGCCACCACCTCCCGGGGCTCCGTCGTCACCGCCATCCGTGCCTCCATCGCCTCCGCCATAGGCGGGTCTCAGGAGGAAATCCTCGCCGCCGTTGTCGACGGTGCAGGCCGGCGTCGCCACCGCCAGGACCACGGCGAGCAGCGCATTCCTTGGATCGCTGGGCATCATGTTCGTGTGGACTCCCTTTTCGGTACGAGTGAGATGACCAACCGGCCGAGCGCTCGCCTGGTTTCGCTCTCGTAGTGCGTCTCGCGGGGCGCGACAGCTCAAACGTGCCCGCCCTCACAGCGCTGCGCTCCCGGGCGCCCGCCGGGAGCGTCTCGGGGAACGAACGCCGCGCCACACGCGAGTGCGGACCGACCGACCTCTCGAGATGACCGGCGGTCGAGGCCGGCGCGAACCGGCAGCGTGGCATATTCCGGTGCGCGGTGACGACCGGACCGGACCTCGACATGTCCACGAGCCAGACCATCGCGGTCGTCGGGCCCGGCGCCATCGGGTGCGTGGTCGGCGCGCGCGTGGCCTCGAGGACGGCGCACCACGTCACGCTGTGCGGGCGCCAGGTGTTCGACTCGGTCGAGGTCGATGCCCCGGATGGCCAGGTGTCGGCCGCGCTGCGCCCGTTGCTCGATCCACGGAAGGCGTCGCCGGTCGACTGGGTGCTGTTCGCGGTCAAGTCACACCAGACGGTCGGCGCGGCGCCCTGGCTGGCGGCCCTGGTCCGCCCCGGGACGACGGTCGCGATCCTCCAGAACGGAGTCGAGCACGCGGACCGTCTGGCGCCGTACGTCGACCGGTCGCAGCTCTTGCCGGTCATCGTGCTGTGCCCGGCGGTCGCGGTCGCTCCCGGTCGGGTGGTCCAGCGCGCCCCCGCCGAGCTGGTCGTGGCCCCGTCGTCCGCCGGCCACGAGTTCCGGGCGCTGCTCGCGGACACCGCCATCACGGTGACGATCGCCGATGACTTCGTCAGCGCCGCGTGGCGCAAGCTCTGCTCCAACGCGGCGGCGGGCGCCATCACGGCGCTGACCGGCAAGCCCGTGAACGTGACGCGGCGGCGCGATGTCGCGGAGCTCGCCCGCGGTCTCGTCGAGGAGTGCATGGCGGTAGGCCGGGCCGAGGGAGCGCGATTTCCACCTGACTTCGTCGACACCCTGCTGGACGCGTGGCGATCGGCCGGGCCCGACGCCACCACGTCCATGCTCCAGGACCGGCTGGCAGGCCGCCCGCTCGAGTACGACGCCCGAAACGCCGTCGTGGTCCGCACCGGCGAGCGCCACGGCATCGCAACACCCCTGAGCCGCGCGGTGGTCGCCCTGCTCGCCGCCCTGCACTGACCGCGGCGCCGACGCGCTCGTCGCCGGCGCCGCCCGTCGGAATGATCCGGCCGCGTGAGCGCGGGCGTCGGCCTCGTGCTCTGCCTTCCTATTGACAGTCGATAGGTCGCCCGGTAGGCTCGCTCCTGAAGACACTCGATAGGAGGAGATCGATGGTGTCCCGCGTCGCTCGAAGAACGTCCCTGGCCCTCGCGGCGCTCCTGGCTGGTGTGGTGCTGGTCGCCGCGCCGATGCTCCTGACGCCTCGCTCTGCGCGAGCCGAGCCCGGCTCCTCGGCGCCGCCCGCCGCCGCGTCGGTCCTGGAGCTGAAGAACCTCATGACCGGCCCCGAGTACGTCGCTGCCGGTCTCGAGAAGCTGTCGGCGCCGGAGCGGGTGCTGCTGGACGACTGGATCGGAAGGCTCGTGGTGCGGCTCTTGACCGCCCGCCAGAGGCGGGACTGCCAGTCTCCGATCGAGAGCAGGATCGATGGCGAGTTCGAGGGATGGACCGGCCGCACGGTCGTCCAGCTGGAGAACGGACAGGTCTGGAGGCAGCGCAGCGCGACCGAGCGCTACGCCTACCGCGTGTCGCCGGCGGTCCAGGTCCATCGCTCGGCGTCCGGCTGTCACATGAAGGTGGACGGAGTCGCGGAGGAGGTCCCGGTCGACCGGCTGTGGTAGCCGGGCGGCGGGCGCGGGCCGCCTCGCTCCTGTTGACACTCGATAGGTCCGGCAAGTAGTCTCCTGAAGACGTTCGATGGGAAGGCGCTCGTGTCCCGACCCAGACCCGACCTCCTGCAGGGCACTCTCGACCTTCTGGTCCTGAAGACGCTCGACCTCGGTCCAAATCACGGACTGGGCATCGCGCGCCGGATCGAGCAGGTGACCAGGGGGACATTTCATCCGCAGCCGGGCT
>Ga0126377_10000476_pt1 | contig 24257 bp, 18 predicted proteins | sample PanSoiMetPlot_22_FD_92647 | JGI IMG/M metagenome (GOLD analysis project Ga0126377, IMG submission 92647) | Tropical forest soil microbial communities from Panama - MetaG Plot_22 | ecosystem: Environmental > Terrestrial > Soil > Tropical forest > Bulk soil | place: Panama | collected 2016-02-17 | reverse complement strand
GCTGGGCATGACGTCACCGGCGTACACCTTGCGCTGTCGCGGAATCCGCAGACCTACCGCTCCGGCGCGCGCGGCTGCTGCACGCTGGAGGACGCTCGCGACGCTCGGCGCGCCGCTGACGTGATCGGCATCCCGTTCTACGTCTGGGACATGGCCGACCAGTTCCACGCCGACGTGGTGGACGACTTCGTCGCCGAGTACGCCGCCGGCCGTACCCCCAATCCCTGCGTCCGCTGCAACGAGAAGATCAAGTTTGCCGCGGTGCTGGACCGCGCGATCGCCCTGGGGTTCGATGCCGTGGTGACCGGCCACCACGCGCGTCTCGGTGCGGACGGCCTGCTAAGGCGCAGTGTGGACCTGGGCAAGGATCAGTCTTACGTGCTCGCGGTGCTGACCCGCGACCAGCTTGGCAGGTCGATGTTTCCGCTCGGGGAGTCCACCAAGGCGCACGTGCGCGCCGAGGCGGCGGAGCGTGGCCTCGCGGTCGCCGAGAAGCCGGACTCGCACGACATCTGCTTCATCGCCGACGGCGACACCCGTGGCTTCCTCAACGCGCGGCTCGGCGCGTCGCCGGGCGACATTGTCGACGACGCGAGCGGCCAGGTGCTCGGCCGACATGCCGGCGCACACGGATTCACCATCGGCCAGCGCAAGGGGTTGCGCCTGGATCGACCCGCTCCGGACGGACGTCCGCGCTACGTGCTGTCGATCACGCCGGTCACCAACACCGTGACGGTGGGTCCCGCCGAGGCACTCGACGTGGACGTCGTGACCGCGGAGCGCGCGGTATGGACCGGCATCGCGCCGTCCGACCAACCCGTGCCCGCCGAAGTGCAGATGCGGGCCCACGGCGAGACTACGTCCGCGATGGTGGCGGCCACGACGGACGGCAAGGTCGTGGCCACGCTTGATTCGCCGGTACGCGGAATTGCCGCCGGCCAGGCGATCGTGGCATACCGTCCGGATCCGGCGGGCGACATCGTGCTCGGCTCGGCCACCATCACGCGAGCCGACCGAGCCGTGCGAGCCGACCGAGCCGTTCCCGCGGCGTCGTGACCGAGCCCGATTCGCGCTCTGACGCGGGCCCGTGGTCGCCGGGCGATCCGTGGCCATGGACGCCGGGCAGCGCGACCGGCATCGGCTCGTTGCCGGGCAGGGACATTCTCGAGGCGGTCAAGACCGTCCTCGGCGAGCTGCCGGACCTGCCCTACCTGCCGGAGCTGCCGGCGCGTGGCCCGGGTGCCGACATGGTCGGCCGGAGCGCCGGTCTGCTCGTCGACATGCCCGTCGAGCTCTACGCCGGCCGGTGGCGCACCGCCGCGCACGGCGGTGTCGACCTGCGGCGGGTGCGCGACATCTGGGAACGTGATCTCGACGCACTCACCGACGGCGCAGCGGACTTCGACGGACCGCTCAAGGTGCAGGCCGCCGGACCGTGGACGCTCGCCGCGTCGCTGGACCTGCCGATCGGTGGCCGGATGCTGCGTGACGCGGGTGCGGTCCGCGACCTGACGGCATCGTTGGCGGAGGGCATCGCGGCACACGTCGCCGAGCTGCGGACCCGGCTGCCGCACGCTCGGCTGCTGGTCCAGCTCGACGAACCGTCGCTGCCTGCGGTGCTGGCCGGACGCGTACCCACCGAAAGCGGGTACGGCATGCTGGCCGCGATCGAGGACACCGTGGTGACCGCGGCGCTGGCCGACGTCGTCTCGGCCGCCGGCGTACCCGTCGTCGTGCACTGTTGCGCGGCGGACGCACCGATCGATCTGTTCCGGGCGGTCGGCGCCTGTGCGGTGGCGATCGACCTCGATCTCGTCCGCGACCTGGATCCGTTGGCCGAGGCGCTCGATAGCGGACTTGGCCTCTTCGCGGGCGCCGTGTCGACCGATCCGAACGCTGCAGACCCGTCGTCGGCGGCGGTCGCAGACCGAATCAAGCGCCTGTGGCACACGCTCGGCTTCGCCACGAACCAGCTGCCCGATCAAGTGGTCGTAACGCCGGCATGCGGATTAGCCGAATTGTCGATGGTCCGGGCACAGAAAGTCACTACAGCGTGTCGGGAAGCCGGCCGCCGCCTCTCGGACGGCTGAAAATCCGAAAAAGGCGTCCCATAACCGTGGCGGACCTGTTGAGACCGCACCGGAATTCCGGCAGCATCGACGCGACCCCCATCCGACGGGAGCAGCAGGGTGCATCCGCGATCGGCCGATGAACGCGGCCGTCGGCGACATCCGCCCAACCGTCCGCCTCGGCATCCCGCCGATGAGTACGGGACAGCGGACCGGCCTCGTGGCCCCGAGGGCGACTACTCTTCGTACTTGCCGCAGTACGGTTCGCCGCGACCCGCGTCAGACCAGGGCGCCTGGGGGCCGATACCGGACGACGTGCCGCGACTGCCGCCACCGCTCACTGTGACGGCGACCGGAACGATTCCCCGCGTACGCCTGCCCGACGGTCCCGACCGTCGCCCACTCCCACGCTGGCACCGTGACCCGGAGGCGCCGGCCGCGCTGCACCACGAGTACGTCGGCGACTGGGGCTATCAGCCCGTGGTGCCCGAGCAGGTCGACGGGGGCGCCCGCGTCTTCCTCAAGGTGCTGTTCTGGTTCATGGCGGCGGTGTCGGTCGAGTTGTGGTGGCTCGACACGCCGTCACACTCGGTGCACGGTACGGCCGCGATCCTCACCGAGAGCGGTCGCGTCACCGGCATGATCGCGGGCTACGTACTGCTGGTCCAGATCGTCCTCATGAGCCGGGTGGACTGGTTGGAACAATGGATCGGCGCGCATGACCTTCTCGGGTGGCACCGGGCACTAGGTAGCGCGCTGTTCTTCCTCGTCATCGCGCACGTCGTGCTGATCACGCTCGGATACGCGGGCCAAGCAGACATCAGCGTCGTCGCGCAGACCGCACAGCTGTGGACGTCCTTCGCGGCGATGATCAGCGCGTACATCGCGACCTTCATCCTGATCGCGATCGCGGCGATGGCGATCCGGGTGGTACGCCGGCGGATGCCCTACGAGCTTTGGTACTACCTGCATCTCGGCAGCTATCTCGTGTTGTTGCTGAGCTACGGGCACCAGTTCGCGGACGGTCAGGAGCTGTCGTCGAACGGGTTCGGGCGATGGTACTGGCGGTCGCTCTACGTCGTCGTCGTGGCCTGCATCATCTCCGGCCGCATCATCCGGCCGATCACGTTGAACATGCGGCACCGGCTGCGCGTCGCCGAGATCGTGCCGGAGTCGAGCGACATGGTCTCGGTCTACATCAAGGGGCGCCGCCTCGAGGACCTCAACGCACGCGCCGGTCAGTATTTCCGGTGGCGCTTCATGGCTCGGCGGTGCTGGTGGCAGGCACACCCGTTCTCGCTCTCGGCGGCGCCCAACGGTCGGTGGCTTCGGCTGACGATCAAGGTGGTCGGCAACCACACCGCGGACCTGCGCGAGCTGCGGCCCGGCGTGCCGGTCATCGTGGAAGGCCCCTGGGGGATCTTCACCGCGGAGCAGCGCCGTCGGCCAAGCGCGCTGCTCATCGCCGGCGGCAGCGGCATCGCGCCGATCCGCGCACTGCTCGAGGAGCTGCCGTCCGGAACGATCGTGCTCTACCGGGCGCGTACCCGCGAAGACGTGATCTTCGCCGAGGAGCTGGAGTGGCTCGCTCAAAAGCGTGGCGCGACGCTCTGGTATGTGCTCGGCGCCCGCGACGACCAGGGTCCGCGACGTGCGTTCTCGCCGAGAGGCATGCGCGAACTCGCGCCGGATGTCCGCCATCGCGATGTCTACCTGTGCGGTCCGCCGGGCCTGGTCGAGGCGTCGCTGGCCGCGTTGCGGCGGCTGCATGTGCCGCGGCGCCAGATTCACATGGACCCGTTCGAGTTCTGACCTCGAGCCGGCCGGACATCGGCTGGAACTAACGACTTCGGCTCGACCCGGAGCAACGCAAGACGAAGGAGGCGCAACGTGCGGCGATCGGTCGCGTTCGTGTTGGGCACCCTCACCGGAACGTCGCTACTCGTGGGCGCGAAGTTCGGCACCCACGCCCATGGCAGCGCGGCCGGCGGGGACAGCGCGGCGGCCGCGGTCGTCGCCGGGGGTGCGGTCGTCACCGGTGGATCAAAGGCGGCCGCCCCGACCGCCTCGGGTCACCCGGCGAAACCGGGCGCGAGCGCCACCCCGGGCGGTGCGCCAAGCGGAACGCCCACCGGCACCACGCCGGCACCCGGACACACCACGTCGAAGCCGACGTCGAAGCCGACGCCCACCCCGACGCCGACCCAGACTCAGACCGGACCAGCGGATGGCACGTACAAGGCGTCCGCGTCGGTGGACGGCGGCCATTACGGCACGCTGTCGATGACCGTCACGATCTCCGGGCACCGGATCACCGCGGTGTCGGCCAGCGAGTCCAATCCGACCGAGTCGAAGTGCTACCGGTCGGCGTGCCCGAAGCTGACGTCCGAGGCGTTGAGCGCGCAGAGCGCAAAGATCTCCGCGGTATCCGGCGCGACGTACACGTCGGCGGCGTACAAATCGGCGCTCCAGGCCGTGCTGAACGCGGCGTAGGCATAGCGTCGTGCAAGTGGGCGGGCGGTGGCACGCCGTCGAGTTCATCATGGGCACGGCGATCACTCTCGATGTTGTCGAGCCGCCGGATGGGGTGGACGTCGACGAGCTGTCGCGTTCGGTGTTCGAGTGGTTCACCGAGGTGGACGCTCGGTTCAGCACGTTCAAATCGGACAGTGAGGTGTCGCGGCTGGGCCGCGGCGAGGTCGCGGCGTCCGACATATCGCCGGACATGCGCCACGTGCTGGACGCGTGCGACGTGTTGCGGTCCGAGACGAACGGGTATTTCGACGCGTACGCCACCGGGAGCCTGGACCCGTCCGGCTATGTGAAGGGCTGGTCGGTGCAGGTCGCCTCGGACCGGCTGCTTGCGGCCGGCGTCCCGAACCACTGCGTCAACGCCGGCGGCGACATCCGGGTGCGCGGTCACGGGCCGGACGGCACGCCCTGGCGGATCGGCATCCGGCATCCGTGGCAGAAGTTGAAGGTTGCTTGGGTGCTCGCCGGCGACGACTTGGCGATCGCGACCTCGGGTACGTACGAGCGCGGCTTTCACGTGATCGATCCGTACCGCGGCGTGCCGGCCGCCGACCTCGCCTCGGTGACGGTCGTCGGTGCGGACCTGGCGCGCGCCGACGCGTACGCGACCGCGGCGGTCGCCATGGGGCCCCGCGCCCTCGACTGGCTCGCCGGACTGGCCGACCACGAATGTGCCGTGGTGACCAGTGACGGCGCGGCGTTTACGTCGGCCGGCCTCCCGGTCGTGCCGGCCGACGACATCGGCGCGGCACCGTCGACCGGAGCTGGCTCAACCGGTGTAATTGGGGCCGATGGCACCGAGGGACCACCCGTTTACTGACCGGCGAGTGTCAGGGTGACGCGATAGTTTTCAATCATGAGCGCGAAGGCCGACTTGTCTCCTGAGAGCGCGGCCGGCGGCGGGGCAGCCGGTGACGTTGCCAGCGCCACCGTGACGCCCGAGCAGGTCGCCGTGACGCCCGAACAGGAGGCGCGCGCCGGACGAGAGCCGACACCGGATGCGCGTGCTCGGCACGCCGCGCTCGCCGCCGAGGTCGACCAGCATCAATATCGCTACTACGTGCTGGACCAGCCGACCGCGTCGGACGCCGAATATGACGCCTTGATCCGGGAGCTGACCCGCATCGAGGAGGAGTTCCCGGCACTGCGGACGCCCGACTCGCCCACCCAGCGCGTCGGCGGCGGCGACTACTCGAACATGTTCGCCTCGATCACGCATGCCGAGCCGATGTTGAGCCTCGGCAACGTGTTCCGCGACGACGATCTGGCCGCCTGGGCGGCGCGCATCGAGCGGGACGCCGGTGGTCCGGTGCACTTCCTGTGTGAACTGAAGATCGATGGGCTCGCCGTCAATCTGACCTACAAGAACGGTCGGCTCGTGTCGGCGGCCACCCGGGGCGACGGGAAGATCGGCGAGGACGTGACCGCCAACGTACGAACCATGCGCGACGTACCGGACCGGTTGCGCGGCGACGACCTCCCGGAGCTCGTCGAGATCAGAGGCGAGGTCTACTTCCCGTTGGCCGCCTTCGCCGATCTCAACGCATCGCTGGTGGCCGCCGGCGAGAAGCCATACGTGAACCCGCGCAACTCCGCCTCCGGGAGCTTGCGCAACAAGGATCCGCGCGAGACGGCGAAGCGACCGCTGCACATGATCGTGCACGGCATCGGCGCCCGACGCGGCTTTGCTGTCACGTCGCAATCGCAGGCATACGAGGCCATCAAGCGCTGGGGACTGCCGACCAGCGACCGCTGGCGAGTCGTCGACGACGTCGCGGCGGTGCGCAGATACGTCGCCGACTACGCCACCAAACGCCACTCGCTCGAGCACGACATCGACGGCGTCGTCGTGAAGGTGGACGAGGTGTCGATCCAGCGCCGACTCGGATCCACGAGCAGCGCGCCGCGCTGGGCGATCGCGTATAAATATCCGCCGGAAGAGGTGAATACCAAGCTGATCGCGATCCGGCTCGGCGTCGGCCGCACCGGTCGCATCACGCCGTTTGCGGAGTTGGAGCCGGTGCACGTGGCGGGTTCGACGGTCACGTTCGCCACCCTGCACAACGCAAACGAGGTCAAGCGCAAGGGCGTGTTGATCGGCGACACGGTGGTGGTGCGCAAGGCCGGCGACGTGATCCCGGAGATCCTCGGCCCGGTCGTGGATCGGCGCGACGGCACCGAGACCGAATTCGTGATGTCCGCGTCCTGCCCGTCGTGCGGCACTGCACTCGCGCCGGCGAAGGAGGGCGACGTCGACATCAGGTGCCCGAACGCCCAGCATTGTGCCGCTCAGATCCGCGAGCGTGTCTATTACCTCGCCAGCCGCAACGTGTTCGACATCGAGGCATTGGGCTACAAGGCCGCGGCCGCACTCGTCGACGATCACATCATCACCGACGAAGGCGATCTCTTCGCGCTGGACGAGCACAAGCTCGGGCAGAGCGAGTTCTTCACCAATCAGGACGGTTCGCTCTCGGCCGGCTCGGTTCGCCTGCTGTCCATGTTGGCCGATGCGAAGCAGCGTCCGCTCGCGCGCGTCATCACCGCGCTCTCGATCCGGCACGTCGGTCCGACCGCGGCCGTCGCGCTCGCGCGCGAGTTCGGCTCGCTCGCGGCGATCGCGGCGGCGAGCGTCGAGGAACTGACTCGCGCGGACGGCGTCGGACCGACAATCGCGCACGCCTTGGTCGAGTGGTTCGCGGTCGACTGGCATCGCGAGATCGTAGACAAGTGGCGAGACGCGGGCGTACGAACTGCGGAGGAGCGCGCCGAGACCGGTCCACGGCCACTGGAGGGGCTGACCGTCGTGGTCACCGGATCGCTGGTGGACTTTTCACGCGACGAGGCGACCGAGGCGATCGCGAGCCGTGGCGGCAAGGTCACTGGCAGCGTGTCCAAGAAGACGGGGTTCGTGGTGGTGGGGGAGTCGCCCGGGTCGAAATACGACAAGGCGGTCGAGTTGCGGGTCCCGATTCTCGACGAAGCGGGCTTTCGAGTGCTTTTGTCGGATGGACCGGACGCCGCGCTCGAACACACCAGCGACAGCTGACCGGATGTCGATGAAATCGCACAATGCCCGGTAATGTCTAACTTTGCATGGGCACGACGTTTTGTTTCGGGTAGATCTAGGCGTCGGGCGATTTACGCAAATCCTGCTGGTTCGGCCTATCGTATTGTTCCGGGTGCCTCGTCCGGCACCTGAGCGCGAGAAGCTGAACGGGCCGGCCCCGACGGGAGGCGACAATGTATTCGGCGGCGTTGCGTAATACTGCGCCACCGGAGCATGCCAAGGCGTTCTTCGGGTATGTGACGGCAGTCTGCGTCGTCGCACTCGCGCTCGTCATTCCGGCCATTCCGCAATTGCGGGACGTGCCGACACATTCGCCGGCGACGTACTGGTTGCTCGCGTTCCTCGCGGTCATCGCGGACCTGCGACCCTTCCCGCCGCCCGGCCGGCAGCGATCCGTGGTCTTCCCGTCCATCTGCTTCACCTTCGCGATCCTGCTGATGTGGGGCTTCGACGCGGCCGTCGTGGTGCAGACCGCCGCCGTCGTGGCATCCGCGGTGCGTTTGCAGCACCGTCCATGGCGAGCCGCGTTCAACGCCGCGCAGTATGCGATCTCGTTCGCGGCCGCGTCCGCCGTGCTGCACACCGCGGAGGGCATGCCGTTCGCGCCGGGCGGTCGTCCGGGCTGGCCGGACGTCGGAATCGCGCTCACCGCTGCGGCCGTGTGGTTCGTGGTGAACAACGTGCTCGTCACGACCGCCGTCGCCCTGCGATTCGGCGGCTCGTGGTGGCACGCGCTGCGGCGCAACCTCGCGGACGACGCGCTGACCACCGGATCACTGTTGCTGCTCGGCCCGGTGCTGGTCGGCACCACGCGTGCGAGCGCGGCGCTGATCCCGCTGGTGATCGTGCCGCTGCTCGCGGTCAACCGGATGGCGCGGCTGTCGAGCGAGCAGAACGAGGCGGTACGCACGGATCCGCTGACCCGCCTGGCCAACCGCAAGGCATTGCAGAGCGAGGTGGGCGAATACGTCGCGACCTGCCAGCACCGGTCATCCGTCGAGGGTCGCGAGCACCGGTTCGCGCTGATGATTCTCGACATCGACCGGTTCAAGTACGTCAACGACGCGCTAGGCCACGCGGTCGGCGACCGGCTGCTGGTGGAGATATCGCAGCGCATCGACCGCGCGGTGCCGGACGGCAACCTGGTCGCACGGCTCGGCGGCGACGAGTTCGCGGTGGTCGCGCCGGAGATCGACAATGTCAACGACGCGCGTTCCGCGGCTGGTGCGATCGCCGGCGTGCTGTCGGTTCCGGTTGTCCTGGACGGTATGTCGCTCGACGTCGGCGGCTCGATCGGCATCGCGATCTATCCGACGCACGGCGAGGACTTCGAAACGCTGCTGCGGCATGCGGACGTCGCGATGTACGACGCGAAGGCGCGCGGCGACGCGCTCGCGGTCTACGCACCTGAGGTCGACCACAACTCGCCGGACCGGCTGAGCCTGCTTGCCGATCTGCGTCGCGCGCTGGAGAACACCGACTCGAGCGAGGTGATGTTCTATTACCAGCCGCAGGTCGAGATGGCCACCGGCACGGTGACCGGCGTCGAGGCGTTGCTGCGCTGGCACCACCCGCATCGCGGGCTGGTGGATCCGGAGGAGCTGATCCGGGTCGCCGAGCACAGCGGTGTGATGCGCATGTTGACGCTGCGTGTCGTGGACGATGTGGTGGCGCAACTCGCGAAGTGGCGCGCGAACGGACTGGCGATGCGCGCGGCCATCAATGTGAGCGTGCGCGATCTGCACTCCGGGGAGGTGGTGGATCGGCTGGCCGAGCAACTCGGTCACTACAACATCGCGCCGGACCAGGTACAGATGGAGATTACCGAGGGCGCGCTGATGGCCGACCCGCGTCGCGTACTCGCAACACTGCAACGCCTCGCGCGGCTCGGCGTTGCGCTATCGCTTGACGACTTCGGCACTGGGTACTCGTCGATGCAGCACCTGCGCCGGCTGCCGCTGTCCGAAGTCAAGATCGACCGGTCGTTCGTGCTCGGCATGGCCGACGACCCGGACGACGAGGCGATCGTACGGTCGATGATCGACCTCGCCGGAGCGCTGAACCTCCGGGTCGTGGCGGAGGGTGTGGAGGACGACCGGACTCGACGCATGCTGGTCGCGTGCGGCTGCCACGTCGCGCAGGGATGGTATTACGCGCGCCCGATGCCGGCCGACGAACTCGCGTCGTGGCTCGCCCGCTACCGCCCGCCCGAGCAGTACGCGTGGCCGGCAACCGAGCCGCCCGAGGACGCCGCCTGACCGGTGGACACGCGCTATTGGTACGGCGCACCTGGGCGAGCTAAGCCGAGCGACGGCCAACCGGGCGAGCCAATAGACTCGATCGCGTCGGCCTCGTGGCACCCGCGTCGAGGCCTCGAATTCGCTCAACGGCTCGATACAGAAGGGTCCACAGATGTCGGCCATTTCACGCGCTGAGGTCGCGCACCTCGCGCGGCTCGCGCGGCTCGCCGTCACGGATGACGAGCTTGACGTCTTCTCGGGTCAGCTGGACGTGATCCTCTCGTCGATCGCCCGGATCCAGCAGGTGGCCGCCGCCGACATCCCGCCGACGTCGCATTCCGTCCCGCTCGTCAACGTGTTGCGCGACGACGTCGTGGTGCCGTGTCTGACGCGCGACGAGGCGCTCGCAGGCGCGCCGGACACCGCCGAGGACCGCTTCCGCGTGCCGCGGATCCTGGACGAGGAGTAGCCGTGAGCGAGTTGACCACGAAGACCGCCGCGGAGCTCGCTCGGCTGATCGCAACCGGCGAGGTGAGTGCGGTCGAGGTCGCCGGCGCGCATCTGGAACGGATTCGCGGCGTCGACCCTCAGGTGCACGCTTTCCTGCATGTCGACGAGGACGGTGCGCTCGCCAGCGCGGCCGCGGTCGACGCACGGCGCGTGGCAGGCGAACCACTCGGGCCGCTGGCCGGCGTACCCGTCGCGGTCAAGGACGTACTCGCGACCAAGGGCGTACCCACGACCTGCGGCTCGAGGATCCTGGAGGGCTGGCGGCCGCCGTACGACGCGACGCTCGTGGAACGGATGCGCGCCGCCGGTCTCGTCATCCTCGGCAAGACGAACATGGACGAGTTCGCGATGGGCTCGTCGACGGAGTATTCCGCGTACGGCCCGACGCACAACCCGTGGGACCTCGGCCGCATCCCGGGCGGGTCGGGTGGCGGCTCGGCCGCGTCGCTCGCCGCCTACGAGGCACCGCTCGCGATCGGCTCCGACACCGGTGGCTCGATCCGGCAACCGGGCGCCGTCACGGGCACCGTCGGCGCGAAGCCGACCTACGGCGGCACCTCCCGATACGGCTTGATCGCGTTTTCGTCCAGTCTGGACACGCCCGGACCGTGTGCTCGTACGGTGGAGGACGCGGCGTTGCTGCACGCGATCGTCGGTGGTCACGATCCCCGCGACTCGACATCGATCCCGGCACCCGTTCCGGACGTGGTCGGCGCGGCGCGGCAGGGTGCCACCGGTGATCTGAGCGGCGTACGGATCGGACTCGTCAGCCAGTTCAGTGGCGACGGCGCGGAACCCGGTGTGATGTCGGCGTTCCGCGATGCCGTGGACGCGTTCGCGAAGCTGGGCGCCGAAGTAATCGAGGTGTCGTGCCCACACTTCGAGTACGCATTGCCGGCCTACTACCTGATCGCGCCCAGCGAGTGCTCGTCCAACTTGGCGCGCTTCGACGGCGTACGGTTCGGTCTTCGGGCCGGCGACGACGGCGTACGAGCGCTCGAAGAGGTCATGTCGATCACGCGCGACAAGGGATTCGGGCCGGAAGTGAAGCGGCGCATCATCCTCGGTACGTATGCGCTCTCGTCCGGCTACTACGACGCGTACTACGGGCAGGCGCAAAAGGTCCGTACCCTCATCACCCGCGACTTCACCGCCGCGTTCGAGCAGGCCGATGTGCTCGTAGCGCCGACCACGCCGTTCGTGGCGTTCCCGTTCGGCGCGCGCACCGACGACCCGTACCAGATGTATCTCGCGGATCTGTTCACCATCCCGAGCAACCTCTACGGCGGCCCCGCGGTTTCGGTGCCGTGCGGGCTGTCCGAAGGTCTTCCGGTCGGCCTGCAGGTGATGGCTCCGACCATGGCCGACGACCGGATGTACCGGGTGGCCGCGGCGCTCGAGACGGCGATCCCGCCGCTCACGCCGCCCACATTGACCGCGTCGTGAGCGTCGCACCGGCCGCCGGGCCGAGCGCGGCGGCGAAGAAACTGGGCATCAAGGTCGGCACGCGCGCGGTCGTGCTGAACGCGCCGGACGGTGCGATCGGCAAGCTCGAACCGCTGCCGGACGGGGCGAGCGTGACACCGCGTGCCACCAAGAACGCCGGAGACGTGGTGGTGCTCTTCGCGCCCGATTCGGCCGCGGTGCGTGCCTGGCTGACCAAGGCGGTCGACGCGGGCAAGCCGCGCGGCCTGCTGTGGGTCTGCTATCCGAAGGGCGGCAAGAAGGCGGGTACCGATCTCAACCGCGACCTCCTGTGGGCACAGCTTGGCGAGCACGGGCTGACCGGAGTAACGCTGGTCGCGTTCGACGACACATGGTCGGCGATGCGCTTCCGGCCGGCCGACGAGGTCGGCACCTGACACGGTTCCGGACACACCCGTACCGGCCAAAAGCCCAGCCGTACCCGCCAAGATCGTGAGTTACCGCGGACGCCAACCCGGGTCGCGACCGAAGCCGGCCAGCAGCCGGTCCTGAGGGTCGTCGCCAGACGACGACATGCGGGGGCCGATCGCACCGCCCTCGCGGTACATCGCCTCCCGATCGGCGAACCAGTCCGCCACCGCGGCCACCACCTCCGGATCAAAGCGCCGGTCGCCGTCGGTCGCCGCGGCCAGGTCCCACCCGTGGATCAGGTGGTCGGCGGCGAGTTGGTAGAGGTATTCGCCGGCCGGAACGTCACCGAACGACAAGTGGACGATCTTGGAGGTGTCGATGCGGGCCGACGAGTCGACCGCCTCGCGGCTCGCCGACGCGAACGCGCCGACCGGATCCGCGCCGAGCAGATCCCCCTCGTAGCGATCGCCGATCTCGGCCACCGTCGCGCCCTCCAGCATCGGCGCGGTCCACTTGTTCTCGTAGGTCAAGTGGTTCACGAGCGCTCGTACGTTCCAGTCGGCGCACGGCGTCGGCGCGGTCCACGCGCCGGAGCCGGCGGTGTCGATTCCGTCGACGCGCGCGGCGAACTCGCCGACCGCCCGGCGGTGAAGTTCGGTGACATCCATGACCGACAGTGTGCCCCCGATCACCGCACGGCCGCATCGATACCGGCGTCGGAGCACCTTCGGCGCGCCGCCCTCGGCGGCCGGCGACCGGCCTGCCGATCGGGCCACTACGCTTGATCCCGTGAGTACGACGAGCGTGTCCACCACGTACGAGGACGCCACGGGCCGCTACGAACCCGTTATTGGGCTCGAGACGCACGTGGAACTCGGCACCGTGACGAAGATGTTCTGTGGCTGCCCGACCGATTTCGGCGCCGAGCCGAACACCCAGATCTGCCCGGTGTGCCTCGGCCTGCCCGGCTCACTGCCGGTGGCAAACCGGGTCGCGATCGAGGCGACCATCCGGATCGGTCTCGCGCTCGGCTGCACGATCGCGTCGTGGTGCCGGTTCGCGCGGAAGAACTACTTCTACCCGGACATGCCGAAGAACTTCCAGATCAGCCAGTACGACGAACCGTTGTGCACGAACGGCTTCCTGGACGTCGACGTGGACGGCGAGACGGTGCGGGTCGGCATCGAACGCGTGCACCTGGAGGAGGACACCGGCAAGACGCTGCACATCGGCGGCGCCACCGGTCGCATCCACGGCGCCACCGAGTCGCTCGTCGACTACAACCGCGCCGGCATCCCGCTGGTGGAGATCGTCACCAAGCCGGTGCCCGGCACCGGTGCGATGGCTCCAGAGGTCGCGCGCGCGTACGTCACCGAGCTTCGCGACGTGATCCGGGCACTGAACGTCTCCGACGTACGCATGGAGCAAGGCTCGTTGCGCTGCGACGTCAACACTTCGCTGAACCGGCCGGGCGAGGCATGGGGCACGCGTACCGAGACGAAGAACGTGAACTCGCTGCGCAGTGTCGAGCGCGCGGTACGCAGTGAGATCCTCCGCCAGGCCGCCGTACTCGACGCCGGTGGGCGGATCATCCAGGAGACGCGCCACTTCCACGAGGAGACCGGCGAGACGACAAGCGGCCGCAGCAAGGAAGAGGCGACCGACTACCGATACTTCCCGGAGCCGGACCTCGTCCCGCTCGCTCCCGACGCAGCGTGGGTCGAGGAGTTGCGTGCGACGCTGCCCGAGCTGCCGCGCGACCGGCGCCGACGGCTGTGCGCCGAGTGGGGACTGTCCGAGTTCGACATGCGGTCGGTGGCCAACGCGGGCGCCGTCGGGTTGATCGAGGCGACGGTCGCCGCGGGCACTACGCCGGACGCGGCGCGCAAGTGGTGGCTGGGCGAGCTGGCGCGCCACGCGAACGCCACGAACACCGACCTCGACGCGCTCGGCGTCGCGCCGGCCGACGTCGCCGAGCTGCAGGGGCTCGTGGATGACGGGAAGCTCACCGACAAGCTCGCACGGACCGTGCTCGAGGGCGTGATCGCCGGCGAGGGTACGCCGACCGAGGTGATGACCGCGCGCGGCTTCGAGGTCGTCTCGGATACCGGTGCGCTGACCGTGGCGATCGACGCGGCCATCGAGGCGAACCCGGACGTCGCGGCGAAGGTACGCGACGGCAAGGTACAGGCGGCCGGCGTACTCGTCGGCGCGGTCATGAAGGCAACGCGCAACCAGGCCGACGCGAAGACCGTTCGCGAGATGATCCTGGCGCGGCTTTCGGCGTAGCCGCCGGCTCGCCGCGCCGGCCGGCGCAACCGCTGTCGGGAGTACTACTGGCCGTCGGTTGGGCTCGACGACGAGCCGGACGGCGTCGGCAACGGCGGCGCGGTCGGCGGCGTATCGAACGCGATCACGTGCCGGTCCAGCGTGACCTGCGATTCGCCGGTGCCGCCGAGCGTGATCTCGTCGTACGCCTGCAGGGTGTGGGTGGTGTCGAAGTAGAGCACGGACATCTCGAGCGGCGTCGGCGTCTCGCCCTGCAGGCCACGCAGCCCGGCACCGCCGGTCGAACCCTCCACGAGCATCAGCGTCTTCTGCTCGCCGGCCACCGGCGGTAGGAATTCGGTCTCCCGGTGGTGGAGGTGTCCGGCGAGCACGAGTGGCACCGTGCCGGACAGCGGCGTCGCGGACGCCGGATCATGTACCAGCGCGATGTTCACCGGTGTGGCGTTCGCGCTGATGGTGTCCGCGAGGATCTGCCCGGACGCGAGCACCGGATCGGCTGGTGAGTTCGGTGGTGCTTCGTTCTCGATCGACTTGTCCGGCGTGAAGCGGGGGTCGCCGATGCCGGCGATCGTCAGCCCCTTGACCGTCACGACGTTGTTCTCCAGCACGATCGCGTTGCGCTGCCGGGCCACCGCGCGCGCGGTCGTCTCGGAGTCATGGTTGCCGCGGATGTAGACGTAGGGGACGCCGAGCTTGCCGATCGGGTCGACGAACGAGGACTCCATCGGCGTACCCCAGTCGTTGATGTCCCCGGTGTCGATCACGAGATCGATATGGAATTGGCTGACCGCGGTCGAGATCACCGACCATGCGGCCGGGTTGAGGTGCAGATCGGAGATGTGCAGCACGCGGATCGTGTCCGGACTCGGCTGGAAGACCGGCAGCGTGCTGACCGTCGAATAGAGCCGGCTCACGTTCGCGACCAGGCCTTGCAACTCGACGCGGTACGCGTCGAACTGGTTCGCGATCGTCCGTGCGTCGCCGACCACGGCCGGCGCGTTTGCGAGCAGGCCCTGGTAGGTCGGCTCCTCGATGGCCTGTGGGCGGAACGACGTGAGCGCGTTCGCCCCGGACCCGAGCACCACCGCGAGCGCCAGGCCGCCGCAGACCGCTACCCGCCCGATCCGCCGGAAGACGACCGCCGCGAGCAACATCGAGCCCAACACGGCGACCGCGGCACTTTGGATCAGCAGCCGGGCCGCGCCGTCCTCGAGTTGCGGCAGGGCAGAGTCGCTGGCCTGCCGAACGCTGCGCGGATCCTGCAGGAATCGCTTCGCACGCGACTCGTCGAGGCTGTCCACGCGGATGCTGAGATGCGCCGGGCCGTTGTGTGTGTCGACCCGGAGCGACCCGAGCGGCGGGATCTGCACGTCCGTGCCACCGGCCGTGGAGGGCTGCAGCGCGAACGTCGTGCTGAACGGGCCGATGTCCTGGCGGACGTGACCGCCGAGACGCAGCGCAATGCCGGTGCCGAGGGCGGTCACTGTGATGATCGCGAGGATCAGACCCGCGACCCGCCAGCCACGACGCCCGACCCGGCCGCCGCTACCGTGATCATCGTCGTGGTCATCGCCGGTTTGGCGGGTACGGCGAACCGCGGCGTACGCATCGCGAGCGCGCCGCCGCGCCGATGCGACCAATGCCGCGAATCGACCGTCGCCAACCACCCGACAATCATGCCCGCGCACGGTCGGAGTAATCCGCACATTGTGACGCGCCCCGCCGATCACGTTTGAGCGCCGCGTGGCCGCGTGGTGACGAGCCGTAACAAATCATGGTCTCGGCGTCAGAGGCGGCCGGCGCCCTCATCGGTGATGACCACGCGGAGGATCTGGTCGTCGTCGCTGGCCGGCGTGCCATCGCCATCGGTATTCGAGGTGGTGATCCACAGCGAACCGTCCGGCGCGGTGACCGTGGTGCGAAGACGGCCGAATTGTCCGACCAGGCCGGGCTGCGGAGCGCCAAACACGGCACCGGCGGTGACCTGCATCAACCACAGCCGCTGACCGGTCAGGCAGGCGGTGGCGATGATGTCATCGATCGCCGCCACGCCAGCGCATCCGCTCTGGTCGGCGGGGAAGGTCTGGATCGGCGGGACGATGTGCGAGTCGCTCGGGCTGCCCGGACTCGGCGAGGCCGTTGGCCAGCCGTAGTTCGCGCCGGCTCGGATCGGGAGGACGCCGTCGTCGGTCCCCGCGGTATCGACCGTGAACATTTGCCCGGCGGCGTCCCAGGCGAAGCCCTGGACGTTGTGCAGTCCGATCGCGTAGACGAGCGAGCCGCCGGCTACCGGCCGGCCGGTGGCGGTCATTCGGAGGATCTTGCCGGCGAGGCTCGCACGATTCTGGCTCAGCGCGGGTCGTCCGGTGTCTCCGGTCGACGCGTAGAGCATGTGGTCGGGGCCGAACGCGAGCCAACCGCCGTTGTCCGTCGCGCCACGCGGGATCCCGGTCAGGACGGGCTTCGGCGTGATCGCTGGCGGCGGCGCGTCCGAGCCGCCGGCCGGTGGTGAAGCCGGACCCGTGGACGGTGCGGGGGAGCCCGGTGGTGAGGCGGGCGATGCCGATGCCGGCGGAGCAAACGCGGACGCGGGCAGGCGTACGGTGCCGATCCGGTTGTCCTTCGCGGTCGAGTAGTACACGAACACCGTGTGGTCCGCGGTCACGTTCGGCGAAGCCGCGATGCCGAGCAGTCCGCCCTCGCCGGTCGGGTCGATGCCCGACACGGTCGCGATCGGCGTCACGGTCAGCCCGGTCGCCAGTTGTGGCAACCCGACGCGCAGGATCTTGCCGGATGCTCGTTCCGTCACCAGCGCCGTGCCGTCCGGTAGGAACGCGAGACCCCACGGCGTTGACAGGTGCTTGGCCAGCACATCGACGGTGGTGCTGCCGCCGTCGGACGGAATCGACGCGGACGGTGGCGGCAGGTTCGGCGGCTCGCCGCCCTGGTCGGGTGGCGGTGGCCCGAACGCACACCCGGCCACGGTCACCGCCACCGCTGCGATCGTGGTCGCAGTCTCCAGGGCACGTCGCGCGATGGACCGCCGGGCGCCCGATCGTCGTACGCCATACGGCGGGCACGGCGTGACGGTACGGAAACCGGGGGCGGTCACGCGCCCCAGCCTAACCGCCCGGCTCACGGTCTTTCGTACAGCGCGATCCGCGCCAGATATCGTCGTTACCCGTGACCGTCTGGCTGCCGTACCCGTATCCGCGCGACCTGTTCGCCGGCCTGCCGTTGACCGGCGCGCTCTGCCCGAGCGTCGACGAGCTGCCGGGTGACCCGGCCGATGTCGACGTGCTCGTGCCGCCGTTCCTTTCGTTCGGCCCCATCATCGAGTTGACCGAGTCGATGCCCAACCTACGTCTCGTCCAGCTGCTGAGTGCGGGCGCGGACGCGTGGATCGGCCGGCTGCCGGACACCGTGACGCTGTGCGACGCCCGTGGCGTACACAATGCGTCGACCGCCGAGTGGGCGCTCACCGCGATGCTCACGTGGCTGCGTACGTTCCCGGCCTTCGTACGCGCGCAGTCCGAGCAACATTGGCTCGGCCGTGACGAGATCGGGCTCGCGCCGGAGCTGACCGGCAAACGCGTGCTGATCGTCGGCGCCGGTGCGATCGGTGAGGCGCTGGCCGCCCGCGTTATCGCATGCGAGGCGAGCGTCGTGAAGGTGGCGCGCACCGCCCGGGACAGCGTCTACGGCGTGAGCGACCTGCCGAAGCTGCTACCGGACGTGGACGTCGTCGTGCTGCTGCTGCCGCTCACCACCGAGACCACCGGACTTGTCGACGCCTCGTTCCTGGCCCGGATGCGGGACGGCGCGCTGCTCGTCAACGCGGCTCGCGGACCGATCGTGGTGACCGACGCGCTGGTCGCGGAACTCGCCACCGGCCGGATCTCCGCGGTGCTCGACGTCACCGATCCGGAGCCGCTGCCGGACGGGCACCCGTTGTGGTCGATGCCGAACGTCCTCATCACGCCGCACGTCGGCGGCGCGGTCGCCGGGCTGCTGCCGAGGGCTTATCGGCTGGTGCGTACGCAACTCGAGCGTTACGTCGCCGGTGAGCCGCTGGAAAACGTGGTGACCGGCGACTACTGATCGCTGACGGGTTCCGCGTCGGGTTCGCGTACCGGGGGCTCGGTTTCCGGATCGCCGGCTCGGTGTCGACCGCCCGCCGCGGACATCGGATCTGGCGCGACGGTGGCGCGGCTGATGCGCTGACCGCTCGCCGCGACCAGCCGCGGAAGATCGTTACGGCTCACCGCGGCGAGCCGGATCGTTCGCCCGTCCGTGGTGCGGACGTAGACGCGACGACCGGCCGGCGCGAGCGCGGCGACCTCCGTCCACCCGATCCGCCGCGACGCCAGCGCCGCCCGGACCCGGAGCCCGTCCGCGTCGGCGTCGGTGCCGGCACGAGCGCCCCACACCGCCACGGCGAGCGGGATCAGCAGGATCAACACCAGGAAATACGCGTACGCGTGCACCGGGCCGTGCCCGAATCCGACGGTGGCCACCGGGATCGCGCCGAGAAAGCCGAGGATGCCGGCAAGGCAGATCGACACGTTGTAACGAAATCGGACGCGCTCCACCGGCGAATTGTTCCACCGACCGGGTGATCCGCCCACGCCGGGTGCGGCCGAACGAACCAACCTTGTTCGGCCTGTGACGCCGACGTCTTCGCGGCGCGGCCGGTGCAGTCGTGACCTTGCGGGGATGTGGTTGGAACGCCGATGGCGGATCCATCAAAATCCCCGCAAGGTCATGACTGGCCGCGGCTGGGCGCAGCGGTCAGTCGGTGTAGCCGGGCATCGGGAAGTCGGCGAGCAGCTCGGCGACCGCGTGGGCGATCCGAGCGATCGCGTCGGTGTCGTCCTTGATCGCGGCCGCGACCGCGTCGTCCATCCACGCCGCGATCTGTGGCATGTGCGCCTCGGTGAGACCACGCGTGGTCAGCGCCGGCGTACCCAACCGGATGCCCGACGGGCTCCACGGCTTCCGTGGGTCGAACGGCACCGTGTTGAAGTTCAGCTCGATGCCGGCCGCATCCAGTGCCTTGGCCGCTGGCTTGCCTTCGATGCCCTTGTTCGTCAGGTCGATCAGAATCAGGTGGTTGTCCGTACCGCCGGAGACGAGGTCGAAGCCGCGTTCGTTCAGCGAATCCGCGAGCGCCTTGGCGTTCGCCACGATCTGGTGTGCGTACGTCCGGAAGCTCGGCTGCGCCGCCTCGTGCAACGCAACCGCGATGCCGGCGGTCGTGTGGTTGTGCGGACCGCCCTGCAACCCGGGGAACACCGCCTTGTCGACCGCGGTCGCGTGGTCGGCATCGCACATCAACATCGCGCCACGTGGCCCGCGCAGCGTCTTGTGGGTGGTCGTCGAGATGACCGGGGCGTAGCCGACCGGCGACGGGTGCGCGCCGCCGACGATCAAGCCGGCGATGTGTGCGATGTCCGCGACCAGCAGCGCGTCCACCTCGCGCGCGATCTCCGCGAACGCGGGGAAGTCGATGGTACGTGGGATCGCCGTACCGCCACAGAAGATCATCTTCGGTCGCTCGGCGAGTGCGATCTCGCGTACCCGGGTCATGTCGATGCGTCCGGTCGCGCGGTCGACGCCGTAGTGCACCGGCCGGAACCACTTGCCGGTGGCCGACACCGGCGAGCCATGCGTCAGGTGGCCGCCATGGGCAAGCTCGAGTGACAGGAACGTGTCGCCCGGTGTCGCAAACGCGAGATAGACGGCGAGGTTCGCCGGCGAGCCCGAGTACGGCTGGACATTGGCGTGATCCACGCCGAACAGTTCGCGAGCGCGGCTGGCGGCGAGTTGTTCGATCGGGTCGACGAACTGCTGTCCCTCGTAGTAGCGCTTGGTCGCGTACCCCTCGGAATACTTGTTCGTCAGAACAGTACCCGTCGCCTCGAGTACCGCGGCGGACACATAGTTCTCCGACGGGATCATGCGGAGCTTGTCGTGCTGGCGCGCTGCCTCGCCCTCAATGAGCGCGGCGAGATGTGGGTCCTCGGCGGCCAGATGTGGGATCGGTGGTACGTGCACGGATATCCCCTTTGCCAAGTGGCCGGCACCCAGGCGCGCGGTGCTCGGTCGTGTCGCTTCCCGGTGGTCGTTTCCACCTTGTGCCACGCCAGTCGCGGAAACCTAGATGCTACCGGATCTGTTGATCATGGCGACCGAAACGACGGACGCGTCACGCTTGCGGGAAACTCTCGGCATCGGCCGCGTACCCCAGCATCCACGTGGCGTGCAGCCGAAAGAAGACCACGTTCGGTCCCCATGTGGTCGGCGACGAGCCGTAGTAGCCGGTGAAGTAGGCGTCGAGTGGGGCAAAGTCGGGGGAGTCCTGGTCGATGTATTCCGCGTTGCCGTGTGCAAAGACGGCGAGCCGTTCGCCGTCCACATGCGTCGCGCTGACCGCCGGCCGCGCCTTGATATGCCGTGCCTTCACCGCGCTGGCATCCGTGCTGAACACCCACGCGCCGTGCATGAAGTGCCCGTCGAGGCAACTGGTGCGAGGCTCACCGGCCGCCGTCACGGTCGCCACGACCAACACCTTCATACCGGTCAACTCGGTGGCGATCTGGCTCGCAGACAGCCGTCGCTCCGGTCGTACGATGCCGAGGAGATGGCGGTTGCGGGTCGCGATCGACTGGTCCAGCAACGCCTGCAGTGCGTCGAGTTCCTCGGGCGTTTCCTGCATACGCCCCATGGTGGTCGGTGAAACGCATCGATGCGAGCCGACCCGCCTATCGGCCATCCGACAATTCGGGCATGTGCCTATTCGGGCACCCGCCGGTACGCACCGTCCGACGCGCTCGTGGTCATCGACGCGTACGCCCGAAGTGCCGCCGACACCGTACGGTCGCGGTCCACCGGCGTATACGGCCGGTCGCGCTTCTCCTGCGCGACGCGGCGCGCGTCGACGACGTCGTCGGCGACGGCGAGCCGTAGCGACCGGCTCGCGATGTCGATCTCGATGATGTCGCCGTCTTCGATCAGCGCGATCAGCCCGCCGGCCGCCGCCTCTGGCGAGATGTGGCCGATGGACAGGCCCGACGTCCCGCCGGAGAACCGTCCGTCGGTGATCAGCGCGCACGCCTTGCCGAGACCGCGGCCCTTGAGGAACGACGTCGGGTAGAGCATCTCCTGCATGCCCGGGCCGCCCTTGGGCCCCTCGTACCGGATGACCACGACGTCGCCCGCGACGATCTCGCCCTTGAGGATGCCGGTCGCGGCGGCCTCCTGTGACTCGAACACCCGGGCCGGGCCGGCGAACGACCACAGGTCCTCGCTGACGCCGGCGGTCTTCACGACGCATCCGTCAACGGCAAGGTTTCCGTGCAGGATCGCGAGGCCGCCGTCGACCGAGTAGGCGTGCGCGAGGTCGCGGATGCAGCCGTCGCTCGCGTCCGTGTCGAGTCGATCCCATCGGTTGTTCGTGGAGAACGGTTCCGTCGTCCGTACGCCGCCCGGCGCCGCGTGGAAGAGCTCGACCGCGTCCGGCGACGGCGCGCCACCCCGGACGTCCCACGTGGACAACCACTCGTCGACGGTCGCGGAATGCACCGTGGTCACGTCCCGGTTCAGCAGCCCCGCCCGGTCCAACTCGCCGAGGATCGCCGGGATGCCACCGGCGCGGTGTACGTCTTCCATGTGGTACGTCGGCGTGTTCGGCGCGACCTTGCAGACACACGGCACACGACGCGACACCGCGTCGATGTCGGCGACACCGAAGTCCAGTTCGGCCTCCCGGGCGGCGGCCAAAAGGTGCAGCACCGTGTTGGTCGAGCCGCCCATCGCGACGTCGAGCGCGACCGCGTTCTCGAACGCCGACCGGGTCGCGATCGACCGCGGCAGCACGGACGTGTCATCGCCGTCGTAGTAGCGGCTGGCGAGGTCGACGACGATCCGACCGGCGCGTTCGAAGAGTGCGCGGCGAGCTGCATGCGTGGCGAGCGTCGAGCCGTTGCCCGGCAGCGCGAGCCCGATCGCCTCGGTAAGGCAGTTCATCGAGTTCGCGGTGAACATGCCGGAACAGGAGCCGCAGGTGGGGCACGCGGATCGTTCGATGGCACCGAGTTGGTCATCGGTCACCGCGGCGTTGGACGACGCGATCATGGCGTCGATCAGGTCGATGCGGGAGTGCACGACTCCCTCGATCGCGACGGTCTTGCCGGCCTCCATCGGGCCACCGGACACGAACACCGTCGGGATGTTCAGCCGCAGCGCCGCGAGAAGCATCCCGGGCGTGATCTTGTCGCAGTTCGAGATGCAGACCAGTGCGTCGGCGCAGTGCGCGTTGACCATGTACTCCACCGCGTCGGCGATCAGCTCACGGCTCGGCAAGGAATACAACATGCCGCCGTGGCCCATCGCGATGCCGTCGTCGACCGCGATCGTGTTGAACTCGCGCCCGACGCCGCCGGCCTCGGCTACCGAGTCGGCCACCAAAGCGCCGAGGTTGCGGAGGTGGACATGGCCCGGTACGAACTGGGTGAAGCTGTTCGCGATCGCGACGATCGGCTTGCCGAAGTCCTCGTCGGTCATCCCGGTGGCCCGCCACAGCGCACGGGCACCGGCCATCGTCCGACCGTGTGTCGAGGTTCTGGACCGCAACTCGGGCATCCCACCAGCATGCCACCGACGGGGTATGGCAGCGCCGTCAAGGTCTGGTGTTCCACCAGGTAGGAAGCGTGACGCGAAGTCGGATAGCCGACGATGGCGTGCCGGCTGGGCGGATGCGCACCGCGTCGGCTCACACAACGTCGCAGCGTACGCAAGGTATTGAAATATCGTTCAGGTCCGGCAGAGTGTATGCGTGGCCCTCAATGCATGGTGGACGATCGTCGCACTGCTGGTGGGGGCCAGCGCAGTGGGCGCCATGGTGGCGATCGCGCGTTCCCGGCACGGGATACGCCTGTGGTGGGTCAACCTGGTCTGCGCCGGCATCGCGACGAGCGCCGTCGGCTGGCTCGGCTCGACGGGACTCATGCTCGCCGCGCCGCCCAGCGCCGATCACGGCAGCACCGCCGAGACTGTCGTCGCCGCGGCAGGCGTCGTGCTCAGCGTCGGGCTGCTACTGGCGGCGGTGGAGATGTTGCCGTCTCAACCTGAATCGGCCGCGGCACGCTTGCGACGGGCGGTGGACGGCCTGCAGGTCACGTGCGCGCTGGCGCTTGCGGGTTGGATCATCGCCGGGCTGTGGTTCGCGCCGGGTGGCCACATCACGGTGCACCACGATCTGTCGTGGATCGCGACGTCCGTGGCACTCGTCGCGGCGGCCACTGCGGCGGGCGTCACGGTTGTCACGATCCTGCAGACGCCGCCGCCGCGCCAGGCCGCCGGTCTGCTCATGTTCGGCGTGGTCGCGGTCGCGTTCGGCGGCACGGGTACGGTCATCGCAGCGGCCGACTTCCGCAGCCCCGCCACAGTGGCGACGTCCGGGTTGCTGGCGACCATCGGGATGGCCTCGATCGGGTACGCCGCATCGGTCGGTCGCCGGCTGATCGCACCCGCGCCGCAGGGTGCCCCGACCCGGTGGGGTCTGCCGTTCGCCACCGTCGGCGTCGCGCTCAGCATGATCCTCGTACAGCTTGTCGTCGGCGGCCCGCCGGACGAGGTCGGTGCGATCATCAGCGTACTGACCGGCTTCGTCCTCGTGCTGCGACAGGCGCTGGCGCTGGCCGACGGCCG
>Ga0126377_10000475_pt1 | contig 24265 bp, 24 predicted proteins | sample PanSoiMetPlot_22_FD_92647 | JGI IMG/M metagenome (GOLD analysis project Ga0126377, IMG submission 92647) | Tropical forest soil microbial communities from Panama - MetaG Plot_22 | ecosystem: Environmental > Terrestrial > Soil > Tropical forest > Bulk soil | place: Panama | collected 2016-02-17 | reverse complement strand
TCGGCGCAGGCATCACGTCGCTGCCGACGGTCCGGAGCACGGAAGGCCAGTTCCCGTACTGGCTTGGCGTCGACGATCGCACGATCGCGGACGAGTTCTTCCGCGGGTCCTACACGAGCGGCTTCTGGATCAAGGGCGAGATCGCGACGAAGTTCAAGTACATGGCGATGTTCGCCAACAACCTGAGCACGCTCGGCGTCAGCGCGGCGCAACTCGACAACAAGTTCGATACCCAGTCGTACATGCTGCAGTGGCTGCCGACGACCGGCGAATTCGGTCTGTACGGAACGTTCGGCGACTACGACGACCACGAGAAGGTCGCGACGCGGCTCGCGATCCATTTCTCGCACAGCGACGAAGAGAAGCAGAGCCAGCCGGGCACGGAAGGCATCGAGAACAGTCAGATTCGGCTCACCGACGGCAGCGTCATCTTCACGCCGAACCTGTTCGGCAACGGCATCACCGTGAATGCCGTCGACTACAAGATGACCAGCATCGACGGCGGCATCAAGAGCAAGGGCCGATCACTCGAAGGCGAAATCTACTGGCGCCACTTGAGCGACTACACGGGCCTGAATACCGCAGGCATCCCCGACATCAACGATTGGGGATATCAAATGCAGGCGTCCGCGATGGTCGTGCCGAAGATCCTGCAGCCGTACTTCAGCTGGTCACAAATCTTCGGCAACTACGGCAATCCCTGGGAAGTGCGCGGCGGAGCGAACTGGTACTTCATGAAGGAACGCGGCCTGCGCCTGAACGGCGAATACATCTACGTGCGGCACAGTCCCGTCGGATATACGGCGTACCCGATGCCGGTCGGCGCGAACGGGCCGGTCTTCCACATCAATCTCGAGATGAACTTCTGACGGGACCGACAAGCCGAGACTCAACTTGTCTGGTGAGTTGCGGCGTCTATCTGGTTGGCCTGGCTTCGAACATGCGGCTGACCACCGCGAAGAAAAATCCGGTGGACCACCCGCACATCAGGATGCCGGTGAGGGCTTCGATCCCTGCCATTACGTGCCAGTCCCTCGGCAATACGACGTCACCGTAGCCGGTCGTCGTGTAGGTAACTGCACTGAAATAGAGAGCGTTCTGCAGACCTGCCAATGCATCCTGCCACACGTACACGATCCCCCACGCGGCAATCTCAGTCAGATGAAGCGCGACCATCCAACCCGCGAGGCGAACGAACAGCCACGTCCACGGCCAGAATCGCTCCTCGGCGGGCAATTGACGATGGACGTGGCGTGTTGCGGCTGCAACACCGCCGGCATGAATCAGGACGCAGACCGCCAGAAGACCGAATGCGAGGACAGCCTTGAAGACCACGGCGCATCATCGCGCATCGACTGTGAGAAGTCAGCCAGGATCGTGGTTCAACATGTAGAATGGCCGCCGCAAGAAAGGGCTGGTCTGTGCGCGTAGCCTGCATTGTCGCGTTCGCAATCCTCTCCGTCGCTGTCTCGGGCGCGCAGCAACCGTCCGCGCAGGCGCCACCGGCGCCTCAACTCCTGGCGCCGCCCGTCAAGCCTCTCGCCGACAGCTTCCTGCACTGGCCGCTGCCGGAATCGGCGCGCGAGTACGGCCGCATCGACGGCAAACACCTCCACGCCTACGTCGAGGAGCTTGCCGCGATTTCCCGGAAGAGCCGCGACGCCGGCAATCAGTGGTGGGGCCGGATTACCGGCACACCTGCACACGTCGAAACGCAGAACATGCTGGCGGCGAAGTTCAGGAGCCTGGGCCTGAGCGATGTGCGCCTCGAGGAATACCAACTGCCGCCGGCGTGGTATCCGACATCCTGGCAGGTGAGCGTGGCGCAGGCCGGCAAAACGGTCTCGCTGAAAACAGCGCACCCCGTCCTGAGGTGTTCCGCGACGCCGCCCGGCGGCCTCGATCTCGACGCGGTCTACGTCGGGCTTGGCACACCGGCCGATTTCGCCGGACGCGACGTCCGCGGCAAGGCGGTGATCATCTACAGCGTGCCGACGCCAAGCGCGCTGAATCACTCGGCGCGGACCGACGGCGCCATGAAGATCGCAGAGGACAAGGGCGCGGCTGCCATCCTCATCGTCCTCGGCATCCCCGGCAATTTCGCGACGCAATTGTGGGGGAGCGGCGGCGAAGGGCCGAATCAGACGAAGGTGCCGTGGTTTTCACTCGGCCAGGACGATGGCCGCGTCGCGCGCGAAATGATCGAACGCGATGCGCCCGTGAAGGTTCACGTGGAGATCTCGATCGAGGTTCGGCAGAACCTCAGGCCGGCGGCGGTGTGGGGAGTGCTCCCAGGCGCGACAGACGAGAACGTCCTCGTCATCGCGCACTCCGACGGCTTCTGGGAAGCCGCGGTCGACAATGCATCCGGCGTCGCGTCGATGCTCGGGTTGATCGAGTACTTCACAAAGGTGCCGAAGGATCGGCGGCGACGAACGATGACGTTCATGGTGCCTGTCGGTCACCACGTTACGCCCGATGTCAGCCTTCAGAAACTGCACGACACGGGGAAGGCCTTCTTCGAGAAGACCGCACTCGTCATCAACGCTGAACATGTAACGACGACGCAGACGTATCTGTACGGAAACGTGCTGCGGAAGTCGAACACCGTGACGGCGCATCGGTTCTTCGTTGGCCGCAGCCGTCGCCTCGCCGAGCTTCTCGTCGATGATTTCCGGCTGTTCGGCGTCGGCCTCTACGAGCTGCCCTCGACCCGGTTTGCCGTCGCGGGCGACCTGAGCAAGCTCACCGAAGACGCGCCGGGCATCGAGGTCATCGAGTCGAACGCCTTCTACCACTCGGATCACGACACGCCGGACGTCATTCCCGCCGCCGGGCTCGAATCGATTACTCGCGCCTATGCGAAGCTGATCGACGACATCAACAGGTTCGATTTGAAGGACATCGTCGATCCGGTCCAGCCCGCGACCGGTCGAAAGTAGCCTGGGTGCAGATTCGACCGGCCCGCATCAGCGATCACGACGCGATCTGGACCATCCTCGAACCGATCCTGCGCGCCGGCGATACCTACACGCAGCCGCAAGACATCACGCGTGACGACGCGCTCGCGTACTGGTTCCGGCCGGATCACGAAGTCTTCGTCGCTGAAGACGGCGCGGTGCTCGGGACGTACTTCCTCTGCGCGAACCAGGGCGGCGGCGGAAGCCATGTGGCGAATTGCGGCTACATGACGTCGACGTCCGCGCAGGGCCGTGGCGTCGGCCGTGCGATGCTCGAGCACTCGCTCGACCGCGCGCGGCAGCGGGGATTTCGCGCGATGCAGTTCAACTTCGTCGTCAGCACCAACGAGCGCGCGGTCAAAACGTGGCAGGCGTACGGCTTCGACGTCGTCGGCCGCCTCCCGTCCGCCTTCCGACACCCCGTCCGCGGATTCGTCGACGCCCTCGTGATGTACAAGCAGCTCTAAGACTTAGCCCACCTACAATATTCCGCACCCCTGGTTCGTCTACGCAGGCGGATGAAGGACGCGGCGAGCCTGGAGCGCCCGGAGGGCCTGGAAGGATTGACGCGCGAACAGGACCGGCGAATCTCGGAGATCGTCAAGCGGGAACAATCGCGCCTGCGTCACTTCATTCGACGACGTGTTCCCGATCCGCTCGACGCTGAGGACATCCTGCAGGACGTGTTCTTCAGGCTGGTCGAAGCAAATCGCCTGTTGATGCCGATCGATCACGTCACCGGCTGGCTGTTCCGCGTGGCACGCAATCGCATCACGGATCTGTTTCGCAAGAAAACGCCCGAGCGTTTCAGCGACGTTCGAACCGAAGACGCGTTGACGCCGCTCGAAGACCTGCTGCCGTCGCCGGACGCGGGTCCCGAGGCGGCCTACACGCGGCAGGTTCTGATCGACGAGCTCGAGCTGGCCCTCGACGAGCTGCCGGCCGAACAACGCGACGTGTTCGTGGCGCACGAGCTCGAAGGACGAAGCTTCAAGGAAATCGCAGCGGAGACCGGCGTCAACGTGAACACGCTGCTGTCACGCAAGCACTACGCGGTCGTGCGTCTGCGGCAGCGCCTGCAGACCATCTACGACGAACTGACCACGGTATGAGGACTCGATCATGAGAAGGAAATGGATTTTCATCGCACCGGCGGCGCTGGTCGGCATGACGCTGTTCATCTTCATCGGCGGCGAGGTCGTGAAGCTGCTGTGGAACTGGCTGCTGCCGCCGCTGTTCGGCTGGCGTCCGCTGACGTTCTGGGAGGCGCTCGGTCTCCTGGCGCTCTGCCGGATTCTCTTCGGCGGCTTCGGCGGCCACGGCCGTTCGTACCATCCCGACCCGGGCTTCGTGCGGGCCAAGATGGGAGAACGAATGGCCGACCGGATGGCCGATCGCTTCGCCGAGCGATGGGATCGCATGACGCCGGACGAACGCGACCGATTCCGTCAGCGCGTCAGGGAACGGTGCGGGTTCGATCCGGCCGGCGGCGAGACGAAGGTGGTCTGATGCTCGATCGGATCTGCGCTACGTACCCAGCGTGCAGACGGAGTAGTAGCCGAAGATGGGCGACGTCATCGGCCGGCCCTTCCAGTATTTCTGGAAGAGGTCCGCGATCCTGAAGTTGTCGACGAGCTCCAGTCCATGTTCGCGCGCCAGGATGCCGACATCCCGGATGCCCGACACCCAGGGCGCACCCATGCGCGCAAAGCTCTCGACGAGCTTCGTGACTCCCGCGTCGCCCGTCGTCTTCGAGATGACGGCTTCGGCCATGTAATCGAAGGACAGTCTGAACCGTTCGACTGACCGCCGAATCTCCGAGAGCACGTGCCTGACGCTGTCGAACGGCAGATACATCGTGTTGCCCTCCCAGATGAAGTACGTCGGCAGATCGAAGTCGAACCGGTGCTGCCGCAGCAAGTCGACGAGGCCGTCGGTGACGTAGTTGCCCGGGATGAACTTCAGGTCGACGTCGATTCCCTCGCGCTCGTAGGATCGCTGCTTCAGTTCCAGCGTGGCGGCGTCATCGATTTCGAAGTACGTGACGCCCTTCGCGCGTTTTCTGACCGCGCGCGTGTCGAGGCCCGCGCCGAGGACGACCACCTGCCGGAAATGCGAGCGCAGGTTGCGGTCGAGCATGTCGTCGAAGTACCGGGTCCGGATCCTCACGAGATCCTTGGCCGGCGGGAAACTGGCTTCCACGAGTCCGGCCGCATGGCGGCTTCGTTCGTCGAGGAAGAGCCCGACGATCGGATCCCGGTAGAGCGGCGCCTTCACGCGGTTTTCTTCTGCGCGGAATTCCGCCACGACGAATGCGGTTCCGCTGACGTTCCTGATGTCTGACAAGAGTGCCTCCGAAAGAATGTGGAACCTGACGGGCCAAAAAAAGTCCCGCCGCCAACCTTCGCATGTTACGAAGGCGGGCGGCGGGTGTCGTAAAGGCGCGGTGAGAATCGCGTGAGACTTCGGTTCAGTTACGGCTTGGGCGGAGGATTGTACGCATCGCACGACACGTTCGGGTTCCAGTTCGAGAACGTGCCGGCCGGGTTCTCCTTCCACGCCCACACGTGCAGCGTGTAGAACGAGTGGAGGTGGAAGCGGTTCGGCTCGTCGAAGAACTGGAACAGCTGGCCGAACAGCTCCGGCGGACCATCGTGGTTGGCATCCCAGGTCGCGGCATCGACGAGATAGTCCGCCCCCGTCACGCGGAACTTCCCGTTCGGCAACGGCTCGAAGAGGACGATTTCAGGCTTGTACGGATTGATCTCGCCGTCGCCGACGAGCTCCATGTTGATGTAGTGCAGGCCCATCGCACCGAAGTCGCCGCCGCTCACGCAGCCAAAGCCCAGGAAATAGTTCGCGTTTTCGGCGAGCTTCGGGTCGTCCCTGAACGGTCCGGTGGCGTCGCGCACGATTTGCACGAGCTCGTTCACGCGGGCACGCTGTTGCGGCGTGAGCACCTGCTGCTGAACCACGTGCGTGTGTCCGTCCTGCGCGAACACGCGTCCAGGCGCTGCGCCAAGCAGGACCGCGGCGCCGATCAGCGAGTACGCGACCTTCCCGAATCTTGCAGTCATTCTTGATACCCCCTTTACATGGAACACTCAATGCGTTCCGGACGCTAAACTCGCGTCCAATCAACGTAAGAAGAAACGGCAAATTTCTTTCGCCCGGCCCTGGCAACTGTGTCAGGCTGCGCGCATGGAACACCAGGTTGTCTCCCATGACGAGTGGCTCTCCGCGCGTCGTCAGCTCCTAGAACAGGAGAAGGCGTTCACGCGGCAGGGCGAGGAAATGAGCCGTCTTCAGCGCGCGCTGCCGTGGGAGCGCGTGACGAAGGAGTACACCTTCGAAGGCGCCAGCGGCCGGGAATCCCTGGCGGATCTCTTCGATGGACGCAGCCAGCTGATCGTCTACCACTTCATGTTCCATCCGGACGACAAGGCGGGCTGTCCGCACTGTTCGCTGCGCGCCGACGGCTTCGGCGGCATCGGCGTGCATCTGAATCATCGCGACGTGTCGATGGTGGTGGTGTCCCGTGCGCCGCTCGACAAGCTCGAGGCGTTCAAGAAGCGCATGGGCTGGAACTTCAAGTGGGTGTCGTCAGGGGGCTCCGACTTCAACTCCGACTACCAGGTCTCGTTCACCGCCGACGAAGTGAAAGAGAAGCGCGCGATGTACAACTACGCGCTGCGAGATCCGCAGGCCCCGGAGCGTGAAGGACACAGCATCTTCTACAGGGACGAAGCCGGCGCGATCTACCACACGTATTCGTGTTACGACCGCGGCAACGACAAGCTGAACATCCACTACCACTACCTCGATTTGGTCCCGAAGGGACGGGACGAAGGCGGGCGCGGGCCGTACTGGGTGCGGCGGAAGGACGAGTACGGACGCTGACTGCCGGGTTTTATTTGTTGGCGGCGCGAATCTGCGTGATGAAGAGGTCGACGTAGCTCTCGAGCCCGTGCGTCACGGCGGCGGCATGCGTGCCCGGCGCGCTGCTGCTGCCGATGCTGCCGCGATGGATCAGCGAAATCTGCACGAGGACCGGTTGATCGCGGTACGACAGCCTGGCCGTGCCATGCGTGTAGAGAAACGCGTCGTAGCGTGACACGCAGGTCCCGTTCGGCAGGCTGCTCGTCTGGACGTTGACGTAGACGTACGTATCCTCGTCGGAATTCTTCTTCACCGTCAGCCCGCCGTCAGTGAGGCGCTTGGCGAGCGCGTTCTCGAGCGCGTCGCGATTCAGTCCGCACGCGACGGCCTGCGACCCGAGATCCTCGACGAGCACACCGAGCGAGGTGAGCCCGCGCAATTCGGCGCCCGGGCGCGAGTCGAATTGTTCAGACGTCTGCGCCGGTTCTCCTGACGGAGCACCTGGAGGGCGCGCCGCTGGTGGACCGCCCGGCTGCGCGGTTGCACTCGGCGCTGTGTCCGTCGCGCCGGCCGGTTCGTAGATCCGCTTGGCTTTGTCTCCTGCGCCCTTCTCGAGAAACTGGACTTCGACGACGAGCTGCGGCGGGTTGGCGTTGTGCGAGTAGGTGTACCGAACCGTCCGGCCGGCCTCGACGCTGTAGACCGTCACCAGCTGATCCCCATCCCGCGCCGTCGTCGCTACAAAGGGAACGCCCTGAATCTCGAGCGACTCCTGCTTCCCGGATGGATGCAGCGTGCGCGATTGCCCTAGTTCGTTGGTGATGGTGACCGCGCCCGGCGTGTCGACAATCATGAGACGCGTCGGAGGATTGCGGGCCTCGCCGGTGATGAACTGGAGGCGCCGGGCGTCCTCCGAACTCTCGCGAGGGATGTAGTTGGGGACCCCGCCGCTGGGGTTGCCGCCGCTGGATCCGCGCCGTCCGCGACCGCCGCTCGATCCGGACTGTTGCGCGCCGTCGCCCGTCGGCGGCAGCCAGTTGAGGTTGAAGCCGATTTCTCTGGGAAGCTCGCTGAGCGACTTGTTGAGCGTCCAGGCGCCGGCAAGCGGCGACTGATCCTGCGCGGCCGCCGCGCCAGGCAGCCACACCAGGCAGCCGACGGCGATCGCCAGGGCTGACGCGGGGGATCGCTTGCTCATGGCCTCGTTTCACGGTAGCACGACGCGGCCGCTAGGAGTTGTGACGCGCGCGTGAAACCAAAACCGGTCCTTGACAGGCCAATTGGCGCGGAAATAATCGCGGCCATGCCCAATCGAACTGCGCCTGGATTGATCGCGATAGCACTTGCCGCGACCGCCTTGAGCGCCCAGGTGCCATCGTCCGCCTACCCGGCGCGCCGGGCGGCGGCGCTCTCGCGGATCGGCGCAGACATCCTGATCGTACCCGCGCGCGCGTCCTTTTCCGCCGATGATCAACCAGGCTTCGTACAGGCCTCGGACTTCCAGTATCTGACAGGTCTCGAGGAACTCGTCGGCGCGGTGCTGGTCCTCGATGGCGCGGCCAGCTCGTCGACGCTCTTCATCCAGCCAGCGAACCCGCTTCTCACGCGACGCACGATCGCGGCTGACGCCGCCTCGGCACGCGATCTTCACGTGTCGGACGTTCGCACCGCCGATGCGCTGGAGTCGTGGCTGCGTCAGCGATTCTCCCGTTCGTCGACGACCGCGTACGTCGCGCCGACCGATACCCGCCAACCCGTGCGAACGCCGCTGCCGATGGCGCAATCGGTCGCGCGCTGGCAATCGTGGCTGACGACGCTTGGTGCGGGAAAGGTCACGTCCGCTGTCGGCATCCTGCGACCGCTGCGCGACATCAAGGACCGCGATGAAGTGGCCACCCTGCGTCGGGTCGGAAGCGCGAGCGGCAGGGCGATGCTCGCCGGAATCCAGGCCCTCGCGCCGGGGAAGTGGCAGCACGAGACGGAGCTGGCAGTCGTCAACGCGTGCTACGCGGCGGGCGCTCGCGGCGTGTCGTTCTGGCCCTGGACGATGAGCGGACCGAATGCGGACTTCGCCACGCTCTGGAATTCGTTCGTCGCGTACGACCATGTCGATCGGCAGATGAAGACCGCTGAAGTGGTCCGTGTCGACGTCGGCTGCCAGGCTGATCACTACATGGGCGACGTCGGTCGGACTGCGCCGGTGTCGGGCACGTTCACGGCCGGCCAGCGCGAAGCCTGGGACCTGTTCATCGGCGGCTACCGCGCCGGGCTTGCGAGGCTGCGCGATGGCGTAACTGCGCGCGCTGTGTACGACGAAGCACTAGCCGAGATCCGCCGACGCTCGTCGTCGCTCACGACGCCGCAAGGCAAACACGCCGCCGAGATTCTGCTCGGCCCGAAAGGCACCAATGCGTGGGAGCTGCATGGCGTGGGGCTGGACGATGCCGAAGGGTTGCCCGAAGTACTCCGCGCCGGGATGACGGTTGCGTACGAGTTGATGTTCACTGTCGATGGCGATGGCTTCTATCTCGAGGACATGATCGCCATCACTCCGGACGCTTACGAAATCCTAACGCCTGGCCTTCCGTACTCAGCGAGCGAGATCGAAGCCGTGATGACGAAACGTCGCAGATAGTGTCCAGCTCTCGTGCTGATGACGTTGACACGCTTCGTGACGGCGAGTAACTTGCGCGCTCGCACGACGCTTCGTTCGCAGGTTTCGATCGTTCGACTTCGATAGACCGAACCTTCCCCAGCACCGCGACCGCGACGCTCACGGCAGTGCGCGCGGGTCTCTCGTAGACCCTGCAGCCTCCCCAGCTGCCACGAACCAACCCGAACTGTCGAAAGGAGTCGCCATGACTCGGCGCGCGCGCAAGATCACGTGGGTTGTCAACGCAGCGATTGTCGTAGGCCTGTCGCTTCCGCTCATGAAGATCGCGCGGGGATCGGCCGCAACGGACGGCACGAGAGCGGCGGCCAAAACCGCGCAGGTGACGCACCACGATCGGCGCCACATGCACATGCGGAACTGGGCGCTCGAGCCGACCGGCAAGCCGGGCGTCTCGCCGCTCGATCCGAACAGGATTCCGAAGTACGTCAACGAGCTGACCAAGCCGCCGGTGTTCGTGCCCGACGGCTTCAGCGGCCGCGGGCCGCACTATACGGTGACCTACAAAGCCATCCAGCAGCAGCTCCTGCCACGAGGATTTCCGACGACAGAGGTGTACGCGTACGGAGGACTGACCAACTCCGCGGAGCTCGGCCAGCGGCCCCAGATCGCGACGACCTTCTCGACGCCGGGTCCGACGTTCGAAGCGGTTCGCGATCAGCACATCCGCGTGCACTTCGTGAATCAGATCGACGGCGGTCACATCTTCCCCGTCGACCCGACCATCATGTTCGCGAACCCGAACAACCAGCCGGCGCCGCAACCGCCGTTCAAACCGTTCCCGCCCGGCTACGCCTTCGCGCAGAACCCGGTTCCCGTCGTCACGCACCTGCATGGCGGCGTGACGCCCTCGGATTCTGACGGTTTCGTGGACGCCTGGTTCACGAAGGGGGAGGCGAAGAAAGGGCCGGCGTTCACGTCGTCGACGTTCGAGTACTTCAACGCGCAGCTGCCGACGACGCTCTGGTATCACGACCACACGCTCGGCATGACGCGGCTGACCGTCGCGGCCGGCCTTGCGGGAGCGTATCTGCTTCGGGACCGGAACGATCGGATTGCACCGCTGCTGCCGTCCGGGCCATTCGAGATCCCGCTCCTGATTCAGGATCGGGCATTCAACGACGATGGGTCCATTCACTTCACGCAGGAGGGCGACAATCCCGACGTGCATCCGTACTGGGATCCCGAGTACTTCGGCGACACGATCATGGTGAACGGAAAGGTCTGGCCGAGGCTGCGCGTCGCGAGGCGTCAGTATCGGTTCCGGATCATCAACGCGTCGAACGCCCGCTTCTACAACCTGAAGTTCTCGAACGGGATGTCGTTTACACAAATCGGCGGCGACGGCAGCTATCTGCCGGCGCCGGTCACCCTGACCGAAGCGCTGATGGCGCCAGCGGAGCGGATCGACATCCTCGTCGATTTCTCGAAGCAACAGCCCGGCACGAACATCATCCTGCAGAACACGGCGAACCAGCCGTTTCCGAGCGGCGATCCGGTCGATCCGGCCACGACGGGGCAGGTGATGCGGTTCGACGTGCAGGCCACACCGGCAGTGCCGCCGCGGACGCTGCCCGCGAAGCTGATCGACATCCCGACGCTCGTCGAAACGGAAGGCATCGGCAACCCGAAGCTGTTCACGCTCAACGAACATGAGAGCGACGCCGACGAGCCGCTCGAGGTGTTGATCGACGGCCAGCGCTTCCACTCACCCATTACCGAGCTGCCGAGAGTCGGAACGACCGAGGCGTGGTATTTCCAGAACCTCACGGAGGACGCACATCCGGTGCACATCCACCTGGTGGAATTCCAGCTGGAGGATCGGCAGGAAATCGATGTCGACCGCTTCAAGGCGTACTGGGAGAGCCTCAACGGCTCGACGCTGCCGCTCAATCACCCGACGATCCGGGCGAACGTCGAAGACGCGATCGATTTCCCGCCGACCGGAACGGCGCGGGATTTTCTCACCGGCCCCTCGGAACCGCCGTCACCCGCGGAGAGCGGCTGGAAGGATACGTTCGTCGCGCCTCCTGGCAAGGTGACGCGCGTGCGCATTCGTTTCGCGCCTCAGTACACGAAGGAGTCCGATCTGGTACCGGGCTTCAACCCGTTTCCGTTCGACGCGACCGCCGGTCCTGGCTACGTGTGGCACTGCCACATCCTGGACCACGAGGACAACGACATGATGCGGCCGATGAAGATGCTGGCGCCGACGCCGGCAATGGCGAGCGTCGAGCGTCAACCCGTCGACAAAGCGCACGCACATCGATGACGTGATCGACCGCGGGCGGGCGATCCCCGCCCGCGGCGCCGTCAGACCTTACCTGGGCGAGAACACGTTGAGGAGAAACGTCACGCCGCCGGTGATGGTCGTGCCTGCACCATTTTCGGGCGTCGTCGCAATCGTCTGTCCGAGCGCGCCGTAGACCGCAATCTGCGGCGACAGCAGATATGACGCGGCGCCGGAGAGTTCGAGGCGATCGCGCGTCAGGCCGTCGACATCGCCTGGCGCCCACGAGCGCGTAAGACCGGCCGAAACCCCGACGCGCGGCGACGGCTGGATTGCGCCGCCGACACCGACGAACCAGACGCTGCCGGTGAAGAATCCGGTCGACGCATAGAACCGCGTCGTGCCGTGGCTCAACTCGGCATTCACGGGCAGGCCGAACTGCGCGCGGCCTTCGCCGGGCAGCAGCGCGGCCGCGGCGTCCGAGCCCAGGATTCTCACCATCGGGGCGATCGCCAGTTTTGCGCCCGACGGGTCGTCGAGCAGCGCGATCTTGCCGCTGATGTACGACGTGCCGAGGCCGCCGCCGATGTCGTTGCTGCCGACGACCCGCGGGACGCTGACGCCGAGCTGAACGCGACGCGCCACGGCAACGGCAACGTCGAAGATCGGCGCGTCGACTTCACTCAGGTCGCTGCCGGACCATCGCATCGCCGAGAGCGTGAGGGCCATCGATCCGACCGGCAGAATCGTCGCATCGTCGAGCCAGGCGATCGGCGATGCGCCGACGAGCGGCGCAGCCGCTCCTGTCGGAAGGGGACTCGAACTCGGCGCGGCGCTCTTGTGTCCCTTTCCCTGGCTCTTGCCTTGAGCGGAGGCGACGCCCGCGCCCATCGCGCAGAGTACCGCCATCGCGAACGCCGTGCGACGGATTGCGATCACTTCTTCGAATCGTCCAGATCGTGGTCTGCGGCGTGTTGCGCCTTGCGCGCTTCGTCAGTCGCGTGCGCAGTCGGTCTGAGATTCTGGATGGACTGACCGAGGCTGAGGTGCTTGTCGACCATGTCCGCCTTCAGCGAGGTGAACGGGATGCCGAGATTCTGCGAGACGTGCAGCGCCGCGATGAACTGACCCTGATTCTTGAATCCCATCGACGCCTGCTGAAGCGTCATGCCCTTCGGCAGCATCGAGGTGACCTTCGCATTCAGCTGCGGCTTCGCCGCGATCTTCGTTGCGATGGGATTCGGCGCGGGGCTGTGGGGCGACGGCGGCGCGGTGACGGCCTTCGGGGCCTGCTGCGCATGCCCGGGTGCGCTCGACGACTTCCCGTGTTGATCCGCAAACGCCGGCGTCAGGCTCAGGACGGCGCAGGTTCCGCAGACGAATGAGGTCCATCGGAAACGCATGGCACACACCTCCAGATGAGCTGTTGCAGCAAGGCGCGTGCCGCCAGTGAACCCTGCGAAGGCGCGAGAAATACGTGGAATTCGAAGGTAAGGGGCGAGAGTGCCCGGACGATTCTGTGTCGCCCTTACACTCTCGCCAAAGGCCGGGTTACTGAGGCAGCACGACGGTGTCGATGACGTGAATGACGCCGTTCGATTGGAACACGTTCGCTTGCGTGATCATCGCGACGTCGCCCTTTTCGTCCTTCAGGGCGATGTCGCTCCCTTGCATCATCGCCCACAGCGTGCCGCCGCTGACGGTTTTCAGCATCGCGGTCCCGTTGCCCGCTTTGATCTGCTTCTTGAGATCCATGCTCGACAGGCGTCCGGCCACGACGTGGTACGTCAGCACTTTGGTCAACGTGGCCTTGTTCTCCGGCTTCAGCAGCGTGTCGACGGTTCCCGACGGGAGCTTCTGGAATGCGGCGTTGGTCGGCGCGAAGACCGTGAATGGTCCGTCGCCTTCGAGCGTCTCGACGAGGCCGGCGGCCTTGACGGCAGCGACAAGAGTCGTGTGGTCCGCGGAATTCACGGCGTTCTGGATGATGTTCTTGTTCGGAAACATCTCCTTGCCGCCGACGATCGGATTCTTCGCGGCGAAACTGAGGGTGGCAATCGCGAGAACGGCAAACGCGGCGGTCGTGATGCGGGTGCGTTTCATGGCTGTCTCAATCCTTCTTCTCGAATCGCGGGCTTGATTGCCCGGCTCTCTGGCGACACTACGCAGCCTGCCGCCTTGACGGATTGCCCCATCCATTTGCGCCGCCGGCACGTAGTCCTCTGCATGCAGCGGGCGACGGGATCGTACTCGACGCAGACGCGGCGCGAACTGCTGAAGATGCTGCCGCTCGCAGGTGCGGCGTTGCTTTTCACCGAGCGCGGTCGTCAGGCGGGAGTCTCGCTTTGCGATTGGGTGGCTGCGACAACTTTTCGGCGACGCCATTCTGCGACCGCATTCCACGATCGCGACGTGACGGCCTTCGAACGTTTCCCGCTCAATTCCTATCTGGCCGACGATCCGGAAGTGGACCTCGACGACTGGCGTCTCGAAGTGTCCGGCCTGGTCAGCCGGCCCGGCGCCTACACGCTCGATTCATTGCGCGCGCTGCCGAAGGTCGTCCAGAACACCAGGCACGTGTGCATCGAGGGCTGGGACGTCGTCGGCAACTTCGGTGGCGTGCCGGTCGCGGCGTTTCTCGACTTCGTCGGCGCCGCGAAGGATGCGAGATTCCTCGAAGTCGCGTGCGCCGACGACTACTACGAGTCGATCGACATGGCGAGTGCCCGCCACGTGCAGTCGCTGCTCTGCTACGAGATGTACGGTGCGCCGCTGACTCGCGGGCACGGCGCGCCGCTGCGGCTCGTTCTCCCAACCAAACTCGGCTACAAGCAGGCCAAGTACATCGTCGGGCTGAAAATCACGAATGTCCTGTCGTCGAAAATCGGCTACTGGGAAGATCGGGGTTATCCGTGGCACGGAGGGCTGTGATGCGCCGTGCACGTCTCGAGCATCCTGCGGTCGTGCGCCTCTGTCACTGGCTCGCGGTGATTTCTGTCGCAATCCTGGCGTCGAGCGGGCTGGAGATCTTCGCGGCCTTCCCAACATTCGGCGACAAGATTCCCCAGGTCGATCTCTTCAGCCCGCCCGAATCAATTCGGCTTGGCGGATGGCTCGGCGGGGCGCTCCAGTGGCATTTGTCGTTTGCGTGGCTGTTCGTCGGGACGGGTCTCGCATATCTCGCGTACGAGCTGCCGACGGGCAACTATCGCCAGGTGCTGATATCGATTTCGGAGCGGCACGGGCTCTGGCCGATGATCCGCCACTACTTCTTCTTCGGGCCCAGACCGGCGCAGAACGAAACGTACAACCCGCTGCAGAAGCTCGCATACACGACAGCGCTTGGTCTTGGCGCCGCACTCATGGTTACTGGTCTCGGCTTGTACAAGCCCGTGCAATTGTCGTGGCTGGTTTCGGCGTTTGGCGGCTTTCGGATGCTTCGCATCTGGCACTTCGCGGCGATGACAGCGCTGATCGCGTTCGTGCCAGGGCACCTGGTCATGGTGGCGCTGCACGGATGGAGCAACTTCGCGTCGATGTGGACGGGGGGAGATTCTCGCGGCTGAAATCTCGCGCTCAAGACCGGAGCCGCTCGGCTGGAGCCTCGCGCTCCTCGATCGTTGTCGGAGCGTCGACCTGTTCGAAGTCGTGGAGCCGCCTGAGATCGATCGCGATGTGATCGGTATCGGCGATGTACATGTCGCGGAAGCGCGCGCCCCAGACGATGTCGTTTCTGTCGTAGCTGGTCTGCGCATGAACGGTCTGCGCAAACGTCTCGTCGTCCGCGGTGATGAGGCAGACGATTTCCGGGTCCGAGGCGGCCAACGTCTCCATCGAAAGGCCCAGTAACGGGCTGCCGTGGACGATCGGATGCACGATCACCCAATGCAGCGGCATGAAGATGATCGACGGCCGCTCGAGCGTGAGGAGATCGAAGCGGCGCCGGCGCGCGCCGTTCGCATCGACGACCCATCGAGCGAGCGAGACCACAGCTCGGACGTCCGTCAGATGATGGTTCCGAAGGTTGACGAGCCTGAACATCATCGCCCAGCCGTTCCCGTACGGCGCCACGATCGCGTTCCGGCTGAAATCGATCTTTGCGGTCGGTCGCGTGAACCGCGCGAAGAGCAGCGCGCTCAGGATCGCAAAGCCGAGCAGGCCGACGAGCGCTTCGACCGCGACGAGCAGGTTGGCCGTGCGCGTATTCGGAACGAGCCGGCCGTAGCCGATCGTCGCCAGCGTCTGCACGCTGAAAAACAGGCAGTCCTCGAAGCGGCCGAGCGGCGATGTGGCGGTCCCCTGCAGTGCCTCCGGGCCGGCCAGCCAGTACATCGCCGCGAAAATCACGTTCGCGACGACGTAGCCGATCGCCATCAGGCCGAGCAGCCGCGGAATCGGCAGCGACAGCAGCGTGTGGTAGGCGTTGTACGGATGGAACGGGCTGAGGTCGTTGCGTCGGACGTTGAAGCTCCCGTCGTGGTTGACGAGCCGGGCGCGACTGCGCTCGGACATCCTGCCGCCGAGTCCGAGATCCTGAGTGAACTGTTCTTGATCAGACGATTCAGGCACGGTTGGATGCGTGTTCGTATTCTACCCGTCCGCTCGCTGTTGAAAGAGTTCGACCACGCGGTCCTAAACCGTTAAGCGTCGGCGACGGTGCCCACCGGCATTCGGGCCCCGGATCGTCGCGTATAGACGGAGACGACATGCCTGTGATCGATCAGACCGCAACAATTCTCACCAAGGAGCTCCTGGACCGATTCGGCGAGCGCGCGCCGCGCTACGACCGCGAGAACAAGTTTTTCCAGGAGGACTTCGACGAGCTGAAGGCCGCCGGCTATCTGCTTCTGGCCGTGCCGAAATCGTTCGGCGGCGCCGGGCTCAACCTCGCCGAAGTGTGCCGCGCCCAGGCTCGACTGGCGTATCGAGCGCCGGCGACGGCGCTTGCGGTCAACATGCATCTCTATTGGACCGGCATCGCTGCGGACCTCCATCGGTCGGGCGACCACCGGCTTGACTGGATCCTCAAGGACGCCGCGGCCGGCGAGGTCTTCGCCGCGGGTCACGGAGAGCGCGGCAACGACCTGCCGGTCCTGGCGTCGTCTACGACGGCCGAGCCCGTGAAGGGCGGCTATCGCTTCACCGGTCACAAGATCTTCGGATCGCTGACGCCTGTGTGGACGCGGCTTGGCATTCACGCGATGGACCTGAGCGATCCGACCAAGCCGCTCGTCGTGCACGCGTTCATGCCGCGCGATACCGCGGGCTATCAGATCGTCGAGTCATGGGACACGATGGGGATGCGCGCCACGCGCAGCGACGACACGGTGTTGCAGGGGGCCGTCGTTCCCGATCGCTACATCGCGCGCGTCGTCCCGTCGGGCTTTGCCGGCGCGGATGCGTTCGTGCTCGGCATCTTCGCGTGGGCGGAGCCGACGTTCGGCCACATCTACCTGTCGGTCGCGCAGCGCGCCCGGGATCTCGCGGTCGCCGAGGTGCGCCAGAAGAAGTCAGTGGCGCTTGGCGGCCGATCGATGGCCTGGAACCCGATGGTGCAGCACGCCGTCGCGGAAATGGACATCGAGCTCGAGGCCATCAACGCCATCGTGACGCGCGTGGCCGAGGACTGGTCGTCCGGCGTCGATCATGGCGGCCTGTGGCCGGCGAAGCTGGTGTCCGCGAAGTACCGCGCCGTCGAGGGCGCGAAGCGCGTCGTCGACATCGCGATGGATGTGTCGGGCGGGACCGGGATGTTCAGGAAGAACGAGCTCGAACGGCTCTATCGCGACGTGCGCTGCGGCGGGTTCCACCCGGCCAACAGCGCCATTGCGCACGAGGTTGTCGGCAAGACGGCGCTCGGACTGCTTGGTGAAGCCGCTCGCTGGTAGCCGGATTCGGCAACTAGCCGATGTCGAAAACGGTGTGACGGCTCCGACTGACCTGTGAAAGCGGGCACACCGGCCCGCGCAGGCACAAGGAGCCGTCATGCCGACCATCACACCCTTCCTCTGGTTCGACTCCCAGGCCGAAGAGGCCATGAACCTCTACACGTCGATCTTCAAGCGGTCGAACGTGATCTCCGTCAGCCGCGCGCAGGGGCGCGTCATGTCGGTGACGTTCGAGCTCGAAGGGCAGCGTGTCATGGGGCTCAACGGCGGCCCGCTGTACACGTTCAACGAATCGGTCTCCTTCTTCGTTGGGTGCGAGACACAGCAGGAGATCGACGGATTCTGGACGAAGCTGATCGACAGCGGCGGATCCGCGAGCCGATGCGGGTGGCTCAAGGACAAGTTCGGCTTGTCCTGGCAGATCGTGCCGAACAGCCTTGGCCGCATGATCGGCGACAAGGACCCGGCGAAATCGAAACGCGTGGTGGATGCAATGCTGCAGATGGAAAAGCTGGATGTCAGCCGGCTGCAGCAGGCCTACGACGGGGCGTAGTCAGCGCCGGCGTCGTGTTTTGGTGCCGGTGCGCTTCCCACCGCTGGCTTTCTTGCGTGCAGGTCGAATCGCTCGACGCGCCGGCTTGTGCGCGAGCGTCTCAGAGAGGTCGTACGCTTCGCGAAGCCAGTCTGTAATCGGCGACTCCACTTCGTCGCGATGCCTGATGTGAATGAAGTGGACGGTCTTGGCCTTCGATGCGCGGTCCACTCGGCGCACCTGCGGTGCCTTGATCGTCCGGCCGAGGAAGACGCACAGCTCGAGAAACTGCTTCTTCGGCCGGACGAAGAAGTAGCACGACTTCCGGGAGAACATGATCGACTTGTGCGAGGCGTAGACGCGCTGATCGCCAAACTCGACGGCTGTTTCGCGAAGCCGTTCCCACGCATCGCGAAGATCCTCGGACAGTTCGGCAGTCAGCGCGGCCTCGGTCGTGGTCCAGCAGTCGTGAGCTTCCCCGTCTTCGACCCACTGCTTGCAGTGATAGCAGGTGTGACCCGGCACCGCGCCATTCTATAATCCCGCCGTGCTTCGCCCGACGCTCGGCCTCGCCCTGCTGGCGTTGCTTTCGGGGGAATCGCTGCCGCTCGCGTCAGGCGCCGCCGCTCAACAGAACGCAGCCGTCATGGACATCAACGCGGTCACGAAGACAGTCGCTGCCAACGGTTTGTCATTCCCCGTCGTCGACGTCGGATCGGGTCCGGCCGTGCTCCTGCTGCACGGCTTCCCGGATTCGAGATTTCTCTGGCGGAACCAGATCGGCCCGCTCGTGCAGGCCGGCTTTCGCGTCATCGCTCCGGACTTGCGCGGTTTTGGCGATGCGCCGAAGCCGCCGGCCGTCGAGGACTATCGGCTCCCGGTCGTCGCACCCGACGTCATCGGAATGCTCGACACGCTGGGCGTGGCGAAGGCGCGGGTCGTTGCCCACGACTGGGGCGCCGCGCTCGCCTGGTATCTAGCGATGGCGAACGCCGATCGTGTCGAGCGGCTCGTCGCGCTTTCAGTCGGCGCGATCGGGAATTCGGGAACCACGACGCTCGCGCAGCGCGAGAAGTCCTGGTACTTCCTCTTCTTTCAGTTCGACGGTGTCGCCGAAGCCTGGTTGACGAGGGACAACTGGAAACTCTTCAAGGAGTGGACGCGCGGGCAAGGCGACACCGAGCGCCACCTGAAGGATCTCTCGCGTCCCGGCGCGCTGACGGCGGCCCTCAACTGGTATCGCGCCAACGTACGACCGCAGGCGCCGCCGGAAAATCCGCCGCCACCGCCGCCGAAGATTGCATGTCCCGTCATGGGCATCTGGAGCGATGGCGATCCGTTCCTGACCGAAGCGCACGTCCGCAATTCTCCTGAACGGCTGTCCGGCACCTGGCGGTACGAAAAAATCGAAGGCGCCGGACACTGGATGATGCTCGACAAGCCGGCGGAACTGAACCGCCTGCTCCTCGATTTCCTGAAGTAGCCCTGCGCTGCGGTTTCCCATGAGTTCCGTCGGCCCGTACGACGTCGCCGTAGTTGGCGCCGGTGTGTTCGGCGCGTGGACGGCCTATCACCTGGCCGACGCGGGGAAGCGCGTGGCGCTCGTCGATTCCTACGGGTCGGGAAATTCCCGATCCAGCTCCGGCGGCGAATCGCGCGTGATCCGCTGCGCGTACGGCGCGAGCGAGATCTACACCCGCTGGTCAGCGCAGTCGCTGGGTCAATGGAAAGCACTGTTTCGAGCGCATTCGGCGTCGTACTTTCATCAGACCGGCGTGCTGTTTCTCGCGAGCGCGAGGTCTGGCGAGACAGAGGCCTCGCTCGCCACGCTCGCGCGGGTCGGCATCCCGCACGAACGCCTCGATCGCGGCGAGCTCGAGCGCCGTTTTCCTCAATTCAGCTTCGGCTCGGTCCGCTGGGCGATCTTCGAACCGGAGAGCGGCGTCCTGCTTGCTCGGCGCTCCGTCCAACTGGTTGCCGATGCTGCTCGCGCCAGAGGCGTCAACTACATCGACGGCGAAGTTCGTCGCGTCAACGAGTCCCGCTCCGGTGGCCGGCTCGCTTGCGTCGATCTCAGCGACAAACGATCGATCCGCGCCAATCAGTTCGTGTTCGCGTGCGGACCCTGGCTGCCGAAGCTGTTTCCGAAGGCGCTCGGCCATCGAATCTTTCCGACGCGCCAGGAAGTGTTTTACGTCGGGCCTCCATCGGGCGACGGGCGCTTCGCGCCTCCGGCGATGCCGGCCTGGGTCGACTTTGGCGAGGAAATCTACGGCGTGCCGGACATCGAGCGAAAGGGCTTCAAGGTCTCGCCCGACCGCCACGGGCGCCCGTTCGATCCCGACGATGGCGAACGGATCGTGTCAGCCGCCGGCGCGCGGACGGTCCGCAGGTATCTCGCGAAACGATTCCCCACCCTGGCGCGCCAGCCGTTTGTCTGGAGCGAAGTGTGTCAGTACGAGAACACGGCGAACGGCGATTTCCTCATCGACAGGCATCCGCAGCGATCCAATGTCTGGCTCGTCGGCGGCGGCTCGGGCCACGGCTTCAAGCACGGACCGGCCGTCGGTCAGTACGTCGCGGAGCACGTGGTGAGCGGGGCGGAGATCGATCCGTTGTTCTCGATTACGACGAAGGTGACGCGGCAACGGCGCTCTGTTTTCTAGTATCAGGCTCCGGGCGCCGCACCATCAGCGGAAGCACCGTCGCGACGAGCAGCACGCCGGCGATGCTGTAGATGGCCTGATCGTACTGCCCGGTCGTCTGGCGCAGCCGCGCGATCAACAACGGCGAAGGAATCGCCGCCGCGGCCCACGCGAGCAGAATCCAGCCGTAGATGCCACCCATGTATTTCGATCCGAAGAAATCGGCCGTGAACGAGGGCATCGTGCCGAATCCTCCGCCGTAGCAGAGGCCGATGATCGCGAGCGCCGCGCTGAACAGCGTCACGCTCGTCAGGTGGGGAAGTGCGATGAAAATGACCGCCTGAATGATGTACAGCAGAAGATAGACGCGCGCGCGCCCGATGGAATCCGACGCCCACGCCCACAGCACCCGGCCGGCGCCGTTGAACATCGAGATCACCCCGACCATCCCCGCCGCAGCGACGGGTGTCATGTGCGCCAGCTGCTGCGCCATCGGTGAGGCCTGGCTGATGATCATGATTCCCGCCGACACGTTCAGGAACAGCATCAGCCACAACGTCCAGAACGTCCGGGTCCGCATCGCTTCGGGGACGCTGAAGTCGTACGCTGACGCAGCGCGCACGACGGAGCCGGTCGGCTGCCAGCCTTCGGGTCGCCAGCCGGCAGGCGGATGCGAGTACACACGGGCCGCCGCGACGATGAGGACGAGGTACACGACGCCGAGAACTTCGAACGTGGCGGGTACGCCGCGTGCGGCGATGGATCGCGCGGCAAACGGGCTCATCACGAGCGCGCCGGCGCCGTAGCCGGCCACCGCGACGCCCGTCATCAGCCCGCGGCGATCCGGGAACCATTTCGTCAACGTCGCAACCGGCGTGATGTAGCCCATGCCCATCCCGATCCCGCCGAGCACGCCGTAGCTGAAATAGAGGCCGCCGAGCGAATGTTCGGCCACGAACCAGCCGGCGAGAAGATATCCGGCGCCGTACAGGATTCCAGCAAGCGTCGCTACCGGGCGCGGACCCGCGCGGTCCTGCCAGAGGCCGCCGAGAATCGTGCCGACGCCGAGAAACGCGATCGCCAGCGTGAACGTCAGGGACACTTGCGTCAACGACCATCCCGTCATCGCGACGAGCGGTGCGACGAAGACGCTCCATCCGTACACGGCGCCCAGGCACACCTGTGTGACGATGGCGGCGGCGGCGATGCGCCAGCGGCGGGAAACCATTGTCGAGACGCGAATCCTAACACTGGCCGGCGGCGTAGTGTTCCTGACGCCTTCAAATTCGCCACGAAGACGCGAAGATCACGAAGAGGAAGTCTCAGTATTAGAACTTCGGCTCGACTCACCCGCGCAGCACGATTTTCCCGGCGACGCCACCGGCTTCGAGCATTCGCTCGCCTTCGCGCCCGGCGAGCAGCGGCAGCGTCGCCGCAATCTGCGGCTTGATCGCGTGCGAGGCGAGTAGCGCGAAGAGCTTCGGCAGGTCCTCCTTGAACGGCCGCTTGTCCTTCCGGTAGATCGCCGTGATGCCGTAGAACGTTCCTCGCCGTCCCGCGAGTCGCGAGCCGACGAACAGACTCGACAAGCTGCGGATTGTGTCGAGCGTGCCGCGGCTGGCCATGAAGCTGTAGCCGACGACGATTCCGCCGCGCCGCGTTGCGCGAACGCAAGCCGCTGTTTCAGGTCCGCCGAGACCGTCGAACACCGCGTCCACGCCATCCCGCGCGACGCTCCGAAGCTCCACATCGAGCGGTCGCCTGCGCGATTCGATGGGCTCGCCGCCGAGATGTCGGACCAGATCGAAGTGCGCCGGCGAGACTGCGCCGACCGCGCGGACTCCCTGCACGCGCAGGAGCTCGAGGAGCGCCGTGCCGACGCCTCCATTGGCGCCGGTCACGAGCGCCGCCTGGCCGCGCTGCATCGCTGCCTTGCGGTGAATCATCTGATATGCGGTGACGTAGTTCAGGATCAGCGCCACGACCTCGCCATCGTCCAGTCCGTCGGGGACCGGGACGAAGTGGTCCGCTTCGCGCGTGAAGAACTCCGCCCACGCACCGTGGACCGTCAACGCGCACACGCGCTGTCCGACCGAGAAGCCGGCGACGCCTTCGCCGATGGCGTCGACATCGCCCACGACCTCGTAGCCGTCGACGAACGGAAAGGGCGGGCTGAAGGGATACGAGCCCTTGCGCTTCATGATGTCGGTGTAGCCGACTCCGCTCGCGCGCACGCGAATCCGAATCTGGCCGGCCTTCGGCGGCTCGAGAGGAAGTTCCACCTCCTGCAGCTGCTCGAGTCCGCCCTTGCCCTTCAGTTGAATGGCTCTATATGTCGGCATAGACCTGTCTCACAGAGAGGTTCAAGGGGTACACCTTGTACCTCCTGAACCTCACCGATTCAGTTCCTGTCAGTTCTGTGCATCTTCGTGAAGCGTCCCGCACCGACGTATCATGAAGATCCCCGCGCACGAGCAGTCGCCCGTGCGAGTCCCCAGCAGAAAGTCGAACTGCGCATGCGCCGGATTGTCGTTCTGCTCGTCCTTGGCGGACTCGTTGCACCTGAAGCCCGCGCCCAGAACGGGTTGCCCGCCGGCTGGCCCGCGCGGCTCGAGCTCGGGATGGCCGACAGCCCGGGCGGCGCCACCGCGATGCGAGCCACGGCTCCATTCGGGTTCCGCTACCAGTACCTCGCCGGCGGTGTGAACACCGGAAGCGGCTGGGCCACCTGGAACACCAACGGCGACTTCGCGAGGTTTTACATCCAGGATTCGATCGCCAACGGCATCATCCCGGTCTTTACCTACTACATGCTGCTGCAATCACTGCCTGGCGGCGGCAGCGAAAGCAACGCCGACTTCACCAACCTGAACAACACGGCAACGATGACCGCGTACTTCAATGATCTGATCCTTTTCTTTCAGAAGGCCGCCGCGTTCCCGACGCAGAAGATCGTCCTGCACGTCGAGCCCGACTTCTGGGGCTACATGCAGCAGCGCGCGGCAAATGACGACGCGAGAACCGTGACGGCCAAGGTCGCCGAAACCGGCATTCCGCAGCTTGCAGGACTGCCGGGCAATGTCTCGGGTTTCGCGCGCGCCGTCGTTGCGCTTCGCGACGCGTACGCGCCGAACGTCATTCTCGGGTACCACATCAGCGTCTGGGGCACGAACATCGACATCGCGCTCTCGAATCCGCCCGATGCGACGGTCGATGCGCTCGGCACCAGGGCAGCCGCCTTCTTCACGTCACTCGGCGCAAGATTCGACATCGCGTTCGGCGAGTTCAGCGATCGCGACTCGGGCTACTACCAGTTTGTCGTCGGCGACAGCGGACGGTCCTGGTGGGACGCGGACGACTTCCGACGCAATGTCCGGTTCCTCGCGAAGTTCTCGACCACTGCCGGGAAGCGGATCGTCATGTGGCAGATTCCGCTCGGCAACACCAGGATGCGAACCGT
>Ga0126377_10000474_pt1 | contig 24278 bp, 23 predicted proteins | sample PanSoiMetPlot_22_FD_92647 | JGI IMG/M metagenome (GOLD analysis project Ga0126377, IMG submission 92647) | Tropical forest soil microbial communities from Panama - MetaG Plot_22 | ecosystem: Environmental > Terrestrial > Soil > Tropical forest > Bulk soil | place: Panama | collected 2016-02-17 | reverse complement strand
GCCGCGAAAGCGAACGCAATTGACATATCTCCTCCAAGGGAGAAGGCACAACACCTTCCGGCGTCTTCCCTGCGTCGCAGCAGCTCACCGCCCCGTCCGCGCCAGCGAGTGCACCCAGCCAACCATGCGCGACTGCGCGTTGGCGATATCGTCCTTGGTGAAGAAATCTTCCGGCTTCACGCGGTCCACCGGATAGACCGGGCGGAGGAAATCGCTCTCGTAGCCGAACGGCACCGTGGCATCGATGCCCATGCCGCCCTCGAAATTGGTGTTCGACGCGGTCCACTGCTTCTCGCCCGCGGTCATGCGCTCGGCCGGCATGAAGGTCTGCCCGCGCCCGCCTGGGATCGGGTTCAGGATATCCGCGCGCGGGTTCACCCGCGTGGTGAGGCACCACATGACGTCGTCCATGGAATAGGGATCGACGTCCTCGCTCACGGCGATGGCGAGCCGCATGCCCTGCGAGCAGGACAGCGCCGCCGCCATGAAATTGCGCTGCCAGCCCTCGTCGAGCTGGTGGCGCTTCTTCACCTGGATGATGCAGCCGCCCCAGTCGGTCATGCAGTACGGGATCACCACGTTCTGCACGATGCCGGGCTGTAGACGCTGGCACAGCTCGTAGATCGCAGCTTCGCGCACCGTGGTGTCGATGTTGTGATCGTCGAGCGTGTGCACCCCGAGCGCGAAGATGATCGGCTTCGTCTTCGGATTGCGCATGGTGATGCCGGTGACGTGGAAGGTCGGGGCCTTGTATGCCTTGCCCATGTAGCCCGCCCATTCCGGATGGAAATGGAAGCGGCCCTGCACGCCGGCGTCCTCGGATTCCTTGGTCTCGAACCGGCGATCGCGCGGGTTGACGTAGCCTTCCAGCACCAGCTCGCAATCCGCCAGCGCCATGGCGTTGACGGTGCGCGCCTTCACCAGCCGGATCGGCGTGCCCTGCACCGCGCCGGCGATACCGATCTCGTCGCAGCCCATCGGCAGCACCGCGTAGTCGAAGCCCGCGCCCGCCAGCAGCGTGCAGGCCGGCGGCACGCCGAAGCACATGGTGATCGGCACCGGCTGGTCGGACTTGTAGTACTTGTTGACCACCTGCCACATGTGCGAGCCGGGCGAGATCTGGAACGTGCCGATATTGCCCCAGCGGAAATTCATGCGGTTGTAGCCGAGGTCGGAGCCGCCATCGAATTCCGGACCGGTGACGCAGCGGATGGCCGAGCCGACGGTGAGCTCGGGCTCGTAGGTAGTATGCCGGATCGGCACCACGTGCTCGTTCACGTCCTTCGGGTTCTTGATCACGTGCTCCTGGCACGGCGCCTCGTCCTGGGCGACCTCCGCCGGCTTGAGCGGGTGGCTGAGCGCATAGGCGAGCTTCTTCACCCGCTCGGCGTCGTTCGCCCAGCCGAACATCTTGTTGATCACCTTCATGTCGCCGAACAGGTTGGTGAGCACGCGATGATTGGGCTTGCCCTTGACGTTGTTGAACAGCACCGGGCAGCCGCCATCCATGTGCTTCTGCAGGCCGGTGACCTCGAGGTCCGGATCGACCGGCTTGTCGGTCTCGATCAGGTCGCCCTGCTCGCGCAGCCAGTCGAGCGCGCTGCGCAGGTCGGAGGCGTGGTGCTCGTTGCGCGCGTGGCTCCCGGCGGGCTTGTCCTTGCGCACTGGCTCTTGCATGGCTCTAACGCTCCGTCTTGCTCGTGGGGCGGCGAAGGGCTCGCCCTGCCCGTTCCTTTGTATATCCGAATGCGACCGCGGCCGCGCGCCGGCCTTTATCTTTCAGGCGCGGGTTCCATTGCATAGATTTCTAAGTATTATGCGGCTGGAAGCAAAACCTTGTCAACGACCGAGGTCGCCGCGTGTCATCACGCCCGAACAAAGCACGCAAAGCGCATGAGGACCGGACGGAATTTCCGCCGGCCGAGAGCTCGGGTTACCTCGTGCGCGATGCGCACCGGGCGTTTCAGCGCCTCTTGGAGAAGCGCATCGCCGCCTACGGCCTCAAGCGTGGCCAATGGTATTTCCTGCGCGTGCTGTGGACCGAGGATGGCCTTTCGCAACGCGAGCTGTCGGCGCGGGTCGGCATGATGGAGCCGACCACGGTGATCGCATTGCGCAGCATGGAACGATCCGGCCTGATCCGCCGCGCGCGCAGCGCCGACGACCGGCGTCGGTCGCAGGTGTGGCTGACGGCGAAAGCGCAACGGCTGCGCAACGAGCTCCTGGCGCTCGCGCGCGGCATCACCGAGCAGGCGGAGGAAGGCATCGGCCGCGGCGACCTCGCGCTGTTCCGCCGCGTCATCGCGCAAATGACAGCGAATCTCGACAAGATCAGGAAGTAGCAAAGAAGCGAATAGCGGACCTTGTTCGCTGTGCGCTACTTGCTGCTTGCTCCCGCCGTCAGTTTCTCGACCAGCCGGCGGAATTCCTTCAACTCAGCCTTGGTCAGAACCTTCAGCACCTCGCGCTCGAGCCGGCGCGCCTTGGGGACGATCGCGTCGTAATAGTCCCACCCCGCCTTGCCGAGCGCGACCTGGAACGTGCGGCCGTCGCCCTTGGCCGGCTTCTTTACCAGGAACAGGCGCTTCTCCAGCCGCTTGATCGCCCAACTGATGGTCGACTTGTCCTGCGTACTGCGCCGGCGGATCTCCGCGGGCGTGAGCGGTCCGTAGTCGGCGGTAATCGCCAGCACCTTCCATTCCTGCGTGGTCAGGCGATGCAGGCCGACCTCCAGATTGGAATTCTTGACCAGCAGCCGGTCGTCGAGATTGGCGACGCGGTAAGGCAGAAACTCCTCGAGCCGGATGATGTTGCCGCGTTTTTTGGTCGATCGCGCCATAGCTTTCATCTATTTTTGGTGTACTGCTTCGCATTGCGTCGAACGGCGAGACCTATCACGCATCGAGCGGTATTTCCACGCAGTCCGGCCGAGATCCCGGAAATCGCCACCGCTTGACTCGCCATGGCCGATTTCGTTCAGTTTTAGACGATCGATAGACTGCAGACGCAAATCCCCGGAGGCGGCCATGTTCCTGATGAACCAGTGGTACGCGGCGGCATTGCCGAGCGAGCTGACCGACAAGCCGCTCGCGCGCACGATCTGCGGCCAAGCCGTCGTCATGTACCGCGCGGCGTCCGGGCGCTCGGTCGCACTGGCGGACCGTTGTCCACATCGCTATGCGCCGCTTTCGGCCGGGACCTGCTCGGGTGACAATATCGTCTGCCCCTATCACGGGATCGTCTTCGATCCGACCGGCGCCTGCGCGCGCATTCCGCATCAACCGACGATTCCACAGAAGATGCGCGTACGCGCCTTTCCCCTGGTCGAGCGCTGGGGCTGGGCCTGGATCTGGATGGGCGATGCGTCGCGCGCCGATCCCGATCTGATCCCGGCCTATGAATGGTTCGGCTCGCCGGACTGGAAGAGCTTCTATTGCTACTTCTATGTGAAAGCCAACTGGGAGCTGTGCGCGGACAATCTGCTCGATCTCAGTCACACGCCGTATGTCCACACCAACACCATCGGTACGCCCGACATAGAGAAGATGCCGCTCGAGACCTGGGTCGAAGGCACGAAAGTGCTCAGCCGCCGCACGATGAAGCAGGTCATTCCGGGGCCGTTCGTCGCGGAATGGGGAAATTTCGCCGGCAAGATCGACCGCGTGACCACCTGCGAATGGGTACCGGCCGGCAATATCAGCGTCGAGCTCTACTACGAGGACCCGACCAACAAGATGACGATCCGGCTGACCAACCCACTGACGCCCGAGACCGAGTGCACCACGCATCTGTGGTTCACCTGGTCGCGCAATTTCGGCGGCGACGACGCGGCCTATGCGGAGAAATTCCAGAGGCAGAGCATGAGGGTGCAGGCCGAGGACATCCGCATGCTCGAGCTCCAGCAGGCGGTGGTGGACCGCGGCGGCCCGCTGCCCACCGTCGCGATCGGCGCCGATGCGGCATTGCTCCATGCGCGCCAGACGGTGAAAGCGCTCGCGCAGGAGGAAGCGGGCCTGCCACGGCAAGCAACGGCCTGACGCGCTTCCAGGGAGGGTCGCGGCGCGAGCATCAGCCCGCCGGCATGATTACTGCCGCGGCGGAATCCGGATCAGGTCCGCGAGTTGGTCCTTGGCCAGCGGCGCCGCGGTGAATTTCAAGCTGACCGCGTCGGGAATGATCAGGTCGAGGCCGGTGATCTCGTCGGGCGACACCGACGGCTTGGGAAAGAATCCGTCGCGAATGCGCAGCGCCTTCGCCTCGGTGATGCCGGCGAACTCCGCGTAGGTCTTCAGCGCCGCCGGGTCCGAATACATCCAGTCGATCGTCTCCCGGTAGGCCTTCATGTAGCGGTCGATGGCGCCCTTGCGGCTCTGCAGCGTCTGCGTGTTGGTGATTAGCAGGCGCACTGTCTGGCCTTTGAACAAGGTGTCGTTGCCGGTGGCGATCTGACGGATCTCGTTCTTGTCGAGCTGGTCGAGACCAAACGGCGGCGCCGACCATCCCACGTCGACCTGCCCGGACATGACAGCCGTCAGCGTCGCCGGCGGGCCTCCGGTCGCGGTCGCCTTCGCCGCCGGCGCGTATTGTTTGATGAATGCGGTGACGATGCCATGGGTGGAGGAGCCATTGGTGGAATAGGCGATGGTCTTGCCGTTGGCATCGGCGATCGACTTGATCGGAGAGTCCGCCTTCACGTACCAGTAGAGGTCTCCGGCACCGGTGATCTCGGCGCCGATGATGCGCACCGGCGCGGTCTTCGAGTAGGCGCTCAGCACGCCCATGATTCCGACACCGACGCCGATCTCGACGGCGTTACCCAGCACGGCTTGCTGGGTCTCTCCGGCCCCTTGCGTATAGAGGAGCTCGAGATTGAGGCCGTGCTTCTTGAAGATCCCGCCACGCTGGCCGACCTCGGAGATGCCCGTGTCCCACAGGCCGCGCTGGCCGACCGCGAGCTTCAGCGTCTCCTGGGCAGCGGCGGAACCGGTCATCGCGGCCGCCGCGAGCCATGCACAAACCAGCCGTGCGGTGGTCATCCTCATGGCGATCCTCCCTGCTGCGGCTTGTTCGCAAGCCTTCATTCGCAAGCCTTGAGCATTTTTCCGCCGATGCCAAGCAAGCATGGCGCCGCATGCGGCATCAGGGCCGCCGGCTCTGGGCGTTCCAGTAGCGCTCGAGATTGGCGATCAAGGCCGGGCTGAAATGACAGTAGGCCTGCTCGCGCGCATAGACCGCGAAATAGGCGCGGCACATGTCGAGCGGCTCCTGGCTCACGCGCAAAGCGCGACGGTTGCTCGCTGCGCTCACCACGCCCGAGCTGGTGAGCCCCGTGACCACCCGTTCGATCGCCGCGTCCATGGCGCCGGTCTCGACGATCTCGTCGCAGATCAGCCGCCCCTCCGGGCTATCGCATTCGAGCCGGCGCTCGTATTGGATCGCCTGACGCGCGATGCGGTCGCCGGTGAAGCGCGGCAGCCGCATATTGGCGGCGCCCGGAATGATGCCTTCCTTGCGCGCCGGCAAGGTTAGGAAGGCGCTGCGCTCCGCCAGCACGTAGTCCATCACCAGCAGCGCCTGGCAGTGGCCGCCGATGGCGAACGCCTCGACCGCCGCGATCCAGGGCTTCTCGATCGAGCGGCCGCCGAACTCGTCCGGCGGCGGGTCGTCCGCGACGGCGAGCCCGCGATAGACCTTGTTCACCCAGCCGAGATCGCGCTGCAGGTACCACACGAACGGAATCCGACCGTGATAGAGATGGGTGAGATTGATGCCGGCGCCGAACACGCGGCGTCCCTTGTATTTGGGATGCTCGACCACGGCGCCGCGCATGACGGCGATCTCGGTGGCGCGATCGAGCAATGCGAGATCGACGCAGACCTCCGCACCATCGAGCGAGGTCTGGTCCTCCGCATTGAGAAAGCGCGGATTGTTCTGCGTCACCACCGCCGCCTTGCCGACACGCTGCACCGACGCGCCATCGAGCTCGACCTTGCCGTCGCGCTCGAACTGCGGCAGCAGCGCCTCGGCGTCGGGGCGCGGCAGCAGCATGGCGTGGCAGAGATGGCGGCCGCTTCGCTCGCTGCCAAGCACCGCGGACAGGAACAGGCCCTGGTCGATCTCGAGACCATCCTTGTCGCGTTGCAGCGCGCCGTCCTCCGCGGCGATCTCCTGCGCGGTCGGCACCAGACCCGGCACGACGCTGGCGGCTCTGGTGACCAGGTCCTCGACCCGCACGAAGCGCGAGCGCCGCACCGTCAAGGCGTCGTAGACGGCGTCGCCATGGCGGCGAAGAAAGCATGTCCGGGCCTCTCGGGCCCGCTCCTGCATGGCGCGCGCCGCAGCATGCTCCGCCGCGTTGCGGCGCGCCTTTCGCGGCAGCCGTCCGACGAGCCTGGCCGATTTCTGCCAGTAGGCAGAGAATTTCTTGCGGTCGTTGGGATAATCGGTGGTGTCGCCCGGCTCCGCCTGCAGCCAGTCCCGCACGTCCCTGGCGGCCAAGCCCGCCGCCGTGAGACATTCCACGGCGGCCGCATCGGTCTCGCGTGCGGTCATTGCAGCACTCCTGACGCCATCCCGTAAGCGCGTTTACAGCACAAGCCCGCGAAGACGGGCGTTTACGCCCTTACGTCTTCTACGTTCTATGCGCTCGCCCGGCACGCCGTCCTACGCAGCTTTGCCGAAATACTTCGTCAGGTTCGCGCGGACGCGGGCGAGCGGTGCAAGCGCACGGTCGGGCAGGACGAACTGGCGTCCGGTCAGCTGTTCATAGACGCCGATATACTTCCCGGCCGCCTCCAGGATGACTTCGGGCGGGATTGCGGGGATCGGATCCTTGTAAGGATCGCAGCGCTCCGCCACCCAGCGGCGGATAAAATCCTTATCCAGCGTTTCCGGCGGCGCGCCGGCCGCGAAGCGCTCGGGATAGGTGGCGGACAGCCAGTAGCGGCTGCTGTCGGGCGTGTGCACCTCGTCGGCCAGTACGATCGCGCCCTTCTCGTCGAAGCCGAATTCGTACTTGGTATCGACCAGAATCAGCCCCTGCTTCGCAGCGGTCTCGCGTCCGAAGGCGAACAGGGCCAGCGCTTTCTCCGAGACCTCGCGCCATTGCTGCGCTGTCAGGAGCTTGCGGCTGACGATGTCGTCGGCGCTGAGCGGCGCATCATGCTCGCCCTGCTCCGCCTTGGTGGTGGGCGTGATGATGGTTTGCGGGAGCTTCTGGTTGTCGCGCAGGCCCTCCGGGAAGCGGTGGCCGTACATCTCCCGGCTGCCCTTCTTGTACATCTGCAGGATTGACGTGGAGGTGGTGCCGGCCAGGTAGTCTCGCACCACGATCTCGACCGGCATCATTGCGAGCCGCTTGCACACCAGCACGTTGGGGTCGGGATATTCGATGACGTGATTGGGGCACAGCTTTTGCGTGGCCTCGAACCAGAAGCGTGCGGTCTGGGTGAGCACCTGCCCCTTCAGCGGGATCACCGCGAGGTTGCGGTCGAAGGCGCTGATGCGGTCGGTGGCAATCAGAATGCGGCTGCCGTCCGCGAGGTCATAGTTCTCACGCACCTTGCCGCGATAGCAGCCCGGCAGTTCGGGAATGACGGCTTCGGACAACGTGTAATTCGCATAGGGAGCGAGTGCGGACGGATTGATCATGGAGGGCTGGAACTCTTCGTGGGGGGTGAGGAGAGGGTCGAGTGTAGTGTTTCGCCCCCTGCGGCTCAATGCGACTTCCGCCTTGCCCCGCCCGGGAGCGGCGATAACCCACACTTTTGTCTCGCGTTTGGGCCGGTTTTCTCGCTATACGGCCTCTAAGTGCCAGGGAGAACGACCATGAAACCAAGCCTTTGTGCCGGGGTATCCCGGGTCAAGCGCATCCCCATCGACCGGGCGCGAACCATCGGCTTCATGGGCGAGGACGCCCGCACCTACGCCACCCCGTCGATGATCCTCGACATCGAGCACACCTGCCGGGAGCTCATCATCGAGCATGCCGATCCCGGCGAGGATTCGGTCGGCATGGAGGTCGCGGTCAAGCACCTCGCCCCTACCCTGCTGGGCATGACGGTCGAGGTCACGGTGCGGGTCACGGCGGTGGACCGCCGCAAGATATCGTTCGAGGCCACCGTCAAGGACGAGCTCGACGAGGTCGGCGCCGGCACCCACACGCGTTTCGTGGTCGATAAGGCCAAGACCTTCGAGCGGCTCAAGGCCAAGGCCGCGCGCTTTGCGGCGCAAGCGGGCTGAACGCCGATGGCCGGCGCCGTTCGCAACGACGACGTCTTCATGTTCGACCGCGCGGCCGAGACCATGCCGCGCGGCGAGCTCGCGGCCTTGCAGCTGCAACGCCTGCAGCAGACGGCCGCCCGTGCCTATGCCAAGGTGCCGCATGTCCGCGCGAAATTCGATGCCGCCGGGGTAAAGCCCGAGCAGATCAAATCGCTCGCCGACGTCACGCGGCTGCCGTTCTCGGTCAAGAACGACCTGCGCGACACCTATCCATTCGGCTTGTTTGCCGTACCACGCGAAGACCTGCTGCGGCTGCACGCCTCCTCCGGCACCACCGGCAAGCCGACCGTGGTCGGCTACACCAAGGCCGATCTCGATCTCTGGTCGGACCTGATGGCCCGCTCGCTCGCCTGCATGGGCGCGAGGCCCGGCGATATCTTCCACAACGCCTACGGCTATGGGCTGTTCACCGGCGGGCTCGGCTTCCACTATGGCGCAGAGCGGCTCGGCCTCACCACGGTACCGGTCTCGGGCGGCATGACCGAGCGCCAGGTGACGCTGATCCAGGATTTCGGCGCGCGCATCCTGGGCGCGACGCCATCCTATGCGCTCAACATCGCCGAGGTCGCGGCCGGCATGGGCGTTGATCTGCGCAAGCTCGCGCTGCGCTTCGGCTGCTTCGGCGCCGAGCCCTGGAGCGAGGCGATGCGCGCCGACCTCGAGGCTAAATTCGGCATCAAGGCGCAGGACGTCTACGGGTTGTCGGAGATCATCGGTCCCGGTGTCGCCTGCGAATGCCACGAGGCGCAGAGCGGCCTGCATGTCTGGGAGGATCATTTCCTCGTCGAGGTGATCGATCCCGACACATTGCAGGCGGTCCCCGCGGGCGAACCGGGCGAGCTCGTGCTCACCACGCTGACCAAAGAGGCGCTGCCGATGCTGCGCTATCGCACGCGCGACATCACGCGGCTCGTGGACGAGCCGTGCGCGTGCGGGCGCACCCATCGCCGGGTGATGCGCATGACCGGCCGCAGCGACGACCTCCTGATCATCCGCGGGGTCAACGTCTATCCATCGCAGGTCGAGGCCTTTCTGGTAGGCTTTCCCGGGCTCGCGCCGCACTATCAGATCGTGCTTACCCGCGACGGACCGATGGATGCGATGACGCTCGAGGTGGAGCTCGCGACCCCCGCCCCGCTCGACGAGCTATTCGTCGCCAAGCTCGCCGCTGACGTGCGCAGCCACATCAAGTCGATGGTCGGCGTTACCTGCGAGGTCGCGCTCAAGGCGCCGGGCGAGGTGCCACGCTCGCAGGGCAAGGCCGTGCGGGTGAAGGATTTGCGGCAGGGGAAGAATGGCTGAGGAGCAACTGATCCTGGTCGATGAGGGCAATCGCGCCACCGGTTCGGCGGGCAAGACCGCCATTCACCGCGCCGGCCTGCTGCATCGCGCCTTCTCGATCTTCATCGTCGATGAGCGCGGCCGGATCGTGCTGCAGCAGCGAAGCCCGAAAAAATACCACTCCGGCGGCTTGTGGGCGAACTCGTGCTGCGGGCATCCCCGCCCCGGCGAGCGCACCGTGACGGCGGCGCGGCGGCGGCTCGACGAGGAGCTCGGCGTGCACAGCGCCCTGTCGTTCGGCTTCTTCGCACGCTACCGGACCGAGCTCGACAACGGCATGCACGAGAACGAGTTCGTCTACGTCTATTTCGGGGGACTCAGCTCCGAACCACGGCCAAATCCGGACGAGATCGCAGATGTTGCGCTCCTGTCGTGCGCCGACATCGAAAAGCGCATCAAGCGAGAGCCCGATTCCTTCGCGTTCTGGTTCAAGCACTATTTCCAAAACCACGGTGCCCAGATCGCCCGGCTCGCAAAACGCGCGTCAATTTTCAATAAACGTCGGGCGTGAATTCCTAACCAGCCTTGACAGTCAGCAGAGGCGTTGCCACGCTCGGCAACACCGCTGGAAGAACTGCCGTTCCAGTCGGAACGACTGCTAAAAATCGACGCTACAAATTGACGCTACAAAATGGACCTGGGGAGGAGCCTATGATCCCAATCCGAATGGCATTGGTGACGGCAAGCGCGTTCGCGCTGGCGTTCGCGCTGTCGGACGCGGCGACGGCGCAAGAGGTCAAGCAGGAGACGAAGGCGGCGGCTGCAAAGCCCAGCGTGACGCCCAGCAACGTCACGCAGGACATGCTCAATCGCGCCGCCAACGACGCCACCAACTTCCTGCACACCAACGGCGACTACACGCAGAAGCGCTTTCACCCGGCCAACCAGATCAACGCCGGCAATGTACGGCGCCTGCGTCCGGCCTGGATCTTCCAGACCGAGGTCAAGGAATCGATGGAGACGTCGCCGATCGTCGTGAACGGCGTGATGTACGTCACCACCTCGTTCAGCCAGGTCTATGCGCTCAACGCGCAGACCGGTGAGCAGCTCTGGTACTACAAGCAGCCGCTGGGGCCGATCACGACTTACTGCTGCGGACCGAACAATCGCGGCGTGGCGGTCTACGAGGACAAGGTCTATCTCGCCACGCTCGATTCGAAGCTGGTGGCCCTCGATGCCAAGACCGGCAACAAGGTGTGGCAGACCGACATCGCCGATCCCGAGCTCGGCTACAGCGAGACCATGGCGCCGACGGTCGTGAAGGGCAAAGTGCTGATCGGCACCAACGGCGGCGAATACGGCATCCGCGGCTTCGTTCGCGCCTACGACGCCAAGGACGGCAAGCTGCTCTGGAATTTCCACACCATCCCCGAGAACTCGGTCGGCGTGTGGGCGGAGAAGGATGCCACCGGCCGTGTCATGCACCGCAACATCCAGGCCGAGAAGGACCAGCTCGCCAAGACCGGCGATCCCTACAAGACGCTCGGCGGCGGCGTGTGGCAGAACCCGGCGGTCGATCTCGCCACCAACCGCATCTACTTCGTGGTCGGCAATCCCTCGCCCGACCTCGACGGCTCGCTGCGTCCCGGCGACAACCTCTACACGGACTCGCTGGTGTCGCTCGATCTCGACACCGGCAACTACGTCTGCCACTTCCAGTACATCGCCCACGACGTCTGGGACCTCGACGCGGTCAGCCCGCCGATCCTGGTCGATGTCCGGGACAAGACCGGCAAGGTCATTCCGGGCGTCATCCACGGCGGCAAGACCGGCCATGTCTACGTGCATGACCGCAAGGACTGCAGCCTGATCCGCTTCTCAGACGCAATGGTGCCGCAGGAGAACATGTGGACACTGCCGACCGCGCAAGGCGCCCGCATGCTGCCCGGCGCCAACGGCGGCGTGGAGTGGTCGCCGATGACGGTCAACCCGCAGCTCGGGCTGACCTATGCCATCAACCTGCACCAGCCCATGACCTACCATGTGCAGAGCTCGCCCTATCCGGGCGGGAAGCTGTGGCTGGGCGGCGCCTTCAAGGTGATCCCGACCGAGGAGCAGTCCGGCAACATCACGGCGGTGGACTACAACACCGGCAAGATCCGCTGGCAGGTGAAGACGCCGCAGCCGATGATCGGCGGCATCCTCGCGACCGCCGGCGGCCTGGTGTTCACCGGCGAAGGCAACGGCCGGTTCCGCGCCTATGACGCCCGCAACGGCAACGTGCTCTGGACGTTCAATGCCGGCGCCGGCGTCAACGCGCCGCCCTCCTCGTATATGGTCGGCGGCAAGCAGTACATCGTGGTCGCCGCCGGCGGCAACGTGCAGCTCGACTATAAGCGCGGCAACACCATCATCGCCTTCACGCTGGACTGATGGCGTGGAGCAACTTCGAATGGGCATAAGCGTTGTGAAGACGGGACCGGACGGTCCCGTCTTCATGCCGTGGTGAGCGCCACTATGCAGCCTGGACGTCTGGTAGCAGCCCTTGTAATCGTCCTTTCGATCCTCCTGCCGGCGGACTCCAGCGCCCAGACCATCGAGCAGAAAGCGCAGCTCTGTGCGGCCTGCCACGGCGACGATGGCGTCCCGCAGCTCAAGACCGCGCCGGTGATCTGGGGCCAGGCCCAGGGCTACCTCTATCTCAACCTGCGCGACTTCAAGAGCGGCGCGCGCAAGGACGACATCATGACGCCGCTCGCCCAGCAGCTCGAGCGCGACGACATGATGGCGCTGGCGCTCTATTTCTCGCAGAAACGCTGGCCCGACCTGCAGCTGCCGCCCGCATCCGCCGACGTTGCCGCGCGCGCGCAACGCGCCAACGTCGCGCTCGGATGCACCGGCTGCCACCAGGGCAACTACCAGGGCGAAGGCACGCAGCCGCGCCTCGCCGGACAGTGGAAGGACTATCTCCAGCAGTCGATGCTGGACTTCCGCAGCCGCAAGCGCGGCAACAACCCCGGCATGACCGACCTGATGCTGGCGATCTCGGAAGACGACATCGCGGCCTGTGCCGAATATCTGGCGGGTCTCAGGCTGGAAGGCGGCTCATCGCGCTGAAAATATCTCCCGCACGCTCTTGTCGGTCGCCAGATCGAGCGCGCGCTTGCCGCCCTTGTCCGTGATGCCTCGATCGGCGCCGCGCGCGAGCAACAGCTCCACGACCTCGCCACGGCCGAGCTCGGCCGCGGTCATCAGCGCGGTGCGGCCGCGATTGTCCACCGCGTCGATCGGCGCGCCGGCATCGAGCAGCAGCGCGACCACCTCGCGCGCGGCGCTGGCCCCGACACCATCCTCGTGGCCGGCCGCCCACATCAGCGCGGTCAGCTCATTGCCATAGCCGCGCTTGGCATCGACGCCGGCATCGAGCAGGCGGCGCACGATGAGGGCAAAGCCGCGCGCGGCGGCATAGGTGATGGCGGCCTTGCCGGTGGCATCCACGACATCCGGGTCGGCGCCGCGGGCGAGCAGTTGATCGACGATGCGGCCGTTGCCCTTGAACGCCGCGGCGGCGAGCGGGGTGACACCCGCCGGACCCGGCAGGTTCGGGTCGGCGCCTTTCGCCAGCAGCAGCGCGACGGTCGCCTGGCGCTCGTTCTCGGCGGCGCCGTAGAGCGCGGTCGCGCCCTCGAGATTGCGGGCATCGATCGCGGCACCCTGCGCGAGAAAAAGCTCGGCCAGCGCCACATGGCCCGCGCGCGCCGCCCGCGCCAGCGCCATGGCGCCAAAACGGTCACGCGCCTCGAGCGAGGCGCCGGCCGCCAGCAGGCGGCGCGCGAGCGGCACGCAACCCGCGTTCGCCGCCGAGAACAGCACGAGGTTGACCTGCGTCGGGGTGGCGTCGGCCTTGAGCGTCTCGAACCGGCGCTCGAGCTCGAGGCAGGTGGCCGCTGGCGGCGCACGCACCTGCGCGACCGCCGCCCCGCCTGCCACGGCGCAGAGGGTGACCAGCAAGGTCGATCGGACGAAACGCCGGACGCAATTCATGCAAGACATCGCCCCGCTGCCCGCGTTGCTCGCGCAACGCCGTGAGTATAAGCTTTGCCGGACGCGAAGCGCATGTCGAATTCGTTCGAACAAGAGCCGGCATCGGGTCGGCCCGAGAACGAGGTGATGCATGCCAACGAAACCGAACCGAACCTGGGCGGTGACCCGGCGCTCGCTGGTCGCCCTTGCCTGTCTCGCCCCGTTCGCCGGTCGTGCCGTCCACGCAGGCGAGCGCGTCAGCTTCGCCGACCTGTGGGCGGAAGGCGCCGAGTTCTCGGACAAGGCCAAGCAGCTTGCCGGCAAGACGGTAGAGATGCGGGGCTACATGGCGCCGCCGTTGAAGCCGGAGGTGGATTTTTTTGTGCTGACCAGCTTGCCCTCGGCTGTCTGCCCGTTCTGCGACAGCGCCGCGGCGTGGCCGGAGGACATCGTGCTGGTCGTGCTCGATCGTCCGGTCCGGGCCATCCCCTATGATCGCTTGATCGGCGTGCGCGGCACGCTGCATATCGGGACGGAAACCGATGCCGCGACCGGCTTCGTCAGCCGCGTGCGGCTGCGCGATTCGAAATACGCCAAGCTCTGACGTCGCAAGATCGCACCGTGCGCGCGCCGCGACTCGAGCTTCAGGATTTGCTGGTCCGCTATTCCGACGGCGTCGGCGCCGTCACTGCGCTCGACATCACGCATATGGGTGCGTCGCCCGGCACCCTGCTGGCGATCACCGGCCCTTCCGGCTCGGGCAAGTCTACCCTGCTCTATGCAACGGCTGGGCTGATCCGCCCGCAACGCGGAAAAATTCTCTGGGGTGACCGCGACATCTTGGCCGAAGCGGAGACGGCGCGCGACCGCTGGCGGCGTCATACCATCGGCTTCGTCTTCCAGGACTTCCATCTCCTCCCCGAGCTCTCGCCGCTGCAGAACGTGCTGCTGCCCGCGAGCTTCGAACGCTTTGCCATCGATCGCGCAACGCAGGCCCGCGCCGCCGCGTTGCTCGACCGTTTCGCGGTGCCGCAGGCGCGGCGCACGACAGCGACGCTCTCCCGCGGCGAGCAGCAACGGGTCGCGCTCGCCCGCGCGCTGCTCTACGATCCGCCGGTGATCCTCGCCGACGAGCCGACCGCGAGCCTCGATGCCACCGCGGGCGCGGACGTCGCCGAGACGCTGGTGCGGCTCGCGCAGGACGAAGGCCGTACCGTCATCGCGGTCTCTCACGACGCCGCGTTGATCTCCCGCTGCACGACCCGCCTCGCGCTCGACCACGGTCGCGCAGGCGCCGACCGGCGCGAGGAGGTGCCGGCATGAACCCCTTCCTCGTCGTCCGGGCGACGATCGCCCGCCATCTCGGCACCTATGCCCTGTTCGTTCTATTGGTCGCGCTGGCGACCGCGATCGGAATCGGCATTACGGCGCAGGAAGCGGCGCTGCGAACCGGCTCCGCCCGCGCCGCCGACAAGTTCGATCTGGTCGTTGCCGCGCCCGGCAGCCAGACCGACGTGGTGCTGGCGGCCATCTACCTGCGACCGGGCACCGTGCCGCTGCTCGATCCATCGGCCGTCGGCAAGGCGCTCGCCGAGCCGCATGCCCGCATCTCCGCTCCGCTCGGCTTCGGCGACAATGTCGGCGGTGCGCCGATCGTCGGCACGGTTGCGCCGTTCGTTGAGCATCTGTCGGGCGGTTTGCAGCAGGGTCGCCTGTTCGCGTCGGAAGGCGAAGCGGTCGTCGGCGCCGCGAACGCGCTGGCCGTCGGCCAGAGCTTCCGCGCCGAGCATGGCACACACCACGACGACGATGACGCCGGCGATCATCGCGAGCATCCGGCGACGCTGACCGTCGTCGGCCGCATGAAGCCGACCGGCACCCCCTGGGACAACGCCGTGATCGTGCCGATCGAGTTCATCTGGCGTGTACACGGCCTGCCGAATGGTCACGCCGAGGGCGACAGCCGCATCGGTGCGCCGTTCGACCCCACCCGCCTGCCCGGCGCCCCGGCGATCGTGATCAAGCCCGACAGCATCAATGCCGCCTATGGCCTGCGCAACACCTATCGCACACCGTCGAGCATGGCGTTCTTTCCGGCCGAGGCCCTCATCCGCCTCTATGACGTGCTCGGAGACATCCGCGCGCTCATGAGCGCGCTGGCATTGGCGACGCAGGCGCTCGTGGTCCTCGCCATGCTTGCCGGCGTCATGGCGATCCTCACGCTCCATCGGCGCCAGTTCGCCGTGCTGCGCGCGCTCGGCGCACCGCGCCTCTACATCTTCCTGTGCGTGTGGACGCAGATCGCCTTCGTGGCGGGCGCAGGCGCGACTATCGGACTGCTGCTCGGCGCAGGCGCCGCGGCAGCCGTGTCGCACCTGATCACGCGTGCGACCGGCATCGTGCTCACCGCCCGGATCGGAGCCGACGAGTTGCTGCTCATGGGCGGCATGATCGGTTTCGGTCTCATCGTCGCGACGGTACCGGCGTTCCTGGTCTATCGCCGGCCGATCGCCCAGTCGCTCACCTCACCATGATCGTCATACCCATCCATGCCGCCACGGCATTGCTCGCCCTGCTCTGCACGGCTAGTCTTTGAAGCTCTAAACAACTCAAGAAACGTCTCAGGGAGATCCATCATGCGACATCCGGCTCGGAGACTCTTGCAACTCGGCTGCGCCGCCTTGGCCGGCGTATCCGTGACCGCGCTCGCCGTAGGCGCCGCCGAATACAAGATGACGGTCAACAAGGACCGGCTGCTCAACGCGCAGAACGAGCCGCAGAACTGGCTGATGATGAACGGCGACTACGGCTCGATGCGCTATTCCAAGCTGACCCAGATCAACCGGGACAATGTCAGGAACCTGCGCATGGTGTGGGCGCTGGCGCTTGGCGGCATGCAGGACGTCGGCCAGAACGGCCCGGAGAACGAGGTCAACCCGCTCATCGACAATGGCTTCATGTACACCACCGACGGCTGGGGCACGGTGTACAAGATCGACGCGCGCAATCCCAACAAAGGCGAGTTCGTCTGGATCAGCGATTCCGGCGTACGTCACGAGGGTAACGTGCCACGCACGCGCGGCATCGCGCTGTGGGAGGACCTCGTCATCGCCAACCTGCCCGACGGACGCGTGATCGCGATCAACCGCGACTCCGGCGAGATCGTCTGGGACAAGCAGGTCGCCAAGCCGAACGAGTTTGGCAGCAAGGAGAAATTCCTCACGGCGCCGATCACCGCCGAAGGCAAGGTGCTGGTCGCCAACGGCGCCGGCGACGCCCAGACCCGCGGCTGGCTTGCCGCGCTCGACGCCAAGACCGGCAACGAGCTCTGGCGCTGGTACGTGGTGCCGAAGCCCGGCGATCCCGGCAGCGAGACCTGGAAGGACAAGACCAATGCCTGGAAGACCGGCGGCGGCGGACTGTGGCAAACCGGCTCCTACGACCCGGCGTCGAAGCTCACGATCTGGGGCACCGGAAATCCCGTCCCGATCTACGATCCGCAGGCGCGACCCGGCGACAATCTCTACACCAACTCGGCGGTCGCGCTCGACGTCGAGACCGGCAAGCTCGCCTGGCACTTCCAGTACACGCCGAACGATTCCTGGGACTACGACGAGAACGGCATTCATCTGCTGTACGACACCGCGATCAACGGCGAGAATCGCAAGGTCGTCGCCCATTTCGGCCGCAATGGCTTCTTCTACACGCTCGACCGCAGCAACGGCAGCTTCATCAAGAGCGGCCAATACGTGAACGACCTGAACTGGACGAAGGGCATCGATCCGAAAACCGGCAAGCCGATCGAATACGATCCCAAGCTCGACGTTCAGCAATACGTCACCGAGGCGCGTGCGCTGCGCGGCGACGGCATGAAGCGCGCCTGCCCGACCTGGCACGGCGGCGTCGCCCACCAGCCGGTGGCCTACAACCCCGTCAAGAAGATCGCCTACGGCGTCGGCACCGAAGGCTGCTTCACGCAGAACGGCGCGGCCGTGGTCTACAAGTCGGCCGACGGCGGCATCGACACCCAGAAGAGCGACAAGCGCACCTACACCAGCGATCTCTATTACGGCTCGATCACCGCCTTCGACACCGTCAATCACAAGGTCGTGGCGAAGGCCATCACTGATATCGAGATTCGCTCTGGCGCGCTGGTCACCGCCGGCGGCGTGGTCTTCACTGCGCTGCAGGACGGCTGGGTGATCGCCTATCACGACGAGACGCTGGAGGAGCTCTGGCGCTTCAATGTCGGCACCCCGCTCAAGGGCGCGCCGGTGACCTATGCGATCGGGCCGAAGCAGTACCTCGCGGTGCAGACCAGCGGCCGGCACCTGCATCCCGTGAAGTTCGACAAGCTGGAGAACTCGAGCTACCTGTTCGTGTTCGCATTGAACTGAAACAGGTGCGAGCGGCGAGCAGCGCTATCGCTGCTCGCCCTATTTCGCAAATTCGTTGCAGGCTTCGACGTCGGAGCCCCAGTAGTCGATGCACTTGGCGCGATCCATCGGCCCCTTGCCGACGATCTTGGCGAGCATGAAGTCGGCGATCGCGTCGATCTCGCGCGCCAGCAGGGTCGCGGGCGGATCGGGCATCTGCCGGGTCGGCGACTTCAGATCGGCCTGCTTGAGGCCGTAGCAACGCCCGTCGCTGTAGGCGAACTTGTCGAACGGCGGCATGCCGCTGCCGGGCCGCCCGCACTTGATGAGCAGGATCAAGGTCTCGCGGTCGAGCACGGATTCGCGCAGGTTGGCGCCGTCCGGCATCTGGCTGTCCATCTTGCGGCCGTCCCCGGCCCAGCCGTGGCACGCCTGGCAATTGCCCTTCTGCCGGAACAGCCGCATGCCGGCGGCGATGTCGGCGGGATCAGCGTTCTGCGCCCATGCCGCCGGCGTGAGGGCCAGCTGCAGCGCAGCGACGACCATCAGCTTGCGCTTAGTGATCAATTCGCACCTCGTCGAAACCGGATCATGTTAGATTTGATCCTAGCAGATCGTCCCGTGGCGGAAACGTATGGCAGCCATCGCGACACCGAATACGATGCAGGCCGGGCTTCGAGCGACCGTGCTTCTCCTCGGCCTTTTCGCATATTCGGCGATCGCCGACGCGCAGGACCTGCGTCGCGTCACGGTATGGGATCTCAAGCTCGGTCAGCCGATCTCGGCGCAGCCCTCGCCGGACGATTTTCAGGGTTTTGCCTGCGGCGCGGACGGCGGTCCGCCACGCCGGCAATTGACCGGCTGGGGCGATTTCAAACGCTGCGCACCCGAGGCCAATGGCCTGCGCGAGGTCTATTTCGAATACGACGACGAGCACGAATATGTCGCGCGCGCGAAGAACCTGCCGCGCGAGATCGCGCGCTGGGCCGGCACCGCTGAAGCGGGTTTTCCCGTGATGGTGTCCGCCCTGGTCGATGACAAAGGCGTGGTCAGGGGACTCCGGATCGTGACGGATTCCCGCCCCGACCACCGCAGCGAGACCGTCGGTGCCAATTTGCGCAAGCGCGCCGACGCGTACCTGTTCGGCGGCTTCATGGCCGCGCGCCACGGCATCGACGCAGCGCGCGATTGCACGACGTTGCCGGCCGCGGAGGGCGAGACCGCGATCGGCACGCTGTTCGTCAAGCAATCCTGTGAGCTCGCTGATGCCGCGCGGGGCGTGAAGATCAGCCTGCGGGTGAGCTATTTCCGCAAGCCCGGCCAGAGCGGCGTGAACCCGCAGCTGCCGACGCAACTGACCCAGGGCCAGTTCGAAAGCTCGACCCGCTTCGAGATGTACCAACTCGATCCGTCATAGTGCTACACTGGCGTCATGAGCCGAATTCCGCTGCTGACGACCGACGGCGACGCCCACGCGCGCGGGCTCGCGCACGGCCGCCGGTTCGCGCGGGAGATCGCCGACAACGTCGAGACCTATCTGCGCCGGTTCGCGGCCTCTGGCCTCGACCGAGACCAGGCCGCCGTCGAGGCGCAGCGGTGGCGGGCGGCGATCGGCGTCCAGACCCCCTCCTATGCCGAGGAGATGCGCGGCATCGCCGACGGCTCCGGCCAGAGCGAAGCCACCATTGCACTGCTCAATGCCCGTTATGAGCTCGCGTTCACCCTGTTCGGGCAGGAGGCGACAAAAGCCGAGCTGATGGAGGTTGGCGCCGACGGCTGCACGACTTTCGGCCTCACGCCCGACGTCACCGCCGACCGCCATGCCTGGCTCGGCCAGAACTGGGACTGGCTCGAAGGCGTGCATGGACGCACCTTCGTGCTGCATGCCAGGCGCAAGGACAGGCCAAGCTTCATCTGTCTCACCGAAGCGGGCATCGCCGGCGGCAAGATGGGCGTCAATGAATGCGGCATCGGCCTGGTCGAGAACGGCCTCGCCTCGAGCCACGACGGCCGCAATCCCTATCGCAAGCCGTTCCACGTGCGCTGCCGCGAGGTGCTGGACGCGGAACGCTTCGGCGAGGCCTCACAGCCGGTGACCGACACGCCGCGCACCTGCTCCTTCAATTTCGTCATCGGTGCGGCTGGCGGCGAGATCGTCGATCTCGAAGCCAGTCCCGATCATGTCAGCCGTCTCACGCCGGAGGACGGCATCGTCACCCACTCCAACCATTTTCTTACGAGCGGCCACGGCGTTTCGCTGCTGGAGAAGATCGCGCCCAACACGCTTCGCCGCGTCGACCGCATGCGCCGCTTGCTGGAGCCGCACCGCGGCGCCATCACCTTCGACCACATGCGCACAGCCGCCGCCGACCATGCCGGCGCGCCCTATGCGATCTGCCGCCATCCCGATCCAAGCCAACCCGGCGAACGGCGCACGATGACCACGGGCGCGGTGCTCATCGACCTCGACGCCCGGGTGATGCATGTGGCCAATGGCCCGCCGTGCAGCAACGAGTATGTGGCGTTCGGCCTCTAGTGCCGCGAACCCGAAGTTCGCACGGTTTCGCGGCAAGTGTGTTTGCGAACTTCGGGTTCAAAAGCGGCACTAGAATCATAGAGTTGCTAGTGTCCCTTGATTCCGAAGTTCGCATCCGAATGTGCAGCAAACTCATGCGAACTTCGGAATCGGGACACTAGCCCGCGAACATCCGCTCGTTGGCTTCCTTCGCCGCCTCCTCCATGGTCATGAACACGGCGCCGGCCGCCTGCAGATTCTTCACCAGCTCCTCGAAGGCCAGCATGCGGTAGCCGCGGCCGATCACGTAAGGATGCATGGTGTAGGTCAGCACGCCCCAATCGACCGTCTTCTGCATGTAGCGGAACTCGTCGAGCCAGTTTTCCATCACCGTTCGCGCCGACTGCAGACCCGGCAGCACCGAGGTGGCGGTGCGCACGAACTCGAAATGCGGATAGTCATCGAGCGACCAGCTGATCGGCATTTCGATCAGCGACGTTTCCGCGCCGAACTCGTAGGGCTTGCCGAGCTCGGCTCGGTCGCTGCGCCGCGCGCGATAGGGCCAGTAGTCGGCGCCCATCAGGCTCGAGTCGTAGAGAAATTCATGCGCCAGCAGAAGGTCGATGGTGCTTTCGCTGAGGTCCCAGGCCGGCGAGCGGTAGCCGCGCGCCTTGCGGCCCGTCAGCCGTGCGATCGCCTCGTTGGCGCGGACCAAATCAGCCTCCTCTTCCTCGCGCTTTTGTTGCGCAGGAGGTATGTGCGCCCAGCTGTGATGCGCCACCTCGTGGCCGTCCCGCACCACCGCCTCGCAGGCGCGCGGATGGCTCTCGATCGTGAAGCCCGGGACGAACCAGGTCGCCCTCAGGCCGAACGATTTGAGCAACGCCAGGATGCGCTGCGCGCCGATCAGGCCGAACTCGCCGCGCGACAGTGGCGTCGGGGTGGTCATGCCGCGGGCAATGAAGCCCGACTGGGTGTCGAAGTCGTAGGTCAGGCAGACGATGTGGCGGGGCACCTTAGCTCTCCCGGAACGTGGACACGGGCGCGACCGGCATAGCATAGTCGGGGCGAATGGCGACCCAAACCCTCGGCATCATCATCAACGGTGCGACCGGCCGCATCGGCTCGACCCAGCATCTGGCCAATGCGCTGGTCCCGATCATTGCCGAGGGCGGTATCACGCTCGGCGATGAGCGCGTCATTCCGCGGTTGTTGCTGGTCGGCCGCGATGCCGACCGCCTCGCCGCGGTCGCGCGCGCCCACGACATCGCCGGCTGGACTACGGACCTCGATGCCGCGCTCGCTGACCCTGCCTACGCGATCTTCTTCGATGCGGCGGCGACGCAGCAGCGCGTCGCCGTGCTGGAGAAGGCCATCGCCGCCGGCAAGCACATCTACACCGAGAAGCCAGTGGCGCCGACCGCCGCGCAGGGACTTGCCTTGCTGAAGAAGGCCCAGGCACGCGGCCTCAAGCACGGCGCGGTCGAGGACAAGGTGCACCTTCCCGGCCTCGCCAAGCTCGCCGCGCTCACGTGCAGCGGCGCGCTCGGGCGCATCGTCGGCTTCCGGCTCGAATTCGGCTGGTGGGTGTTCGACGGCAACGACCGGCCGTGCCAGCGCCCGAGCTGGAACTACCGTGCGGGCGGCGGCGGCCTGATCCTCGATATGTATCCGCATTGGCGCTACATCCTCGAGACCATCGTCGGCCCGATCGTGCGGGTCGCGTCGAGCGCATGGATCGCCACGCCCGAGCGCGTCGACGAGCAGGGCGAGCGCTATGCGGTCGCGGTCGAGGATTCGGCGGCGACCCTGGTCGAGATCGCCGGCGGCGCCTTCGGCACGATCCTGAGCTCGTGGGCAACCCGCGTGCGCCGCGACGACCTGCTCACGCTGCAGGTCGACGGCACCGAAGGATCGGCCATCGCCGGCCTGCATCGCTGTCGCGTGCAGACGGCGGCGGGAACTCCGACCATCGCGCATTTCAGCGTAATGAAGGACATCGGCGCGGATTATCGCGAGAGCTGGACCGATGCGCCGCCGCTCGCGTCCTACACCAACCCGTATCGCGTCGGCTGGGAGCGCTTCCTGCGGCACGTGGCGAGCGATGCGCCGATGCCGTCTGATTTCGCGGCCGGCATTCGCGACGTCGCCTTCGCCGAAGCCTGCCACCGCAGCATGACCGAGCGAGCCTGGATCGCATTCCCATGAACACGTCCCGCACGGCCCTCGTCACCGGCGCGTCGACCGGCATCGGCCGGGCCATTGCGTTGGCGCTCGGGCGCGCCGGCTTCGATCTCGCCGTCACCGATCTCGACGCGGCGTGGCTCGCCGAGCTCGCGAAAGAGCCACATCTGAAGGATCGCAAGGTCGTGCCGATTACGCTCGACCTGCGATCCGAGGACAGCATTGCGCAGGCGTTTGCTCAGGCGGCGCAGGCGTTCGGCGCCATCGACCTCTTGGTCAACAATGCCGGCCGGCCGCTGCAGAAGGCCGCCGTCGACGTGACCTGGGACGAGTGGAACGACGTCATCGACATCAATCTCAAGGGCGGCTTCTTCTTGAGCCTCGCCTTTGCCCGCCATTGCATCGCAGGGAAGCGCGGCGGCGCGGTCGTCAGCATGGCCTCGACCCACGGTCTCACCGGCATCGCGGACCGTTCGGTCTACGGCATCTCGAAGGGCGGCATCATCCAGATGACGCGCATGCTGGCGATCGAATGGGCACCGCACGGCATCCGCGTCAACGCCATCGCACCGGCGACGGTGCTCACGCCGTCTCGAGAGAAGCTGCTCGGGGATCCGGAGGCGCGCGCACGCATGCTCGCGCGTATCCCGCTCGGGCGATTTCCCGCCGCCGAGGAGATCGCCGAGGCCGTCTGTTACCTCGCGAGCGACGCCGCCCGCTCGATCACCGGGCAGACGCTGGTGCTGGATGGCGGCGTGACGGTGGTCTAGGCCGCCGCTGCGGACTTGCCGATAGCCGCGTTCACCCGCGGCATGACTTCCTCGGCCATCAGCTGCATCGAGCGCTTGTCGAGCGCCGGATCGACCTGGTCCATGCCGGCATAGACCAACTCGCCGAAGTCGCCGATCTCCTCGCGCAGCGCCAGGATCTGGTCGACCACCTTGTTGACGCTGCCGTAGATCACGCAGTGATCCATGACCCAGTCGTGGGTGATCTCCTCGTCCGGCTGGTCCTTGCGCTCCTTGAATACATAGAGCCGCTTGCCACGCGCCATCTTGCGGCGCATCTGCTCGTAGTAGAAACGATACGGACTCTTCTCGTCCTGGCGGCCGTAGCGCGCCGCCACCTTGTCGTCATCCGCAACGAACAGCGCCCGCGCCACCCGCCAGTCCGCGACCTTGGCCTCGGCGCCCACCTCGGCCTTGCCCTTCTTGTAGTTCTCCCAGTGCGATTTCAGGTGGCAGGAGAGCAGGAAGTTCGCCGACAGCGGATGGAAGTCGCGCTTTCCCATCAGCACCACGCCGGGCGAGAACGGCGCCACCACCGTGCCGACGATCTCCGGCCGCGGCTTCTGGTAGGGCTTGTGCAGATAGCCGACGCCGAGATCGAGCGTCATGGTGCGCGCGGTCGACACCTTCCAGCGGTTGTCGGGAAAGTCGATGTCGTAGGGCGGCTCGCGCTCCCAGATGGCCAGGATGACGTCGATCGCCTCCGCGAACATCTTGTTGCGGTCCTGCTCCAGGTTGCCGAGCGCCTCGGCGTCGGTGGTCAATGCGCCGGGGCTCACCCCGAAGATGAAGCGGCCCTCCGCCAGGTGGTCGAACATCGCGGCATGG
>Ga0126377_10000473_pt1 | contig 24282 bp, 21 predicted proteins | sample PanSoiMetPlot_22_FD_92647 | JGI IMG/M metagenome (GOLD analysis project Ga0126377, IMG submission 92647) | Tropical forest soil microbial communities from Panama - MetaG Plot_22 | ecosystem: Environmental > Terrestrial > Soil > Tropical forest > Bulk soil | place: Panama | collected 2016-02-17 | reverse complement strand
GTGAACGGCCGCGACGTCGCGCGCGCGACCGTTTGCGCCAAGACTGGGGATACCGTCCGAAGCGCGTATGACGCAACCAGTATGCTGGCCAACAAAGACTTTTTCATATATGTGCCTGTGATCTAGTGCCTAGCGCCCAGTGCCTAGTGTCTAGCGCCTGGTTTCCAATTTTTGATATCAAATAACGACTCTGGCAAGGCGATATCCGTTTTCCAGTCCGAGTATTCTTCTTCTTGGACCACCTTGCCGCCAGCCGACATGATGATTTTCGTCGCCAGCATCGCCGGGCCGACGTTGACATAGCCGTCGAGCGTCACGTCGTAAAGCGCCGTCGGCGACAGACGAACGATGGCGCGTACGACGACATTCCGCTGCTGATCGACCCAGAACTGCGGTGACGTCGTGTCGGCCGGCGACATCGCACCGACGATCCAGACGTCGCGGTTCTGCCAACGCCCTGTACGCACCTTCGAGAGATCAACGTTCATCTTCTGCACCTCGCGCACGGTGCGCTCGATCGGCTGCACGTAGACGCCCTCGATCAACGGAAGAAAGAAATTTCCGTTAGCGTTGGCGGCGGCCAGCTTGCCGTCGCGGATACGCCATGACGAATCCGCCGTATACAGCACGCCGTTGCCCGCCGCCGGATCGCCGATGTCGATGCGGAGCTGGACGCCGCCCGCCGAAGTGTGGCGGAGACTCTCGTACCAGGTCGCGACGTTCTTCGTGCCGTCTTCGCGCGTCGTGGTCGTCTTCTGGACGAAGGTCAGCGTGTGATACCACTTGCCCGCGTAGGCGGCGCGCATGCGCTCGAGGACGGCCGCGCCGTCTTTGGGCTGCTGCGCGGCGAGCGTCGGGGTGACGAGTGCAGCGAACAAGAGAGTCCGAATTCGTAGAGACGCGAACATGCGGCTAGCTCGGGTGGGTTGGTTGACCCTGGAAACTCGATCGATGCCCGACTAAGGCAAGGGGCCGAAACCCGAAAGCATCGCTGGTGTACGACTCATATGTAGTCCCGAGCGGGCGCTGCTGTCATGTAACGCAGTTGCCCGCAATGCTTTACACGTAGTGCTGGACCCGCTATGTTCTCCGATCCAGCCATCCTCGCAGGGGCGTCCTAGTCGCGCCGCTGTTTTCTGCACGTCCCCTGTGGCGCCTCCGGGCACCACCCACCGTTCGAGGAAAGCCAATGCGTCCATCCAAGTACAGGAAGCACGTACTCATCGGCGCTTCCGCCAGCCTCTTTGTTGGCTCGGTTTTGCCGGCCACGCTCGCGGCCGCTCCCCGTTCGGGAGCGACGTCGACCGTACCGGCGCCAAAGAAGCCGAGCCCGGTGAAGAAGGCAAACACGGCCGTCGTCTCTAAAACGTCCGGCCCGACGGCAGACGCGACGAAAGCCGCGCTCGAGGCACTCTCGGGGTCCGTCCGTCAGCTCAGCAATCCGAAAGCGCTCGAGTCGGCCTTCCACGCCTACTACGCGTTCAAGGCCGAGAATCCGGATGCGGTGAAGAAGCCGTATCTGTATTTCGTGGATTACGGCCTGTCGAACACCACGCCACGCGGCTACGTGTTCGATATGAATTCTCTCAAGGTCGTGGAAGGCCCGTTCACCGTCGCCGCAGGCAGCGGCTCCGGCGGTCCCATCCCCACTCGGTTCTCCAACGCGTCCGGCAGCCGGGCAACGTCCCTCGGCCTCTATGTCACCGGGTCCACGTATGGATTCAGTGGCCACAGCGGCGGCCGGACGTATTCCTCGATCGGCCTTCGTTTGATCGGACGTTCGCAGGGCTATAACGATCGGGCGCTCGCCCGCGGCGTCGTCGCGCACGGCGCGCCGTACGTCACCGCAAGCAGAGCCGGACGCAGCCAAGGCTGCCCGGCGATGGAGCCGGCGAGAGCCCAGCGTCTCCTGCCGAAGCTCGCGAATGGATCGGTCGTGTTCCTCTTCGGGCAGGACCGGGGATGGATGTCAAACGATCAGTGGGTCAACGCCGACTGAAGCGATAGGAAAACTCCACGCACGTTCGTCACTAGATCTGCCCTCGGCGCCCCGGGGGCAGATTCTTTTTGGTGGGGTCGGGAAATGAGTCGATGTCGTGAACCGAGCCGCTCTTGCGCATTGAAGCGGGGGACGGCGGGCTGCCAAAGCCGCCGTCATATCACCGTTCCCGTTCCACGCGAGACCGCTCATGACCGCTTCCGCTTCTGTCCTATTCGAAGATCGTCTTCGCGAGTTCAAGTCTCGTTTCCGCGGCGATTTGCTGCGTCCTGGATCCGACGCGTACGAATCGGCGCGTAAAGTCTGGAATGGCATGATCGATCGGCGACCCGCGTGGATCGCGCGCTGCCGCGGAGTCGACGACGTGCAGCTCGCGGTTCGATTCGCGCGGGAGAACGATCTGCCGCTCGCGATTCGCGGCGGCGGACACAATGCCGCCGGACTCGGCACCTGCGACGATGGCCTCGTGATCGACCTCGGCGGAATGCGCGATGTCGTCGTCGATCCGGCAACGCGCACCGCACGCGCGGGCGGCGGCGCGACATGGGGCGAGTTCGACCGAGCCACAACGGCGCATGGGTTGGCGACCACCGGCGGAGCCGTCTCCACGACCGGCATCGCCGGACTCACACTCGGCGGGGGTCTCGGTTGGTTGATGCGCGGTTACGGACTGACGTGCGACAACCTGATCGGCGCCGAAGTCGTCACCGCCGACGGCAACGTCGTTCGCGCGAGCGCGCGCGAAAACGCCGATCTGTTCTGGGCTCTGCGCGGCGGCGGCGGAAACTTCGGCGTCGTCACGACGTTCGAGTACCAGCTCCATCCCGTATCGTCGATCATCGGCGGCATTCTGTTCTATCCGCTCACGAAGGCGCGTGAGCTGTTCCGCTTCTATCGCGAAGTGACACGCACGACGCCGGACAAGCTCACGGTTTTCGCGCCGATGCTTCACTCGCCCGAAGGGGTGAAGGTCTGCGGTCTCGCGATGTGTTACAACGGACCGGCCGACGAAGCAGAGCATGCGATTCAGCTCCTTCGCGAGTTCGATACGCCAATCGCTGGCGACGTGGGGCCGATGCCATACACCGCGCTGCAGTCGATGCTCGACGCCGGCTTCCCGTCCGGGCTACACGTGCATTGGCGGTCGGAGTTCATGACGTCGATTCCGGACGCGTTCATCGAATCGGCGGTGGCCGCATATGAGCAGGTTCCTTCACCTTTAAGCGCGCTGTTGATCGAGCAGTTCGGAGGCGCGGTGAGTCGCGTCCCGCGCGAAGCGACCGCGTTCGATCAGCGTGAGTCGGATTACAATTTCGTGATCATCTCCCGTTGGGCCGACCCCGCAGACGCCGAGCGAAACGTTGCGTGGGCGCGAGCGACGTCGAGCGCGGCGAGGCCGTTCACGACGGGACGTGTCTATCTCAACTACATCGGCGAGGGCGAAGCGCCGGACCGAGTGCGCGCGGCGTTTGCGCCTGACAAGCTCGCGCTTCTCGCGTCGATCAAGAAGAAATACGATCCGACGAATCTGTTCCGGATCAACCAGAATATTCCGCCCGGCTGAGGCTCGCTGACGCTCGCTGCAAGCACGGCTACAGATCAGTCAGCCCGAAGCGTGCTTGCTGGATCGACCCGCGCCGCTCGCAGTGCCGGAATCCAGCACGCCGCAACCGAGACGCCGAGTAACAGCCACACAACGCCGACATACGTCAGAGGATCGTGAGGCGAAGTGCTGTACAACAGAGTCGTAAGGCCGCGAGTCGCTACGCTGGCTCCCGCCAGCCCTAGCACCACGCCGACGATTGTTGGCCCCATTCCCTGACGAACGATGAGGACGAGAATCCGCCAGCGCGACGCGCCGAGTGCTGCGCGAACGCCAATCTCGTGAATGCGCTCGGTGACGCTGCCAGAGATGACGCCGTAGATGCCCGTCGCCGCAAGCAACAGTGCCGCGATCCCGAACGCCTCGAACAAGACGAGCGCGAAGCGTCGCGCGCCCGCGGTCGCAGCGACGAGGCTTTGCATCGTGGCGATGTGCGAGATGGGTTGATCCTTGTCGATGGACCAAACGGCATTGCGTACCGACGTCGCGAGTGTGGCCGGATTGCCTCGCGTGCGAACGACCAGTCGCAGCGCGCGGTCGTTCACGTACGAGCGGCTCGAAATAAGGTAGACTGCGTCTTTCTGAGTTCCTGCAAGCGACGTCTGCTTCACGTCGCCGACAACGCCGACGATCGTATACCACGGAACGTCGCGGGAACCGAGATGGAGTCGCTGGCCGATCGCGCTCTGATTTGGAAACTTCCTGCGCGCCCACGATTCGTTGATGAGAACGGCCACCGGGCCGTCGCGCGCATCCAGCGCCTCGAGTGAGCGGCCCTGACGCAGCGGGATCCCCATCGTCTCGATGTACCCGGGCGTCACTGCGTAGCGCAGCGCATCCTGGTCCTGGCCGGGTCGGTCAACGTCTGCCTCGAACTGCACACCGTAGGCGTCGAGGTCGCCGCTCAATGGCAATTGGCTCGTGTACGACGCAGCCGTCACCCCGGGCACACGTCGAACCGCTTCGAGTGATTGCGCGAAGAACTGTCGCGTCGCCGTCGTGTCGCCATAGCGCGGCCCCGCCGTCTGCACCTGCATCGTCAGCAGTCCAGAGGGCTCGAATCCCGGCGCGATCGCGAACAAGCGCTCGAGACTCCGAAGCAGAAGTCCTGCAGAGGCGAGGAGCACAAAGGCGAGCGCTACTTCCGTCACGACGAGCGTACCCCGCGTGAACCGATGACTCGCCGACGCGCGCCGCGAGACGCTCTGAATTCCCTCGCGGAGATCGCCGCGCGCAGCATGGAATGCGGGAACCAGTCCGACGACAATCCCGACGATCGTCGTCAACACGAGCCCAAACATGAGCACTTTCGCATCGACGTGAATGGCGTCGACGCGCGGCAACCCCGGCGGGCTCAGAACGACCAACGCCTGCACGCCGAGGGCTGCGACGCCCATCCCGAAGACGCCGCCGGCGAACGCCAGCACCACACTCTCAGTGAGAAGTTGACGCAGAAGCCTGCCTCGGCCCGCACCAAGCGCGGCGCGCATCGCGAGCTCGCCGCGGCGTTGCGCGCCGCGCGCGAGCAGCAGGTTCGTCACGTTCACACACGCGATGACCAGGACGAGCAACACGGCGCCAAGTACTGCGAGAAGAGCCGGCTTGACGCTCCGCGTGACGTCGTCTTGCAGAGGAACGACGTGCAATCCCGCGTCCATCATCGCATGGCGTGGGCGCGCGAACGCTGCCACGGGCGTCCGCCCAATGGACAATAACTCACGCTCGGCGGCTGCTGGTGAAACGTCCGGCCGCAGGCGCGCGATCATCCGTAGGTGATGGCCCCATTCTCTCCCGTCCGCTGGCAGCGACGTGTCGTACTGCAGCGTTGTCCAGATCCCGACGTTGGGCGCGACGATGTTCTCGAGGCTCGCGGGCATCACGCCGATCACGGTGAATTGGCGTCCGTCCAGTGTGATCGGCCGACCGACGACTTTGCGATCCGCGGCAAATCGTCTGCGCCACAACGCATCGCTCAACAAAACGACAGTCGGACCATTCGCTTGATCTTCGTCGTTCGTGAAGTCACGACCGACGGCGGGCGCGACGCCGAGTGCGCGGAAGTAGCCGGCGCTCACTCGCTGCCCATCGAGCCGCTCGGGCTCTGCTTCGCTCGTCAACGTGGGTTGCCACGCCTTCATCGCCGCGATGGCGTCGAACGAATGGCTCCGCGCGAGAACTTCGCGATGCGTACCGAAGGTGACGTCCAATTGGCCATCATCCCGGCTGCGATCCCAGACCATCACGACGTGTTCGGCGTGCGGGTATGGCAGCGCCTCGAACAGAATCGGGTTGACGGCGCTGAAGATCGCCGTACTCGCGCCGATGCCGAGCCCCAGCGTGATCATGCTGACGATCGTGAACCCGGGGTTGCTGCGCAGCCGTCGCACCGCGTACCGCAAGTCGTTGAACGCAGTATCGACGAACCTTTCCCAGCCGTAGTCGCGGACTTGCTCGCGCACGACCGTCGCGTTGCCCATCTCCACCTGTGCGGCGCGGCGTGCGTCGTCCGATGTCATCCCGCGCGCAATGTTGGCGGCGGTCGTCTGCTCGAGGTAATGCTGAACTTCATCGTCGACGTCGCGGTCTGCGTCCGTGCGATGGGCCAGCGTGTGCAGCCCTCGATTCAGCTGTCGTAAGAATCTCGTCATAGCGCTACGCCTCCGCTTTCAGCAGGCGTGCGACGGCTGCGGCGCGTCGCGTCCAGTCGTCGGTTTCAATCGCGAGTTGCTTCTTTCCTTCGCGCGTCAGCGTGTAATACCGCGCCCGCCGCGAATTCTCCGTCTCGCGCCACTCGGCGTCGAGCAACCCGGAGCGCTCGAGCCGCTGGAGCGCGGTGAGCAGCGAGCCGGGATTCACCTTGAAGACGCCGCGCGAGATTTGCTCGACGCGCCGAGCGATTCCGAAACCATGCATCGGCTGGAGGCTGAGCGTCTTGAGGATCAGCATGTCCAGCGTGCCTTGAATGACGTCGGTGTTCGGTTCGGCCACGGTCGGCTCCGGAGGGCGGTCCCGACACGTTATGAGTCTACATCTTGATTGTCAAGATGTGACGGTCAAGAGCGCTGGGGCTCGCTGCGCTCGCAGCGGAGCGCTCGCTGCCGCTCGCTGCGAAACGCTCGCTGACGCTCGCTGCGGAGCGTACATTTGGCGACGAAGCTCTTCAATTGGAATCCTATGAAATCGCCGACGTATGGGATCCGTCTGACCGCGACGCTGTGGCTGATCGCGTGTCTGTGTGCCGCCTGTGCCCCTCCACGAGGTCCCGCCCAGCGCTCACCGAATCCGAAACCGATCGAAGGCGCGGTGAGAGTCGACACCATCGCGGCGAACCTTGCGAACCCGTGGGGGTTGGAGCTGCTGCCGGACGGGCGCATGCTCGTCACCGAGCGCCCCGGCCGGCTGCGCATCGTCGGTCGCGATGGGAAAGTGTCGGAGGCCCTCACGGGTGTGCCCGCGGTTGTCGCGGAAGGGCAGGGCGGATTGCTCGACGTCGCGCTCGATCCGGAGTTCGCGACGAACAACGTCATCTATCTCTCATACGCCGAGGCGGGCGCGGGTGGCACGGCGGGGACATCGGTTGCGCGAGCGACGCTCGGCCCGACGGGACTCAGCGACGTGCGCGTGATCTATCGGCAAGAGCCGAAGATGACCGGCGGCAATCACTTCGGCTCTCGCATCGTGTTCGCGCGCGACGGCACGATGTGGATCACGCAAGGCGAGCGATTCAAGTTTCGCGATCAAGCCCAGAACTTGAATAGTGATCTTGGAAAGGTCGTTCGCATCAATCGCGACGGGACCATTCCGCGCGACAATCCCTTCGTCGGCCAAAGCGGCGTGCGGCCGGAGATCTGGTCGTATGGCCATCGCAACGTCCAGGCGGCGGCGATGGATCCGGAGACCGGACAGCTCTGGACCGTCGAACACGGCGCGCGCGGCGGAGACGAGCTGAATCATCCGGAGGCGGGCAAGAACTACGGTTGGCCCGTGATCACATACGGGCGCGACTACAATGGAAGCAAAATCGGCGAAGGCGCCGTGAAAGAAGGCATGGAGCAGCCCGTCTACTATTGGGATCCTGTGATCGCTCCGTCGGGTATGACGTTCTACACCGGCGACAAGTTCGCAGGCTGGAAGGGCAGCATCTTCGTGGGTGGCCTCGCGTCGATGGCGCTCGTTCGGTTGGTGGTCGAGAACGGGCATGTCGTGACCGAGGAGCGCTACCTCCACGAGCTTGGCGCGCGCATTCGTGACGTTCGCCAGGGCGACGACGGGTATCTCTACCTCATTACGGATAGTGGTTCCGGCCGTCTACTTCGCGTGCGACCAAAGAGTGACACGGGGAGGTGACTCGCGGGCTTGTCGCCCTCCATGTGGTAGCAGCTTTCTTTAATCCAAGGGGCTCCATGAGGCATCAACTGCTTCGTTTTTCATCGAGCATCGCGCTCCTGCTCGTGCCTGTAGTAACTCACGCGCAATCGAAGTTCGAAGGCTCGATCACGATGGCGCTGATGGCGGCGGATGGCACGACCGAGATCAGCTATCTGATTCGGGGCGACCAAATGCGTTTCAACATGCCGAGGGGAGCTGGCATGGACGGGTATGTCGTGCGCGACGCTCGAAAGAACACTACGATGGTGGTGATGCCCTCGCAGCGCATGTACATGGATCTCAGTGCGGTGCAGGCCATGATTCCTGGCGCGACGGAACAAGCCGCGAAAACACCCGACATCAAGCTTACCGGGAAGAAGGAGACGATCGCCGGTTTCGAGTGCGAGCACGTGATCGTGACGGCTCCCGACGGTCAATACGATGTGTGCGGCGCGAAGGGATTGGGTTCGTTCGCGCCCGGATCGCCCATGAGCCGCGGCAGCTCGGCACCGGGCCTCGAAAGACTCGGCAAAGACTTCTTTCCGCTCAAGGTGCAGAAGGTCGGCGGAGGGGTCGCGATGCAGGTGACGAAGATCGAGAAGAAGTCGCTCGATGCGTCGACGTTCGCGGTGCCTGAGGGCTTTCAGAAAATGGAAATGCCGGGCCGGCCCTAACGGTGGAGCGGTGGAGCGGTGGAGCGGTGGAGCGGAATGACGGCCCCGCTCCACCGCTCATCCGTTCCACCGCCCTCTACGCTTCAATCTTGTAAATCTCCCGCTTTCCAGAGTCGACGAGGTCATGATAGCCCTCCATGACCTTCTCGAACTCCTTCATGTCCGCCTCCCGGCCCGCCGGCGGCGCGGACATCATCTTCTCGAACGCGTCGAGACTCTCCACTTCCATCTCCGCCACGATCGTCCAATACCGTTCCGCGGAAAAGTCCGTCATGATCCGCATCTTCGGCATGCCCAATCGCTCGTTGAGCTTGGACATTTTGGTGAACTTCTCGACCATCGGGCGGACTTTGCCGGGCTTGCAGTACATGATCTCGCGGATGAGTAGCATGACGCGCTCCGTGTGAGGGGTGAGCCGGTGGAACGGTGGAACGGCGGAACGGTGGAACGGTGAAACGGTGAAACGGTGAAACGGTGAAACGGTAGGGCGGTAGGGCGCTCCTGTCATCCGAGCCGGTCCGTAGGTCATCCCGAGCGAAGCGAGGGATCTGCTCTTCCGCATGTAGGGCGAAGAGCAGATCCCTCGGTCGCTTCGCTCCCTCGGGATGTCGGCGCCGCCGTTCCACCGCTCCACCGCTCCACCGCTCCACCGCTCATCTGGCCCAGGTCGACATCGGGTGTCTATTGTATCAGTTTCCAACCCGCCACCCGCAGTGCCGCCCGTCTCCCCCAGGAGGAAGGCCAGTGACGTACGTCTTCGACACCCGGCGGATGCTGAGAGCGTCCGCGACTCTCGCTTTGCTCGCATCCTTCACGGCGATCGCCCCCCGCAGCGCTGACGCACAAACCGCGGCGAAGAAAGTGCTCACCGTCGACGACTACTCGCGGTGGCGCTCCATCAGCAACTCGGCGATTTCGAGCGACGGGAAGTGGGTGACGTACGTCTTGTCCTTGACGAACACTCTCCCGGCCGACGCGAAGCCGGTGCTGCACCTGCTCAAGCTCGAGACGAACGAAGATCTCGAGGTTCCGAACGCCACCGGCCCCGCGTTCTCGGCCGATGGCCGCTGGATCGCCTATTCGATCGAGCCACCGGGCGCTGGTCGCGGCGGACGCGGCGGTCGTGGTGGCGGCGCGCCGCCCACCGGTGGTGCCGCGCCGGCTGGACAGGGAGGTCGAGCAGGTCAGGCCACACCACCCGCCCAACCGCGACGCGTCGAGCTGCGGAATCTCGCGACCGGCGCCGTGCAATCGTGGCAGGACATTCAATCGTTCACGTTCTCGGCGATGTCGAGCCATCTCGTCCTTCGCCGGCGCGCGCCTGGCGCGCCGGCCGGAGCGGGCGGTCGCGGCGCACCCGGGGGAGGCGGTGAAGGCGGAGCCGGCGCCGCACCGCAGACCGGCAATGCCGCTCGAGGTGCCGACGTCATTCTTCACGACCTCGTCACGAACCGCGATCAGTTACTCGGCGCCGTCGGCGAGATCTCGTTCAACAAGAAAGGCGATCTCCTCGCATACACCGTCGATGCCACGCCGCGTGATGGCAACGGCCTCTTCGTATTAGATCTTCGTAATGGCGGTGGTCGCATCACCGCGTTGGACAACGACGCGCGCGTCTACGCGCGCCTGACGTGGAACGACGCCGGCACCGCGCTCGCCGTGCTCAAGGGCGTCGACGTCGACAAGATGCGCGAGCGCGACAACACCCTGGTCGTCTATCGCGACGTGCAGGCCGCTCTCACCGACGTCGAACATCCAGCCGCGCGGCTCGATCCCGCGAAGGCCACTGGCTTCCCGAAAGGATTCGTCGTCAGCGAACGCGCGACGCTCGACTGGAGCGACGACAATGGTCGAGTGTTTTTCGGGATCAAGGAGCAAGTGGCGGCGCCCGACACGGCTCGCCGCCGAGGAACCGACGAAGTCGCGGACGTCGACATCTGGAACACGAAGGACGAGCGCATCCAGTCGGTGCAGATGATCCGCGCAGACGCAGACCGCAACTTCACGTATCGCGAGGCATTCGATGTCGCCGGCAGCAAGTTCGTCAAGCTTGCCGACTCCACGATGCGCGAAGTCGACGTCAGCCAGGACGGACGCTGGGCCGTCGGACGCGACACGCGCGGCTTCATCTCGGACTACAAACGTCCGGCCGCCGATCTCTATCGCGTCAACACGTCCACTGGTGAGAGAACACTCATCGCGAAGAACCAGCTCATCGGACAACACGTCCTCGGCATTTCGCCTGACGGGAACAACTTCGTTTTCTGGAAGGACAACAAGTTCCAGGTCTACAACTTCGCCGGGGCGAGCACGAAGACGTTGCTCGGCACCGGTGCGCCGAGTTTCGCGGATATGGAGTTCGATCACCCTGGGCCGCGTCCGTCGTACGGTGTGACCGGCTACACGTCGGATGGGAAAGCGATGATCGCCACGCATCGCTACGATCTGTATCTCGTTCCGCTCGACGGATCCACGCCCACAAACTTGACGAAGGGCGTCGGCACGAAGAACGAGATCCGGTTCCGCTACGTGCCGATCGACATCGACTCCGGTGGTGCACCGGCCGGTGCACCGGGTGGCGGACGCGGAGGCGGACCACGCGGGACGAAAATCGACCTCACGAAGCCGGTGACGCTCACGGCGTACGGCGAATACACGAAGAAGGCGGGTTTCTACGAGTTGGCCAACGGTCAGCTCAAAGAGTTGGTCTACGAAGACGCGTCGTTCAGCACGCCGCAGAAGGCCGCGAAGGCCGACGTCTATCTCTTCACGCGTCAGACCTTCGTCCAGTTCCCCGACCTGCGCGTCTCGGGACCCGGATTAAAGGACTCTAAAAAGATCACGGACGCCAACCCGCAGCAGGCGGAGTATCTCTGGGGGCATCGCATCCTTTTCGACTTCAAGGATCACGACGGTCACAAGCTGCAAGGCATACTCGCGATCCCAGACGATTACAAGCCGGGCGAGAAGCGCCCGATGCTCGTGAACTTCTACGAGAAAAACTCGCAGAACCTGAATCGCTATTCGGCGCCGTCGTTCCTCACCGGCATGGGTTCGTCGCCGATCGAGGCGGTGTCGCGCGGCTATCTGACGATGCTGCCGGATGTCTACTTCCACACCGGCTCATCGCACAGCGACATGCTGGATGCGGTCGAGGCGGCGGTGAGGAAGGTCATCGCGATGGGCTATGTCGATCCGAAGAAGATCGGAATCAACGGCCATAGTTACGGCGGTGAGGGCGCGGCGTTCATCGGCACACGTTCGCGTCTGTTCGCCGCGGTCGGCATGGGCGCGGGCGTCACGGATCTCTATCAGGACTTCAGCCAGAACTGGGGCTGGGCGTATCAGGTGACGGGCGGCAGCGGCGCGAACGGCAACGACTACTATCTCTACGGCCAGGGTCGTTGGGGTTTCTCGCCGTGGGAGAGGCCGAACGTCTACATGTTCGAATCAGCGCTGACACATGTGCCCGAAGTGACCGCGCCGTTCCTGATCATGCACGGCACGGCGGATCCGACGGTGGCGTTCCAGAATGGTCTCGGGTTCTACAATGCGCTGCGGTACAACGGGAAAAACGCGGTGCTGCTCGCGTATACTGGCGAGGGCCACGGATTGCGTGGGCTTGCCAACCGCAGAGATCTGACGGTGCGGTATTTCCAGTTCTTTGATCACTATCTGAAGGGCGCACCGGCGCCGAAGTGGCTCAGTGAGGGTGTTCCGTATCTTCAGAAGGATTTGACGTTGCAGCCGGGGATTGTGCCGTAGGGTGGTGTCGTCAAACATCCAGAAAACGAATTCGCCGCGGAGGACGCGCGGAAGCGAAGAAAGCCCGCGCGATGCACGTTCCGAGGGGACCATTAACGAACTCTAAGACTCACGGATTTGCCGACGCTGAAGAACTGAAGGGGTTGCGGCGTGGTATCGTCGGAACCGAACACCTGACACACTGATTTCGGGCCTTCTGCATACGCTTCGGGCTCGGGTAAGTGTTCGGCACCCGAAGTCGACCGACTACGACTATTTCGATGGCTCGTCTTGGCGAGCGATGGAATGGCCTGACGGACAATCAGGATTTCTGGAACGTTTCTTATACTGCCATCGTGAGCTCGCTAAGAATCGCGCCGCGACGTACTCGAAGGCGCCGCGGGAGTATGAGAAACTCATCTCAGGATGGTATCGTTTCAATCCGAAAGACGGGGACGTGGACGTCAGTCGAGAACGAACCAAGATCCGCGAGGTTTGTTCGGTCTTCGCGATCAGTAGCGTACGAACACTTCATCGGGAGATAGGTTCTATCAATCGGCCTCGCGCGAGCTACGGACTCCGGGCGGAATCCGCAGCCCTTTTTTGTTGATTTCAATTTGTGAATGTCTCTCCGCTCCGGCCGAGGATTGCAGAGCAAACCGGGAAAACAACAGAGAAATAGCTGCGGATTTCACGGATTCCGCGGAGACTGCCGAAACGGCGTCTGCGTGCTCTGCGTTCTCTGGTTTTCATCCGCGAAATCCGCGAAATCCGTAGCTCCCCCAAAAAAACGACTACGTCCGTTCAACGGGGCTTGCTTGGCAGACGAGCCACTCTGACGGGATGGTTGGCTGGTGTTGGCCGCGGATTTCGCGAAATCCGCAGCCGTTTGTTTTTCAATTTTCAGATTTTTCTGCGTTCCTCTGCGATTGTCCGCCTCTTCCGCGGTTCAAAAAGAGTCACTCAAAGGACGTAGAGGATCGTTGAGGGAAAACCAGAGAAATGGCTACGGATTTCGCGGATTCCGCGGAAACTGCGGGAAAAACGGCGCCGCTCACTTCAGGACATCCGCGGAATCCGCAGCCTCTTGTGCTCACCAATCTGTTTCCTGGTGTCTGTGTCACCTGAGCGGACAACCGTCGCCCTGTGACACGCACAAATGACCACATCTGCGGACGGGCTCGTCTCCGCCGCGCCGGTCGTACATCACCACCCATCCACTGAGATCACAACGAGTTGAGCCCCGCACCACGCCCGGTCGACACACCGGACCCAAGGGGCACACGTTGTGAATTGGGGAGTGCCGACGTCTCGTCCGCGCCGCGCGGCTTTGGCTAAGCGGCGACGCCACTCCTCCGCCCAGCCCATTATGAAACGCTTAACTCTCGCGCTGGCCACCGCTGCCGCCGCTGTTACGCTCACGGGGTGCGTCGATGCCATCGCATCCAACGACCGGCCGGCAGTCGTCATCACGCTCACCCCCGATCCGTTCGCCCCGGAGGACTGCGTCATTGCGACTCCCGATCCCGCGACAATCCGCGCAGGAGAATCAGTCGCATTCCGCAACCGCACGGGCGTGACCCACACCATTCTCGCCGATGGCCTCAACACGCCGTGGACGGCCATCGAACCCGGCGAAACGTCGGGATCCATCGAGTTCACCTTCGCCTCGACACGCAGGTACTACGTGCAGCGGTGTGGGAACGCCTCGGCGGATCTGCACCTGCTCATCATCACGGTGAACTAGGGCGGAAGCGAGCACGGGTTCCGCAAGGTGGCGACGGGCGGGCTCCCTCGCCTAACTTGCGACACCCAGGCGTCCGCGTGTTATCCGTTTCTGCTCTTTCCTCGTGCCCAGCATTTCCAGACACTCACACGTCCAGACACTGCTCGTCGCCGCCGGCATCACGCTCGCGGCGGCACCTCACACGCACGCCCAGGACAGCACTCGCACCACCGGGCGGTCGACGCTGTCGGGCGTCTACACCGTGGAGCAGGCGGGTCGCGGAAAGAACCTCTTCCTCGGCTCGTGTAAGAGTTGCCACGCGCCCGAGTCGCAGACGGGTGCGAACTTTTCGCGGCTCTGGATGGGCAAACCGCTACTGGAGCTCTTCAAGTACGTCAACCAGAGCATGCCGGAGAACGATCCCGGGAGTCTCGCGCCCGAGGCCAATGCCGACATCATTGCCTATCTGCTTCAGCTCAACGCCATGCCCGCCGGTAAGACGGAGCTGATGCCGGATACGACGGCGCTTCGCGACACACGCGTCGAGTCGAGCGCTCCCAAGTCCGACCCGACGCCGCCTCGGAGTCCCGCGCCCGCGGCGCTGAGCCGCGCGGCTAGGGAACCCAGGTCGTAAACGTCGCCGCCGGCTCGCGCTTTTTCGCCGGCGGCGCTTCGATCGGAACGCCGACGTTTACGACCGCCACGATCCGCTCGCCGTCGCGAACTCCAGCTGCCGCGCGCGCCGCTGGTTCGGACATCACCGCGCCCGTCTTGATGTGCGTGCCAAGTCCCATGTCGAGCGCCGCGAGCGAGAGGTTCTGAACGCCCATGAACGCCGCCGCGTAGTCCTCTTCACGGATCTCGGGGTTGTCCGTCTCGACCACAGCAAACACGATCATTCCCGGTAACGCGCGATGCTCGGCCGCGACGGTTTCGCGCGTCGCACGGGCGGCATCCGGATCTTCGATCTTCCTCGCCTTGCGCTCGCCGAGCGCGAGCCCGTACGCATGCCGAGCCTCGGGGCCGAGTACGTAGAAGCGCCAAGGTTGGGTGAGGCGGTGGTTGGGGGCGAGCGCCGCGGCGTCGAGCAGCGCCTCGATCTCCGGGCGGGTGACGGGGCGATCGGCGAATCGCTTGATCGAGCGGCGTTCGCGAATGGCATCGATGACATGCATGCTCTGAAAATAAGTCCCTCTGCGGGCGACGCGGCTCGCGGCAGGACGTCGTACATTCCGTGCACCCATCAACACGGAACGACCATGCTGCGCATCACGCTCGCGGTTCTTCATCTACTTGCTCTCGGTATCGGTCTGGGCGCGGTCTACGCGCGTGGCCGTTCAGCAAACCGACTCGGCGAGTCACCGCAAGCGCTACGAGCTACGTTCGCGGCCGATGGCTGGTGGGGATTCGCCGCGCTGCTCTGGATCGCCACGGGAGTGTGGCGCGCATTCGCGGGGACGGAAAAACCGTCGTCGTATTACTGGAGCAACCACGTCTTCTATGCGAAGATGGGACTCCTCGTGCTGATCTTCTTGCTCGAGGGTTATCCGATGATAGCGCTCATGCGGTGGCGCAGGGCGAGCCAGCGCGGGTTGATCGACTCGAATCAGCTCGCGAAGAGGGGCCGCGTGATCGCGCGAATCTCCGACGTCGAATTGCTGCTCGTCATCGGAATGGTGATCGCGGCCGTGATGATGGCGCGAGGGTACGGCGCGAGGTGAGGAAAACCGTCCTTCTCTACGGGTTGCTCGGCGGCGTGTTGATCGCAGGGCTCAAGTTCATCGAGTACCGCTTTCTCGTCGTCGAGCATTCGCTGGAGATCTACGGTGGACTGGTCGCGCTCCTGTTCTCGTCCGTCGGCATCTGGCTCGGTCTCAAGCTGACGAAGACGAAAGAAACCATCGTCGTCAAGGAAGTCGCCGTTCGTGTCGATGCACCGTTTGCGGTGAACGAGGACCGTCGAGAGCAGCTCGGCATCACGGCGCGCGAGATGGAGATCCTGGAGCACATGGCAGCGGGGCTCAGCAACCGTGAAATCGCCGAGAAGCTGTTCGTCAGCGAGAACACGGTGAAGACGCACTCGAGCCGCTTGTTCGACAAGCTGCAAGCCAAGCGACGAACGCAAGCCGTTCAGCTCGGGAAGGAGGCGGGGCTGATTCCGTGACTGCGAAACGACGGCGAATGCGGGTCGTTCCGACGTGGGGCTCCGCCAAGGGAGCGCGGGGCCGGGGTATCCTCCGGCGACCTGTGGCAATGCTGCCGATACTGCTGGCAGCATTGCCCTCGGCTCGCCTCCGGCTACCCCGACCCCGCGCTCTGTTGTAGGCGTGCGGTCGAATGACGACATGTCAAAAAGTGATCGCACGCCCATCTCGCTCTTGCTTGGCCGACGCGTCCGGATGGATCCACACCCGCGTTCTGGTCCGAACGAGTGGCCGAGATCAAAGTCGCCTCGCCAAAAAGGGCGACGATCTCCGCGTCACGCGAAGGGTAACCGGCCCACGGTCGGCGAGAACGACAAGAGCTTCGCGAAGCGATTGTTGGATCAGAAGTACGGCCAGGGACAGTGGAACGAGACCGCCCTGGCAGTGAATACAGCAAGATCAAGAAATGGGTGATCGGGGCTTCGTCGATCCCAAATAGCTCTCTGTCTCACATGACTGACACTATCAACTACGCGGATGACAATTTCGAGCGACTATACATGGTGGGCGTCCGCCTTGAGCCGGGCGCCCACGAGCCCGACCTGTACACGCTCGTTCTCTATAACGAGGTAAGTCGAAACGATCAGAACCGACCACTCACGAGTGGTGGCCGAATTGTGTTTTTTCGTGATACGGCAGACGCAAACCGCGCGATCGATTTGGGTGACTCGGCCTTTCGCAAGTATAGGCCCGTCGAGCAGAACGTCGCGTACGTCTACGACGTCCCGCGAGTGCTTGCGCTAATCATCGAAGCCGAGACGGAACGACGTTCGACAAAGACCTCAACGGGTTGTTCGGCAATAAGCCGGAAACGCGGGTAGAGACCCGAGATGCCATTCTCTGGTGTCTTGGAGCGGTGATGGCGAGCGCTGACATCATGGAGTGAAGGCACATCTGACGAGCGCGATCGCGTCGGTCGAACTGAGTGTACACTCCAGCCCCGGTCACTGGGAATTAGGCGTGCTCCAACTGTACGCGGTGCACAGGTCGGCAGGCACGACCAGGATCACGCGAAAGCATGATTCTTCGTCGCTCGTCCGAAAATCATACCTTCGGGTGACGCGCCGAAGCACACTCGCCGCCTACGTTGGCCATCGAACACCACACCGACGCGCCGGGAGCGCCTCTCAAATGAAGAAAACCGTTTGGACGTTCGGTCTGATCTCGGGTGCCATTCTGTCCGTGATCATGCTCGTCACCGTTCCATTCCAGGACGCGATTGGCTGGGACAAAGGCGAGATCCTCGGCTACACGACGATGCTGCTCGCCGGACTGCTCATCTACTTCGGCGTGCGGTCGTACCGGGACCTCGTCGGCGGTGAGCTCGGCTTCGGCCGAGCATTGGCGGTGGGCGTGATGATCGCTGCGGTGGCGTCGGTGTGCTACGTCGCCACTTGGGAGGTCATCTACTACAAGCTCTCGCCCGACTTCCCACAGAAGTACCAGGCCCACATGATCGAGAACGCGAGAGCGAAGGGCGCGAGTCAGGCCAAGATCGACAAGACGGTCGCCGACGCGCAGAAGTTCGCCGAGATGTACAAGAATCCGGCGATCAACGCGGCGATCACGTTTCTCGAGCCGCTGCCGGTCGGTCTCGTGATTGCACTGATCTCCGCCGGCCTCCTCGGGCGACGGCGGAAAACGAAGGAAAGCTCACTCGCGCCAGCGTGAGCTACGGCGCACGGAGGACGCGCTTGTGAAATGCGGACAGGACGCGTCACTCCAGCCTCAGTCACCGGGAATTGGGCGCGCGGGGCCGGGGTAGCCGGAGGCGAGCCGAGGGCAATGCTGCCAGCAGTATCGGCAGCATTGCCACAGGTCGCCGGAGGATACCCCGGCCCCGCGCTCCCCGTATACGGTGCGCAGTCGACAGCGACGGGTCGCAAGGGAATACTAATTCAAGTTCCCTTGCTCGCCTTCCACTCGGCCAGGACTTCCGCCTCCTTCGTCATCGCCAGGCCATTGATCTCGCCGTTCAGCGTTGCAAGCTGCTCCTTCTGGGGCCGAGTCTTGTGCCAGTCGAGTGTGTCTTTGGCCGTGACGGCGACGGGTCGGAACGTTAGCCCCTTCGCGATCGCCTTCCCAGCGTTTCGCCGCTGGTAACCCGCGGTTCGGCCGTACGGGGGTTGCCACACCGTCATGTGCCGCCACGGGCGAATGCCTTTCTTCTGCAGGAACTCCCATGGCACCCAGGTGAACTGTGCGCCGGCCGTGGTGACGGCTTTGACCCCATAGAGCAATTCAGCGATGGTCATGGGTTTTGCCGGACCGATGGCGTTGTACAGACCGAACTCGCGCGCTTCGGCCATGCGAATGGTCCACTCGGCGAGATCGCGCGAGTCGATGTACTGACAGGGGTCCTCTGGTTTGTCCGGCGCGAGCACTTCGCCGCCCTTGTCGATACGCGCGGGCCAGTAGGTGAACCGATCCGTGCGATCGAGCGGGCCGACGATCAGACACGGACGGATGACGGTCCAGATTCCCGGATAGTGCTTTGCCACTTCTTGCTCGGCGCGCACCTTGAGCTCCCCGTAATAACGCGTGCCGTCCTCGGGGACGAGCGTGTAGGGATCGAGACCCTCGGGCATCTGGCGCACCGGGCTGTTCTCGTCGAGACCGATGATGCTTTGATCGGCGTACGTCGACGTCGTCGAGATGAAGATGTAGTGCTTCGTGTTTCCAGCGAGATATTTGGCCGCGTTTCGCACCCAGGCCGGAAATGTCGTGGGGTTGTCGATCACGACATCGAACTTCTTTCCCTCGAGCGCAGACGTGTCGTTGTTCAAGTCGCCGATGAGCTCTTCGGCAACCTTTCCTTTGAACATCCCTGGGCGTGTCTGGTTGCGGTTGAAAAGCGTCACGCGATGACCACGCGCGATCGCGTAGTCGACCTGCTCGGGGCCTGTGAATCCGGTGCCGCCGAGTATGAGAATATTCAAAGGTGCGGGAGCGCGGCCGGGCTCGGGCCGCTCGCCCGGCTCACTCGCGTGTAACGGCAGCTTCTCGAGCGGCGAAAGTCCGAATGCGCCGCCCACCGCGGCCGCGAACTTGAGGAAGGTGCGTCGGTTCGACATCTGTCACTCTCGGGGGAACGTTTGTCCCAGGAACATGGCGAGGCTTTTGCGGGTTGTCACTTGTGGGGAGACAGGGCGTCGTAGCTTCCGCCTCTTTGCTCGGAACGACGGAACCGATGCAGGGCCGCGAGTCGCTTCGTCCCATGCCGACACTACGTGTCGGCCACCGACCAAATCCTCATGTTCCGGCCAATCGTTCGTTTACTCGCCGGGGTCTCGGTTCTCGCCGGGATCTCGTGCGGCCCGCCTGGCACCGACGGGACACTTTCACCGACTTCTCGAGTTCTCACCACCCTTGTTGTCACCGTGACGCCCACGTCGATCCAAGTCGGCGAGAGCGCTGTGGCGGCCGCGACCGGTGGTGATCAGAATGGCGCCGCGATGCCTGTGTCCACGATCAACTGGACGAGCAGCAACCAGAGCGTGGCCACGGTGACATCGACTGGAAACATCACTGCCGTGGGTCCAGGAACTACGCAGATCGCCGCCACATCAGGTGGGAAGACCGGCCAGGCGTTACTCACTGTTACGTCAAATTCCACGTCCGATGCCGTCGCGTCGATACGCCTTTCATCGGCCACCTTAAGTGTACAGGTGGGCTCTACAACGCAGCTTTCGGCCGCGACACTGGATGCCGACGGCGACACGCTTTCAGGCCACCTCATTACGTGGTCGTCGTCCGACTCGACCAAGGCGACCGTGAGTCAAACGGGTCTCGTCTCGGGCGTCGCCGCAGGGACGGTATCGGTCACCGCGCTGTGCGAAGGAGTCACTGCGCAGGCGTCGATTACCGTGACCACTACAACCACCGCTGTCGCGTCCATTCGCGTGACACCGGCTGCCGCAAACGTAGCAGTCGGCTCTACGTCGCAGCTTTCCGCCGCGACACTGGATGCCGCTGGCAACACGCTTTCCGGCCGCTCCGTTACGTGGTCTTCATCAGACACGACCAAGGTGACCGTGAGTCAAACGGGGCTCGTCTCGGGCATTGCCCCAGGAACGGTGTCAGTCACCGCGCGGAGCGAAGGCGTCACTGGGCAGGCGTCGATTACAGTGACCGCGACAACCGTCCCTGTCGCGTCCATTCGCGTGACACCGGCCGCCGTTAGCGTAGCAGTCGGCTCTACGTCGCAGCTCTCTGCCGCGCCACTGGATGCCGCGGGCAACACACTTTCTGGCCGTTCCATTACGTGGTCGTCGGCCGACCCGACCAAAGTGACCGTGAGTCAAACGGGGCTCGTCACGGGGATGGCGGCAGGGACAGTAGCAGTCACCGCGCAGAGCGGAGGTGTCACTGGGCAGGCAGCGATTACAGTGACCGCAGTCTCATCATCCCAATGCACGGCTGCGAACTCGCTCAAACTCGGTGTCGGCGAAACCCGTGCGCTCTCTGCGGCGGATGCTGGTGCGCTTTGTCTCGGTGGCGTGACGGCGGCGACGGAGTTCGTCCTCATTCCGTTCAACAACTCGCCGGCCGCGACGACGACGACAACGTTCCAACTGCAGGCGACGAGCACCGTTGCGGCTCAGGCGACGCTGAATCGACAGGTGGCCAACGTTGGGCTTCAGCGTGTCCCCGATTCCGGTCTGCAGCTGGACGAAGCCGCGTTCCAGATGCGCGCTCTGCGGGACATCGGTTCGCCGAGCGCGCGGCAGCTCGTGACGCTATCGGGCACGATTCCGGCGCGATTGAATGCGATTCCTGGCGGTCTCACCGTTGGAAGCGTCATCCACCTGAACTCGGACCTGAGCCGCAACATCTGTACTGGACAGCGAAATAATCACCCGGCGCGTCTCGTCGCGCAGTTCGCGCACACGCTTGTGTTCATCGACACGCTGTCGCCGCCGGGCGGATATACCGACGCCGAGATGACCGACTTCGCCCGGACGTTCGACAACCTCGTGTATCCAGTCGATACGCTCAACTTCGGCGCGGAAACGGACATCGACCGCAACGGGAAGGTCGCGATCTTCTTTACGCCGGGGGTCAACTCCATTCCCTCGACTGGAAGCGGGTTCATCGCCGGCTTGTTCGCGTCGCGCGATTTGTTCTCGACCTCGGCGACCAATGGCTGCCCCGAAAGCAACGAGGGCGAGCTGTTTTATCTGCCGGTGCCGGATCCGCAGGCGAAGATCAACAACAACTACAGGAGCAAAACGAACCTCTCGCGCGTCGTCCAGAGCACACTTGCACACGAGTTTCAGCATCTGATCAACGCGGGGCGTCGCCTCTATGTCAACCATGCCCCCGACTTCGAGGAAGTCTGGCTGAACGAAGGCCTCAGCCACATCGCCGAAGAGCTGCTGTACTACCGCGACGCGGGGAAGTCGCCGCGAACAAATTTGAACCTGCAAGACGTCACGGCGACGCAATCGCTTGTCAACGACTTCAACTAAAACATGTCGCAGAACTTCAGCCGGCTCCGTCGCTACATGTTGGCGCCGTCGTCGAACTCGCCGTATTCGTCCAACGACGGTCTCGAGATGCGCGGCGCAATCTGGCAGCTCCTGCGCTACGCGGCCGATCGTAAGGGCGGCACCGAGCGAGACGTTTGGAGGGCGCTCGTCAACTCGCGATCGATCGGCGCGGCGAACTTTGGAGCGGTTCTTGGCGATCTCGTTCCCTTGGTGCGCGACTGGACGGTGGCGCAGTTCGTGGATGACATCGGCTTGAATCCGCCGGCGAAGTACACGAATCTCAGCTGGAACTTCCGAAGTGTGATGCCGGCGGTGAGCAACCAGCAGTTCCCGCTCGCAACCTCACAGTTGATCGACGGCACACCGCTTTCGTTGTCGATCGTCGGTGGCGGTGCGGCCTACGTTCGGTTCGGCATCGCGGCCAACGCTGTCGCGACCATCGCGGCGAGCGCTTCCGGCGTACCATTGAGCTCCAACATCGACTTCGTGCTCATGAGGACTCAGTGATCGCCTGCCTGCACGCCGTGTCGGTGTTGGTGGCCGTGTCCACCATCGCGTGCCATCGAAAACAGACCGACGTGCAGGCGCCCCCGAGCATGTTGCGCGGCATCATTTCGGTGACGGGAACGAGCTTCGATCAGCGTATCCAACTTCGAACGCAGGATCGATCGACGCGATTGTGGGCGAATCCGGCCGACTCCGCGGCGCTCACCCGGCTCGGTGGGATGGAAGTCGAAACGCGCGGTTGGCTCGACGAGCGCGGCATGCGAGTCGCCAGCTTCACCGCGTGGAGCGTGAGCGGCGCGCCCGTCGTCGACGGCATCGTTCGCGTGAACGGCGGTAACGTCTCTCTGGAGACGGAGAAAGGCTTGGTGGCACTCGGCAATCCGCCGAACGAGCTGCGGACGATGCCGGGAGCGCGCGTGTGGGTGAGTGGGTCACTCGAGAAAGGTCCGAACTCGTACGGTGTGATCCTTCCCGCACGCTGAGGTTTCGACTCGCGCAGTTGCGACGATGAACGTGGAGACGCATCCTTGGCCGATGCGTCTCCTCACTCTCGTCGCACTTGTCGCGCTGGCCGCGACCGCCGGCGCTCAGCGCCCGCTCAAGGTCTACATCTCGGCCGACATGGAAGGCATCACCGGGGTTGCGTCGGCCGAGCAGCTCGGGCCTACGGGATTCGAGTACAATCAGGCGCGCCAGTGGATGACTGCTGAAGTCATCGCGGCGATTCAAGGCGCGCGCGAGGCCGGTGCGGCCGAGTTCGTGATCAGCGATTCACACGGCAACGGTCAGTCGCTGCTGATCGATCGTCTGCCAACCGACATCCCGATCACCGTCGTGCGCGCTTTTCCGCGTCCGCTCGGCATGATGGAAGGCATCGACTCGAGCTTCGGGGCCGTCATCTTCGTCGGTTATCACGCGTCGACGTCGAGTCTCACCGGCGTCCGTGCGCACACGATGTCGAGCGCTCTGCTGACGCGGATCGCGATCAACGGGACGTCGATGTCGGAGGCCGGCGTCAACGCGGCGATCGCGGCGCAATTCGGCGTTCCCGTGGTGATGATCACGGGCGACGACGTCATCGTCGCCGAGTCGAAGCAGCGATTCGGGCCGATCGAGGGCGTGGCGGTGAAACACGCCATTGGATTCCACGGCGCGGCAACGATGGTTCCTGAAGCCGCGCAAGCCCTGATTCGACAGCGGGCGAAGGTCGCGGTCACACGCCGTGCGGAGATGAAACCGTACGTGATGACGAAGCCGCTGTCGCTCGAGGTCTCATTCAAGAACTACCGGCCGGTCGAGCTCCTCGGCTATTTGTCCAACGTGCAGCGGATCGACTCGCACACGGTGCGGTACGCGGCGAAGGACATGATCGACCTGTCGAAGTTCCTCGAGTTCGTGACCAACTACGATCCGACAATGACGCCATAGGCCGGGTCACCCCAGCGCAGCGAGTCCAATCGGAATCGAGGAGCGAGTCCTGCTTTACAGGAAACTCATTCTGAAATAACGTAAGAGTTCGAATATGACACGGTGACATTGCTCGCGCGCGCGACGGAAGAACGGAACGACGGAAACCCAGACTGCCAAGAGAAACGCGGATGGCCGCGGAAACTGCGCGGACGGACGCGGAGACCACGGGAGACCAGGTTCGTGGAGTTCCGATGGGACTCTCGTCGCGAATCGCGCTCCAACTAGGACTCATTCTGAAATAACGGACGCTCAGGACGCCACTTAGCGGCGTCCTGAGCGGCTTTCTCAAAAGCAACGAATGCCTCGCGAAGAGGGCGGGAGCTCTGGATTTTCCGCAGTTATCCGCGTCCATCCGCGCAGGTTCCGCGTCGATCCGCGTTTCTCTTGGAAGTCCGAGCTACCGTCGTTCCGTCGTTCCGACGTTCTGTCGTTCAGTCGTCCAGTCGTTCAGACGTTCCGTCGTCCACGCCATTCCGTCATTTCCGTCCTCGCTGT
>Ga0126377_10000471_pt1 | contig 24324 bp, 23 predicted proteins | sample PanSoiMetPlot_22_FD_92647 | JGI IMG/M metagenome (GOLD analysis project Ga0126377, IMG submission 92647) | Tropical forest soil microbial communities from Panama - MetaG Plot_22 | ecosystem: Environmental > Terrestrial > Soil > Tropical forest > Bulk soil | place: Panama | collected 2016-02-17 | reverse complement strand
TCATCGGCTACGGGCCAACAGGACGGACAGTCGTGCGACTCCTTCGCGACAATGACATTGTGCCGACGGTGATTGAGTTGAACATCGATGCGGTGAGAGCACTCAAAGATGAAGGCGTCGACGCGATCTACGGAGATGCGACGCGTCGGGAAACGATGGAGGCAGCAGGAGTCGCGCGCGCGAGCACGTTGATCTTGTCGTCGGCTGGCATGACGGATAGCGATGAGGTCATCCGTATGGCTCGCGGATTGAACCCGGATATTCGCGTCCTGGCGCGGGCCCCGTATTTGCGCGACCTACCGGTGTTGAAAGCGGCTGGCGCAGACCGTGTCTATTCGGCGGAAGGAGAGGTCGCCCTTGCTCTCATCGAGGACATACTCGACACCCTGGGAGCGACCTCTGAGCAGATCGATCGAGAGCGTGCTCGCGCCCATAGCGAGTTAATGGGCGAAGGGTGAAGGTCGTCACTGCACGCGCACCTGAGTTGGCTCCGGCGGTAGCACTTCGTAGAGCTGCACCGTGTGCCCATTCCACTGCGTATCCGCGGCGAGCCGCAGGCGCACGTCGTGGCGCATCGCGTCCATCAGTTCGCCGCAGCCGGGATAGTAGAGCCCGCAATTCACGGTCACGTACGTGACGCCCAGCTTCCGAAGGGCGGCGATACTTTGCCTGTCCGGGAAAAACACCATCTCGGTATGGAATTCGGCGTACGACTTCGGCGAGAAGCCACTGTAGCCGTTCACCATTCGCGTCCAGTGCCAGAGCGAAAAGTACATGAACGGAATGTTCCCCGTATCGTCATCGAGAAGCGGAGTCTCGGCGATGACGACGTTCGGCGTGTACTTCAACACGTCATAAATTGACGGCGGTTCCTTCCACACCGGCCGAATGGTGAGCGCCGGCCAGGCGTCGATCATCACGAACGCAATCAGCGCCGCGAATGCTGCATGTTGATACACGCGTGAGGTGCGCCATGCCAGGACGCGTCGGACACCGAAGCCGGCAAGGATGGCGAGCGTCAGTGCGACCAGCGCACCGAATCGCGCCGGCGCGCGAAGGCCATGAAACGGAGTCAGCCACCGGTAGAAGACCGGATACGACAGGCCGTTCAGTCCAAGTGATCCGTCGTACGAAAGCAGAAGGCCCGCGGTGTAGATCAACGGAATTGCGCTCACCGGCGGAACGGCGCCAACGACAGCCAGCGTGAACGGCGCGGCGCCGGGAAACAGCGCTCGCTCCGGTGCAGGGCGATGGAGAACATTTCGCCAGAGGATGCTGTACCGGTTCACCCGCAGATAATCGGCGGGCACCGCGCTGTAAAAGCGGATCTCGTCAGTCCCACGCTCACCTTTCATAGGCTTCGCTGCCGTAAACGCGCGAACGAGTGGAAGCGCCGCGATCGCGGCAATTGCCGCGGAGACCACAAGAGGCAGCACGAGTTGCCGAACCGATGGCCGATGCACGATTAGAAGGCCGGCTCCGATGAGCGCGGAGTACATGACGAAGAACACCGCGTAGTACATCGAGGAGTAGAGCTGTGCTACTAGCGCGATCGCGAAGGCGAGGGCGTACCACCACCGCTTCCGATCCCGGATCCCGTCCCTCGACAAGCTCGGGACGCCCCGAGGCTCTCGAAGGGCGGATCCCGAATCCCGGCTCATTAACAGGTGCAGTGCCAACAGTCCCAGTGGCATCCACTGCGTCATCTGGAGTTCGAGATGACTGTAATGATGGAAGCGATATCCGCAGCAGGCGTAGATCAGTCCCGCAATGAAGGCGGCACGTGGCGACGCGGTCAGTCGTTCAACCAGCAGATAGATCGCAAGCCCCGAGAACCAGAACGCGGACAACAGCAACAGGTTGTAGACAACAACGGGATGGATGCCGATCGCCCATAGCGGCGCGCCCATCAGTGCCGGAAGGACGATCGGATCCGACAGCGTCAGCGTGAGCCGTTCCGGATAGAAGATGTTGGCGTCGAAGAGATGGCGCGGGTCGGTAAACAGCTGATGATTCACCCATCCGAGGCGCCATATCGAGAACAACGGATCGCCGAGGTCAGGCACGTAGTCGAGATGCCGGACCTGCTGGTACAGCAGAACGACCAGCGCGGCGCCAAGACCCAGGGCGGCGCCGATCGCGTTCCTAGTGCGTTCGGACATCGCTACTGGTGGGCTGGAGCCGACATGCCGCCGAGCAGTTCACCCGGTGTGACCGTCGCCGCGCCGAACTTCGCGACGACGAGACCTGCGGCGGCATTGGCCAGTTGCGCCGCCTCCGTGAATGTCCCACCCGCCGCGAGCGCGAGACTCATCGCCGCAATGACGGTATCGCCTGCGCCCGTGACGTCCGCCACCTCGCGAGCCGACGCCGGGAGGTGTCCTTCGGTGTCCGGTCCGAGCAGCCACATGCCGTGGTCGCCGAGCGTGACGAGAACCGCGTCGCAGCGTGTGCGGTCCCGAAACGCGCGCGCCGCGATCCGCGCCTCGTCAGAGGAACGAATACGCATGTGCGTGGCCGCTTCCGCCTCGTGGTGATTAGGCGTAATCACCGTCGCACCGCTGTAGTCATCGAGGTGCGGAATCTTCGGATCGACGAGCAACGGGATATGCCGCTCGGCGGCAAGTTCAGCGGCCGCCGTGATCACGCGTTTGGTAATGCAGCCTTTCAGATAGTCCGAGACGACGATCGCGGAGGCATCGGCCCCATTCTGGCGGATCGACGCGATGATGCCGCGTTCCGCGTCGCCGGAAATATCCGCGTCGTTCTCGTAATCCACCCGCGCCACCTGCTGATTCCGCTCGGTCACGATGCGCACCTTCGTCGTGGTGACGCGATCGGAGTCAGCGGCCAGACAGCCTGCCTCGATGCCCGCGTCGCGGCAGCCGCGTGTCAACGTCTTTCCGTTGTCGTCCTGGCCGATGACGGCGATGAGCGTCGCGTGACCACCGAGCGCCGTAATGTTGTGCGCGACGTTGGCGGCGCCCCCGATGCGGTGCGTCTGCCGCTCGAAGGCGACAACCGCGACGGGGGCTTCCGGAGAAATGCGACTAACGCGGCCAATGAGAAAGGTGTCGAGCATCGCGTCGCCGATGACGAGCACCTGCGCCGCGGAGAATGCTGAGACGAGATGCGAAGCGCGCTCAGGCGCGAGCGGCAGCAGATTCATCATCGCCGCGAGCCGCCGCAAACGGCAGCGTGACGAGCACGAGGAAGAGCATCAGGAACTCGGAGTCGCCAAAGTTGTACTCGAACAGTCCCGCGCCGAGCATGGCGAACACCGCGGCAAGCCCCGCCGCGGCCGGCACTTTGTCGCGTTGCCGTCGAAACAACTTGAATTGCGCCAGCACCAGCGAGAAGACGAACCACAGCCAGAGGGCAAGCGCCGGCAGCCCCCGCTCCGCGGCAATCTGGAGCGGCACGTTGTGCAGGTGTGGATTGATCGGGTTGATCGCGTAATCCGGACGGTACTGTGCGTAGACGCGCGGGACCATGTTCGGGCCGACACCGGTGAACGGGTGGTCGTTGACCATCCGCGCTCCCATTTCGATCATCGCCAGACGGTCCTGATTGGTCGGCTCCTGCACGTCGAAGATCGACATCACGCGCTTGGTGACCGTTCCCGGTGCGACGGCAAACAACACCGCGACGAATAGTGGCAGCAGGATTGTCAGCCGGAGATCCTTCAACGCCAGCAGCAACGCGATCGCGACCGACGCGCCGATCCAGGCGCTGCGCCCCAGCGTCAGCGCGAGGGCGACGACCAGCGCCGGCATCACCAGCCCCGGCCACGTGCGGCCCTGCCGGCCGAAGATGAGACGGGCCGCCGCTGCGCAGATGACGAGCATCAGCAGTCCCGAGTAGGTCATGTAATGCGACATGGCGCCTTCGGGACGGCGGCCGAGATTGTCGTAGTGCAGCAGCCCGTACTGGATGATGCCGTAGGCGGCGCTTGCGGCGCCGACCGAAACGATGACGTCCACGACGAGCGATGCGCGTTCGCCGCGTGCGATTTGATAGACCGCGGGGACGATGACGAACAACACAAGTTGCTTGTCGTCGAGGATGCTCGTCGCCGGATCCAGCGAGAAGGCTGACACCACAACGGTGACCGCGGCGTACGCGACCAGTGGCCAGAAGAAATAGGGAACCGCCGGGACCGTTCGATCCTGCACGAGCTGGGCGGTCCAGCAGACCAGCATCAACGCGAGCAGGATGTTCGCGGCGGCAATCGAAATCTGCAGCGACGCCACGAAGCAGAGCAACAGCACGACGGTCGCGCGCTCGAGTCCATGCGCCGTCCGCGGATGCGTGACGCTCATCGCTGCAGTGGTCATGCTCCCTCTCGTGTGCGGGGCGAGCCTTCCAGGCTTGCCTCGCGGACCCAAAGGGTCCGCGCCGCTCCCCTGTTATTGCCAATCGACACGATCGCCCGTTCCGCCGCTCCCGCTACCTGTTCAGCGGTAATGTGGGTCAGACACCGGAAGTCTCCCGGCGCGCACTCGCGTTGCCGGCACGGCCGGCATTCGAGCGCCCCGGCATCGACGGCCTCCGCAAACCATTGCGGGTCGCGCCAGGGCATCGACCGTTCGGGCAGCGTCGGGCCGAACAGCGCCACGATTGGTGTGGTTGTCGTGCCGGCAATATGTAGCGGTCCGCTGTCGCCCCCAATGTACACCGCCGCGCGAGCGACGAGCGTGCGCAGTTCGGCCAGGTCGAATTCGCCGATTTCCGGAACGGCGCCCGCGAGCGGACCCAGGACCGCGCGGGCGCTCGCGGCGATCTCCTTTGCCGCGCGCGCATCGGAAGGACCGGACGTCAGGATGACCCGTCGGGACGGATCGCGGCGCGCCACTGCGACAACGAGCGCCTCGAAAGACGCCGGCGGCCATCGGCGAAACGGGTTCCCTGCGCTGACGTGAATCACGACGATGGGGTGAGCGGCGCTGATGCCGGCGCCTTTCAAGCGGCGATCGACCGAAGCTGACGCCGTCGCGTCCACTGCCATCTCGAGCGGATCGAGGACTGGATCGGGCGGCTCGAGCCCGAGCGGCGCCAGCAGGTCCGATTGGTTCACTACGGTCGGTCGCGGCGCTTGATCCCGTGGCCGCGGCACGACATGCGTATACATCCATGACCGCCCCTGAATCCGGTACCCGATACGAACCGGTGCGCCGCTCGACCATGTAAGCCATGCTGCCCTCGGACCGCCGTGCAGATCGATGGCGATATCGAAGTGTTGCCGCCGCAGTCGCCGCGCAAGCGCCAGGTCATCGCGGACACGCGTCATACCGGCAGTCCTCGGGACGACAACGATGTCAGTGACATTACGATTACCGCGGATGACTGGGGCGGCGGCCGCTTCGACGACATAGGTGAGCTGGCCGTCGGGATACCGCCTTCGGAGGGCGTTAATCAGCGGCGTGGTGAGCACCACGTCGCCGATCAGCCGTAGGCGGACTAACAGTATTTTGAGTCGGCTGTTCGTGATCGATAGTTGAAGGGAGTCGGAGGAAACTGCCGGACTTGCGAGGTTGACCACGAATACTCAGCGGACGGTTTCCGGCTCAATGGTTGCTTCGTCGATCAGCATGACCGGAATGTCATCCTTTATCGGATACACCCGGTGGCATGTGCCGCATTTGAGCGCCGTGCCGTTTTTCACCAGCTTCACCGGCGCCTTGCAGTTGGGACACGCGAGAATTTCCAGCAGCTCGGCGTCGATGGGCACGCTCGAACTATAGCATTCTGAGCTAAGATGCCCTTGCCAATGCGCATTACGCACGCCGCGTTTATTTCCCTCGGCGCGGCGTTGTTTCTGACGCTGCCGCGCCCCGCAGTCGCGCAGACCTCAGCGGAGGCTTATTACGATTTTCTGATTGCGCGTCATCTCGAAGCATCCGGCGACGCCAAAGGCGCGCAGGCGGCGCTGGAAAAAGGGGTCGCCGCCGATCCACGGTCCGCTGAAATCCGCGCCGAGCTCGCCGCGTTCTTCCTGCGTCGCGACGCGGCAGACGATGCAGAGCGCGTAGCCAAAGAAGCACTCCAACTCGAGGACGACAACTCTGAGGCGCATCGCGTGCTCGGCATGCTCTATGCCGCGCGGTCGGAGGACACTGGCCGTGGTCAGGCGGCACAGGCAGCGGCCGCGCAGCTTGTGAAGCAGGGTATCGCTCACCTCGAGCGCGTCACCGAAAATCCGGCCGGCCTCACCGATCTCAATCTTCAGTACACGCTGGGCCGCCTCTATACCCGCGACGGTCAGGTCGACAAAGCGATTCAGGCTTTGACGCGCGTCGTCAACGAGAATCCGCTGTCGGTGCAGGGACGGCTTGCGCTTGCGCAGGCGTATGTCGCGGCGCGCGACATGGCCAACGCGATCGAGGCGCTGCAGGAAATCGTCGAGGACGAGCCACGCGTCGCGAGCATGCTTGGACAGTTCCAGGAGCAGGCCGGGAGGTTCAAGGACGCCGCCGACTCGTACACGAAAGCGCTCTCTGTCGCGCCGAACAGCCGCGAGTTGAAAGTGCGACGGATCGGATCGCTCGTCAAGGCAAACGAACTCGAGCGCGCCGCCGATCTTGCGGCGCAGGCGCAGATGCAGCACCCCGATGATTTGCGGTTTCCTCAGCTCCGGGCGCACATACTGCAGCAGACGGGGGACACTGCTCGCGCGATCGGTGTGTTGGAGCCGGTTGCGAGGGCCAATCCAAACGATTCGGCCACACTGCTGTCGCTCGCGGATCTCTATAACAACGCCGGGCGGAAGAACGATGCCGAGCGAACGGTTCGCCAGCTCGTCTCCGTTGAGCCTGGCAACGCCGACGCGCTGAATTACCTGGGCTATCTCCTGGCCGACAGCGGCCGTCAACTCGACGAAGCGATTCGCCTGGTCCGTAGGGCGCTCGACATCGAGCCCGACAATCCGAATTATCTCGACAGCCTCGGCTGGGCGTACTACCGGCGCGGCAACTACGAAGAGGCGGAAAAGTACATCGCTCAGGCCGCACAGCAGATGGTTCGCAATGCGACGGTGCAGGAACACTACGGCGACGTGCTTGCCAAGCGCGGCCGCTGGCAGGATGCGATTGCGGCCTGGACGCGCGCGCTTCAGGGTGACGAAGGCGATATCAACAAGGCGGCGGTGGAGAAGAAAATCGCAGACGCCCGCGGTAAGGTGCGCTGATCAATCCCAAAGCCCAAATCCCCAGTCCCAAATCCCAAGCGAAAACGCTGTCACGGCGTTTTTGGGATCTGGGTTTTGGGATTTGGGTTTTGGGATTTGCCGTTTCCTGCGCCCGTCCTCACATTACCCTTCCGACCGACCCAGGCATTCCACTTCCCGACTTCAGCGCGATTCATATGCAGCTGTCCGCGGCGTGCGTCGGTGTGCGGACGTTGACGGCCGAAATGGCGCTTTCAGGACGTGCGGGACGGCAAAGGCTGCGCGGGCGCGTGCTGGCGGGATTCGCGCGGCCCGCGTCGATGCGCCTCGAAGGGGTAGCGCCGTTTGGTCCTCCAGCCTTCATCCTGGTGGCGCGTGGAGAAAACGCGACGTTGCTGCTGCCGCGTGACGAGCGTGTACTGCGCGGAGCGAAGCCCGAAGACATCCTTGGTGCGCTCGCGGGCGTGACGCTTGGGCCGGCAGATCTCCAGGCGATTCTGACTGGCTGCGTCGTCGCCGCGCCCCAACCGACGGCGGCGCGCCGGTACGCCAACGGATGGGCGTCTATCGATCTGGCGGGCGGTGCCACCATTTTTCTCCAACCCACGGCGGGTGGAATGTGGACGCTGCGCGCGGCGCGTCGAGCGGGTTGGCAGATTGAATATCCCGCGTGGAGTGGCGGCTTCCCGCAAACGGTGCGGCTCCAAGCCACTCAGCCAACGTTGATGGTGGACCTCACCGTTGGCTTGTCACAGATCGAGACCAACAAGGATCTGGAAGACGCGGCGTTCGACGTCAACGTGCCTCGCGATGCCGAAGCGATCACCCTCGATGAACTGAGGGAAAGCGGACCGCTGGGAGCGCGATGAAGTCCGTCTGGATCCGCGCGCATGCCAAGATCAATCTCGATCTGCGCGTGCTCGGGATGCGTCCTGACGGCTTTCATGAGCTGCGGACGGTATTCCAGGCGATCGCGCTTCACGACACGCTGCGCTGCCTTCCGCGGGCGGGTCCATTTGCGATCGAATGCGGCACTGCGGGTGTGCCGCTTGATCACACGAACCTGATCTGGCGTGCCGCCGAGACGCTTTGGCGATCGCTCCGGCGAGGCGGTCCGGTTCGGGATGTCGTCGTACAGCTCGATAAACAGGTTCCTTTGCAGGCGGGACTCGGCGGCGGCAGTGCCGATGCGGCGGCCGCGTTGATGGCGCTCGCCCATCTCTGGCGCGTGCCCATCAAACCGTCTCAGCTCACCGACGTTGCCGCGCACATCGGATCGGACGTCCCGTTCTTCCTGTCGGGCGGTACTGCGCTCGGGCTTGGACGTGGCGAGGAGGTGTATCCGCTCGCCGATCTGCCGCGGCATTGGATCGTCCTGTTGATTCCGGGATTCGGCGTCTCGACCAGTGAAGCATATGGCTGGTACGATTCCGAGCGGGAACTGTCACGTGCGCCGAGAGAACCGCAGCATGTGCCAGGTCCGTGGCCTTCGCGCGCGGCGCAGATGATCAACGACCTCGAAGCACCGATCGCGCGGCACCATCCCGAGATCGATCAGATGAAAGCGGCGCTCCGGCGGGCGGGGGCGCTGGCAGCCTCGATGTCGGGAAGCGGCTCGACCGTATTCGGGTTGTTTCAGAAACGGAGGGAGGCTGTAGGCGCTGTCGATCACTTGAAGGGTTCCGGCTGGCGGGTGTTGCTGACCGAATCGCTTGGACGTGGTGAATACGAACGGAGAGCGCGACCGGTTGCGACTCGAGGCAAGAGCGTGCGTTTCTGAGCCTCGACGCGGTGTGTGAACGTCATCTTGCCTTGCTCATGGGAGGAAGTCTCGTCTACACTAAGCGTTTGCACCGCCCCTAGCCGTTCGGATCCGTACAAAAACTCATGTGGTGGGGCGTGGCCAAGCGGTAAGGCGCGGGACTTTGGATCCCGTATTCGAAGGTTCGAATCCTTCCGCCCCAACCAAGCTTGCGCCTGAGCACGCGCGAAGCGCGTGCGAAGGCGGGCCCGCCGCGCCGTAGCGGCGGTAGCCGCGGAGGCGGGGCGGAGGTTTGCGTTGGATGCGTTGGAGGCGCGTGGCACGTCGACAGGAACCGACAGGATGAGAAGGCCGCTGAGCGGTGAAGGGTTGATGTCGACGGGGTTGGGCGACCTGAAGGTTTTTTCGGGGAGCGCCCATCCGCAGCTGACGCGCGAGATTGCGGATTTCCTCGGCATCCCCGTCGGGCAGGCGCGCCTTCGTCGTTTCCCGGATAGCGAGGTCTCGTTTCAGATCGACGAGAACATCCGCGGTACCGACGTGTTCATCGTCCAGCCAACGTCGAACCCGGTCGATCAGCATCTGATGGAGATGCTGATCATGGTGGACGCGTTCCGCCGCTCGTCAGCCGCGCGGATCACGGCGGTCGTTCCCTATTACGGTTACGCCCGGCAGGATCGAAAGGACAAACCGCGCGTCCCGATCTCGGCCAAGCTAGTGGCCAACCTGTTGAGCGCGTCGGGGACGAACCGCGTGTTGACGATGGATTTGCACAAGGCGCAGATCCAGGGTTTCTTTGACATTCCGGTCGATCACCTGTTCGCGGCGCCTGTGATCATCGAATACCTTTCGCGGCTGAATTATCCGCAGCTCACGATCGTGTCGCCTGATGCCGGCGGTGCCGAGCGCGCGCGTGCGTATGCGAAACGGCTCGACGCCGAACTGGCGATCATCGACAAACGGCGATCGGAGGACGGGAGCGCAGAAGTGATGAATGTCATCGGCGACGTGCACGGACGCACCTGCATTCTGCAGGACGACATCATCGATACGGCAGGAACGATTCAGAAAGGCGCGAGCGCGCTGAAAGCGGCTGGCGCGGAGCGGGTGCTCGCGTGCGCCGTGCACGGCGTGCTGTCGGGGCCAGCGATCGATCGGATTGAAAACTCGCCGCTCGATCAACTGATTGTGACCAACACGATTCCGCTCAGTTCGGCCGGTCAGCAGTGCAAGAAGATCGTGGTGCTGTCGGTCGCGAGGCTGTTGGGCCAGGCGATTCGGAGTATTCACGAGGAGACGTCGGTCTCCTCGTTGTTTGTTTAGGCGCCGCGTAAGCGGCGCCCCACACGGACGGATAACGATGGTGTAGGGCGGGGTTTACACCCCGCCAGCGAGTCGAGGAAAGTGATGGATGCAACGTTAGAAGCAAAGAAGCGTGACGGCAGAGGGAAGAACGAGGCGCGGCGCCTTCGCGTCTCGGGCCGGATTCCGGCCGTCGTCTACGGTGCCCGCAAAGATGGTCAGGCGCCGGAAGGCGTTCCCGTTGCCGTCGACCCGAAGGAGGTGCTCCGCATCCTCCACTCTGAATCGGGCGCCAACACGCTGATCAACCTGAAGCTCGACGGCGGCGAGTCGCGCGTCATGGTTCGCGACTACCAGCTCGATCCGATCACGCACCAGTTGCTGCATGCCGACTTCTACCAGCTCGCGATGGACAAGGAGATCGTGGTGTCAGTGCCTGTCCTCGTGAAGGGCGAAGCCGCGGGTGTCAAGCAGCAGGGTGGTTTGCTGGACTTCGTCACGCGGGAAATCCAGGTACAGTGCCTGCCGACGGACATTCCCGAACACATCGACGTCGATGTGAGCGAGCTGATGCTCCACCAGTCGATTCGTGTAAAGGACGTTCCGACCAACCCGAAATGGAAGGCCGTCACCGATAGCGAGACGATGCTCGTTCACGTCGTGATGCCGAAGGCCGAGGAATCGGCCGCGACGACAGCGGCGGAAGGTGAAGCGGCGGCGCCAGCGGCTGCGGCGGCGGCACCGGCCGAACCCGAAGTCATCAAGAAGGGGAAGGCCGAGAAGGAAGGCGAGGACGCGAAGAAGTAGAGGCGGACCTTCCGGTCCGCCTGGCCATGAAGCTCATCGTCGGACTCGGGAACCCTGGTCGCGAATACCGGGATACGCGCCACAACGTCGGGTTCGTGGTCGCCGACGAGATCGCGCGACGGCACAATCTGACGTTCGCGATGGCGCCATCGCAGATCCCGGACGCGATGATCGCGAAGAAGTTCGGTGCCGACGGGTTGCTGGTGGCCAAGCCGCTGACGTTCATGAACAACAGCGGCGAGGCGGTGGCGGCGCTGGCACGGTATTACGACATCTCGATTGGCGACCTGTTGGTCGTCGTTGACGAAGTCGCGTTGCCCTTCGGACGGCTTCGTGCCCGGGCGCGTGGATCGGCGGGAGGGCACAACGGTCTGAAGTCGGTCATTGGCCGGCTTGGGACCACGGAATTTGCCCGGCTTCGGTTGGGCGTTGGGCGCGGCGATGCGCGGAGGGATCTCGCGGATCACGTGCTCTCGAAGTTCGAGGCCGACGAACAGTCGGCCCTCGGAGAGTTCATCACACGGGCGGCGGACGCCGCCGAGATGTTTGCCGCGGAAGACATCGCAAAGGTGATGAATACGTACAACCCGGGCGCCACGGACCCGGACTGATGACTAGCTCCTTGCTGCGTGAGCAGCCGCTTAGTCCAGAAGGAGAGCAATGACTCGCAAGTACGAACTCGTGTACGTCGTGTCACCGGACGCGACCGACGCCCAGGTCGCCGATCTGCATTCGCAGGTGGAGCAGATTGCGCAACGCCTTGGCGGCAAAATCGACAAAACCGACAACTGGGGACGCCGCAAGCTGGCCTACGAAATCGGGCCCCACAAGGAAGGCACCTACGTCCTCGAAACGATCGACGGCGGCGGTGAGCTGATGAAAGAGATCGATCGACGGCTGAAGGTGTCGGATCTGATCATTCGTCACCTCATCGTCCGCGTCGATGAAGATCAGATCAAGATCGAGCGGACGCGGACCAAGCGGACCGAGGCGTCCCGCAGACGGCGCGTCGCGCGCGGATTGCCGCCTGATCGGCAGCCGGGCGAAGGGCAACGCGGCGACGTGGAAGAGGATGACCGGTTTGATATGGCCGAGGTGGAGCGATGAACGGGAAGCGAGGGTTCGGAGGTGGCGGCGGCCGCGGCAAGGCGGGCGGCCAGGGCCAGCAGGGGAAGGACGGCCAGCGTCGTCCGATGTTCCGCCGGCGGAAGGTCTGCAAGTTCTGCTCGGACAAGATCGATGACATCAACTACAAGGACACGAAGCTCCTGATGCCGTTCGTGCCCGAGCGGGCGAAGATTCTGCCGCGTCGGATTTCAGGAACGTGCGCGATGCATCAGCGGAAGCTGCGCACGGCGATCATGCGTGCGCGTCAGCTCGCGCTCATCCCGTACACCGCTGAATAGCGAGGCTTCGGGCTCCAGGCTCCGGGAGTCGGAAACCGGGAGGCTGTTGCCCACAAGGATTGATATGGAAGTCATTCTGAGAGACCACGTCGAGAAACTGGGCAAGCGCGGCGAGATCGTGAAAGTCTCGGACGGCTACGCGCGCAATTACCTGTTGCCCCGGAAGCTGGCGTTGCCGGCGACCGCGGGGAACAGGAAGCACGTCGAGCGTGAACGGAAGACCATGGAGACGCGCGAGGCGGAGGAGAAGTCGCAGGCGGAGGCGATCGCGTCACGGTTGGCGGCGATTGACATCACCATCGCGCGGCGCGTGGGCGAGACCGAGCAGCTGTACGGATCAGTGACCGCGGTCGACATCGCCGATTTCCTCAAGACGAAGGGGTTCGAGATCGATCGGCGCAAGTTGATCCTGCCCGAACCGATCAAGACCATCGGTGAGCACGACGTGCCGCTGAAGCTGCATCGTGAAGTGACAGCGCCGTTGAAGGTCAAGGTCGTCAAGGAAGGCGCGGACACGCCGACTGCCTAACCAGGGCGCCCCCCTACGAAGCTGCCGCCGACGCTGGCGCGTCGGCGGCAACAAACACCAGGCGCCGACGGAACTCACGCCGCAGCAGCAACAGGCTGATCGTCAGCTGCGCGACGATCGTCACCGCGGACAGCAGCCACACCCACCGGAGAGCGAATCCGGGCATCCTCGACAGATACATCACCGGAATCGCGGTTCCCACGATACGTGTGAACGAGCTGACGAGCGAGGGAATCGTATTCCCCATCGCCTGGAACATGCTCGAGGCCACGAAGATGATCCCCGACGCGATGTAGCTCCAGGACACGATCCGCAGGTATTCCTCGCCGACGGCAATGACCGCTGATTCGTTGGTGAAGACACGCATCATCGATTGGGCGGCCACTTGCGACGCGAGGAACACGAGGATCATCCCGGCCGTCGCCATGCCTGCCGCTACGTAGAACGTCTGTTTCACCCGCTCGGCCCGACGCGCCCCGAAGTTCTGCCCCGCCACCGGCGCCACGGCGAAACCGAGCGCCACCACCGGCATGAAGCAGGCCTGAATGATCCGCATCCCGATGCCGAATCCCGCCTGTGCGCTCGCGCCGAATGGACGGCTCACCATGTAGACGACCAGCAGATACACCGTCATCATGCCGAATTCGGCGCCCGCCGGGAGGCCGACCTTCAGCATCTTCGTCCACAGATGCCGCTGCGGCGACATTTGTGCGGTCGAAAAGGTGAGATACGAATCGTGCCGCAGGAAATAGAGCGCCATCCAGATGTTGCCCACGACGATGGCTATGAGTGTTGCCATCGCCGCACCGCCGACGCCGAGGCGCACTCCGAAGACCCACCCAAAAATCAAGATCGGCGCGAGCACGATGTTGATGATGATCGTCGCGCTCTGCACGATCATCCCCGGCTTGAAGTTGCCCGTGCCGCGCATGGCGGCGCCCATCGCGACCAGCGGAAACTGCAGCGCCAGCGACGGGATGAACCACGCCAGGTATTCGCCTGCAAGCGACGCCGTTTCGGCATCGGCGCTGAGGCTCGTCGCGTACGGCATCCGCAGCATGAACGCGATCGTGAAGAAGAGCACGCACAGCGTCGCCGCGAGTCCGAGCGACTGGTTGAAGACGAGTCGTGCCGTGTCGTGTTCCTTGCGTCCCACCGCGTGCGAGATCAGCGTCGTCGTGCCGACGCCGAGCGTCTGCGTTGCCGCCACCACGAGGAACATCAGGTTGCCGCTGACGGCGACCGCCGCGACCGCATCGGTGCCGAGACGTCCGACCCAGTACAAATCAATCAGCACGTACAGCGTCTGAAACACCATCGCGATCAACATGAAGCTGGATGTCTTGAGCAGATGTCGCGACAGCGAGCCGGTTGTCAGGTCCTGCATGCGACGATAGTCCCATTCGTTATGGCAAACCCCAGAGGAGTCGCCGTGTTAGACTCCCGTTTTCCCGCTGACATTCCCCCATGTCCGATACGATCGCAACTGCTGAACGTACGCTTCCGCACAACCTCGAAGCTGAACGTTCCGTGCTTGGCGCGATTCTGGTTCACAACGACGCCTTCAACACTGCGGCGCAGGTCATCGACGGACGTGACTTCTACCGCGACGCGCACCGGCGCATTTTCGATCGCATGGTCGCGCTCAGCGAACGCAATGAGGCGATCGATTTCATCACGCTGAAGGAGGAACTCTCCCGCGGCGGCGACCTGGAGGAAGTCGGCGGCCCCGCCTACGTCGCGTCGCTCGTTGACGGCGTGCCGCGCGCCACCAACGTCGAGTACTACGCGAGGATCGTCAAGGAAAAGGCGACCCTGCGCAACCTGATCTACGCGGCGAACAAGATTCTCACGAACGCGTACGAAGCCGATCAGGAATCGGACCTGATTCTCGACGAGGCCGAGAGCTCGATTTTTGCCGTTGCCGACGACCGGTTGAAGGCTGGCTTCGTGCCGATGCGCGAGCTGGTCAACGAGAGCTTTCCGAAAATCGAGCAGCTGTTCGAGCACAAGCGACTGGTGACCGGCGTCCCGACCGGATTTGTCGATCTGGACGAAATGACGCGCGGATTACAGCCGGGCGATCTGGTGATCATCGCCGCGCGGCCGTCGATGGGGAAAACGAGCCTCGTCCTCAACATCGCGCAGCATGTCGCCGTCCAGGGGGAGCACACGGTCGGCTTTTTCAGCCTCGAAATGTCGAAGGAGTCGCTGTTTATCCGGCTGCTCACCTCCGAAGCGCAGATTGACAGCCACAGGCTCATGAGCGGCCACATCGCCGACCGCGACTACGGCCGCATCTCGCACGCGCTCGAAAAATTGAGCAGCATGCGGCTGTTCATCGACGACACGGCGAATATCAGCGTGCTGGAAATGCGCGCGAAATCGCGGCGGCTCCAGGCGGAGCACAGTTTGAGCCTGATTGTGGTCGATTACATCCAGTTGATGAGCGCGCGCGGCCGCTACGAGAACCGGACGCTGGAACTGGCTTCGATCTCGCGCTCGCTGAAAGGCCTGGCGAAGGAATTGAACGTGCCGATTGTCGTGCTCTCGCAGCTCTCGCGCGCGCCCGAATCGCGTTCCGACCATCGCCCCCAGCTCTCTGACTTGCGCGAATCCGGCGCCCTCGAGCAGGACGCCGATGTCGTCATCCTCATTTATCGCGATGATGCGTACAACCGGGATCCGAACAACCCGGACGCGGGAACCGCGGAGCTGATCCTCGCCAAGCAACGCAACGGCCCGACCGGCATCGTGCGGCTGGCGTTCCTCCGCGAGCAGACGCGCTTCGCGAATCTCGCTGCCGGCGCATAACTCAATGCTGTCGTGATCAGGAGTACGGTCGCGCACGTTGACCTTGCGGCGCTGCAGGCCAACTTCAAAGCGATTCAACAATTTCTCGCGGAAGGATCCGCCGATCCCGAAGCAGCATCCGCGGGCCCAAAGGGCCCGCGCCGCGTGCCGAAGGTTATTGCCGTCGTCAAAGCCAACGCCTACGGGCATGGAGCCGAGCGTGTTGCGTTGGCGCTCGAAGCCGCGGGTGCGGATCTGCTCGCATGCGCGGACATCGAGGAAGCGGTTGTGCTCCGGCGCGCAGGTGTCCGCGTCCCGATTCTGGTCTTTGGAGCGCTCAGCGTGAGCGACCTCGACGGCCTGTTCGACTTCTCGCTGACGCCGACCATCTCGACGCCGTCCGCTGCGCGCGCGGTTCAGGCAGCGGCCGCCAGGCACAAGACGACACTCGGCTATCACCTGAAGATCGAAACGGGGATGAACCGCCTTGGATTTCGTCACGACAACCTGCGTCGCACCCTGCCGGAGTTGCTCGCCAGCTCGAACCTACGTCTCGACGCGATCTACACGCACTTTGCGACCGCTGACGAACCGGAGAGTCCGTTCTTCGATCTGCAGCGGAAGAATTTCGAGGTGGCGCTGAAGACAATCGACAGCATCGCGGACCCACAGGGTCCGCGTCGCGCGACGGCTGAAGCGGGCGCCTCCCACTCCAAGGTGTTGATTCATGCCGCAAACAGTGCCGCGACGCTGCGCGACTCGCGCGTCTGGTACGACATGGTGCGTCCCGGACTGATGCTGTACGGCATCGTTCCGCCGCCGCTCGCCTCCACCATTCCGCTCAAACCCGTGATGTCGTTGACCAGTCGTGTCGTCGCCGTGAAGGGTGTCCGGCCAGGGGAAGGCGTCGGCTACGGCCTCCGGTTCGAGGCGGACAAGCCCGTGACCACCGCTGTCATCCCGGCCGGCTACGCTGATGGCATCGACCTGCGTGTGTCCGGCAGGTCCCAGGTGCTGATCCGCGGACGACGGGTGCCGATCGTCGGCGCTGTGTCGATGGACATGATGATGGTCGATGTGACAGACCTCGAGGGCGTGTCCCCCGGCGACGAGGTGGTGATCATCGGCCGCCAAGGCGAGGAGTCGTGGCAGCAGATCGATGCACGCGAGATGGCGGCGGCCATCGGCACCATCCCCTACGAGGTCGTCTGTCGTATTGGATCGAGGATTGAAAGAGTTTATGGGTAAACCTAAATCCCAAGCGTCTACGCTGTTGGCGATTGGCGGCACTACGTATCCAATGAGGGAGGCGATCAACCTCGACGCGACGCCTACTACCACCCGAATGATCCGAGCAACGCGCGGTTTGTCGAAGTGCGGAAGGTGACCATCCCCTGTCGGCTCAATCGCGAGTAGTCTGCAAACTCCTCAGCGACGGCGCCTAGGCGACTGAGGTCGATCGGTATGAAAACCTTGAATGGCTTTCGAGCATGTGTTCATCGGAGAGAAGCAAGTGATTGACAGTGACACAGAGCGCGAACGCGTCGAAGAGTCGAACGCCAAGAAAGAGTTCGGTCTGCTGCGGCATCGCCTGCAGGCGCACATGCCATCCCCCCTGCGCGCCCACCTGCAAGCCGTGTTCACCGAGCAGTGGCTGCAAGAGACCGTGACCGTGGAGACGCCGCGCGGGCCAATCGCGTTCGTCATGCTGGGCAAAGCGAGCGCGCGCCGGGGCGCGACACTGCTGACGAAGCAGCCGGCGACGATCGCATGGATCGACGGCTTTGCGCCCGGTAGCGTCTTCTGGGACGTCGGCGCCAACATCGGCGTCTACACCCTCTATGCCGCCCTGCGCGCGGACGGGCACGTGGTCGCCTTCGAGCCCGTTGCCGTCAATTACTTTCTGCTCGCGGCTAACTGCGAAGTCAATCAAGTGGACCGCCGCGTCACAGCGCTGCCGATCGGCGTCGGCGACCGCGACGGCATCGACCGCATCGAAGCGTCACAATTCAAGGCCGCGAAGTCGTTTAGCTTTGCCGGCAAGCCGAACGAACCGTACCCGTCGCGACAAGCCGCGATCGTGCTCTCGATGGATCGACTCGTGGGAGACTTCGGCCTGCCGTGCCCTCACTACCTCAAGATCGACGTGCCGGACCGGACGGAAGCGATTCTCGCGGGCGGCGCGCACGTCTTGCGCCGGCCGGAGTTGCGCGAGATTCATCTAGAGTTCGATGACGAGAACGAGGAGGAGGCGCGTCGCCTGACGGCGCGGCTCGTTTCGGCCGGGTTCGAACCCGCCACGCGTCATGCACATCGACAGTCCGTAGATGTGACATTCGTCCGTCGCTGACTTCGAGAACAGATGACGTGGTCTACCAGCATGCAATCTGTTCGAATTGGATTTGTTGGGATTTGGGATTTCACATGAAACCACCCAAAGTCGTTTTCGTGTGCCAGGAGTGCGGCGCGCAATCGCCGAAGTGGATGGGGAAATGCGTCGAATGCGGCGCGTGGAATTCGTTCGTCGAGGAACGGCCCGCCCTCGTGGATGAATCCGGTTCCGCTTCGGCGGGCAAGCCGGCCAATCGATACGCGCAGTTTAGTACATCCACCGCGGCGAAGTTGTACGCAGAAGTTGAGACCACCAACGCGGAACGTCTTTCATCCGGCATCGGGGAGTTCGATCGCGTCCTGGGCGGGGGCGTCGTGCCGGGTTCGCTCGTGCTGCTCGGTGGCGAACCGGGCATTGGCAAGTCGACGCTGCTGCTGCAGGCCGCAGCCCATTTCGCCGCCAACGTTGGACCGGTCCTCTATGCGTCGGGCGAGGAATCCGAGCACCAGATCAAGAGCCGCGGCGACCGGCTCGGTGTCGGTGCAGCGCCCCTCTTCCTGCTGTCGGAAACCTGCATCGAACGCATCCTCGAAGAAATCGCTCGGCTCAAGCCCGCGCTGGTCGTCATCGATTCGGTACAGACGGTCTTTTCCATCAAGTTCCAATCGGCGCCCGGCAGCATTGGACAGGTGCGCGAAGCCGCCACGCAGTTTCTGTTTGCGGCGAAAGGACAGAACATTCCGACCGTCCTCGTCGGTCACGTCACCAAAGATGGCAACCTCGCGGGACCGAAGGCGCTGGAGCATGTGGTCGACACGGTCCTGTATTTCGAGGGCGAGCGGCATCATTCACACCGCGTCATCCGCGCCATCAAGAATCGGTTCGGCGCCGTCAGCGAGCTCGGCGTGTTCGAGATGACGGGTAGCGGCCTGCGCCCCGTGGCCAATCCGTCCCGACTGTTTCTGTCGGAGCGCGCCTCGGGCACTCCGGGTTCGGCGGTCCTCTGCTGTGTCGAAGGGTCAAGGCCTATCCTGGTGGAGGTCCAGGCGCTCGTCAGCACGAGCACCTACGGCAATGCCCGGCGGATGGCGATTGGTATCGATCAGAACCGTCTGTCGCTGTTGCTGGCGGTCCTCGAAAAGCGGGCAGGTCTCAGCCTTGCGGGCGATGACGTGTATGTGAACATCGCGGGCGGGATGAACATCGACGAGCCCGCCGCCGACCTCAGCGTCGTCGCCGCGGTCGCCTCCAGCGTGCGAAATCGGGGGCTGTCGGCCTCGACGGCGGTATTTGGTGAGGTCGGATTGAGCGGTGAAATCCGCGGAATCCCGCAGGCGCCCCTCCGTATCCGCGAAGCCGTGCAGATGGGGTTCAGCCGCGTGGTCCTTCCCGCCGCCAACGTCGAACGTGCCACAGCCGGCACCCTGATTGAACGGCATGAATGTGAGCTAATTGGCGTCAGAACCGTGGGCGAAGCGCTGGACACGCTGATTTAGCCCACCGTCGATTTGGCCCACCGGAGCCTTGGCGGAGGCGGCTCGCTTGATTTTCACCCCCCCGCCGCTCTAACGTTCCCTCACTCATAGCGCTACATCTTCGGTTCATAGCCCGAGGGAATGCTCATGTTGTGGTCAGTCATTGCACGGTTCTTATTCATACTGGCGGTCGGCTACGCGGCCTATCAGCTGCAGCCGCTTGGCGACGAGCCCGTCGAAAGCCTTGGATTCGGCGTCGGCCTCGGCGCACTGGTGATCTTTCTCGAGCAGCGTCTGAAGCACATTGCGATGACGCACATGCTCGGGAGTCTGCTCGGCGGAGCGGTCGGTCTCGGAGCGGCGAAGACGATCGGCGCGGCTCTGTATTGGGCCGACGTGAACGATCGGCGCGTCGTTTTCCTCCACAGTCTCATCCTGCTCGGCCTCCCGTACATCGGCCTGGTCATGGGTGCGCGGAACGCCGAGTGGCTCGAGCCCGAGCGCATCGTCGGCCTGTTCCGCAACACCGGGCCTCGCCGACGCTACCGCATCCTCGATACGAGCGTCATCATCGACGGCCGCATCGCTGACATCTGCGAAACGGGCTTCATGGATGGCACGCTGGTGATCCCGCAATTCGTGCTGAAGGAACTGCAGTTTGTCGCCGATTCATCGGACTCGATGAAGCGGAACCGCGGCCGCCGCGGTCTCGACATCCTGCAGAAGATTCAGAAGATGGCGGGCGTTGACGTCATGATCTCCGATGTCGATTTTCCGGACGTGAAGGAAGTCGATTTGAAGCTCATCGAGCTTGCGCGCACGCTCGAAGGAAAGATCGTCACCAACGATTTCAATCTGAACAAGGTGGCGCAGCTTCGCGGCGTGTCCGTCCTTAATATCAATGAACTGGCGAATTCGCTGAAGCCCGTCGTTCTCCCCGGCGAGTTGATGAAGGTGTTCATCCTCAAAGAGGGGAAGGAATACAACCAGGGCGTCGCGTATCTCGATGACGGCACTATGGTGGTAGTCGATAACGCGCGGAAGATGATTGGCAAGACCATTGACGTGGTCGTGACGAGCGTGCTGCAGACGACCGCGGGCAAGATGATTTTCGGCCGCTTCATCGATTCCGCGACCGCAGCGCAGGCCACCCCCACGACAAGCGCAATCGCTGCCGAAGCCGAGCCGGTGCGGCGAACCCGTTCGCAGATGCCGCCGTCGCCCGCGACTGCAGGGAAGTGAGAAGTTCGAAGGTCGAAGTTCGAAGTAAGTTCGAACCCCTACTTCGACCTTCGAACATCGACCTTCAAACTTTGAGAATGCCTTCCTACCACTGGTGGCGGACTGTCTTGTTTCTGATTCCTGCCATCTCGGTCTACACGATTGTTCTCGGTACCTTGTCGATCGCGTCGAGCCTGTTCCAGAGCAGCGGCCGTTTCGCGCACTGGTGCGCGCGCACCTGGTCGCGCCTGATTCTCGTCACGACCGGTGTCGACGTGGAGGTCTCGGGACTTGAACGTCTTGAGCACGATCGGCCTTACGTTTTCGTCGCCAATCACCAGAGCATTTACGACATTCCCATCATCTTCTGGTCGCTGCCGTACCAGATTCGCATCATCGCGAAACAATCCCTGGGCCGCTTTCCATTTCTGGGGTGGCACCTGCGGCGCACCGGACACATGCTCGTCGATCGACATCGGCCCGATCGCGCGGCGATCTTCGGGCGTGCATCGAAGCTAATGCAGGAAGGGCTGTCGCTCATCGTGTTTCCCGAGGGAACACGGAGCCGCGACGGGCGCGTCGGTCCATTCAAAGGCGGAAGCTTTTATCTGGCCCTCGGAGCGGGGCTGCCCGTGGTGCCGATCTCTATCGTCGGCAGCCGCCACATCATGCTGAAAGGCCGACTGGCAACCTACCCGGGACGCGTCAAACTGATCGTCCACGAGCCCGTCGATACGACAGGTCTTGCAGGTGCCGATCCGCGAGCGGCGAGGGCGTTTGCCGCGCGGGTGCGCGACGTCATCGCGCCGCAGGCCGAATCCGACGTCGCACAGGTCGACGTCGCTCGCGTGTCGTCCGCACTGCCTCGCGGGGCCGAATGGGTGCACATGTGAGGGCCGGCTTCGGCCAATCGACGCGCTGACCGTGACATTCACTGTTGATTCGCATCTCGCATCGATCGTCCGCGCAGGTGTGCTCTGGTTTGACGGCGCGACGGTTGTTGAGCACGACCACCGTCTGGATGCGCCTCTCGCCGCCGCTGAAGCCGCCGTGCGGATGAACCCGCCAGCGGAAACGACTGCGGTTCGGACGATGTACAAGCGTGTGGGGATCGATCCGACCAAGACGCGCCCGTCATCAGAGGCGCTGCTCCGCCGCGTCCGCAAAGGAGACGCGCTGCCGCGCATCAATTCGATGGTCGATGTCTGCAACTGGTGCTCGTTCGAGTTCCAGCTGCCGTACGGGCTCTACGACGCCGCGAAAATCCAGAGCGATGTGACACTCCGGCTCGGACGTGACGGCGAATCGTATCCAGGTATCCGCAAAGATGATGTCCACGTGGACGGGCGCATCACGCTCGTCGATCGCGACGGACCGTTCGGCAACCCGACATCCGATTCCGCACGAACCATGGTGAACACCGCGACGACGCGCGGCATGCTCGTCGTGTTCGCACCGCGTGAGGTGGACACCGCACGTTTGACGCACGTTCTGAACGTGACATCCGAACGCATGCGGCAATACACGGGGTGCCGCGAGGCGGGCCGGTTCGTGAGTGACTGATAGCTGGACGCTCGCCTGAAACTACCTGAAACCCGACTAGAATCAGACTTCGTGCACGTTTCCGCGATCATCGCTGCCGGCGGGCGCGGCTCGAGATTTGGACGTTCGCAGCCGAAGCAGCTTCAGATGCTTTCGGGCGTGCCGATCCTCAAGCGGACCGTTGACGCATTTCTGCAGGGTTACGCGTTCGACGAAGTCGTCGTCGCGCTCCCGTCCGAACTGGCGGCCAACCCTCCTTCATACCTGGACAGCGTCATCATCGTTGAAGGAGGCGAGCGGCGACAGGATTCGGTGGCGAACGCGTTCCATGCGGTTGCGCCCAGCTCCCAGGTAATCGTCATTCACGACGCGGCGCGGCCGCTCGTGTCGAGTGCGCTGATCGAGCGGACGATCGACGCTGCAGCGAAGCATGGCGCCGCGATTGCGGCGCTCCAGGCGCGAGACACGGTGAAGCGCACGGACGGGTCGCGCATCATCCGCGGCACGATCCCCCGTGAAGAAGTGTTTCTCGCGCAGACGCCGCAGGCGTTCCGGGTCGGCGTGCTGCGTGACGCGTTGGCGCTGGCGTCCACTGCCGCCGACGCCACCGATGAGGCGATGCTCGCCGAGCAGGCGGGACACTCGGTGTATCTGGTCGACGGTGATCCGCGGAACCTCAAGATCACGACGCCCGAGGATCTGGAAATCGCCGAACGTCTTGCCGCGGCAAATGGTCGTGTGGCCTCGATCCGGATTGGGAACGGATATGACCTGCACCGGCTTGTGCCGGGCCGTCCGCTCATCCTGGGTGGTATTGCCATTCCGTTCGACAAGGGCCTCGACGGGCATTCCGACGCCGATGCCGTGTGCCACGCGGTCACCGACGCCATCCTGGGCGCCGCATCTGCCGGCGATATCGGCGTCCATTTTCCGGATACGGATGCGGTCTTCAAAGGCGCGAACAGCGTCGACCTGTTGAAGCGCGCTGTCGCCGTGGTACACGCAGCGGGCTATCACGTTTCCAATGTCGATGTCGTGGTTATCGCGCAGCAGCCGAAGCTCTCGCCCTATGTCGGCTCCATGCGCGCGAGCCTCGCAAGCGCCATGGGCATCGAGCCGCGGCAGGTGAGCGTCAAAGGAAAGACGAACGAAGGCGTCGACGCCACCGGCACCGGCGAAGCAATTGCGGTCCACGCCGTCGCGCTGATCTCAGCACACTAGAATGACCTCCACCTCACCTTTGCGGTTGCGGTTCGCGCCGAGCCCGACTGGCCAGCTGCATGTGGGCAACGCGCGAACGGCATTGTTCAACTGGCTCATGGCGCGGGGAGCAGGCGGCACATTCGTGCTGCGCATCGAAGATACCGACTTCGCCCGTTCGACAAAAGAAGCTGAAGGCTCAGCCGTCGACGATCTGCGATGGCTCGGACTGAACTGGGACGAAGGGCCCGATTCGGGTGGGACGCACGGTCCGTATCGCCAGTCGGAACGACTCCATATCTATCGCGCGCACGCCGTCGAGCTGATGTCACGCGGCCAGGCGTACCACTGCTTCTGCTCCGAAGAGCAGCTCGAGATGGACCGATATCAGGCGCTGCGGAACATGCAGCCGCCGAAGTATGTTGGCCGCTGCCGCAACATCACAGCCGACGAAGCGCGCAAACGCATCGACGCTGGCGAGCCCGCGGTGATCCGGTTCCGCGTGCCCGATGGCGACCGCGAGATCGCCTTTGATGATCTCGTTCGCGGCCGCGTGTCGTTCATGACCGATGTCATCGGCGATTTCGTCCTCGTGCGCTCCGGCGGCGTTCCTGCGTACAACTTCGCCGTGGTGATTGATGACGCCCTCATGGAGATCAGCCATGTGATTCGTGGCGAAGATCACATTTCGAATACGCCGCGGCAGTTGCTGCCGTACGAGGCCTTCGGGTGGACGCCTCCGCGTTTCGGCCATGTTCCGAACGTGCTCGGGTCCGATCATTCGAAACTG
>Ga0126377_10000469_pt1 | contig 24348 bp, 20 predicted proteins | sample PanSoiMetPlot_22_FD_92647 | JGI IMG/M metagenome (GOLD analysis project Ga0126377, IMG submission 92647) | Tropical forest soil microbial communities from Panama - MetaG Plot_22 | ecosystem: Environmental > Terrestrial > Soil > Tropical forest > Bulk soil | place: Panama | collected 2016-02-17 | reverse complement strand
TGGAGGTCAATTCATCTGGAGTACGACGGGCCTATGTTTACGGTGGCAGTAGTCAATTGGTGGCGATGCAGAGCACCGACGGGCAGTTTTATTGGCTGCATAAGAATCACTTGAAGAGTGCGCAGGCGATGACGAATGCGAGCGGGAACCTGGTCTACAAGGGGCAGTTTGACCCGTATGGGCAGACGCTGACAGAATGGTCGTCGTCGGGCAACACGAATCTGAATGCGAGGAAGTTCACTGGATACGAAAGAGACGCTTCGGGACTGGATTATGCCGGAGCAAGGATGTATAACTCCGGGCGCGGACGGTTTATGCAGCCGGACCCGGCAGGAATCAAAGCTGCAAGCAAGCGAAGCCCGCAAACAATGAACCGATATGCATATGTCAACAACGATCCGGTGAACTTTACTGATCCAGGCGGAACCTGTCTCGTTTATTGGAACCAAGTCAGTGAAGGGTATGGGTATTGGGACTCAGTGCTTTGTTGGGATACCCGAGATCTCCCGCAGCCAGAAATGCCACCGGTCGTAGAACCACTGGTACCTCTAGAACCACAGATTGATCGAGAGCGTGATTTACGCGAAGGCTTTCAGAAATTTTTTAAAGATGAAATCTCAGCGAATTGTAGAACAGCCCTAGAATCTTACTTGGATAAGATACGTGACCGAATATTAACAGTGAACTTAGTTGATGTTGACAAGTACCAATCCCGTACTGCAAAATCGTTTCTAGGTGACATTGCCGCTTCGGATAGTCAAACTTTATTGGAATGGTTTGATGCTCAGTCACACAAAGGATATGGCGCGACTACCGCCTTAGGCACGCCGCTGTCAGGGATATATTTCAATGGCTCATATAACACACTGAAAAATAGTCCCTATCTATTCTTGCACGAGATGATGCACGTTGTTCTAGGACAAACAAGTAATCAAGATCAACTGCTTGCTGATACGTTAGGGATCAAGCTTCGTCAGGGTGAATCTTATTCTGATGCTGTCTCTAGGTACTTCAGTAGTAAATGCGATCCAGCGGAGAAAGAATGATGGGATTTGTAATCACTATAATGTTGGTCTTAAACGCTATATTCATAGGTGCAAACCCTGATTCGTCGAAAGCACATAATGAACTTACCGATTACCATCTTACATTTCACCAAGATAAAGCTAGTTTTCGCTACATCATTTTCAGCAATAAAGTAGACGATACTGGACGGCCCAAGGATTCTTCGCGTAGAGTCAAGGTGCTTATAGAGGCATCGTCATTTTCAGAGCCTACATTGAAATCAATATTTCGCCTTCTATCGCGTAGGTTCCCAACACCCGATTGGTTAGAAGTTCAGGTTTACACGAGCCTGAAACAGATTCCAACTCCTGAGGAAGAAGATGCTGGGGGGATTTCTGAAAGCCATGATGATCCTGAGTTTGATAAGCACCACCGTGCAATTCTTTTCCGCCTTCAAGGGAATGAATTTTTTCGATATACTATTGATCCGCCCGACAGAACACTGAAAACTGTGGTTCTTAAGGGCAAAGACCCTTTTAACCCTCGTTGAAAACGAGTAATTAGTGGTAATAAAGTGGATCGGGGCGTTAGATTTTAACGCAAAGCTGAAGTACGTGGTTGTTTGTATATGGCTGCGTTTCGAGCGCGAGATTTTTCTCCTCTTTCTCCATTACGCAGATGTAACGCAGCAAGTCAAGGATGTGAAGATACCATTTGATGAAGCTATCGCGCTCGACTAGATTGCGTTCCGGGAAATATATATTCGTCGGTCACCCACAGGCGCATCGAACTATTTGGCACTAATTCGAGCAGATCATTGAAGAGGCGGCATAGCGTTGATGTCACGATCACCAAACACCAGCCACTTGAAGGGGCACGGCGACTACATTCTTCACGCCGCACATTCTGCAGCTGATCACCTCTTCGTCACGCTCAGCCACTGGCAGTTCCTCCCAATTTGCCCCGTTGATCAGAAAAATTCAGTTGGATTTCGCCCCAGAATCGGCTCAGATTCGTTTTAGGGGCGGCACAGATTATGCCCGTACCAAACGCGCAAGGACGCAGGCAACGCTCGGAAACGCGATAGGCGCAGGCCAGAAGATTTGGCGTCGTTTCATTTGCCCGACTCAGTCAATCTCTTTTCCCAAGAACCGCGGGGGGCTTCATCGCCAAAGCGCCGTGATAGGCCACAGCGATCATTCCGCAAACGTGTGACTGATGCCCGACCGCGAAATCACGATCGGTAGGTTAATGATCTTTCCGTCATTGCCCCAAAGCGAAAGAGTCTGTTTGTAATCATCGTTATCAACAGCATCGCCCGGTCCGCTGACAGGAAGTTCTTCTCATCCAGCAGCTTCCGGCGCTCGCTCTCGCGAAGCCGACCAGCCGGTGAGGGGCTTACGGGTTTTCGTTATTGATTGCTTGGGGTGCTATTGATTGCTTGGGATTGGATGCGACGTAACCAAGCCTGAACTGGCGTCATCTCGTTCATCCGCCTCGGACCTTTTGTTCAGACGGCGCGCCGTATAGTCCTTCCTTGCCTGAAGCGATTCGGGGTCGGCGAGAGCGCTTATCAGAGCCTCCCCGTCGGCGAATGCGGTCAGGCCGGCGCTCATCGCGCGCGCGACGGCGTTGACGTGTTCTTTGGTGATGACCACTGGAACCGACGGTTTGGCGATGATCTCCGCGGCCAATCGCTCCACGCATTGATCCAACTCGTCGAAGGGCGCGACGCGATTGACGAAGCCCATCTCTTTGGCCTCATGCGGCGTGAAGGGGCGGCAGGTCATGACAAGTTCCTTCGTCATCGCCGGACCGATTTCGCGGACGAGCCTCGGAATGGCGCCCCATATCAATGGAATGCCGAGTTCGATTTCAGGGATTGAGAAGCGCGCGTCTTCCGCCGCTACGCGCAGATCACAGGCCGTGGCCAACGCTACACCCCCGCCGACGACGTGCCCATGTAATCGAATGATGGTCGTCGCGCGCATCTGCTCGATGGCGTCGGCCATGCGCCTTCCGTACTGCGCCGCTTCCCGGCGATGAAGCCATGATTTGCCCGAATCCGGGAGTGCCTCCATAGCCGGGGATTCCTTGAGATCGGCCCCCGCGCAGAACGCCCGCCCCGCGCCGCTCACGATGACGACGCGCGCTTCTCGCCGCTCATCGAACCACCGCGCCGCTTCGACCAGTTCGCGCAGCATCGTGGCGTTCATCGCGTTCAATCGTTCAGGGCGATTGAGCGTCAGCCGCCCGAGCCTCCCGTCGATTTCAACCTTGATCGTCTCAAAGTTCATGGTCTGGCCCTCCAATTTTTGTTAGGAAACCCGCGCTTTTCAGCGAGCCTTTTTTTAGATCATTCGCAGATCTGGGGGAAAAATCTCCAGGCTGTGTGATAGTATCATTCCACCCTTAAACTATCTGATCTTATAAATACCCCCTTTCGGTCCGTCGGTTTAACACAGGCGGAGGCATTGTCTCTTCCCCCCGAGACCTAACCCCCTTTTCCCGACATTGGTCTACTTATCAAACAGGAGAGTGTGTTATGTCGCAAGAGGCGGGCGCCGGCGAAAAGCGCTTACAGAACGTCTACGGCCAGATGGTCTATCAGATTCCTTCCGACCAGGGATCGGAGAGTGAAAGTAGTGGCAAGCAAGGAGTCAATTTCCTGTCCCCTGCCATGGTCGTGGTGTTGGCGATCGCGGGGGCGTATCTTTATTTTAAGGGGAATGGAGCAGGGATCGGACAGTTTAACTTTAGTAGCGCCATCCTGGGCCAACAGAATGCGGCAAGCGAAAACGTATACCAGCTGCAGCCCAATACGCTGACCCGGGCCACGGTGGTCTCCGATAGACTTTACCTGAGAGAGGGGCCGGGAACAGGCTATAGGGCCACCTACCTATTGCCTCAATACTGGAACGTCTCGCTTATGGGAGATTATCAGGCCAACGACCGCGGCGAAGTCTGGGTGAGAGTTCTGGTTGATACTTTGGAGGGTCAGCAGGAAGGTTGGGTGAGCCGAAGGCACCTGAGGTTTTGATCAATCGTGAGTGGCGCGTTTAATGCGATCCATCAACGCCAGCCCCAGCCCTTCTTCAAGGACGCTCTGGCAATAGATAGTTTCTACCTTATCGCGGTCGCATTCGCGGAAGAAATGGAATAGCTCGCGCGCGTATTCTTCAAGGTCTCGGCAAATGTGGATTCGTCTGAAGGCCCCGGTATTAGGCGGCGCTTCGAGGCCGATGTAGGCGGACAAATTCATGGGAACCATGAACTGGGGAAAGGGCGTGAGTATGACCTTCGCGTCGGGGGCGTAATGGCGATACTGCGTCCCGGGGCTTCTCGGCGCGCCGCCGGCGCCGGTTGAGACCTCGGTCTCCGGGATGACATTGCGCAACTCTTCGAGCGCGACGGCGCCGGCGCGCAAAATAACCGGCCTGTCCGCTGTGCAATCGACCACGGTCGATTCCAAACCGACCTTTGTCTGCTCGCCCTTGAGGATGCAACTGATTCGGCCATCGAGATCGTCCCTGACCGCCTGCCAGGTCGTGGGGCTGGGCCGCCCGGAGAGGTTCGCCGAAGGCGCTACGACGGGCGTGTTGCATGCGCGCAGGAATTGTCGCGCCACCGGGTCTTTCGGCATCCGCACGCCAATGGTCTTCAATCCCGAAGTGGCCATGAGCGGGACCTTCTCATTTTTGGGAAGGATCACCGTCAGAGGGCCTGGGAAAAAAGCCTCAATCAATTTTGCGGCGGGCGCCGGAATCGCGCTCGTGATCTGCGCGATTTGAGTGAGATCGTAGATGTGCGCGATCAGCGGGTTGTCGGAGGGACGGTTTTTGGCGACGAATATTTTCCTGACAGCCTCTTCGTTGAAGATGTTCGCGCCCAAACCGTAAACAGTTTCGGTCGGAAATGCGACGACTTCTCCGTGCAGGATGAAGCGCGCCGCGATTGAGGGCGACTGTGTGATTTTAGTCTTCACGATAGTAGATAAGGAAGAAGCCGGTACAGTACCGCGCGCGTGAGCAAGCGGCTGACCTATGAAACAGCCGCTTGCTCACGCGCGCGGTACTGTACCGGTCAGCGCGCCGGGATTCATTGCGAACTGATGATTATGACGCGGCGGCCCACGCTGGTGAAATTCAGGTCGCCTCTCGCCGCGCTGAAATCTATCGAGGGCGGCAAGAAGGATTGGCGGCTCTTCGTCGCGCTCACGCGGTAGACCGTGCCCGGTTCGAATCCATTACTGGACCACGCGCCGTTGTCATCCGTTTCAACGGGCTCGGGAAGAGCGCCTCCGCCGGAAACGCGAATGAAAGTGAGCGTTACTCCGGCGACACCCTCGCCGAGGTTGTTTGCGACGCGTCCGGAGACTGCGTAAAGCGGCGCCGCGCCCGGTTGGGTGATGGTCACGATGCGCCCAGCGATCATCATCGTCCCCTTGCGCGCCTCGGTGCTTATGTTTTCGGCGACGGTGAAATCAACCACGCCCGGGCCCACGCCAGTCGCTACGCCGTCGCCTGCCGGAGAGACGACGGTAATCCACGCGTCGTTGCTGACGGCCCGCCATTTCACGCCGTCCAGAGCCACGACGTCGATCCGGCCGGCCCCGCCGCGAACTCCGAATTGCTGTTCAGACGGCGAGACGGTGGTCGCGGCCAGATCGATAGCGGCTTTGACGTCCAGCCGTCCGAAGCCGTAAACGTTGTTCTGTGACCCGCCCGCGCCGCAGTCGCTCGATTCGACGCGGACTGCCGATTCGTCGAGGATGTTTTCTGTTATGTCAATTTTGCCGCGAAGATCGGGATGCGCGGACCATAGCAGGGCGACCGCGCCGGCGACGTGCGGAGTAGCCATCGATGTTCCCTGAAATATGGCGTAGCCGCCGCCTCTGATACTCGATCGCACGTTGACGCCGGGGGCGGTGATGTCGGGTTTCAAGCGGTTGCTGCCGTCAATCGTCACAGGCCCGCGGCTGCTGAAAGCGGCGATTTGGCCCGAGGCCGGGTCGAGAGCGCCGACGCTGTAGCTGGCGTCGTAAAAGGCGGGCGGATCGACAACCGACGAACATCCTCTCGATCCCTCATTGCCGGCGGCGACAATGGTCATAATGCCGGCGGCGCGTTGCGCCTCGACGGCTATTTTTAACGTATCGGGCGAGCAGCCTTCGGAGGGCGGGCAGGCCCAGGAATTCGTGGTGATGTCGGGAGCTTTCGACGGGTCGCCCTGCGCGAATGAGGAACCCACCCGATACGGCGCGAGGAAAAACTCAAAGCATTCGAGATAAGTGGCGGGCGTTCCCCGCCCGCGATCCATATTCCGGCACGCGATGAATTTCGCGCCCGGGGCGACGCCGATCTGATTGACCGCGCCATCGCTACCAAGCGCCGATCCAAGGGTGTGCGTGCCGTGATTGTGGTCATCGCAAGGCGCCGTCGAATCAGAGCCGCACGCGCCCCCCTGGCTATGGACGCTGTCGTGCCAGTTGTAATCGTGAGTGGCGCTGACGCCGTCCCAGCCGCGATATTGATTTCGCAAGGCCGGGTGATCCCACATCACGCCCGTGTCCTGACCGCCGATGACCAGTCCCTGACCGGTGAAGCCGAGCGCCCAGACTTCAGGCGCGCGGATGTAACTCACTCCAGGCTCGATCGCCTCCTGTAAGAAAGACTGATTCGACAAGTCGTTGTTATTACCGATTCCGATAGGTTGAATTCCCTGCAATTGCGGATTGCCTTCGAGGCTAGCGACGTCGTCCCTCGCGGCCAGTTCGAGCGCGATCTCGCGTGAGCCTCGAACGAGAATGGCATTGACTATGGAAAACCCCCGGCTCGAGACACCGCGCTCCTCCAGCAATTCGAGCATAGGCGCCTGCGTCGCGCGCGCTTTCGCGAGCAGCGTATCGAACACGAACCGTCCCTTCGCTTCCTTAGTTTCGAGCGCGTAGGCGCCGCTCAGGTCGGCCTGGTCCTCGAGCATGACCAAAAATTCGGCGTCCTCGCCACCGGCCGTCTTTTGGAGCACCCAGGGCGACAGTTTCTTCATGGCTTTCCGCTGAAGTTCCGGCGAAAGCCTGATCGCCGGTCTTTTTTTCGATTTGGCGCCGGCGGCCCAACCGCCGACTAGAACGCCGCAGACGCTGACAATCAACAGCAGCGCGGCGAAACGTGAGGTTCTCATGATGACTTTTCTCCGTCATCGTCACTTTGGAAGTGACCTGGGGTTTTCTCGGGGCAGGAATGTGTTGGGAGTGGGGAGTGGGGAGTGGGGAGTGGGTTTTTCCCCACTCCCCATTCCCCACTCCCCACTCCCCGATCAGTAACGCATGGCCTCAACGGAGGCGTCGGACCAGGCTTCGAGCGGGGCGTAATCGTCGGTCAAAACCACGGCCCGGTCGCGCGGCAATTCGAGCCGCGATTCGAAGAACTTTTCGATGTAGCCGGCCTGCCTGACCTCTTCGGACCTCTTCATCGTGAAGGGCGCGGCGTTCTCCGCAAGGTTTTCAGGAAGATCGCCGGAGACCAGAAACATCGTCGAGACGAAATTCTGCTTTTTGCCCAGCAGCAGCCAGTTCGGCGAAAAGACCTGAGTCTTGCCGAAAACGTTCTCCATGGTAGCCACTACTGAAGAAGCGATGCGGGACGCTTCGCCGGAAACGCCTCCTACGATGTTGGCCACCACCAATCCGTTGGCCGCCAGCCGCATTTTCAAATCGGCGAAAGCTTCGCGTGTCAGCAGGTGAAACGGGGGCGAATCGCCGCTGAATGCGTCGAGTACGATCACGTCGTATTTTTCGGTCAGCCTTGAGGTTTCCGTGCGCGCGTCTCCGATTATGACTTTAACCGAAGCGGGCAGGCCGAAATATTCGCGCGCCACTTTTTCCGACATCGGGTCGATCTCGATGACCGTCACCTGAGAGCCTGCTTCAGCCATCGCGCGCGCGTAAACTCCGGCGCCGAGTCCCCAGATCAGAACCGATTTCGGAACGCCTCTAATAGTCGCCAGCCGCTCGAGTCCATAAGCGTACTTGGCGTAGGAGATATCGCCGATCAGCGAGCCCTGCTGCACGCCGTTCAGAAACAGGTATCGCGCGCCTCTGTGATCGCTCACTACCAGGTCGCCGTAAGCCGACGGGATGCGCGCGGTCACCGGATAGTATTCGTTCTTGTACCAAACCTGTTTGTCGGCCTCATCACCGGCCAGTTTCGCGCCGGTGGTGGCGAGCGCCAATCCCACAAAGAGCAAAAGCGCGGCCTGTTTCCTGGACCCGAAGAGCAGGTAGAGCACGGGCACGATAGCCAGAGCGACGGCGGTCGAAATGATGGCGGCGTGAACCGTCATATTCGGAATCAGCAGAAGTGAAACCGCGAGACTGCCCGCCACCGAGCCGACCGTTGAAAGCGCGTAAAGATTTCCGACGCTGGCGCCTAAATGCCGATGGTCGGCCGCCGCGCGCACCGCCATCGGAGAGAGCATGCCGAGCAAAAACAGCGTCGGGAGAAACAGGAGGGTCGTGGCCAGAAAGGTCCCGCTGACCATCCCCGCGTCGTAAGCCTCGTGCAACACGGGCCGCGTCATTAAATCGGAAAGCAACAGAGTCCCGGCGGCGCAGGCCATTACGGCCATTAACGGGCCCAGACCGGGACGTCGATCGGCCACTCGACCTCCGACCGCGTACCCGACGGCCAGCGCCGCAAGAGTCACCGTGATCAGCGCGCTCCAGACGTGGAGCGTGGTTCCGAAGCTCGGAGCGAGAATGCGCGATCCTAAAATCTCAACGACCATGACGGCCGCGCCACCGATCAGCACCGCCGCGCGCAACAACCACGCGTGCGCGCCAGTCAGCGCGAGATCAGGCGCCTCGTCAGGCGATATTGGCGTCACAACTCCTCTCTGCCTCTGCCCGGATTGTCCGGATTGTCTGGCAGGCTTAGCTTTTACACCTGATTGCACGAATAACTTCCTCCGAAAAATTTCCGCTCTTCTCATCGCAAAAGATTATGAAGAGCCCGACGGACATCGAAGCTGAGTCACAAGGCATTAGGGAAGAAGTGAATGGGACCAGCCTCAAACGCGGGGCTAGAATAAGGCAAAACGCCATGACTTTCCACCCGTGCCGATTGCGGATTGCGGATTGCGGATTGCGGAATTATGAGGTTGTTCAAGCACAGACTCGAAATCAATAGATTGTCGAAATAATTATTGTAAAGTTGTATCAATCCGCGATCCGCAATCCGCAATCCCAAGCCCCCGCTTTACTGCCCCCTTTGGCGCAAACTATAATCTCGCAAAATCGGTTTCGTTTACCGTTCATTAGCATTGAGCTACACCAGAAATCATAGTCGCTGATCGGAGGAAGTAAGAAATATGAAAATGCGTCGCTGGCTCAACGGATGCGCGCTCCTCGCTCTCATTGTTTGCGGCGGATTGTTCGCCGTGAGCGCCCAACAGGCGCAGAACACTCAACCACAGCAGCCCAAATCCCAACAGAAGCAGGGCGAAAAAAAACCTGCCGGGGATAAGCCGGAAAATCTCGATCCCGGACAGATCGTTACGAGAACTTTAAACGTGCGGTTGCCGATAACCGTCACGAAGGACAAGCGTTTCATTACCGATCTGAAAGAGGCCGACTTCCAGGTCATCGAAGACAAGGTTCCGCAAGTGATCATTGATTTTCGGGCCCAAAGCAATCTGCCGTTAGATGTGGCGGTGCTGATGGACACGTCTAACAGCGTCAAACCGAAGCTGAAGTTTGAGAAGGACGCGGCCTATTCATTCGTCGAAACGGTGCTCAAATATCGCCAGGATAGCGCGTTGTTCGCCACCTTCGATTCGCAGGTCGAGCTTCATCAGGATTTTACCAACCGGCTGGACCTGCTGACCAAAGCGATTGACAAGGTCAAAGCGCAGGGCGGAACCAGGATGTACGACGCGATCTACGGCATTTGTGAACAGAAGATGTTCTCTCCCGCAAGGGCCGGCCGCCGCCGCGCCATGGTCGTCCTCACCGACGGGGAGGACACCGAAAGCGAACGCGACTTGAGAGAAGTGATTGACATTGCGCAGCGTTCCGAAACGATCGTTTACGTCATCAGCACCAAAGAAGCCGGATTCTTCGGCGTGCAGGCCGGGACAGTCGATCGCAAGGAGGACAAAGACCTGAAGAAGCTGGCCGAAGAGACTGGCGGGGTTTCATTCTTCACGGCGGAGGTGATCGAGTTGGAGAGGAGTTTTTCCCAGATCGCCCGCGAGTTGCGCAGCCAGTACATGATCACTTACTCGCCGACGAACGACAATTACGACGGCAAACCCCGACGGATCGAAGTTAAACTCCCGAACCCGCAACACAAAGACCTGAAAATCAGGACCAAGGCGGGTTACACAGCGATCCCGCGCCCGGGCGTGACGAGCGCGAGCAAGTAGGCGAAACCGCCATCGACAATGACAGGACAGCCGGGAAGCGCCCACCATTCTCCGGCAGCGAAAATATAAAGACCGCGACCGCGCGGATGTTGCGGGAAGGAGAAGACATGCTAAAAGCGAAGATCAAATCTCGTATTCTGGGCTGCGTGATCGCCGGGGCGGTCGCGGTGGCGTTCTCTTACGCCATCGCGCCGTGGCCGCGGGTCAGCGCCCAAAAAGACAAGAAGCAGGATCAGAAAAAAACCCAGCAACAGCAACAGCCGCAAAAACCACAACAGAAAGAGGACGAGCCGACGATCAAGGTCGGCACCCAGCTGGTCAACGTCCTTTTCAGCGTTCAGGACAAACAGAACCGCTATCTCAACGACCTGAAGCAGGAAGACGTGCAGATTTTCGAAAACGGCCAGCCTCAAGACATCTTCACTTTCAAGCGTGAACTCGACCTGCCGCTGACGATGGCGATCCTCGTTGATGTCAGCGGCAGCGAGCAGCTCACGCTGCCGCAATTGAAGTACTCCGGCTCGCAATTCGTCGAATCGGTCGTCCGCGCCGGCAAGGACACAGTCGCGGTGATCAAATTCGAGGCCGAAGCGACCGTCATGCAGGAGCTGACGTCGAATCCAAAGCGCGTCCGCAAGGCGCTTGAAGATATCGCGTACAACGCGCCGCCTCCCGTGAGCGTGTACGGAGGCGCGACCCCGCCGATCAACGGCGGGGCGCGACAGGGCGGCACTTCGCTTTATGACGCGGTCATCGCCACCGCCGCAGATATGCTGGCCAAGGAGCCGGGGCGAAAGACGATCATCGTCATCTCTGACGGCGTCGACACCACCAGCCGCATGAAGCTGGACGAGGCGATCAATGAGGCTTTGCGCGCCGAGGTCGTGATCTACTCGATCGGCATCGGCGACCCGGGATTTGACGGCGTCAACGAAGGCGTGCTCAAAAAACTCTCCGAAGCGACCGGCGGTCGCGCCGTGTTCCCGAAAGGCCCTCGCGATCTGGACAACGCCTTCGCGCAATTGGAGGCGGACCTGCGCCAGCAGTACCTGCTCGCTTATGAGCCGAAGAACGAAGCCTCTGACGGCGGCTTCCGCAAGCTGGAAATCCGGGTTGTGAATCGGAACGCCAAAGATTTGAAGATCAGGCATCGCCGCGGCTATTACGCGCCTCAGGGATAATCATTTTCCATTCGCCGTATGACGTTTGTCGTTTGTCATTGCCGCTCGACGCGCGGTTCCGGTAATGTCAAATGACAAACGTTAGATGGCTATCGGAAAATGAAAGCGCCCTGAAATATCTTCCCGACCGTTTATGACTTCTCCTCCCGATTCGCCTTTCTCTCATTCCGGCGCAAGCTCACACGATTGGAAAAGTGACTATTACATCTGGCTGCCGCTGGCCTGCGTGTCATGGCTGCTCGCGTGGAGCTTTCAGGATCAGTTCATCTCCGACTGGGACGGATTCGACTATACGGTTTATGCGGTACAACGCCGCGCTTCGGCTTTGGGATTGAGCCGCGCGCTTTTTCTCGCTTACAACTCGGCGCTTTGGGAATTGGCGCATCGCTTCTTTGATCTGGCGCCTGAAAAGGCCTATCTGGTGATTCGCTACGGCGTGATCGCGCAGGTGGGACCCGCGGTCATAGGCGTATACGCGCTGTGCAAGGAATTGACTGCGGGCAGACTCGCGGCGCTTCTCGGCGCGCTGATCGTGGCGTTGTCGCCCTACTTCGTAATATACAGCGGCCGCGGGATGAGCGAGATTCCCGGGCTGCTGGCGCTCAGCTGGTCTTTATGGTGGATGTTGCGAAGTTTGCGGGCCGGCAAAACAGCGCCATTTCTAGTGGCGGCCTGCCTGGTAGGTTTGAGCGCGAACGTTCGCGAGTTCGCGGTCTTCTACCTTCCGTTCATCCCGGTTGCGGCGCGGATTTACAAAAAGAGTTGGACGCTAAGTTGCGTCGCGCTCATTCTGGCTGTCATTTGCGCGTTCGCCGGAATGATCTTCTGGAAACTTTACGACGACCTTTACTGGGTCGAGGTTGTCAACTGGTATCGCCTGAGCGCCGCCGAACGCAAAGTTCATCCCGTCACCAGCGCCAATCTGCGGTTCCTGGCCGAATACTCCTTCAACTGTTCGGCCGTCGTCACGATCATCACGCCGCTGGCCCTCGTCCGGTTGTGGCCGGAGCGGCGTCTGCGATTGTTGTTCGCGCTCGGTCTTCTGGGATTCGGCGCCGACCTGGCGCTCCTGGCAAATCACGATTTAGCCGTCAATCCGCGATACCTCCTGACCGGACTGATCGGATTGGCCGCCGCTTGCGGGTGGCGCCTGGCGGAATTGGTAGGGCGTTACCGACTGTGGGCGACCCCTCTGTTGATAGGCCTGATCGTGTTGACCAAAGTCTCGTACGGCCACGCCGCTAAAGAGTTTTACAATCAGCAGTGGTCGGCGAGGGCCGCGCGCGATTACGTGTCGAAGGTCGCCGATCTTCCCTGGAATTCCGCGTTCATCGTCGGCTCGCGGACGCCGCTCATCCATTTTCTGGCCGGCGTCAAGGCGCGCCCCTTTTGGGTGGCGGTGACTCCAGGAGCGCCCTGGCCCGACGAAAGGCTGGACGAAGTCATACGGGATTTTTTATACGCGGGACGCGAAGTTTACATAGACTTCGATCCTGAACTCTGGCAGAAGGGCGCGCGCGAAAAAAGCCGCGAAGCCGCCGGTCTGGAAATGATCAAACGCGAATACGGACTCGAACAGATTCGCGATTCGTTTTACCGGATCACAGAGCGGCGTACAGATTCAACAGAACGGTGAATCTGTTTTATACTTTGGTTTATGAAGACGCTATCGCCAGACACATCACCGGAAGTCGAGCGGATCATGATCGAAGGCTACCGCAAGATGTCCGCGGCCAGGAAATTACAAATCATGCAGGACTTGATAAACACCGCATGCCTGTTGGCTTTGGGAGACATCAAACGGAAGCGCCCGGAAGCGGATCAGCGTGAAATGATGTTGCGCCTGGCCTCGCGGCGTATAGAACCTGAGCTGATGCGAAAGGCTTTCGGTTGGGATCCGGAGGCGGAGGGCTATTGATGCCGATTGGGGAGGAACCTCAAGACTATCTGTTGATTAACCCAATGCCCGATGCGATTCGCGTCTCGTTGATTGTTACTCGAATTCTTGAAGAGCTTGGCGTTCCTTACCTTATTGGCGGATCCGTGGCCAGCATCATCCACGGTGAGCCGCGCTTGACTAATGATATTGATCTGGTTGCGGACATAAGAGAGGAGCAAGTTCCTCAATTAGTCGCGGCGCTGGAAGCGGATTTTTATGTGGATGACAGGGCCATTAGACGCGCGATCCTCGAGCGTAAAAGTTTCAACATTCTCTATCTCGAAACAATGTTCAAGGTGGATATATTTATCCCGCGCGGAGATGAATGGTCGCGCGAGCAGATGCGGTCACGCGAAGGAAAAAAATTGGTAGAGGGTGATGATTCAACGGTCAGACTGGTTTCGAACTCGGAGACCACAGTGCTGCAAAAACTCTGGTGGTTCAGGAGGGGGAATGAAGTCTCTGAACGACAGTGGCGTGATGTGCTTGGTGTTTTAAAGGTACAGGCTGACCAACTTGACTACGATTACTTGAGACATTGGGCGGCAAGACTGGATGTTGCGGATTTACTTGAAAAGGCAGTTGACGAAGCCGGCGTTGATCCTTCGGCGCCACCGGCGCCAAATACCGAGAGCAATTGAGCGTTCTGGCCTTTCTCTAAACCGTGAATTTCTGCAAGCTGGATTGGGCTTCTTCGTTCATAGCCACGTCAACCAACGGTTTTCGACTTGCGAGGTTATGACTATGCCATACGCGGTCATTCGCGTCTTTGCGCTTTCATCTCTTATCCTTACGACCTGTTTTCTGTTTTATACGCCAGCGCAGGGGCAAACTTATTCGGTAAATGGCGCGCAGATCGAAGTCAGCATCCTTCCGGAAAAATCGGTCATTATGCTCGGCGAGCCGATTCACCTGTCTTTCATCGTCCGCAACCTCTCCGGGACTGATCTTTGTTTCAGCGAAGGGGGCGATTATAGAAATCGGTTGGGAAGGCCTGAAAGCTATGATGTCAGAGCCGTCAGAAGCGACGGCAAGCAAGTCCCCAAACCGGAAATTCTGATCGGTATGGGTGGGGTAATCGGAGGTGTAAAAGTCCCGGCAGGCGCCTCCGCAACTATCCAACTTTTCCTGCCTCACTGGGCGCCGTTTGAAGAGACGGGAATTTACACCATCACCTGCAAAAGAACTCTCGACTTTCTTGACCTTGACGCAGAGGGATTCCACTCCAATGGAATCTCTGTCCCTGTGCAAACGTCGGTTCAGATAGAGGTCGTGGAATCAAATCACGAGAAAATGGGTGAAATTATTGAAAAGCTTGGCGCCGAGATGCTCGGCGAAGATGAAGAAAAGGCGGAAAGGGCCTCACGGTCACTTGACTACATCAATGATGAGCGAACCGTTCCTTACTTCGTTAAGGCGATAGATTCTGACACCAATAGTTTGGTGTTATCGTCTCTGCGATCTCTCTCTAAATACAGCACAGATTTGGCGATCGAGGGAATCAAAAAGGTAATGAAAGCCAGTCCAAAAGAAATGCGCAGGGCAAGCAACAGGCAGTCTGCAATTTCAATGGCGGAGAGCGTCAGATTGTCGGCCGCGATTGCTCTTAAGGATTCAAAACACCCCGACGCCTTTTCCCTGTTGCTGTCTATGAGGAAAGATAGTTACTGGGGCGTGCGATTGAATGTTGTTCACGCTCTCGGAGGACTGGGAACACCCGAAGCGATAGAAATTTTGCGAGAGATGTCAAAGGATGAGAATGAGGTTCTCAGCCGAGAAGCCATCAGGTATCTGTCCTCTAAAGAGAAAAACTGAATCGAAAGAACAAAAAACAGACTCTCATCCCACTCTGTATGCAAGCTCGTTTTTCTTCGCGTATGAATAAGCCGTATAGGACGAGATGAGATGGCAGACCCAGCCTAACATCCCGCCCGTGCCGATCCAGAAGCCCGGCGTGATGATCAGCCAGAAGATTCCGCGCCAGATAGCGCCGTTGTATATCTGGCCGACGCCGGGAATGAAGAAACTCAAAACCGCCGCTGTTCCTGGTTTGCTCATATTATTCACTCTCCTTCGCAATGATAATACGATATCGGAGAAGAAAAGATCTTGAGATTCTTCACAGGCTAAAACACGGTTCGTTTGGGCGCGGTCTCTTTGGTCGCCAGCGTAAACCGTCTTTCTATCTCTCCGCCCTCGATGACCCGCGCCGCGACGTATTCGCCCAGCGCCGGGCCATGTTTGAATCCGTGGCCCGACCCTCCGCCGACCAGCCACACGTTGTCGAAATCGGGATGGCGGTCGATCAGGAAGTCTCCGTTCGACGTGTTCTCGTACTGGCAGACGCGCGATTCGACGAGCGGGGCATCGGCCAGAGCCGGGAACCTGTGCGCCAGAAACGCGCGCGCCGGCTCGAGCGAATCCCCGGTCACGCCGCGCTCGGCGGCGTCGGGATCAATCGCCGCGCCGTGGCGATCGAACGCGAGTTTGAAGCCGCGATTTTCCAGATCGGGCATGCCGTAGGTTTCGGCGTTGAAGTCAATCCACGTCGGCATGTGCGGCGGCGCGAAGCGCGCGTCGCCCGCGGGAACGCCGAAGAAATAGACCTCCTGGCGCGTCGGGCGAATTCGGTCTTGAAGTAGGGCCGGGAAAAGTTTCGGCAGCCATGGGCCGCAGGCGAAAATGAAAACGTCCGCGCCGATCTTCGAGCCGTTCCGCGTGACGATCTCGTTCAGTCGTCCCGAGCCTGCGGGCGCGGCTACCGATTCGATCAGATAATCGCCGCCGCTTCGCGCTACGAAATCCGCCACCGATTGAACCGCTCGTCGAGCCATTAACGCCCCGCTCATCGGCTCATAAATCGCCAGCGTTACCTCGCCGAGATTGATCTGCGGATAGCGGCGCTCCAATTCGTCACGCCCGAGAAGCTCGAAATTTACTCCGACCTTTTCGAGCGTCCGCAGCGTTGAGGCGGCGCGAGAGTCGTTTTCTCGGGACATCAATAAAACCCCCGTCCGATGAAAAAGCTCGGGGCGTCCGATACGCGCGAAGAACTCCAGCCACATCGCCATCGAGCGCTCGGACCATCGCGTGTAGATCTCATCGTCGCCGTACCCCATCCTGATGATGCGCGATTCGCCGCCCGAACTCGCGCGACTATTGGCCGCGCCGTACGCGTCAATTAAAGAAACACGCAATCCCGCCCGCAACAGGTGATGAGCGCTCCACGATCCGAATACGCCGGCGCCGATTACAGCCGCGTCATATCTTCCGCCCATTCTTCTTTCCCTATGCCGTTATTTCCGTCTTTTCCGTCTTCTCCGCCGCCAGACGGTGTCGCAACCGGCCGGTTTGTGACTATAATTGCGGCGGTCAGCGACGATTCGATCTAGAACTTAATCGCTGAAATCAATTTTCACACATTGCAAAGGCCATTGCGAAGGCGGTTCCGATGACTACCATTTTGAATCGGGAGCTTGAGCCAATCCTGAAGGCGTCAGTCCCCTCGCCAAATGACGAAACCGCGGCGGCGCGCGACGAAGAGGTCGTCACTGACGAAGAGGTCGTCACTGACGAAGAGGTCGTCAGGAACGAAGAGGTCGCCACAATCTTTCGAGCCTATGCGGCAATGCGTCTGGCGGCTACCGAGGTCCTTCGGCGCTATGCGGATCGGATGAGCAATGAGGAGTTAATCGAGTCCCAATTGGCGCTGTGCGCAAGGCTCGATGAATGGCTGGCGCCAAAGATCGGCGCCTTGCTCGAACAACGTGAGCGCGCGCTTGCCGAAAAATCAGAACGCGACCCGGTGACCGCGCTGCCCAACCGCGCGGCGTTTGACCGGAAACTGCAGGAGGAGATCGAGCGCGCCCGTCGTTACCGCCGCGACCTGTCCATCGTTCTTTTCGATGTCGACCGATTCAAATCGATCAACGATAGTTTCGGACATCCGGCGGGTGATCGCGCGCTGGCCGAAGTCGCAATAGTCTTGAAATCCTCTCTTCGGCAGAGCGACGCGGTCTTCCGTTACGGGGGCGACGAATTCGCCGCCATTTGTCCCGAAACCTCGGGCGATGCGGTGACATGCGCGCTGCGTAGATTGGAATCGAACATGCCCATTGAGTCTCGTATTCGGGAGGTCGGATCCAAAAGTCTGAAGATCAGCTGGGGTGTGGCTTCTTTTCCGTCAGACGCGGTTGAAGAGAATGGACTGATTCGCATGGCGGATGAGAGACTCTACGCCTGCAAGCGCGCGCGGGGCCGCGGCGCCAACGCTGTATTTGGATAAATCGGAGCCGAAATACGGTCAGATCGGATGAATTCTCCGTCAATAAAACATCTCAACTTCCGCTCGATTCCCACGGTGCTGGCCGTCGGCTTCGCCTTGCTGGTGTTTCTGATCTGTTGGATCGGAGTGAGAAGCTCCTCAAAGCTCAACGAGATCAGTCTCAACGCGAGGGAAGGCACTGACGAGTACATGGATCGTCTGCGGCTGGCTCTCAACATTCAGGAATCGGTTACTGAAGTCGTGGCGGAGGCGCGAGTCTATCGCACCCGCCAGTTGTTGAGATTTCCGGGTCCGCCTTTTGTCCGCAGATTCAATGAAGCGAAGAGTAGATTTTTGAGGCGATTCGAAGAAGGGAAGAAGCAATGGCGCAGCGTCAAAGATCATGAAACGCTGACTCAGGAGGAACTGGCCGCCTGGGACGACGTCGAAAAAGCGTCGCAGGAATTTCTCGGCATTCTGGCCAAGTTCGAAGAAGAAACGAACAAGGAAAAGGCTAAAGAAAAATCATCCGGCGAAGAAAAATTGGTAAATAATTCGGAGCGGAGTCCGGAAGGCGATCAGACCCTGTCCGATCAGGTTCAATCCGACGAGACTCAACCCGATCAGATCGATCTTTTTAAATTGCGTGGCAATCTGGACAAGTCGGCCAAAAAATTGACCGACGCTGTGACCAAAGTCCGGAACGAAATCCTCGGCCGAATAGTCATCCAGCAAGAAAGGGCCGCAAAGGAGATCAACCGCACTACTGTGATAACGTTGGCGCTGGGTTTGCTAGTCGCCACGCTCACGCTTATTTTTGCGCGAAAACAGATCATCCAGATTCGGAAGGCCAACCAGCAGGAGCAGGAAGCGAAGGACTTCGCGCGCTCGATCTTCGACAGCCAGTCGAACGACATCATCGTTGTGAACAACGCCGGTGGACTGCTGGCGGTCAATCAGGTCTTCCTTAATCATTTCAAGCTGGGGCCGTCGTTGGTTTCGCAGGATTACCGGGTTGCGCTCGATCATTTGCCGGAGGTTGCGGCGTTCGTCGGAAAGGCGCTGGCGCAACCGGACGACAGTTCAGTTCTGCGCGAGCGCATCGAAGTCGGGGCTCAGTACGCCAACAATGGTAAGGACGCCGAGACGCGCTTATTCGATGTTTACGCGTCGCCACTGACGATCGGGGGCCAGCCGGGGGGCCGCGTGGTGGTGATCGTGGATGTCACTGAAGCGGAAAAGGTGCGCGAAGAACTTCGCCGCACCCGCGCCTTGAGCGCCGTCGGTCAGATCACGGCCACGGTCGCGCACGAACTCTACAACCCGATCGGCGCCGTCAAACTAAATCTGGACCTCCTGGAGATGCAGATCAGCGGCGACGGCGAATTGACGCAGACGGTCGGGAGACTCAGGCGCGGCGTCGAGCATCTTTCAACTATTGTCATGGATTTGCGTCACCTGACCAGGACGCGTGATCCTGAACCTCAAACGACCGACATGAACAAATTGCTCGATGAGGTCGTCGAGCTTGCGAGCGACCGGCTTCAACGCTCACGCATCCGCATCGATCGAAATTACTCAACGCAATTGCCTGCGGGGGAATACGACCCGCAGCAGTTGCGGAAAGTCTTCCTCAACCTCCTCATCAACGCCGTCGAAGCGTCGCCTCAGAACAGCGGCGTCGAATTGCGCACTCACTACGTCTCGGGCAATGGGACGCCCGCCCCCGCGAAATCCAACGGGGCGGAGGGCGCGCTGGTCGTCAGCGTCGTCGATCGCGGTGTGGGGATGTCCGCCGAAACCAGGAGGCGCCTCTTCGAGGCTTTCTACACCACTAAGCGCAACGGCACAGGGCTGGGTATGATGATCACTCGGGAGATCGTCAAAAAACACGGCGGCAAGATAGAAGTGGAAAGCGAGGAAGGAAAGGGAACCACGGTGAGCGTCTTTTTGCCCGTATGATGGGAGAAGATGGGGGAGAGTCATTTTCCATTTGTCGTATTACATTTTTCATTTGTCATTGAGGAGGCGGGGCTCCGGCAATGACAAATGAAAAATGTAATACGACAAATGGAAAATGACTCTCCTCTTATTAGACGGAGATGACCTCAATCTCGGGATCGACATCTTCCTTGAGCATGTATTCAATCGCCATCATCGTTCCGCCGATTGAACTCGGGCAACTTCCGCAGGCGCCCTGATAGCGGATGAGCAGCTTTTTGTCATTCAGGCCGATAATCTCAAGTCCTCCGCCGTCGCCCGCCAATCCCGGCCGGACTTTTTCGTCGAGCACCTCATTGATGCGGTCAAGCAGCAGGTTCTCGCCAGGCGAGTAAACCGGCGCCTGCGGCTGGGCAGGATGATCGGAGACGGAAGGCGCGGAGCGAATCGGCTCCGCGAGCTTTTTCAACATCTCTTCCCAGCTCATCTCGTCCTCTTTATTGACCGTGATGAAGCGATCCATGTAAAAGACCGAAGTCACGTTCCCGACGTCGAACAGAGCAGCCGCCAAAGGGTCCGCCTGCGCCGCTTCCGCGCTCTGAAACGACCGCGACGCGCCATTGGTGATCGGCTCTCTGAGAATAAACTTCACAGCGTTGGGATTCGGCGTGTATTCAATGTCTGCAATCTTGGGCATTTCTTTTCTCCTGCGATAATGTGTTCAGTCCGGATAATTATAACGACGCGCCCCCCTCTCTTAAAAGGGTAAGAGGGACAGAAAGACGGAGAAACGGAGGGACAGGGAGACGGAGGGACGGAAGGACGGAGAGACGGAGAGACTGAGGGACGGAGAGACGGAGGGACGGAGAGACAGAGAGAGGGAGAGAAGTTCACGCCCCAACTCTCCGTCCCTCCGTCTCTCCGTCTCTCAGTCTCTCCGTCTCTCGATCTCTCCGTCTCCGTGTCAGCGTGGCAATTCATTTTTTCCGATATCCCCATTTCACAAAACGCCTTAGCGCATTTCCACATTAGAGACTCCGAAATAGTGATTGACTTCGAGCGCTTTCATTGTGTTTAATGATGGCTATCAGTATCGGTACGTGGGTACTCTCGCTGTGATTTTTGAAGTGAAGGCCGCGTCTGGTTATCCGGAACGACCGCGCTGCTTGACTCTGATTTCGCTCAACTTCAAGTGGGCCGGCATCACTTGAGCAAGCGAATTGGCCACGCAATCATAAGAGTCCGTTGCTGATTCTTCGGCGCGTGGAAGACGACCACTTCAACCAGCAAGCGCAATTCGCGCCATCGCACAATTCGTCCAATCGTTGGCAGAACTCATCAGCGCAATTTTCAATAAATAGCGCCTGGTGAGGAGCGGGACTGTGAAGATCATCCGGTTCGACGTTGTCTGTCGAGACTTGTGTGATGGCCTTCGCTCGCCGCTCAATTACGATCAGAGATCCGCGACGAAGGTATCCTGCGCCGATCGAGCCCCAACACGAGTAATCCCTCATATTAAAAGTTTGTGTCAATAGACTCACTCGACGGGCGGAAAATGCGCTCTCCTGTGTCGAAATCAGAGGCCTCAATGAGTGGAATAATTGAAACGAATAACTTGAAAGCGTCGAATCATGGCGGCGACGGGTCGCCGAGTTACGACGAAGCGATGGATTCTTCATTAACCGGTCTGCCTAACACTCCCGCCGGCCACAAACTCAAGAGCGTGACCGCGGAATTGGAGAAGCGGCGGGCGGAGCTTATCGCCTTGGCGCGCCAGGCTGAGATCAGAGCTCGCGAAGCTGAGGAGAAGTGTGAGCAGATCGAAAGCAAACTCGAACAGGAAGCCAATCAGAGGCTGCAGGCCGAACAGCGGCTCAGGGATTTGGAGGAAGAACGCCTGCGACAACTGCAGGCGGCGGAAATCGAGAGCGTGAAGACGCTCAAGACGGCTCTCGAGCAGGAACGCCAGGAGATGGGGGCCAGTCTGAACGAAGCCGAGGCGCGAATCGAGGAGGCCGAGAGCAAGGCCGTGAGCCTCACATTCGCGTTGGCGGAGGCCGAACGGAAGAGGGCCGAGGCCGAGGCGCTCGCGCAGGTCGCAAGGGATGACGCGCGTGAAATCGAATCGCTTTTCGCCGGCGCCGAAGCCCGTCTGAAGGAAGTCGAGAGCCGTTTGATGGAAACCGAGGCGCGTATGAGGGAGGAGTCCGAGGCGCGCAGGTTCGCCGAGAAAGCCTTGCTCGAAGCCCAGGGCAAAGACGAGGCCGCCGCGCAGGCGATGGCGAGGGCCGAGGCATCGTCGATCGCATTGGCCGAGGCGAATCAGAGGAGGGCCGCGGCGGAGGCCGCGGCGCAGTCCGCCGAGGCCGCGGCGCAGTCCGCGGAGGAAAAATGTGGACAAGTCGAGTATAGACTTACGCAGGAGATGGATCAGCGCGCGCTTCTCGAACAGCGAATCCGCGAGCTGGAGGAAAAATTCTGGGACCAGCAACGCGCCAGAGAGACCAGGGAATTGGAGATCAACGACGTCCTGCTGGCTCGTGAACAGGCGGAGGCCCAGCTCAGGGAAGTCGAGACCCGTCTGCTAGAGGCCGGAAGCGCGGCCTTCGCATTGACTGAGGCGAATCAAAGGAGGGCCGAGGCCGAGGCCGCCGTGCAAAACTCTGAGGAGAATGCGCGCACGCTCGAGGCGCTTTTGATGGAAGCCGAAGCCGCCGCCCACGAGGCTACCGAAAGGCACAAAGCCGCCGAAACCAAGCTGCAGTATGAAATCAGACAGCGGGCCCAGGCCGAACAAAAACTCAAAGAGTTTGAAGACGAGTTAAGCTCCTATCTCGAACTCGACTGGTCGACGAAGAGCGAGTCAGAGGCGCCTCAGGCGGTCGCCGCGCAGGACGGTTTTGTGACCGACGAACACACGTCCGAACTTCTGGCGCAAGTCGAGATCGAGCGGAAGGCCCGACAGGAAGCCGAAGAGGCGCGCGCGAGCTTCGAGATGAGAATGTGGGAGATGGAGAGGGAGCTCCGTAACGCCGAAGAGAGGCGCCGCCAGCAGGAGGACGAAATCAGGGAACTCCATCGGAAACAGGAGATGAAACAAAGCTCTCCGCCCGAATGGAAGGCGGTCGGCGAAAGCAGATTCACCCCGGCCGGTATGGCGAAATCTGCCGCTCAAGATCATGCGTATAGTCTAAAAAAGCAAAAAGGTGTTGGATACGAATTCAGATTCATCGTCTACGGCATTGTAATCACCGCGCTGCTGGTGGCGGCGGGCTGGCTGGTTACTGAACTTTTCCTCCGAGCGTGAAGCGGAGGTTATATCCATTGGTGTGGCTGTGAAAATCCAGAAGACTATTCTGCTTGTCGTTTCGATGCTTCTACTTTCCACTGTCAGAGCAATCGCGGCTGACCCGCAGATTCAGCTCCCCCCGGATAAGAAGAAGGCATTGCTTAAGTTCGACCCCGCAGACATCGTTCCTGAAGTGCGGGGTAACAACTCCGAAGGTCGAGATGGCCAGGGCGCCGGAGGCCGGAGAAGGGGCAAGCAAAACGCCCCTCCGGCGGCGACGCTTTCCGCTTCCGCGACGCCCGCTCCAACGCCAACTCCCGCCCCTCAAGCGACTCCGACACCGCGCCCCACAGCGCCGCCGGCGTCGCCCACGCCTGCGCCCACATCGCAGCCCAAGCCGTCCCCCACTACCCAAGTGGCGATGGCGAAATCATCAGAATCATCCCCACCGATCCCCGCCTCGGCGACAAACGCGAAACCGCCAGCCCGCGCCAGGCGCATTCCATTGCCGGTAATATTCCTGCTTCTCGGCATGGTTTTGCTCGCACTGGTGGCGGTCGCGGCCAAACTGAAAAAGGATCTACGCAGGTACTGAAGAATGACCAAGCGATTGAGATGGCAACCTTGGTTGGAAACTTGGGATCGTGTTAGTTACTGAAAATTGAAGGAGAAGTAGTTACCCAAATATCAAAGGAGATAATGGAGAAAGATATGAAACTTAACAAGCGATTTTTGCTCTTCACCTTGTTTTGCATAATGGTGTGCGGCGCGCTAGCTCTTGGGCAGGCCACGAGCGGCACGATCTCCGGAACCACGTCAGACCCCCAAAACCAAGTGGTGCCAGGCGCTACCGTGAGGGTCAAAAATCTTGGGACCGGAGCCGTGCGTGAAGTTGCGAGTGGCTCGACAGGGTCCTATCGAGTGAGCGGCTTGCCTCCGGGACGTTATGAAGTGCAAGTCGAGGCCAAGGGATTCGCCACAGAGACGCGCGGCGAGTTATCGCTAACAGTCGCCGAAGAAATAGTGGTCAATTTCAACCTGAAGGTCGGCGTGGCCAAGGAGAACGTGACGGTCACTGTCGATACGGTCAATGTGGAGACGACCGGCTCCACGCTTAGCGGGATAGTCGATGAGAGAAAGGTTCGCGATCTGCCGCTCGACGGGCGCGACATAACGCAATTGATCTTCCTGCAGCCGGGCGTAGTCGAGAGCCGCGGCAGCGCGCAAACTTCCAACACGGGGCGCGGCTCCCGCTTTTCGGTCAGCGGCGCGCGTCCCAGCCAGAACCTCTTTCAAATCGACG
>Ga0126377_10000468_pt1 | contig 24371 bp, 14 predicted proteins | sample PanSoiMetPlot_22_FD_92647 | JGI IMG/M metagenome (GOLD analysis project Ga0126377, IMG submission 92647) | Tropical forest soil microbial communities from Panama - MetaG Plot_22 | ecosystem: Environmental > Terrestrial > Soil > Tropical forest > Bulk soil | place: Panama | collected 2016-02-17 | reverse complement strand
GGCTGTTCCACCTGTGCGGCTGGCAGTCCGGGTGGTGTCTCCGGCTGTTCCACCTGTGCGGCTGGCAGTTCGGGTGGTGTCTCCGGCTGTTCCACCTGTGCGGCTGGCAGTCCGGGTGGTGTCTCCGGCTGTTCCACCTGTGCGGCTGGCAGTCCGGGTGGTGTCTCCGGCTGTTCCACCTGTGCGGCTGGCAGTTCGGGTGGTGTCTCGGGCCGTTGCACCTGTTCCGCTGGCAGTCCGGGCGGGATATCGGGCTGTTCCACCTGCGCCTCGGTGGGCTCCTCCTGGCGTGCCTCGGCCGGGTGCACTTCCTGGGCCCCGGCCGGGTGCTCTTCCTGGCGCACGTCGGCCCGCTGCCCCTCCTGATGCGGCTCGGCCGGTTCCCAGGGCCAGAGCTGATTCTCCCAGGGGGACTTGGCAGACTCCATCCGCTGCGCCTGGGCCGGCTCTACCGGGCCGTCCCCGGTCGGCTCGGCCGGATGCCCGTCGGCCTGCCGTTCCGGCTGACCGTCGCCGCGCTCTCCCAGGTACCTGTCGGCCAGCTTGTCCACCTGCGACTCGACGTGCTCTTCCTCGCGCGGCCCGGCCGGCTGTCCCAGCTGCTCGGCCGGGGCGGGAAGGTGCCCGTTGGCCTGCCGCTCTGATGGCCTCTCGCCCGGCTGCCTCTCATCGGGCACGTCCGGCCGTCCGTTGGCCTGCTGTCCCCCATTGGTCTGCTGTCCGGCGTGCAGCCCAGCCAGTCCGCCCACTGCGCCCGCCACGCCTGGCCCGTCCGGCGCGGGCCGGTGCGTGAGGGCCGGCGGTTCCTGGTCCGGCCGCGTCATCACCTGGCTGGCCAGCTGCCCGTCCGCCTGCGCGCCCTGCGCCCGCAGCAGCCGCAAGGCCGCGCCGGCACACCCGAGGAACAGGAAGGTGAGCCCGGCCGCCATGTTGAACGACAGGGCATCGAAGGTGCCAAACGCCACCATCGCGACGGCGATCGTGGCGGTCAGGGACTGCCCAAGATCGCGCATCTCCGGGTCCTTGGTCGCGCGGCGCACCCTCTGCGCGGTCACCAGGCCCGTGACGAACAGCGCCAGCAGCGCCAAAAGCCCGACCGCCCCTATTTCGATAAGCGACAAGAGATACTGGTCGTCGGTGAAGAAATAGGTCGCCGGGAAGAACGTGCCGAAGCCACGGCCGAACCACGGATGTTGCGAGATATACGGCATGGCCGTGGAGAATGCCGAGGTACGCGACGTGGTGCTGGTGTCGCCGGTCAGCGTCGCAAACAGGGTGCGGAACGTCCCCACCAGCCCCGGGACCAGCATCCAGAGACCCGCGACCCCCAGGGCGATCACGACGTAGGCGATTCTCCGCTCGATTTTCGGCCAGGTCGGCAGGAGCACGAAGGCGACCGCGAGGACCGCCAGGACGGCGCTTCGCGAGATCGTCATCGGCAGCGCCGCGCCGATCAGGCCCACCTGGATCCAGCGGATCGCACGCTTGCCGGGGGGCGCGAAACGGGCCCGGTTGAGGGCGATCGGGAGGGCCATCGCCAGCACCGCGGCGAACTCGAGCGGGTGCGCGGCCGTCGCGGAGGGCCGGTTCAGCCCGTTGCGGCTGAGCAGGTCGGTGTTGAGCGTCTGCACCTTCAGGCCCGGGATGATGATGTACTGCGTGGCGTCCAGCCCGGTGAAGAACTGCGTGATGCCGACTGTGGCCATGGCCGTGGCGCCGATGACCACCCGGCCGAGCAGCTTCTTGAGCCGCTCCATGCTGGGGATGCCGTCCGAGGCCATGATCAGGACCCCGAGCCACCCGCAGATCAGGATGATGCCCCGGTCGATGCCGTTCCGTTCCAGGCCGGGCATGATGTGCCGGTTGGCGGACACGTAGGTCCCGATCACGGCGCAGGTGAGCAGGATCGCCGCGGCACGGACCGGCTGGCGGCCCCGGGCCGGCGCCAGCGCGGGATGCAGCCAGGTGACCAGGTAGATGATGAGCACCACCGCCGCGAAGATGGTGGCCGGCCCGCCTACGGCGCCCAGCGGGGCGACCACCAGCGAGGCCGGGATGCCCATGAGCAGGACCACCCAGACGGTCAGGATGGTGACCGCGTCGATGCGCCGTCCGGCGGGCTGGCCGGCCGCCGCCACCCGGCCGGGGGCCGACGGCGCGGGCCGTTCGGCGACCGCGGTCATGATCCCGCCCCGCCGCCCGCCATGGCGCCGGGCCGCGGCCAGCGGCCAGCCCATCCCTGCACAGCAATCGGCGTCATCGGCAAACCCATCCCCACTATCGGCCCCCGCCAGCGCGCCTGCGCGGCCGGAGCCGGCCCCACTCTGATATCGGTAATGCCGGTCGTGCCAGCGTACCTGGCCTCACGGCCCGGCCATGGCGGCTTGTCAGCCGCAGGAACCGCCAGGATTGCCATTATCCACGTTTTCCCCGGTCTCAAGCACCCTGTTGCCAGAGCGGTGCCAGCCGTCGGTCGGCCCGCCGTCATAGGGCGGCCAGGGCCGTTCAAACCACACGCCGAATTGCCCGACGCAGCCACCGGCGTGGGTGCTGAAAACGTTGTTGACGAAGCTGATGCCGGTGTCGGTGAAGCCACCCACCGCGGACGGGTTGCCGGGTCCGCCATCCCCGGGGTCGTAGTCCTCCGCGTAGATGGAGAAACCGCCGCCGGTGATCAGATTGTGGCGGACCCGGATGTCGGACGAGTCCTTGAGGGAATCCCAGATCGCGATGGCGCTGTCGGCGTCGGCGGTCATCTTGTACGTGTTGTGCTTGATGAGCCCGAAGCTGGCGCCCTCGGTCTGATAGCCGTCCTCGTGGCCGTTGGAGGTCGCGCTCGTGAAGCTGTGGAAGTAGCTGTTCTTGATCACAAAGTGATCGCCGCTCCCGGGCGAGCTGCTGTCAGCCCAGCTGAAGATGCCGTCGTCGGCGCCGGAGCAGTTCACCGCGTTCACGGCCACGCTGGTGCCCTGGTGCCAGATGCACGCGTGCACCCCATCGTCGCCATTGATCTTCACGTGACTGATGACCGCGCTGGCGCCGTCCTCCACCTTGATGGCACCGGTTCCGTTGGCGTCCTCGCCGGTCTTACCGCTGTTCGCCACGACCACGCTGTTCTCGACGGTGACGTTCTGGGCCTCGATGTCGAGCATGCCGTGGACGTTCTCACAGCTGATCACCGTGTTGGGCTTGGTGACGGCGATGGTCCGGGTGATGCTGCCGCCGTCGTCGGTCAGCTGCCCCCCCGGGCACTGCGACAGGTCGGGCCCGGTGTTGGTGGGCCCTGGCCAGCCGCAGGCGGCCAGGTGGGCCCAGAGCTCCGGGCCGCCCTGGTGGCAGTAGGCCGGCCGCAGGGGCGGGCTCGGCGTGGCCGGCGCCGTCGGCGAGGCCACGGGGCCGCGCGTAGTTGCCTCGGCCGCCGGCGCCACGGCCACCGCGGAGGTCTTCGGCGGCGCGGGATGCGAGCACGCGGCCAGGGACAGGACCACGCCGAATACGGCGAGCAGCGCGATGATACGGCCCAGGCGGCGCCGATGGGCGTCAGTGATGGGTATGCCCCCTCGCGGCCATGCGCGACGCAGGGTGCGCCCGCTCCAAAAGTGCAGGTTACCGGCGGTAAAACCAGCCTGAGGCGCTAATCCGCGATCGCGGGGAGGCGGGCAGGCCGGCCGGCTACGATGGCCCGCCGCTCGCGGATGAGCTTGCTGGCCGCGGCGCGGTGAATCGGGGCACGCGCGGAGCGGAGCGACTCGCCAACCAGCATCGCCGCCCAGAACAAGGTGGCGGGTGCGCGGCGGTGGCGCATGCCGTACAGGCGGACCCGGTTCGCGCACAGCAGCGACCACAGCTCGGGGCGCACCCGGGATTCCCCGCCCAGATGGACGACGTCGACGTCGGCGAACGCGAGCCGGAACCCGGCATCGGCGGCACGCAGCTCGAACTCGGTCTCCTCGGAGTAGAGGAAGAAGCTCTCATCCCAGGGGCCCGTCCGGGTCACGCACTCGCGGCTCATCATGGTCACCGCGCCGGTGGCCCAGTCGGCCCGGGTGTCGCGGCTGTAGCCGGCCGGGCCGGCGATCAGCTCACTGAGGGCGCCGAACGGCCGGGTCAGCCTGCCGCCGAGCAGCGCCTCCGCCCAGGCCCGCAACAGGGTGGGACGGCGGCGCAGCGAGGGGTACGGCTGCCCGGGCCCGCGGAACAGGCGCGGGACCGCGATCCCGGCGCCCGGCTCGTGCAGGGCGTCGAGCATCACCTTGGCGCAGCCCGGCGTCAGCCGTACCCGGGGGCTGAGTATCAGCACCGCGCTGGTCGCCGGGAAGGCCGTGATCGCGGCGTTGGCTGCGGCGGCGAAGCCGCGGTTCCCGCCCAGGTCCACGCAGGTGGCCTCGGGCGCGGTGCGCCGCACCAGGCCGACCGTCCCGTCGGTGGATGCCCCGTCCGCCACCACCAGGTGCCAGTCATCCACGCCGGCCAGCGCGTCCGGCAGCGACGCGAGCAGGCCGGGCAGGACCTGCTCGCTGTTGTGCGCGAGGATGCCAACGGTCAGGCTCATCGCCGTGCGCCTACTCCCTGGGGATTGCTGGCCGGGTCAGGGGCTGGAGACTACTTGCTCGGTGCCGTCCCAGATGTTGCCGGCCCAGACGTTCCCCCGCCCGCTGTCGAAGTACGCGGCCGGGCCGAATTGCCCGCCGTTGGCGTAGTACTTGCGGCTGAACCGGTTGCCGATGATCCGGATGTTGTAGCTCTGTGGGCCGCCGGACTTCGCGCCGCCGTAAATGCTGTAGCCGCCGCCCGCGATCAGGTTGTCCTTGATCAGCTTGTTGGCCTCGACGCCGAAGTCCTCGAACAGGCTGATGGCGTCGGTCTGGTCGAGGTTCACGAAGACCGTGTTGTGCCGGATCGTGAGCGGGGTGGTGCTGCCATTGACCGTGATGCCGTTGACGTGGTCACCGGACTTGAAGCCCATGCTGTGGATGTAGTTGTCCGCGATGACCCCGGCGCCGATCTGGACCCCGGTCGCGGTATGCCAGATGTTGTTCCCGATGACCTTGACGCCGGTGGCATCGCCGTAGACGTCCTTGACGCCGACCATCAGCCGCCGGGAGTCCGTGTACGGGCTGGAGATGTCGCAGTCCTTGACCGTGACGCCATGGCTGTGCCGGATGCTGACCCCGAAGTCGTCGCCGGTGTTGACGATGACGTCGTCCTCGATGGTGACGCCCGACGCGGTCACGTCGACGTTGTACGGGATGTTCAGGCCCTTCAGGACCGCGCCGTTGCCGTCCACCTCGACCCAGCCGCCCGGTTCGAAGTGCCAGCCGGGGCCGCTGGACACCTGGCTGGGCACGTTGAGCAGCTTCTTCCGCATCTTCGCCGGGACGCCGCTGTTCGTCGGGTCCGGGAACCCGCACAGGTGCGGGGCGTTCGAGCAGTTGGCCGGCGTCGGCGTGGGCTTCGGCGACGGCGAGGCCGACGGCGACGCGCTGGGCGTGCCCGTGAACGTGGGCGCGGGCGACGGCGCCACCGCCGGGTGCCGGGCGCCGTGGCGGGTGATCAGCAGGGTCCCGCCGACCACGAGCGCCGCTACGGCGGCCACCGCAGCCAGGGACACGCCCACCTTGGCCGCGCGGCTCATGCCCTCACCGCCCATCCGGTGTCGCGACATTGCCGGTCCCCCGTCTTGTCCAGTATCTACACTCGGGGCCAGCTGCCCTACCTCAGGGCGGCCTTCAGCGTGTCGACCACCCGCCGCTGCTGCTCCGGGGTGATCTCGGCGAAGATCGGCAGGCTGAGCAGCTGATCCGCGGTCCGCTCGGCGACAGGGAACGAGCCTTCCCGATGCCCCAGGCCGGTGAACGCGGGCGCGAGATGGATGGGCACCGGGTAGTGGATGCCGGCCCCGATGCCGGCCGCCTGCAGTTCCTTGAGCACCCGGTCACGGCCTGGCACACGCACCACGTACAGGTGCCACACATGCTCGTTACCGGCCAGCGTCCGCGGCCGGACCACCTCGTCCACCCCGGAGAGCAGGTCGTGGTAACGGTCCGCGGCGGCGCGCCGGGCGGCGTTCCAGCCGGCCAGCCGCCGCAGCTTCGCCGACAGCACGACCGCCTGCAGGGTGTCCAGGCGGCTGTTGAAGCCGAACACCTCGTGTTCGTACTTCCGCCGGATGCCATGGTCGGCGATCATCCGCATCCGCCCGGCCAGCTCGTCCGAGTCGGCCAGCGCGGCCCCCGCGTCGCCGTAGGCGCCGAGGTTCTTGCCCGGGTAGAAGCTGGTCGCCGCGGCGTGGGAGAGGACGGCGGCGCTGCGCCCGTTCCGGCCGGCGCCCTGCGCCTGCGCGGCGTCAGCCACGATCCAGCCGCCGAACCGCTCGGCGACCGGCGCCAGCCGCTCGGCCGGCGCGGCCTGCCCGTAGAGATGGACCGGGATGATCGCCCGGGTGCGCGGCGTCACCGCGGCCTCTGCCGCGCCGGTGTCGATCAGGTAGGTGTCGTCGTCGGCGCAGTCGACCAGGATCGGCGTGGCGCCCGACCGGCTGACCGCCTCGGCCGTCGCCACGAAGCTGTTGGCGGGCAGGATGCACTCGTCACCGGCCCCGATGCCCAGCGCGCGAAGGGCTATCTCGATCGCGTCGGTCCCGTTCGCCACGCCGATGCAGTGCCGGACGCCGCTGAACTCGGCGTACTCGCGTTCGAACGCGGCGATCTGCGGGCCGCCAATGAAGGCGGTCCGGCCGAGCACCTCCTGCCACCCCGCCGCGACCTCCGCCGCCACGGCCTCGTGCTGCGCCGCCAGGTCGACGAGCGGAATCCGGTTCACCGCGCACCTCCCGCCGGGGCGCGCTCGCCCCGCAGCTCCTGCTGGAGAATCGTGCTGACCGCGTTGAAGTCCTGGCTCGGCGCGGTGCCGCGCCAGCGCTGGTACCGGCGCTGGACCTTGTACCGGAGCAGGCCCGCGCCGGTGTGCAGGACGTCGCCGGCCAGCCGGGCCGCCGACGGCCGCGCCGCCTCGCAGGCGGCCAGGTAGAGCCGTTCGTGCACGGCCGCGACGTGCTCCAGGCTGAACCGCTCGACCGCCATGGTGCGGCCGAACTCCGCCAGCCGCGGCCAGGCGGTGCGGTCACCGAGCAGCCCGAGCAGGATCTTCTCCAGCCGCATCGCGCTCGCGTCCCGGTCGGCGTCGTCGCCGATGCCGTACCACCCCTGCCGCTGAAACACCGCCGCGGTGTCGGGGCTGAGCAGCTCCCAGAAGCCGCGCTCGCCCTGCACGATGAGCGGCTTGCCGAACGCCAGGGCGCGCTCGGCGGACGAGCCCATGCCGATGACCAGGTCGGCGGCCGCGTAGGCCGGCCGGGGGTCCTTGAGCTGCCCGGTGAGGACCACGGCCGTTCGGTTCGCCCGGGCGTTCGCCGCCGCGGCCGCCTGCTCGACCTCGGCCCGGGCCGGCCCGTCGCCCGCGATCACCAGCTGCAGCGGGGTGCCGGCCGCGACGATCGCCCCGACCGCCTGGCAGGCGGCGAGGGTGCCTTCCAGCTTCAGCTCCGGGGTCAGCCGGGTGATCGAGGCCAGCAGCGGGACCCGGTCGTCGAGGCCGAAGTCGGCCCGGAACGACCCAGGGCTGAAGTCCGGCGTGTTGGCCCGTACGTCCACCGGCGGCTCGACGAACGTCACCTGCGCAAAGCCGGCCTTCTCGGCGCGGATCCGGATGTTGTCCGTGCTCACCAGCAGCGGCAGCGTGTGCGGCAGGAAGGGGGCGACGGCCATCGAGTAGATCGTGCACAGCACGGGCGTCCCGAGCCGCAGCCCCGGGCCGAGCGCCGCCTCCACCCCCGGCGGCCATTCGTAGCCGTGCACCACGTCGAACTTCTCCTCCCGGACCAGCCGGGTCAGCTGCGCCATGGCGCGCGGCGAGGGCCGCCGGTACGACTTCGGGTCGAGCGGGATGTGGCCGAGGCCGAGCTGCCGGGCCATCTCGACCAGCGGGCCGGGCCGGCTGATCACCGTGACGTCGTGCCCGCGGTCGCGCAGCGCCGCCCCGGTCTCGACCGCGTTCAGCTGCGACCCCCCGATCTCCATGGCGTGCGGGTAGACGAGCACTCTCACGGCTGTGCCTCCTCGCCGGCGGCACGCGGCCGGCCGGCAGATCCGTTATGTATAGACGTGCGGCGGGGAGGAAATGGGGTCACCTGTTCTCCGGAGGTAGGCAGCTCATTGTTGAGCAACGGATGAGGCGCGGCTGCCGTGGCCGGCCGCCGGCGGCTGTTGCGTGATCAGCGGCGCCCACACGGCGCGCGAGAACTCCTGCGCGCGGGCCGCCCAGGTGTGCCGGTGGGCGAACGCCCGGCGCCGCTGCCGCGCCTTCTGGCCGCCGGGCGCCTTCAGCGCCTTGCGCACGGCCTGCGCGAACGGCGCCGGCTCGTCCTCGATCGCGATGTCGGGCGAGTCGAGCCAGCGGACCGCGGGCAGGTCGGTGGCGACCACGCGGAGGCCGGCCCCGAGGTATTCGAGCGCCTTCAGCGGGAAGCTGCCCTCGTTGAAGGCGCTGTGGTTGTAGGGGACCAGGCCCACGTCGACCGAGCCGAGGTAGCCGGGCAGCGCGCCGAACTCCTTCGGGCCGACCCACTGGACGTTGCCCCGGGCCAGCAGGCCGTCAAGGGCGGAGGCGTCGAAGAGCGGGTGGCGCGGCCCGATCAGCAGCAGCGAACAGCCGGTCTCGGCCACCGCGGCCAGCAACCGCAGGTCGATGCGGTCGCCGATGTGGCCCATGAAGCCGGCGATCGGCCGGGGCAGGGCGATGTCGGCGGGCGGTTCGGCCGACCCGGCCCGGGCGAAGGCCTCGGCGTCGCAGCCGAAGGGGATCAGCTCGACCGGGCGCCCGCCCTCGCGGAGGCGGTCCGCGACCCGCGGGTTGGCCGCGATCACCACATCGGCCCGCCTCAGCAGCCGCCGCTCGCCATCGGCCATGCGCCGCTGGGACAGGCCCAGCAGCTCCGCCAGCCCGGCGTAGTCGTCCTGCGCCCAGTAGACGCGCAGCGACTCACCGCACCGGCCCATGACCGGCGCCAGCGGGGACGTATCGATGAGGGCCAGCCGCCGCGCGCCCAGCTCGCGGGCGCTGTGCCGGATCGCGCGGGCGGTCAGCGCGCTGGTAACCGCGGCCATGCCCGGGCGCTCCATTCCCGGCAGGGCCGAGGGGCTCAGCCGGGTCAGGTTGGGGGCGATGCGCCGCAGCTTCGGCTCGGCGTAGGAGGCCCGGAGCTCGGGGTGCCGCCGGCGGGACACGACCGAGCTCGCCGGATCGACGTAGAGCAGCGGGTGCATGGCGGCCAGGGCCTCGGCGAGCTGCTGGTCGGCGAAGCGTGGCCCGCTGTAGTTGTTGGCCGCGCGGAGGACGATGATCGCGTCCGCGTCGCCGCGGTGCCGCTGGCCGCCGGCCGGCCCGGGCGAGGTCACCGCCGGCACCCGGCAGGCGGCGGCGGCCGGCGGCGGCCGGCCGTCACGGTAGTCACTGGTGTCCCCGTCCCCCTCGGCCCGGTGCGTGCGGCGGGTGGTGTGTGACCTGCGCCGCGCGGCGGGCCGCCCACGTGGCAACCTCACCGAACCTACCCGGATGTGGGCAGGCGCGCGGCCTCACCATCAACATCGGGCCCCCAGTCCTGGTCGAGTGGCGGGCGTCGCGGCGCGTCGGGGCGCCGGTGACGTCCCTGGCCCGGTGACTTGTCCGGCTGGTCCGGCGGGTCGCCGTCGTCCGGCGGGGCCTTCCGGGCCAGCTTGCGCATCGGGTAGACGATGGGCGCGTACACGGCCAGCGCCGCGACGATGGCCACGGCCAGCCCGGTCAGGCCCTCGCCGAGATAGTGGATAACGGCCAGCGCGACCACCGCCATCAGCGCCCCGCCGAGGAAGGGCCGCAGACAGGCCCTGAAGATGGAGCGCACCTTGATGCCCGCGCTGGACATCGTCCACAGGAAGGCCGGGCCGACCAGCAGGGCGGCGACGGCCACGTGGCCGATGCTGACCCCGGTGATCCCGCGCAGATGGGCGCCGATGAGCAGGACGGGAACCAGCGCGGTCAGCCACAGGGCCTGCACGCCCATCAGCGTGCTCCGCTTGGGGGTGGCGGCCAGGCAGTCGTTCATGAGCACGTACGCCACCCGCATCAGGCCGAGGATGGCGAGGAAGGTCAGGGCGTGGGCGGCGGGCACCCACCGTTCGCCGTAGATGGCGTGGATCAGCGGCCGGGCCAGGGTGGCCAGCAGCACGCAGGCCGGCACGGTGATGGCCATGAGCAGGCCGATCGACCGGGTGAAGGCGCTCGACAGCGCCTTCACCGAGTTGGCGACCCGCGAGAACCCGGCGAACGAGATCCGCTCGACCGCCTGGGAGATGCTGTTCACCGGCCAGCTGGAGATGTTGAAAGCCAGCTGGTACAGGCCGAGCATGGCGGGCCCGAGGGTGGCGCCGACGATCGCCGAGTCCACGTTGACGACGCCCAGCGTGAGCAGGCCCGCCCCGGCCAGCGGCAGGCCGAACTGCAGCAGCTGGCGCGCGTCCTTGGTGTTCCAGCCGGGCAATACCACGTAGGGGGCCGCCACGAACAGGATGATGAACGAGACGGTGTTGCCCGCCAGCGAGCCCCAGGCGAAGCTGATGACCCCGTGGCCGCTGAAGGCGAGCCAGAGCGTGACGCTCGTGGTGACCACGAAGTTGACGATGTCCGCGAGCATGCGCCGCCCCTGGGCGAACTCGCGGGTGATCAGCGAGAGCGGGACCGCGGCCAGGCCGTCGATGATCACGCAGATGCACAGCAGCCGGAGCATCCCGGTCGCGTCCGGCGAGCCGAGCAGCCGGGCCACCGCCGGGGCGGTGACGTACAGCACCAGGTAGATGCAGGTGCTCGACATCACCGACAACGTGAAGACCGTCCGGGCGAAGCTGCGGACGTTCCCGTCCCACCGGATGATGGCCCCGGTGACCCCCAGCTCGTTGGCGCTCAGCAGGACGGCGAGCACGATCTGTGACACCGCGTACAGGCCCCACGCGGAGGGGCCGAACACGGTCCGCGCCAGTATCGCGCCGACCAGGAAGTTGCAGACCCGCACGATGGCGGTGTTGAGCGCGCTCCATCTGGCCCCGGCCGCGATCTTGCTGCCCAGTGCCCGCTCGGCCGCTGGCTGCAGGCCATGGGGCAGCTGTGCGTACACCGGGTAGAGGGGCGGCGCCATGGTGACGGCCAGGGCCGGCCCGAGGACGTCGGCGAACCGCCCCGGCCTGCGGGCCGAGCTGGCCGCGGCCTGCCGGACCGCGGCGAACACCCTGCGCAGCCGGAACAGCAGCAGCCCCATGGCCGCCGCCGCGGCGGCCGTGCCGATGGCCAGATCGAGGCGCCCGGGCAGGGCCAGCCGTTGTGCCCCGGCGGCGATCACGCCGACGGTGGCCGCGACGCTGAGCGGGAAGGCGAAGCGCATGACCGGCAGCCGGGGCCAGATGACGCGCGGCCTGACCTCGGCCAGGTACCAGGGCACCAGGAACAGGACCGCGACGGCGACCTCGGCCATCGCCACCCCGAGGATGCCGCGCCAATGAGCCCCGGCGACCAGCGCCGGTACCAGGCAGACGAGCCAGGCCAGCTGGAAGGACAGGCGCCGCCGGGTGGGGGCCAGCACGGCGAAGTACTCATTGGCGAGCGCGTAGAAGACCCGGAGGGTGGCCAGCGGCGCGAGCCAGGCCAGGACGGGCGCCGCCGGGGCCCAGGCCGGGCCGTAGATCAGCTGGACGATGGGCCCGGCCAGGACGACCAGCAGGACGCAGACCGGCAGCGTGACGGCGGCGAGCAGGTTCGCGGACGACAGGAACGCCGAGCCCATGACCTGCGGGCCGCGCCGGAACCGGGCGAAGGCCACCGGGGCGGCATCCCGCACCTGCTGGGAGAACATGGTGATCGGCCAGCTGGCCAGGCACAGCGCCAGCACGTAGTAGCCGAGCGACGTGGTGTGCAGCAGCACCCCGACGACGGCCTGGTCCGCGTTGGTGATGGCGAAGGCGAAGGCGGCGGAGGCGCCGAACGGCAGCGCCGACCGGATCAGGGCACCCCCGCCCTGGCGCCGGTAGCCGATCCGGAACGCCGCTGGCGAGCTGATGATGAACAGCAGGGCCGATACCCCGCTGCCGACGAGCCGGCCGATGGCGAAGCTCATGAGCCCGTGCCCGGTCGCGGCCAGCCCGACGGTGACCGCGATGCCCAGCCAGTTGTCCGCCTGCTCGATCAGCACCCGCGTGCGGGGCGCGCGCCGCTGCACCATCGCCCGGGGGGCGGTGACCAGGCCGCTGACCACCACACTCAGCGCCATCACCCGGATCACGCTGGTGGCGGCGGGCACGCCCAGGGCGGCGGAGAGGGCGGGCGCGCCCAGATAGCAAGCCGCGTACACGGCCACGCTGGTGGTCAGGGCGACCGTGGTCGCGGTGCCCGCCATCCGCTCCGGCGCGTTGCGCCACACCGCCAGCGCGGTGCCCATGCCGAACTGGCCGATGCTGTGCGCGCCGAGCAGCACCACGACCGCGATGCCGAACACGCCCAGCTGGGCCGGGCCCATCAGGCGGGCGAGCACCAGGCCGATGAGGAGCGTGCCGAAGCGCGCCGACGCCGCGTCCATGAAGATCCAGCCCATGGCGCGGCCGATCCGGGTGGCCAGCGGGTTGCCGGGCGGCTGGTCGCCCGGCGGGGGACGCGGGAACCCGTACACGGCCTGGCCGTCGGGCTGCCAGGTGACCCCGCCGTACAGCGGCAGGTGGGCGTGGTCAGCCCCGCCACCCCCCGCGTCGGCGTCCCCGGGGGCGCCGCCGTTCCTGGCCACGCCGCCGGAGCCGTTGACGGCCGCCGGGCCGTCAGCGGCGGCATCGCCGGAAGATGGCGGCGGCCGGGCGCTGTCAGTCACGGTGAGTGAGCTCCTGCCAGCCAGGCTCGGTTGAGGCGCGTGTCACGGACATCCCCATCATGTTGCGTCTGGATCACCCCGTGAAGGGGAAGTGAACGCCCGGGCGGTCGTGATGACCTGGTGGAGCGACCAGGTCCACCGGACCGCACACAGTTAGGACTCACCGCAGCGCGAATCGGTTGTCGTGCGGACCCCGCTTGCCCCCGACGAATTCCTGGAGGCAATACTAGGCTCGTTCACCCGCTGGTGCAGCCCGCGCGGGGGCAGAGAGCCGTGACCGGGCAGCACCATGGCAGCGTGACGACAGTGTCATCCAGATAGCTGGTCCGCGCGTCAAGTTATGTGTCAGTCGTCCTGCGGCGCTGCACGCTGCCCCGGCCGGAGCGCGGGGGAAAGTGGCGTGCGATTCAGCCGCAGATGGAGGAAAGCGGATGATCAACGGGAAGCGGTGCCTGGTCACCGGCGGTGCGGGCACGATCGGCTCGACGATCACCGACCAGCTGGTGGCGGCAGGTGCGGCGGAAGTGGTCGTGCTGGACAACCTGGTCCGTGGCCGGCGGGAGAACCTGGCCGGTGCGCTGGCGTCGGGGAGGGTCCGGCTGGCCGAGGGCGATATCCGGGACCGCGGCCTGGTGACCGGGCTCATGGCCGGCATCGACGTGGTGTTCCACCAGGCGGCGATCCGGATCACCCAGTGCGCCACCGAGCCCCGGCTGGCCCTGGAGGTTCTGGTCGACGGCACCTACGAGATCGTCGAGGCCGCGGCCGACGCCGGTGTCCGCAAGGTGGTCGCCGCGTCGTCGGCATCGGTCTACGGGCTGGCCGAAGTGTTCCCGACCACGGAGAAGCACCACCCCTACGACAACGACACCATCTACGGGGCGGCCAAGACCTTCAACGAGGGGCTGCTGCGGAGTTTCGCCGCCATGCGCGGCCTGCCCTACGTGGCCCTGCGGTACTTCAACGTGTACGGGCCCCGGATGGACATCCACGGCCTGTACACCGAGGTCCTCATCCGCTGGATGGAGCGGATCGAGGCGGGCCAGCCCCCGCTCATCCTCGGCGATGGCCTGCAGACGATGGACTTCGTGTACACCGAGGACATCGCCCGGGCGAACCTGCTCGCCGCGGACAGCGACGTGACCGGCGAGGTGTTCAACATCGGCAGCGGGACCGAGACCAGCCTGCGCGAGCTGGCCGCGATGCTGCTCCAGGTCATGGGCAGTGACCTGGAGCCGGAGTTCGGCCCGGCCCGCGGCGTCAACGGGGTGACCCGGCGGCTGGCCGACGTCTCGGCCGCCGCCGAGCGTCTCGGCTGGAAGGCGGAGGTCGGCCTGGAGGAGGGCCTGGCCCGTCTCGTCTCCTGGTGGCGCGCCGAGCGGGCGAAGGGCACCGACCCGGGGAGCGCCGGGTCGGCGAGCACCGCGCCGCAGGGGACCGCGCCGTGACCATCCCGGTGATGCGGCCGTGGCTCGGTGAGGAGGAGGCGCAGGCCGCCGCCGCGGCGGTCGCCTCCGGCTGGGTCGCGCAGGGGCCCCGGGTGGCGCGGTTCGAGGCCGCGTTCGCCGAGGCGCTCGGCGCCGCGCACGCGGTCGCCGTGTCCTCATGCACGACCGCGCTGCACCTGGCGCTCATCGTGGCCGGGATCGGCCCCGGGGACGAGGTGGTGGCCCCGTCGCTGTCGTTCATCGCCACCATGAACGCCGCCCGTTACGTGGGGGCGGTGCCCGTCTTCGCCGACGTCGATGCGGCCACCCTGAATCTCGTCCCGGACACGATCGCGCCCCGCCTGACCGGCCGCACCCGGGCGGTCATCGTGCCGGACCAGGCCGGAATGCCCGCCGACCTGGACGCCATCCGCGCCCTCTGCGAGCCGCGGGGCATCGCCGTGATCGAGGACGCGGCCTGCGCGGCGGGCGCGGTGTACCGGGGCCGCCCGGCCGGCGCGACGGCCTCCCTGGCCACCTTCTCCTTCCATCCGCGCAAGCTCCTTACCACCGGCGAGGGCGGGATGATCGTCACCCCGGACGCGGACGCCGCCGCCCGGCTGCGGCGGCTGCGGGAGCACGGCATGAACGTGGGCGCGGCGGAGCGCCACGCCAGCCAGCAGCCGGTGATCGAGCGTTACCTGGAGGTCGGCTACAACTACCGGATGACCGACGTGCAGGCCGCCATCGGGCTGGTGCAGCTGGCCAAGCTGGGCCGCCAGATCGAACGCCGGCGGGAGCTGGCCGCCCGCTACCAGCGGCTGCTGGCCGGCATCCCGGGCCTGGTCACCATCCGGGACCCGGCCTACGGGACGACCAACTACCAGTCGTTCTGGGTGATGCTGCCGGACGGCTTCCCCGTGAGCCGGGATGACCTGATGCGCATGCTCGCCGACGCGGGCGTTTCCGCACGGCGGGGGATCATGGCCGCGCACCTGGAGCCGGCCTACGCCGGGGTGCCGTGCCCGCCGCTGCCGGTGACCGAGCGGATCACCGCCGGCTCCATCATCCTCCCGCTCTTCCATGAGCTGACCGAGGAGGAGCAGGACCTGGTCGTGTCGGTGATCCACGCCGCCGCTGGTATCCGTCAGCCAGTGAGGAGCGCATGACACCGGCCGGCGCGGAGCAGGCCGCCCGCCCGCCCGGTTGCTGCGGCTCACCCTTCGTCCGCGGCCGGCCGCAGCTCGCCGTCGGCCTCGGCATAGAGCTCACCCGTCTGCGGGCATCGCCACCGGCCCCGGCCGTCCTGCCGAAGCGGGACGCCCGCCCGGCCCACCCAGCCGATCCGCCGGGCGGGAACGCCGGCCACCAGGCCGAAGTCGGGCACGTCCGCCGTCACGACTGCTCCGGCCGCGGCCAGCGCCCAGCGGCCGATCACGACACCGGCGATCACGGTCACGTGCGCGCCCAGCGAGGCGCCCTCCCGCACCACTACGCCGCGTGCGTCCCAGTCCGCGGGCCGCTTGAGCTTGCCGTCGACATCGGCCGAGCGGGGGTGCAGGTCGTTGGTCAGCACCGCGGCCGGCCCGATGAATACCCCGTCCTCAAGCCGGGCCGGCTCGTAGACCAGCGCATAGTTCTGCAGTTTGACGTTGTCGCCGATGATCACACCCGGCCCGACGTAGGCGCCCCGGCCCACGATGCAGCTGCGGCCGAGGCGCGCATCCTCCCGGATCTGGGCGAGATGCCAGACCGTAGTGCCCGTTCCGAGCACGGCGCTGTCGTCCACATCGGCCGAGGGCTGGACCCCGGCCCTGCCCCCGGTGACTCCTTGTCGCACGGTGTTCCCTTCCATCCCGGATGTCCGGCATCAGCACGGGACAGCGCGGCTGTCCCGATTTCCCGAACACGGCTGACCCCGGTATGCATACTTCCACTGTGGTAAGCATCGTCGTTCCTGCGCACAACGAGGCTCGCGTGATCGGGCGTCTGCTCGGGCCGCTCGTGTCCCTTGGGCCCGACGGGCCGGACGTGATCGTGGTGGCCAACGGCTGCACTGATGATACGGCGGAGGTGGCGGCCTCGTTCGGCCCGGCCGTCCGGGTTCTGTCGATTCCCGTTGCCTCCAAGCGCGCAGCCCTGGTGGCTGGCGACCGCGCGGCTCGCAGCTTCCCGCGCGTCTACGTGGACGCCGATGTCGAACTGGGGCTGGAGGACGTGGTGGCGCTGGGTGAGGCGCTGCAGCGTCCAGGCACGCTCGCCGGCGCGCCGGCCCGGGAGCTGGCCCTCGCCGGACGGCCCTGGGTGGTGCGCTGGTATTACGACATCTGGGCCCGGCTCCCGGAGGTCCGCTGCGGGCTGTTCGGCCGGGGCGTCATCGGGGTCAGCGAGGCGGGGCACGCGCGCCTGAACAGCCTGCCGCCGCTGCTCGCCGACGATCTCGCCGCCTCACTGGTATTCATGCCGGGCGAGCGGGTCATCGTGCCCGGTGCGCGGGTGATCGTCCACACCCCACGGACGGTCGGCGATCTGATGCGTCGCCGGGTCCGGGCCATCGTGACGGTGAGCCAGGTGGAGCGGGCCGAGGGCGCCCCCGGCTCGACCGCGCGGACCCGGCCGCAGGACCTGCTCAAGATCATCCGCCGGGAGCCGCGAATGGCGCCGCGGGCCGCGGTGTTCCTGGCCGTCACCTTTATCGCGCGGTTGCGCGCGCACCGAGCGGTGCAGCGGCGTGACTACACGAAGTGGCAGCGAGACGAGAGCAGCCGCGGCGAGTAGGGCCAGCCGCGGCTGGCCCTCGGGGTTTTGCGCATCCCGGCTGCCGGGTGATCGCCGGTGCCGCTACCCTGGACGGGCATGCCGTCAGGCTGCGCGGGCTACCGGCCAGCGCAGCCATTGCGCCGCCACCAAGGATCGTGTCCCGGTGCACCGATCCAGCAATTCACCGGGCGCCCGTAAACCAGGTGATTTGTTAGTGCGTCTTTCCGTATGTGTGGCTGGGGTGAGTCCGGTGGGGGGAAGGGCGATGGGGGCCATGGCGGGTAACACGGCTGTCACGGACCGGCGGAGGACTCAGGCGCGGCTGGCCGCGAGAGAGCCCGCCGGCTGGATCGTCGCCTACCGTCGCTGGGCGGCGGTGGCCGATAGCGCCTGTGCGCTCGCGGCCGGGTTGCTGGCGTTCGAGCTGCGCTTTGACACCCAGGACTACCATCCGGTCGTCTATCTGGTCTTCACCGGCCTGCTGCCCGTCCTCTGGGTGGGATCGGTCGCGCTGGCTGGCGGGTACGACGCACGCTTCATCGGGGTCGGCTCCGATGAGTTCCGCAAGATCCTCAGTGCGGGAGTGAATCTGACCGCCGCGATAGCCATTGGCTCGTACGTGGTGAAGTTTGAATTCGCCCGCGGCTACGCGCTGCTGTCACTGCCTCTGGTGACGGGCCTCGATCTGGTGGTCAGGCACCGCCTGCGCAAGCGGCTGCACAGGCGGCGCAGCCGCGGCGCCTGCATGCACCGGGTGGTGGCCGTCGGCCACGCTCCCGCGGTAGCCGACCTCATCGCCGAGCTGCGCCGCGAGAGCTACCACGGCCTGGCCGTGGTGGGTGCCTGCCTGGCAGGCGGGACGATGCTGCGCGAGATCGCCGGCGTCCCCGTCTACGGCGGCCTGGGCAACGTCACATCGGCCGTGGGCCAGCTTGGCGCGGACACGGTGGCCGTGCTCGCCTGCCCGGAGCTGAACGGCATGCGGCTGCGGGAACTCGCCTGGGACCTGGAGCAGACGGCCACCGACATGTGCGTCGCGCCGGCGCTGCTGGACGTGGCCGGCCCACGCACGACCATCCGCCCGGTGGCCGGGCTGCCGCTGCTGCACGTGGACCACCCGGAGCTCGCGGGCGGCAAGCAGACGCTCAAGGGCGTGTTCGACAAGCTGGTGGCCATCACAGCGCTGATCTTGCTGTCCCCGCTGTTCGTGGTCATCCCGCTGGCCATCAAGCTCAGCGACGGGGGGCCGGTCTTCTTCCGGCAGACCAGGGTCGGCAAGAACGGCCACACCTTCAAGGTCTGGAAGTTCCGCACCATGGTGGTGGACGCGGAGCAGCGCAAGGCCGAGCTCACCGGGCTCAACGAGGGAGCCGGCGCGCTGTTCAAGATGCGCCGGGACCCTCGGGTGACCAGGCCGGGCGTGTGGCTGCGGCGCTACTCACTGGACGAGCTTCCCCAGTTGTTCAACGTGCTGATGGGCAGCATGTCCCTGGTCGGGCCGAGGCCCGCCCTGCCCGCAGAGGCCGCGAAATACGGCGACCACATGCGCCGCAGGCTGGTGGTCAAGCCCGGCATCACCGGTCTGTGGCAGGTCAATGGCCGGTCGGACCTGTCCTGGGACGAGGCCGTCCGCCTGGATCTGCGCTACGTGGAAAACTGGTCGCTTACTCTTGACCTGCAGATCCTGTGGAAGACCTGGTCGGCGGTCTTCAGTGGGCACGGGGCGTACTAACCGGCTAAGGGCCGGCGGCGACAACCGCCAGGCATGACGATCAAGGGATGACACGCGTGGCCCAGAGCCGGATCACGGCGGTGCTCGCCGCGGATGACCGCTTCAGCCGGCCGCTGGCGGTGACGGTCCGGTCGGTCGTATCCCAGCTGAGCCCCGGTCGCGGGCTGGACGTGTACCTGTGTGACATGGGGATCACCGCGCCGAACCGGGACAAGATCGCCGCGGCGGCGGCCCACCCCGACGTCCGGCTCCACTGGGTGGAAACGCTCGGTAAGGAGGTTGGGCGCCTGCCCGAGGCCGTGCCGGGGATCTCCCGGGCCGCGTACGCCCGGCTGTTCATCCCCCAGGTGCTGCCGCCCGGCATGGACCGTGCCGTCTATCTCGACGGGGACCTCGTCGTGCGGCGGTGCGTCGGCGAACTGTTCGACTCGCCGCTGGGCAACTTCGCCGCCCTCGGCGTCGCCGACGCGGGCTCACCCTATGTCTCCTCGCTCTACGGCGTGCCGTACTGGTCCCGGTACGGGCGCCGCGCCGACGAGGTCAACTTCAACTCCGGCGTGCTGCTGCTGAACCTGCGGGCCTGGCGGGAGGAGGACATCACCGGCGCGGCCGTGGCCTACCTCACCGACGGCCGGCATCAGTTCCTGGTCGACCAGGAAGCCATCAACGCCGTGCTGCCCGGCCGGATCGGCCCGGTCGACCCGCGCTGGAACGTGCAGACCGAGCACTTCCAGCCGCCCCACCAGGCGACGCTGCCCTTCGACGAGGCGCAGCTCAGCGAGCTCATCAAAGATCCGTGGATCGTGCATTTCACCACGGCGGTAAAGGCATGGGACTATGACTGCACGCACCCTTTCCGCGACGAATGGTTCGCAAGCCTGGACCAGACCCCGTACCGGGGATGGCGTCCCACCCGCAGCGCCTATTACGCAGGCGAGGCACGTCGGCTCGGCCGGCGCGTGAGAAGCCGGCTGCGGCCGCGCGCTGACTAGGCGGATCACAGCCCGGCCCGCCACGGGCCGTCGGAAGCAGCACCAGCCACCGAGGAGGGGCCAGGCCCAAGCCATGGGGATCAAAGAGGTGCGTCATGCCCTGAGCCCGTACCGGCCTGACCGGGTCGTCTACCGCGGTGCCGTGAGGGGGCGGTTGTGCGCCGAGCGGTGGGTGCTGGCCACCCGTACCCGTGCCGCGGGCGGGCAGACCCGGGCCAGGCGGGGCCGGATCCTCGCGTACCACTCGGTCGGGACGCCGGAATGGGGGGTCAACGACGTCAGCCCGCGCGACTTCGAGCGGCATCTGCAGATCGCCGTGGACGACGGCTGGAGCTTCGCCACCCCCGCCGAGGTGATCGCCGAGCCCGACAAGCCACAGCTCGCGCTGACCTTCGACGACGGGCTGGCCAGCGTGCTGGCCCACGCCGCCCCGGTGCTGCGTCACCACGGCATTCCCGCCACCATGTTCGTCGTCACCGGCTGGGCCGACGGGCAGCCGCCGAGCGGCCAGGGGCATCTGGTGCTCGACTGGCGGGGGGTCGGCGCGCTGCGCGAGGCCGGGCTGAGCGTGGCCAGCCATTCGGTCACCCACCCCGACTTCGGCCAGCTCGAGCCGGGGGAGGCCCGCCGGGAACTCGAGGTCTCCCGTGAGCGGCTACGGCAGATGCTGGACGTGGAGACCGACGAGTTCGCCATCCCCCTGGGCCAGTCCCGCAACTGGACCGAGGCCGCGGGCCGGGCGGCGGCCGAGGCCGGCTACACCACGGTGTACGCGCAGGCCGTCAACACCCGTCCCGGGGGCACGGTCGCGCGCACGTTCATCACCCGGATCGACAAGCCGATGCTGTTCCGCGCCGCACTGGCCGGTGCCTACGACAACTGGGAAGAGTGGTTTTAGCGCGGGCGTTCCGCGTGCCACGCGGAGCCAACGAGCCCACCAGCCACCGATCACCACGCCAGACCCAGCCGCTGGAGAATCGTAACCGTTTCGTAATCTGCTTCGTGTCGCCCGCCACGCACCACTTGCGCGTCTTGATCATGGGAGAAGCTGCGCGCCATCCGCCGTGAGGACTCGCGCCATTCGTTGTGGGGGACTTATGCCAGTCGCAGGGCTGCTTGCACGACGGGTGCCGAAGAGGCGCTTGGTGGTCAGCGTCATACTCGCCGTGCTTCTCGGCTTGCTTTCCCTGGCCAACGCGCCATCGGCCAGGGCAGCCGGCCCGTGCGGCCCGCCAGTGGTTAGCGTGATCGCCTGCGAGAACACGCAGCCCGGTGACCCGCCCAGCGACTGGCAGGTGAGCGGTGCGGGGGACTCGACGATCCAGGGCTTCGCCACGTCGATGAGCGTGAACGCCGGGCAGACCGAGAACTTCAAGATCAGCACCCCGGCCAGGGCGTACCACATCGACATCCTGCGCATCGGCTGGTACCAGGGCAATGGCGCGCGCAAGGTCGTCTCCAACATGCTGCCGACCGCCACGCTCCCGCAGACCCAGCCCGCGTGCAGGAACGACACCGCGCCCACCGGGCTCATCGACTGCGGCAACTGGGCCGTGTCGGCGTCGTGGGCGGTGCCAAGCACCGCCGTGTCCGGCTTGTACATCGCCCATTTGGTCCGCAATGACACGGGTGGCAGCAGTCTCATACCGTTCGTCGTCCGCAACGACTCCAGCCACTCCGACATCCTGTTCCAGACCTCGGACGAGACCTGGCAGGCCTACAACACCCAGGGCGGCAACAGCCTCTACACCTGCGCGAGCAACTGCCCTCCCGGGAGCCCCACGGCCTACAAGGGCGCCTCCAAGGTGTCCTACAACCGGCCTTTCCACACTGGGGCGGATGACAGCGGTGGCCGGAGCTGGTTCATGTGGGCCGAGTACCCAATGATCCGTTTCCTGGAGGAGAACGGGTACGACGTCAGCTACACCAGCGGCCTCGACATGGCCCAGCCCGGCGCCGCGTCCCTCATCGAGCAGCACAAGATGTTCATGTCGACCGGCCACGACGAGTACTGGACCGGCCAGCAGCGCGCGAACGTCACGGCCGCCCGCGATGCGGGGGTGAACCTGGCCTTCTTCAGCGGGAACGAGATCTTCTGGAAGACCAGGCTGGAGTCCAGCATCGACGGGTCCAACACGCCCAACCGGACGCTGGTGGCCTACAAGGAGACCCATTACGACGCCCCTACCGACCCGCAGGATCCGCCCACCTGGACGGGTTCGTGGATGGATCCGCGGTTCAGCCCGCCGGGGGACGGCGGCAACCCGCAGAATTCCCTGAGCGGGCAGTTGTTCGTGGTCAACTCCGGCACCACCGACATCACCGTGCCGTCTCAGTACAGCAAGCTCCGGTTCTGGCGCAACACCCGGGTGGCCAGCCTGGCCTCCGGCCAGTCCACCACGCTGGGCCAGGGAGTCGGCGACCTTGGCTTTGAATGGGACGTCGACGCCGACAATGGATTCCGCCCTCGCGGGATGATCGACATGTCGTCGACGACCAGCAACAGCGCGGAGGACTTCACCGACTACGGGGGCACGACCCAGCTCAACAGCACCGCCACCCACCACCTGACCCTTTATCGTGCCCCGAGCGGTGCCCTGGTGTTCGGCGCCGGGACCGTGCAATGGTCGTGGGGCCTGGACAACGGGGGCGACGGCAGCGCTACCGATACGGCCATGCAGCAGGCCACCGTGAACCTGTTCGCCGATATGGGCGCGCAGCCGGCCAGCCTGATGTCGGGGCTGACGCCCGCCACGGCGTCGACCGACACGACCGCGCCCACCTCGGCGATCACATCACCGGCTCAGGGTGCATCCCTGACGGACGGTTCGGCCGTGACCATCAGCGGAACGGCCACGGACGCGGGCGGCGGCGTGGTCGCCGGCGTCGAGGTCTCGACCGACGGCGGCAACACCTGGCGCCCGGCGACCACGATGTCGGCGGCGAACACCTCCGTCACCTGGAGCTATTCATGGGTCGCCCATGGCAATCCCTCGGCGACGATCAAGACCCGGGCCACCGATGACGGCGGCAACGTGGAGAGCCCAGGGGCCGGCACCACCGTCAGCGTGAAGTGCCCCTGCTCGATCTGGGGAGCCAGCACCAGCCCCAAGACCGCCGATTCGGGTGACCCGGCAGCGATCGAGGTGGGCGTCAAGTTCAAGGCGGACACCTACGGGTTCGTGAGCGGGATCCGTTTCTACAAGGCCAGCGCCAACACCGGGACGCACATCGGCAATCTGTGGACATCGGCCGGCCAGCTGCTGGCCAGCGCCACCTTCACCGGCGAATCGGGCTCCGGCTGGCAGCAGGTGAACTTCGCGCAGCCGGTGGCGCTGAATAAGAACACCACCTACGTCGCCTCCTACTTCGCCCCCCGCGGGCACTACTCCCAGGATGGCTACTACTTCTACACAACTCCCCCGTTGGGGCCGGCGCCCACGCTGACCAACGTGGACAGCCCGCCCCTGCATGCGCTGCGGAACACCAACGGTGTCGTCAACGGCGTCTTCTCGTACGCAAGCAGCAGCACCTTCCCGACCAGCTCGGCTAATGCCGCGAATTACTGGGTGGACCCCGTCTTCACCCCCGAGACGTTCAACACGCCACCCGGCCAGGTTGGCAACGTCAGCGCAACCGCCGGGTACGCCTCGGCGAGCGTCACCTGGTCGGCCCCGGCGTCAGGCGACCCGGTGACCACCTACACCGTCACGCCCTATATCGGATCGGCCGCACAGACCCCCACCACGGTCACCGGGAACCCCGCGCCGACCTCTGTCCTGGTCAGCGGCCTGACCAACGGCACCAACTACACGTTCACGGTCACCGCGGCCAACCCGGCCGGCACCGGCCCCGAGTCCGCGCAGTCCAACCCGGTGACGCCCTCAGCGAGCATCGCCCATGTCGACAACGGCGGCTTCGAGAACGGCCTGACCGGGTGGACGACCGGTGGCGCGAATACGCCAACCGCCAGCACCACCCAGTTCCACTCCGGCGGCAGCTCCGCCCTGCTCGGCACGGTTCAGCCAGCTGCCGCGTCGGCCGGCGACAGCAGCGTGGCTCAGACGGTCGCGATCCCCTCGGGCACCACCACGCTGAGGTTCTGGTACCGGCCAACCACGACCGATGACCTGTGCTCGGGCAGCACCTGTGCCTTTGACTGGCAGGAGGCGCAGATCCGCAGCACGTCCGGGGCGACGCTGGCCAGCATCTTCAAGAGCAACTCGAACTCGCAGACCTGGACCCAGGTCAGCTTCGACATGACGCCTTACGCGGGCCAGAACGTGGTGCTCTGGTTCAACGTGCACCAGGACTTGTCGAACCCGCCGGATGACACCTGGATGTACGTGGACGATGTGACGCTGACGCAGCCATCGGTGCCGACCGCGCCGACCGGGGTGACGGCGACCGCGGGCAACGGGTCGGCCACGGTGAACTGGACCGCGCCGTCCAGCAACGGCGGCAGCACCATCACCAAGTACACGGTGACGCCGTTCATCGGCTCGACCGCGCAGACGCCG